>WNGG01004661.1_pt1 | contig 15332 bp, 12 predicted proteins | sample 5400661 | NCBI WGS metagenome assembly WNGG01 (sample SAMN13153372, study PRJNA577476) | soil metagenome | isolation source: 100 cm soil or saprolite under Garry oak tree replicate 1 | place: USA:California | collected 2016-06-15
GTGGCAGGGGTGGATCAGGAGATTCAGAATATCCTTGGGTGCGATTTGTCGCGGAGACCCCTGTTGAAACTACTAGAGTCCATCAGCTTCTCATAGATCGCGGATTCCGATACTTCGATGTAACCTGGCTGCTAACAATCTGTCATGTGTACGGAACTCGGGCCTTTGGAGAGGTCGTATTCCGTGACATTATGGCAACTGTGCCGTACGGCTGGCGGGAGTCTACATGAGCGTCCAAGTTACGATCGAAAATGAGGCTGACATTGCCCGCCTCATGCAGACACTTCCTCCAGAGATTTTCAACGCTGTCCAGGAGTGGGCGAAGGAGATCGCGTTTCGACTGGCCGAACGAGCCAAAGAGATCGTTCCGGTCCGAACTGGACATCTCCTCGATAGCATCAATCCGGTTTTTGGAGAGGACGTTGAAGACCCAGACTCTGACGGCTCCCCTCGAGCCTTCATGCCTGTCCAGATCGTGGCTGACACGCCTTACGCATCTTTTGTGGAGTTCGGAACCAGCAAGATGACCGCCCAGCCCTTCCTCGGCCCAGCTGCCGAAGAACTGGAGCCCGAGTTTCTATCAGGCGTCGATAGCATTCTCGAAGGCCTTGGCCTTGAGCGAGCAGACGAATCGGAAGCCCTAGAACAATGAATGTCCAGATCAAAGTAGGACCACCCTACGAGGAAAAGTATCATGGCATCTGGAACGTGCGCACTCTCACTGTTGAACAAGCGGCAGCAGCTCTCCGCAACCTCGCTAGTGGAAAGGACAAGGTCGCCTACATCAACACACTAATGCTTGCAAGCGTTGCGGGTCCTGTAGATCTTCTCAACGCCAACCCCAAAGGACTTCAGGAGATGCCATACCGGCTCTACCGGGAACTGATGGACAAGGTCTTGGAACTGAACGAGACATCGACCGAGGAAGCAAATTTTACGCAGAGCTCGCCTTCCGAGACTCCGCCCTGATCCCGAAAGGGCATGAAGACGAGATCCGTCAGACCATCCGCTACCATATTTTCGGCCAAGAATACGGCTGGACCCCTGATGAGGTCGACCGGTTGCCCGCGAAGATCGCGAACAACCTACTGATTCTGTTCCATGTTTCTTCGGCCAGGCAACACTCCGCGCAACAAGAACTGGAAGGCAAGATAGCCAAGAAATGAATCTCAGAATCATCGGGCTCTGGATCACTGGACTCACCACCGGCGTCTTCCTGATGGTTGTTGACGAGATTCTCTCGCTCGCCCTCTACTGCGGCGTGAGATGCCAGTATGCAATTCCGATTCTCGGTTTCTTCGGTCTCTGGGAAAGCTGGGAGCTCGCGTTTGCCTGTCTCGTTCTCAGCTCCCTCGCATCACTCTTACTCATGGGTGAAAAACAACGAGCCTTAGCGGCCTAGGGACAATACACAGCCTGCGCCTCATCTTTCACGGGGTTGACCGGGTCAGTAGCGTCACTGATACAATTCAGAGCAAGGTCCGTGCCCTGGGAGGGGCCATTTCCATCCTCGGTGGAACTGGGATCCTCGTAACCAACCTAGGAGAACAGTTCGGGTTTCTCAGCAAGAAACAGGCAGAAGCATTAGACAAGACATTCTCTCTACTGGCCGCGACTGGCAGCCTGATCAGCATCTTTGCAAAGTTCGCTCCCGCAGTCTTGGCAGCGGCCTCGGCACAGAACATCATGAACGCGGCCACGGCTGTCGCCGACGCTCTATCCGGACCCTTGGGTTGGGCATTGCTAGCAGCTGCCGCGGTAGCTCTCACTGCATGGGGTCTCTCTCAGGTAATCAATCAGCCAAGCACTGATCAGACCGGATCAACTGGTACTACCGGTCCAAGAGCAGGCGGCAGGGCAATGGGAGGTGGTCTCGGCCGTGGACAATTCGGGCTTGACACAATGGTCACGGGCCCAACAATGTTTCTCGCAGGAGAATCAGGAAGCGAACGCGTCACAATCGCCCCGCAGGGAAAGACTGGAAGTGGTGGAGTTGCTATTTCCCCCACGATCAACATCTACGGTGCTACTGACCCGCAAGCAGCTGCTCAAGCGGTGAAGAGAGAGCTTGAGGCCTTGATCTCCCGAGAAGTTGTGAGGAGAGGATAGATGGCTGCCGGCGACGTCACTGTTACTCGAGGAATAGGAATCAGAACCGATTTTCTCGATACCACCGGAACACAGCAGAACGCAGGAACGGTCAGCGGTGTAACAGTCTCGTCCAATGGAGATCTGCTGACCTGGTCAGGTACGTTCACAAATCCTACCGCCCAAGATGGTGCCATATTCTACATCACCGTTCCAAGCCTCTCAGGTACAACCTATCCCTTCACCTTTGCACGCGCACAGATCAACACGATGCAAGGCAACTTCGCCCTCACAGGATATCTTCACTACACTGACGCCACCTCTCAGATCAACCAGCCAAACCTTGGAGGAAGCGCCGGAACAGCGTTTCTGACAGGAACCGGCAACACTGTCTCCGGAAAACTCATCGATCGTCTCGGCTTCATCGTCTACGCCAACACCACACAAGCAGGAACATTCAACTTCACGGTAACTCTCGATTTCATCTATATCTTCAAAGAGACCCTAACCCTCCCAGCGGCCAGTCAACCCCTCCAGTTGCCATTGCTACGGCGCATCGCAGATCTACAGATCCCGAGCAGAGAGGGAAGCGTTCTCCAAGATCTCGGAAGCCCCAGCCCCCAGATAGAGGTAGGAGGCACCCTGATCACTACCACTGCTCCCAACAATTACACGGGTGACCAGTGGTGGGACGTCCTTGTCGGAACCTGGCTTGAAGCAAACTGGCAATGGTTCGCCAGCGATCGTGTCGCCTACAAGTACCAAATCACCGAGCTCAGCAACACACAGAACCCTGGGCACGTCGGATACTACGACTTCAAACTGCGACTCAAGAAGATCGACATTGTCACCGCAACGGCTCAGACCTTCAACAGCAACACCGGGTCCGGAGCAATTCAGTAAATGCCGCAGCCCTATCTCAAACCAGTAATTGAGATCGATATTTTCCACTCCTACGGTATCGGCTATCGAGAAGACAGCTTTCTACAGTCAGGGACGACTCACAACTGGAGTGCTCCAGATGCGGGCGTAACCGCTACAACTGACGGCGACATCCTCACTCTCTCAGGAACCACCGCGACCAATGGATTCGCATTCACAGGAGCAGCCGCGGCTACTGGAACAACAGCAAAGTTTGCACTGAGAGCGAAAGCAGGCACCATTCCACTAGGGTCAACAATTGACTTCAAGATCACCTTCACAGATACTACAACCCAGACAATCACGATCACCCTCGGACTCAACTACGCAGTAACCACTACTGCCCTAACTGCTGCCAAATTCGTTAACGTAATCAAGTGGCTGAATCAGTCAATTGCCGGAACTGTCCTCATCGACTACGCCATAATGACCATCAAGTCCATCGTCCTAACAAGCCAGGACGATGCGATTGGCCCAGATACCGAAGCTTCGACAACAGCCGTGAATAGTGCCACTTTTCGCCTGAAGAATGATGGCGGCAAATACGTCGCAGGAGCGAACGCGCTTGCCTTCTATGACGACGTCTACATCTACGAGGGCTATCTCCAGGACGATCTGCAGACTCGAAAACTCAGCAAGGTTTTCGGCGGTTCGATCATGGAACTCGCCCCTTCCTTAGATACCGCTGGAGATCTGTTGCAAGTCAACTGCAGCGGCTGGGCCCAAGCACTCCTCAATGCTCTGGTTGTGAAAGACTACGGCAGTGGTTCGGACAATTCTTCGACCACGACCTTCCAGTCCATGATCAAGGACCTGATCAACACGTTCGTTAATCCCGATGGCTATCAACTGAGCACAGCCTACATTCAGAATATCGCGGGCCCACCTGCTATCACTTTCATGCTCTTCAAGAACGATGTGGCCTTCGATGCGGTCAAACAAGCTGTCGATCTTCAGACTGCCGGAGATCCTACCACCGCCACCGTCTATCCTGCCGAGTTCTGGGTCGATAACGCCGAAAACTGCCACCTCGCCCCTTTGGGCGCGTGGGGATCAGATCCGACTCCCTCCGGGTACTCTAACACGCTTAGCGTCGGCAGTGAGCACATCATCAACAATTTCCGTCAAGACATTCTCAATCTCAAGAACAAGGTTCACTTCGTAACAGCGATGGTTGAGCCGGCGAATGGTGATCTCTGGACGGAGGGCAACGCGAGCGCCTGGAGCTTCAGCAGCAATGGAGTAGGGGGCACAAGCAGTGTTCTCAACGACAATAGTACTGGCAATTTCAAGGTCAACTCCTTCAGCATCAAAGCAAACTGGACCGGAATGAGTCCGGCTCCGACCACTGTGGCATTGAACTATCCCTCAGCCGCCAACCTGGCATTCGACATCACTAAGTTCGGTGGAAAGATCACCCCTGCTAGGATCATCTTCTTCGTAAAGTGCGACCAGACAACTTTCTTCCCGCAAGTTCAACTAGTAACCACAAGCCCGAACGCCGTCTTCACCAGTCCCTCTCTTCCTGACGTCAACGGCGTGAACACCAGCGACTGGCACCGATTCGAAGTCTACCTAGGACCCCAAGGAGACAATTTTGTTGCGGGTCCTGGAGCAAGCTGGACCAACATCAATCAGATCCAATTCCTCTTCTCATTCAACGCCCCGGGTCCAGGCGGAGGAAATATCTGGGTCGACGGGGTTTACATCGAAGGACAGAATCACTTCATCGCTACGGATAGCACCCGAATCGCCCAATACGGTGCGCGAGAAACGAGTCTCACAAGCCTCAAACACCGGAAAAACCTTACCCAACAAGCCCTCGCAAAGGCCGAACTCTTCCGATTACACAACCCTATACTTCGAGGTACAGTTCAGGTTCCCGGAATTCCGGATATTCTTCCAGGACAAAAAGTCACAATCAACGCCCCAAGCGCCAACCTCTCAAACACCAGTTTACGGGTCCTCACTGTAAAACACCACTATGGTCAGGACAACTTCACAACCACATTAGAGCTCACCGACGATTTAACGAACTACCAAGCCCTGAAAGTAACAAGCATGGCAGACCTACTCCTGCAGATTCATACGCCGCACGCGAAGGCGCAACGTCAGAAGGATATCGAGATGGGCGCTCCAACCACATTGTCAGGGCAGCCGGATTTTACTACGACCACTCAGACCAGAGACTACCCAAGCTAGATGCGAATATGCAGATTCAGTTTCGTTCTCGTGTCTGAGAAAAGTAGCCATGGACGCCTAAACCATCTAGGTGTCGAGTCACAGCAACTGGCGGGAACGATTAGCCGTTAATCCCAGCCGTATGGAAAACGAGCTAGCTATGAAACTACAATATTCCGGGATCCATTACCAGACGCAGGTGGAGATACCGATTACAAAAGTTGACTTCTACTTTCTGACGACTCCACGACCGACGCTTGTGTTTGTTGATGGTAACCGAAGCTACTCTGACAAGAAACGGGACGAATTATACCAGGAAATAGTCCGACAACTGGGAATAGAATAGCACTTGGATCATTCCAGACTTTCAGCGAGCTGTTCCTGAGTCATCGACGAACCTCATTTTCGGAAGACGGACCTACGTGAACCAAATGCCTCTCATATTCGCTCTGCGACGAAGGTATTCTGGGTTAGGCCGAAGTCTGGGATCGTTCGGAAGCGTCATTCCACGTTTCTGTTCCAGGATTCGTTCGAGGTCAGTTGTGTTTCCAGTTCGATTTAGTCTAGGGTTCAAGTTGACAGAGTAGTCTTCCCTAATCAACAGAATATCCCGGTCGAAAGCCGCATGATGGTTGGGACACATCGCAATACCATTGCTGGGTTCATCAGTCCCCCTCTCCACCGGAACTATGTGTGCAGCGTGAACCAAGCCCAATCCTAGCCCACAAACCGCGCACCGATTGTCGTAAGCTTGCAATACCAATTTCCTGAACTTGCCGACCCTGACTGCTTGTTCAACCTCTCGAATGATGTGCCTTCGCTCCTCTGCCAAGGAAGCAAGTTCATCATCGGTCGGGGGTCTTGGGGTAGCGACACGTTCTAGGAGAGTGGCTTCCAATCCGGTCATCTTTTGCTGATGATACTTGTCGAGGTTATTGGTGTACGCCCCGAAGAGCTCCGGCTTGAAAGCTACCACTACTTCCGTTACGTCACCTTGAGAATCGAATTCCTTCTGTTGCACTGCCAATCCCTGGCGAGCAGCACTCGAGAGTGTTCCGTCCCTCACCTGCAACGACGGAGACGAACCGAAGGTCTCGTATCGTCCCGCATTATATCCAACGAAGACTTGATGCCTTTCATCCCAACCAAGTAGAAGGGTACGAAAATTTGTTCCAGTTCGAATTCGATTTACTCCAGTAATCTGAATGCGATACTCATCAGCAGCACGGGCTCTTCCTCCTCCGTGAGTGACGTTCCAAATATAGACACGAACAAATTCTGTGATCCCATCATACGAGAGAAGAAGCTGAAAAGGATGGTTTCCGCTGATTACTTTCGCGTCTACTCCGGAGGCCTGGATCGCCGAAAGAACTTTCTGAAATAATTGGCCCTTTGGGAGAAGACTCAAACCAAGTGGAGGGAGTTACCGAGCGAGCACGATTTTAGGCTTGCTCATGAGTTGCTCGTTATCGAAGCGGAACATCGAGCCCCTCAGGTAGTCATCTCGAATCTCAAAGCACATCCATTCCCTCATCAATCTCTCTGCGACCGCCCCAGTTACGTTGCTACCCCCGAAAGGGTCGAGAATCTTGTCACCCGTGTCAGTTAGGAACTTGATGAAGAATTCAGGAATGGCGTCGGGGTAGCGCGCCGGATGAACCTTGGCTCCGTTTTCTCGGCACAGTTTGAGATAGCGACTGTTGGAATCAGTGTTGGATATAGTGAATAGGTTCGTAGGCGCGTCGTCATGACTCTGTAGGATACTGAAGATGTTTGGAGGTATTGCGCCCCCGCGGTCTTTACTGAAGTTTGTCGAAATATTGTGTCCAGAGGGTCGTAATTTGGCTTTGTAACCGTTCTTCAAAAGGCCGATCATACTGTCACTATAGGGCTTCAGTATCTTGCGATTATCTGCTTTCGGGAATTCGTTCTTGGAAAGCCACCAGATGAATTCAACTGTGTCCTTGACTCTAATTCGCCTCACGTTGACCCATTCAGCCGGTGCAGGCAGCTTTGCGGGGTTATGCCAATAGAAATCCTGGGAAAGTCGAAATTGCTTCTCTTCGCAGAGATTTAGAAGCAGTTTGTAAGCGTAGAGAGATTTGGTCGGCTCGCCTTCGTTCCAGCTATCACCAATGTGAATTACTAAGCTGCCATCATCCTTTAACACACGTCGAAACTGATCTGCAAACGGCGAAAACCAAGGAACATATTGCTCAGGCTCGACGTTGCCGTATTCTTTCTTCCTCTTAAGGGCAAACGGTGGAGAAGTAACGATTAGGTTCACAGAACTGTCGGGGAGGTTCTTGATAAGACGGATTGCGTCACCGAAGTAGGATGCTCCAAGCTTGGTTTCGTAATAGGGTGAAAAACCGCCGAGACGCCAAATATTTCCTTGAGGCAAACGTTGCTGCTTGGATCTTGTCGCCAGCTGCATTTGGCAAGGCCGTCATGGTCAGCTTCAATATAAGGAGAGGCGCGAAAGTATTCGTCGACTAGCGATCAGCTAGTTCAACTTGACAGCTTCTCGTTTCAAAATCATGACTTCGTCGGACTTCTTGTTTAACAGAGTGATTATCTGAGAGACATCGCGAGCGATGGCTTGAAGCTCTCCGCCGGCAATCAGAATGACGCTGAGATTTGTCGTTTTGTTGATGCTGGTCGCATATTCAACGGCTGATTTCGTGAAGTTGCCTGTAGTTACAACGAGAACGACGTTCGACTTGAGATGAGATGTAAGACCGACTTCCTTAGCAACGTCCTCGAGAGTTGATTTTCGCTGATTCTTGCATTGTATTTGCCATCTTGTAAACCCCATTCTTGGGTTATCAGCGACAAGATCCACTTCGGCCCCGCCAGTCTCGTCTGCCCTAAGACGCCACCCGACCACTTCTAATCCAATAGACCTCGCGAGGTTCGCGGCTACGAGCTCAAGAGCTACACCTTTCTTGTATTTGCTAGGAGATTTTAGCTCCTCCAAGACTTCTTGGAAAGGACGAGCTAGCTGACTAATCGGAAGTTCCATTCTTCCCGCGAGCGCCTTCAGGAGGGGCTCCAGAAATTGAGTGTTGAACTTGTCAGTAGGAGTCACTAGGTATGGTTTCGCACCTCGGCCACCTGTCGTTTTAGTCAACTCCACAAGACCAAATTGCTCCAACGGCTCGAGCGTCCTCGGAAGCGATTTTTCCGGAAACCTCACATTGTACAGTTTCTCAGCGATGTGAGCAACTCGGCTCGATGGAATAGGTGGTCTTTCATTGATGTGTGCAAGGGCCTTGAGGAAAGATTGAAGCTCCGGAGTGAGGCTTGCCAATTCGGATATCTCATCGGTATCATAGCCCAACAATTGCTTGACTAATTCATCGTCGACAGTATCCTTGTTCGTGAAAACACCGGCTTTTCTAAGCCACGCTCTCATGTCACTCATGTGAGTCGAGCCGAATGGAAGGTACAGGTTTCTCCTGCGAGCCTCTGTCGCGAGAGTTTCTAGAGTAACATCCTCGCTCCTTGACTTCAGAGTCTTGACAATATCGATCAGATCGAGCCCTTTCTTGTTCAGGAGTATGTGTTTCGCAAACTCAGCATAGAGCTCATCGGGTTTGGCTACCAGCTCGTACAATTTTATTCCAGTCGGCGTAAGTTTCCAAGAATCTTGGTCAAGCAAGTCATAATCGACTAAGGCAGAACGCGTGTTCTTTGCGAGCTTCATTCGATTGTATTCTGGGTCTTCAGAGTCCGGAGCATGTTTGGAGAAGAACGCGTCTCTGATGGCTTTGGCTATTCCCTCCCCATCGCCCCCATTTCGGTGAACAATCTCTAGCAAACTAAGTATCTCTATCTGGGTCGGTGAGAACTGGCTGCTGAATGGAAAAGCTGACTTCTTTCGTCTGGTGAGAGGCAAAGCTCGGTTCAGACGTATGATCATAACTAATTGAGATTGTCTCTCGCAAACTACTCCGCACGCTGTGAACCCTTGTTCCTACAAGCGGTGTCCAAGTCCCGCATTTCCCTCTTAGAATGTCCCGGCGGCGCTAGGATCTCTCTGGTGTGTTGTCCTAGTTGTGGGGCGGGTGTTGTCTTCTTCGGTTTTGTCTTGTAGAATCCCATCGGGGACTGCTCAAACTTACAGCATCGGATACCAGTTTACGAAGAGGATGGTGGCCAGGCACATCATTACAGCGTAAGAGACGATGAGGCCTTGAAAGAGTCTGGGATGAGTGAGGGAGTATTCGGCTTGAGCCCAGAAGACCGGCGGTAGGACAAGCATGAACCTCGACCAAGAACGCATCTCACCAACATAGAAGACTATCGCAATCGTGATGAACGACCACAGGTAATATGGAAAAGTCCTCGCAGAAGCATGCGGTTTCACTAGAGAATAGACGATGAAAAGAGTCGCGAGGCTCATGGAAACCAGGTTAATCATGAAGGGAAGATTGAAGACAGGATTGTTCGCGAAGCAGAATACCGAGCAGATAGGCCATGCCCGCGTGACCTCCAAGGCCGTAAACAAGCTCCCCGTACCGTAGTAGGTGAAGATGGCAAAGGCAGGAGCGCTCAGAAAGACAATGATCGAGGCCAAAACCATTCTTAGTTTGCGTTTCTCACTGAGCGCCTTGACAAATATGGGAACCGAAAGCAGGAAAGCCTCGGGCCTAACAAGACCAGCCAGGAAACCCAGCGGACCGGCTACTAAGGGTCTGCCGCGTTCAAGGTAATACAGAGAAGCAACGAGCAACAGAAGACACGTCGCTTCAGGGTAGATCGCTGAAAGAAAGAATGTGGAAGGATATACGGCAAGAAGGGCAAGGGTCCGATTCGCGACCTCAGAACCAATAATCAACCTAGTTAACCTAACGAGATAGACTGAAGCTAGGCCGACGGCCACAAGATTCCACACGAACCCGGCCATCACCTCGGCCGAGGCTGTGTCCAACCAGAAGAATAGGGGATACAGCAGTCTAAGTATCAGCGGAAAAACCGGGAGAAAAGCATACGCGTGGTTGTTTGCAAAAACTCCGTACCCACTTCTGGCTATGTCCATGTAGTAGCCTGAGTCCCATCTGGCTAGACCGTAAAGAACTGGAAGATTCACGTCAGGGATCGGGGGAAATTGGCCGGTACTGTAGCCAAACATTACGCCGGTGGCAATGAGAAGCACGACTATTACTCGTGATCCCACTAAGGAGTTTGCTAGTTCTCTCAACCGGAGACGGCGTATCGACAACATTCGTATCTACCCTCGAGGCGCCTCCTGCGAGGACTGCCTCTCGACCGACCTCCCCGATTTCGTCCTTCGAAAGCGATCAAAGAGAAGAGCTGCGATGGCTAGTGGAAGGAAGACAAAGATAGCGAAGTAGAAGCTCGGCGGATCTTTGCTCGGCGGAAGGGAAGGTGATTCCTCCACTCGTGACATGTAATTGAGTGTCATGCTCTTTACGTTGAACTGGTATAGGGTACCCGACGCGGATACTATGACAACGGATCGCACGCCCATTGGAAGATTGTCGGGGAACGAGTTCAGTCTTTCGCGTGAAGAGACAACGTAGACCTGATCAGTAGTTGACGCATCATAAGTGTATGTTCCTGCCCTGTACACTACGGATCTGTCTATGAGATAGAGCACGTATGCAGCATTGGGAGATGCTTCTAGACGACCCTCAACTCGGATGCTCTGTAGGGTAGATAGAGAGCTCGTGGAAGCTGTCGAATTCAAGGTGAGATATAGTGCGTGATAGAGACCACGCGATTGCGCAGGCTCAAGCTTGTAGTTGAGAAACTCGAAGCTCGCTAGCTGTAGACTGAAGTCAGTGGGATTGACGCCGGGAACCCGCTCCACGTACACCGTTACTCGCGAGAGGCTGTCAATAGATTTGTTCGTGTTGGCATTGATAACTTGTATCATATTGACCTGAACGTTTTCGCGTTGGCCTGTCCCTTGTCTGTGGTTAAGCGCGTCAGTGTCTCTCCAAATAGCTGTGAAGCTTCCGTCCGGATTCTGAGTATCGAAGCGAATTCCGTAGCTAACCCCCTTTGAGACGTTCATCTGTACATACAGAATCGGATACTGCGAAATGTTTGCAACAAACGATCTAGAGATCGACACGGCGGACGGGTTGGAGCTCGCCGGAAAAGTACCGTCTAGCGTAAGCTTGTTTGTTGAAGGGGTCAGAGCAGCTTGTGTAGAAGGAGATGGGTTCAGTGACCATTTCGTGTAGTTCCCGATGCTGAGCAGCGAGGCTGAATGATCCTCCCCGTAGAGGGGGAGAAGATATTGAGTAGCATTCACAGCTTGAATTCCGGGCAGTGTTATCCTCGAAAACGAGATGGAGAAGAAGGGAGCGGTGAAAACCAGCGCGACAAGAATCACTTTTATCCAGGCTTTCTTACTCCAAGAGGTTGTCTCTGATGACAAAGACCTAGCGCCCGGACCTTTTCGCAACTAGTTTTTTAATTGGGAAGAAGTGTTTTCGATACAGAGGACGTTCGGTGACTCGTAGGGCGAGAGACAACACTCTTTGGTGCCTCTCAGACTAGTTTCTCAATTGCCTTGTAATGTTCTCGAGAGCTGGACGAGACGAGATAAAGATGTGGAACTTTAGACACAAAGGAAGTGAGAAGCTGGTCCTCTTGAACTGCTAGTGTGTTCGCATCAAAGTTAGGGTTGAAAAACGACTGGGCGAGGATGAAAGGATTTACTCTCCAAGGGAATTCAATCGCTTGAATCGTTCTAATCTTCGTTAAAGTTTCATCAATAGTCATCTCTCTCACCGAGTCGGTGCCATTCTGGATTACTGCGATCGAATTCACTTTGATACTGTTGCAGATTTTGAATAGCTTGTCTGGATACACTTCCATACCGCCAGGTGAAAGATGAACTGTGAGAACCTTGCCTTTGAAGTGGTTGAAGGCGAGGGCTATTCTGTCTCTAGGAGATAGTTTGAGCCCGACGGCTCGTGCTGTTGCCGGTGTAATAGCAGAGCTGGTCGGGATACCATAACTTCTCTCCTCTCCGTCAATTATTACGTGTTCGTCGGTAAGAAACTCAGCCCCCCGTTTGGCGAGCATCCACGTCGTCGTTGTCTTTCCAGTGTTTTCAACTGCAGGTATGATGACGCCATGATCCCCAATTTTTACCGCTCCCCCGTGGAGTATGAACATCCTCTTTCGTATCAGATGTAGCTGTAGGAGACTTCTGTAGATGCTTTGGAGTCTCCATCCCCCTCCCGCGAGCTGGGAACTTCTCAAATAGCTCTTGTTGAATCGAAATGCATACCGCTTGCCACCGTCTATCGTACCAAGCTTCGCATAGATAGGCCTCAGCCAAGGGTAATAGAACTCAATGGAATTGTCAGACGGATCATGGTAGAGCATGATATTGATTCGGGGCTTGTTGGCTGTTGAAATCTTGAGTGTGGGGTCCAGGATAAATGAGAAGTCTGAATTGGATGGATCGCCTCCGTCGTTGTTCCTGAATGCATGGAGCAGGCTTTCGAAATACGGGATATTCGCCGTCAGTGAGAAGAAGCCATGAACATCATATCTATACAACATCGCTCGCTTTCATCCTAACATCGGATACACCCCGACCCAAAAGTAAACCAAAATGAAGATCGTTAGTAGAAGAAGTGAACTCCTACGCAAGTTGACAGCGCCTAAATTACGACCAAGCTTGGCATAGGCCAAGAAAAACCCGGCAAGAATTGTACTCATAATGGCAAAGATGTAGGTCCCATGACTCACCACTTCAAGCACTGTTAGTTGTGTGGAACTCGATGCACCCAGCAGGTAGTAGGCCGAACCCGCCGTGTACGAAATCTCTACAAATGCCAAGACAGTACCGAAAATCAACATGAAACCGCCCAACCGGTCGTTGCTCCTGAGGATCGAGTACACGATTCCAATTGGAAGGAGCCACAGCCACTCCGCCACAAGGTTAGAGAGGAGCAAAAAGACGACTGCAGATAGCCCTGTGTAAAGGACGATTCTCTCTGAGTCGAGCCGACCTTTGCGCAAGTCAAGAAATACGCTCAAGCCTAAGATGGCTCCAGCGAGCAAGAGTAGGTGAAGCTGGGACACGAGTGCTGAAGGTGCAAAAATGCCTACCAGCGAGTACTTTCCTGCAAGTGAGAATTGTGTACTAGTCAGACCCGAGATTCCCAGGACAAGCCGATACAGCGCATTTGCCTGAGGAACATAGATGAGGCTCAGCGGGATAAGAAGCATGAGCCCGAATACCAGTTTGAATTGCTTTCCCCAAGAACTCTTAATGAGCAAGAGTGAGTATGGAATAAATCCGAGCAGCTGGATCATTCCCGCAAAAAAAAACGCAAACCCGGCTCTAAGTTGTCTCTGAGTCGTTAACCAGTATACTCCCATTGCGATAAAACTCATTGTTGCAGCGTCATAATGACCGCGCACGGAGGACACGAAAATTGCAAGAGGGTTGAGGAGGTAGAAAGACGCCCAAACAAACGTCTTGCCAGAACGGTTGAACTTAAGCAGTGTGGCAAACAGGAAGACATCGACCGCTATCGGGAATAATTTGATGAAGGTCGCTTCCATCATTCCGGCCGCATGACCTGGGAGGAATAGGTCTCCAATTCCGAGTGCTTGGATGGGAACATAGAATGAGTATGGTACCCAGTAAAGAAAAAATGTGAGGGGAGTAGTCGGTCCTAGAGAGCCACTGGGGTCGCCGTACTGGAACCATGATCTAGCTGATGTCAGTAGCACATTCATGTCGAACACATGAGCGGTAATGGGAGCGAGGGCTAGGCGGCATGCCAGGCCGACAGCCAAGACGGTCCAGATTGCAAATTTTGTGACTGACTTGCGGTTGAAAAATTCCTGATAGATTAGGATGGCGACGCCGACTGGCAACAAGAAGAGGAAAAACACAAGGTAGACATAGTAGAAACCAGATTGTCCCGGAAGGTCAGGACTCTGTGAGCGTTGAGGTAGAAAGAAGAAGTTTAGATGTGTCAGATTCGCATTTTGAAAAGAGCCTGAGGTAGCGACTAGTACAATGGATTCGTTATTTGTCTGTGGTAGCATCTCAGAGAAGAGTCCCCCCGATAACTGAGGATAGAAGACGATATTGTATGTCGATGTGAGAAGACTATACGTAACGTTACTAGGCGACTCGATGGTTGTGTAGATTACAGGGCCGTTAACTAGCTGGATCGTGAAGGCCGTATTGGGCGTGGCTTGGAGAGTTATTCCCAATTGGAAGTTGTACAAGTACCACGATGATGGGCCTTGAGGCTCGGAGTTGAGATTGACGTAGAGTGCTCTATAGTCATTCTGGCCGCCCAGCGGGACTATCATTTCACGTTTGAAATCAAGCTTAGTTATCTTGGCTTGGAAATCTTGATGGATTGTGGGTCGGGACTCAACATAGAAGGATAGCTGGGTCACCGTATTCAAGGATCTGCCACTTACGACAAACGCTTGACGTAGCATGTTCATCCTGATCACCTCATAACCCGCTCCATGACGGTGGTCTAGGACGGAGTTCTCGCTCCATAAGTTGTACTGTGTTCCGTTGGAGTCTAGACCTAGGAACCGAAGTCCGTAGCTTACTCCTTGGGTGACATTAAGATCAATTTCAAGAATCTGATACGAACTGACGTCAATGTTCGCTCTCTTGACAACCCCAACAGCGGTGGCCGTGGAATTGTTGTTGAAAGATCCTGAAATCTCAAGCCCTGCAGTACTGGTACTGAGACTAGCTATTGCGCCCGCATCCTTGTGGCTTTGCCAGCCACTGAAGTTCTCGGCATAGCCTATAGTAGTCTGTGAGTTGGGTTCACCGAATACAGATGAAACAAGGTTGCTAGCATCAACCATCTCGACTGTTTTCGGCTTTAGGAATCCGCCCATTGCCAACGTTGCAACCGAAGCGAAAAGAACAATGACCACTAAGGCGAGTTCCAGTGTGCGAATGTGTGACCCGGCAAGTCTCAAGATTCTACTTCTTCTAGGAGTCTGGTCGTCGACCTTTCTAGCGTGAACTTTCGTGCAATGTTCTCTCTGGCTCGTTGGCCCATCTCTCGTCGTAGCGAGTCGTCTGCTAGAAGCGCGTTCATCTTTGCTCCAATGTACTGATGGTCTCTTGGATTGACGACATACCCTGTAAC
>WNGG01004662.1_pt1 | contig 15332 bp, 13 predicted proteins | sample 5400661 | NCBI WGS metagenome assembly WNGG01 (sample SAMN13153372, study PRJNA577476) | soil metagenome | isolation source: 100 cm soil or saprolite under Garry oak tree replicate 1 | place: USA:California | collected 2016-06-15
ATCACGTGGATGTCCTCGCGGCGGAACATCGGGATCAGCTCGTCGGGCGCCGCCTTGAGCTTCCCCGCCCACGGCTCCTCGCCGAACGTCGCGCGCGGATGGATGTAGTTCTGGATCAGCTGGTAGTCCCAGTACTCGCCCGCGGGCATGCGGGCGGTGTCGTAGAGCCAGTCGATGAGGGCGTCCTTCTTCGCGAACCCGCCGCGGTCGACGAACTGCCGCGCGGCGATGGGATCGAGGAGGAGCGTCGGCGGACCGTGCGGGTCCATGCCCCTCAAGAGATTGCGCACGTGCTCGCGCCAGTGCTTCTCGCGAACGCCCAGCGTGAAGGCCGTCGAGCGGACGCTCGAGAAGACGCTCACCGCGCTGTCCGTGGGCGCGAGGCCGTGCTGCACGTGGAACGGCTCCCACGGGCTCCGTTCCTCGTTTTCGGCGAAGGTCACGCTGTTGTAGGCGTAGCTGTTGCCCTGGTTGCCCATGTAGGAGAGTCCGGGCACCGAGCCGCCCTGGCCGTTCTGCGACAGGAGGCCGTAGGCGCGTCCGATCGTGGCGTTGGCGTGGCTATACGGCCCCATCGCGCCGGTCCCCGAGTTCATACCGATCTCGTCGCGGACCGGCCCGTTGACCATCGCCATGTTCGCGACGGCGCTCGAGCTGCTGCCGCGCGCCGTCACGCCGGTCGCGGCGAGCGCCAGGATCACCGGGAAGTATTCCGGGCGCGCGCCCGCCATGACGGCGTTGACCGCGACCTTCTCGACGCTGTACGCCCAGTACTCGCGGAAGTGCGTCGAGCGCATCCGCCCCACCTCTTCGTCCGGCTTGCGCCGCGTCGCGGCGAGCATCGCCGCCACGCGCTCCTCCGTCGGCAGCACGATCGGCAGCCCGTCGGTCCAGTGGCGCTCGAGGAAGAGGCGATGGAGGTTCTCCTCGGTCTCGTGCTCGACGAGCCGTGGCGTCGAGCGGTCGAACTCGACGCCGGCGCGCGCGACGCCGTCGAGGGGTCGCGTCAGCCCCTCGAGAACTTCCTGCATCACCGGCCGCCCGGTGATCGGGTCCTTGCCGTCCACGTAGCCCCGGAGCTGGGTCGCCGTCTTTCCCATGATGGGCTGGGGGACGAAGACCTGGGGCAGACCGGGCATGCCGTTCACGTCGGCCACCGAGCGGGCGACCTTGTCGAACTTGTCGGTGTGCATGGCGACGGTGGGAACGCCGTACCTGGCTTCGATCGTCATCGCGTGCGCGGCGACCGCCGGCGCGCAGGTGCTTCAGTGGCCGACGCCGACGATCGCGGCGTGGCCTCTCGCCTTGATCTCCTCCCCGTCGCCGGGTCGTCGACGAAATAGACGCTCGAGATCGGCTTGAAGACGGTCTTCACGCTCGGCATGTGCTCGGCGAACCACGCCTGCATCTGCTTCAAGAACAGGTCCGAGTCGTCGAAGCGGCAGTCCACCAGGTAGACGGTCCGTCCATTGAGCGTGTCCAGACGCGGCGCGAGCGCTTTGGGGGCGATCTTCGGCGGGAAACCCATCGGGTTCAAGACGGTGAGTGTGCTGGCCATGTCTGTCTCCTCTCGAATGCGCTAGGATGTTAGGCCATGATCAGCAAGTTCGCCACCGTGTACGCCGGCCACGTGGACCTGCCCGACATGGGCCAGGACGCCACTCCCGCCAACGAGCGGCGGTTCGGCAACGACCACCTCGTCAGCGTTTTCGAGAAGACCGACGCCGTCGCCACGTGCATGGACGAGGCGGGCTACCACGCGATCTGGCTCGCCGAGCACCACTTCCAGCACGAGGGCTACGAGGTCATCCCGAATCTCCTGATGTCGGCGGTGCACCTCGCCCACATCACGAAGCGGATCAGGATCGGCTGCGGCTTCAACATCGCCCCCATGTGGCACCCGCTGCGGCTCGCCGAGGACTACGCCGTGGCCGACATCCTGACGGGCGGCCGCGTGATCTTCGGCCTGGGCCGCGGCTACCACTCGCGCGAGGTCGAGACCTTCGGCGCGCCGATCCTCGACCAGGAGGCCAACCGAGAGCTGTTCGAGGAGCAGGTCGAGATCATCTTCAAGGCGTTCGAGCAGGAGTCGTTCGCGCACCACGGCAAGCACTACACGCTGCCGCCGGCCGTGCCCTACCGGGGCTACGAGCTGAAAGAGCTGACCCTGGTGCCGCGGCCGATCCATCGGCCCGTGGAGTGCTGGCAGCCGATCGTGAGCGCCAAGCCGCGTGGGCTCGACTTCATGGTGCGTCACGGCATCAAGGGCATCATCGGCGGTGGCGCCGCCACCATGGCGGAGGGCCCGTTCCACGGCTACCGCGAGGCCGCGTCGCGCGCCGGGAAAAATCTGAAGCTGGGCGAGAACCTGTGCCTCGGCATCTTCATCCACCTCGCGGAGACACGCGCGAAGGCGATCCGCGAGATCACGCCGTTCTACGAGGAGCACGTGAAGATGTTCGGGCCGCTCGGCTTCGTGCCGGGCATCACGCCGGCCCAGCTCGAGGCGTCCACGAAGCGCGGCGGCTGGGGCGCCGCCGGCGTGCCCACCGTCGAGCACTACATGCAGAACGGCTCGTGGTTCGCCGGCCCCCCCGAAGAGCTGACCGCCTGGCTCAAGGACGTCGAGTCGCGCTATCCCGGCCTCGAGTACGTCAACGTGTCCATCAGCATGGGCACGCCCAAGGCCGTGATGCTCGAGCAGCTGCGCTGGTTCGCGAAGGAGGTCATGCCCCGGTTCCGCGGCTGAGAACGCCTAACGGGAAACCGGCGGAGGCGGCGGCGGCGGTGAGCCGGGCGGCGGCGGTGGTGAGCCGGGCGGTGGCGGCGGAGCGCCCGGCGGCAAGCCCGAGGCGTGCGCGCATCGGTAAACCTGAGCGTGGATCGTCGACAGATCCTCGATCCCGAACGAGAGCAGCGCGGTGTCGCCGCCGACCTTCACGATCTTGCGCCGCAGGTCTTTGACCGAGTCGTCACTGACCAGCGTCAGACGCGTGCACCCCTTCGTCAGCGCGGCTTCGGTCGTCAGCCGGACGCGGCTCATCGCGATGCGCTCGGCATCGTCCGCCGCGGCGTAGGGCGCCGAAGCGAGGACCAGCGTGGCCACCCAGGCCGCCCGCGCCTTCATGCCACTACAATACTCCCGTCGCGCAAGGGGGACCGAGCGCCGACCCGCGCCCTTGACCAGGTAGCCGCCCGTCCGCTAGTCTCGGGCCGCTCTTTCCCTCTCGGCGGCGGCGCTCGGAGCCCCGCGATGGCCCATAACAGGTTCCTGCGCCCTCGACAGGTGCATCGCTCGGACGGAGGAGGGGTCATGAGGCGGCGACTCGCGCTCATCGTGCCTATCGTGGCGGCCGTTCTGCTGGCCTGCGCCGCGGCGCCGGCGGAAGCGGCGAAGCCGGAAGGAACGCTGACGGTCGCGGTGGCGACGTTCGGCAACGAGCGCTGGCTGCCCCACCTCTACGTCGGGGCCGAGGACGTCGTCCTCAAGCCCATGTACGAGAACCTCCTGTCCCGCGACGTCAAGACCGGCGAGCTGATTCCGATGCTGGCGGAGCGCTGGCAGGTCCTGGACGGCGGCCGGACGTGGAAGTTCTATCTGAGAAAGGGCGTCCGCTTCCACAACGGCGTCGAGCTCACGGCGGAGGACGTCAGGTTTACCTTCGCCTCCGTCGCCAAAGAGGGCTCCGCCAACTCCCTCGCCCCGGAGTTTCGGCTCATCAAGAGCATGGAGGTCGAGGACCCGTACACCCTCACCGTGCGGTTCGAGAAGCCCTCCGTGGTCTTCGGCAACAAGGTGACCCAGGGTCTGTTCGCGTCGTCGGCCTTCATCCAGTCCAAGCGCCACATCGAGAGCGCCGGGGAGCAGGGGGCCGAGCGGAGCCCGGTCGCGACCGGGCCGTGGAAGTTCGTGGAGCACGTCCGTGGCGACCGGATCGTGTTCGAGGCCGTGGAGAACCACTGGCGGGCGACGCCGCACTGGAAGCGCCTCGTGCTCCTCAAGGTGCCCGAGCCCGCCACGCGGATGGCCATGCTGCGCGCGGGGAACGTCGACGTCATCGAGATCGGCGGCGAGTACGTGGACGAGCTCAAGAAGGTGGGGATGCGGACGCTCGTCATGCCCAACGTTTCCTGGGTCTACATCATTCTCGGTGGGCAATGGCCCACCAAGGCCACCTACGATTCCAAGGTGCCGTGGGCTCAGCCCGACGCCGAGCGCGCCCGCAAGGTGCGGCTCGCGCTGAACCTGGCGGTCGACAAAGAGGCCGTCATGCAGCGGGTGCTCGGCGGCCTGGGAAGCGCGGTAGGGTCCTGGCTCGCGTACCCCAGCGACCCGTGGAACACTGACGCGCTGAAGAGGCCGTATCCCTATGACCCGGCCCGGGCCAGGGCGCTGCTCACGGAAGCCGGCTACCCGAACGGTTTCGAGGTGACCATGAATCTCACCGCCTGGCCGGGGCGCGGCTATCTGCCGGACGTCGGAGAGGCCGTCGCGACGTACTGGGAGAAGGTGGGGATCAAGGTGAAGCGGCGGCCCGTGGACCGGGCGGTGTTCGCCGCGGACTTCCGGGCGCGGGCGTACTCCGGGGTGACGCTCGCCTACGCCGCGCCGCTGGTAGCCCCCGAACCCTGGGAGGTTCTCTTCCGCGGCGCCTACACCAGGGCCGCGTTGAACCTGTTCATGGAGCACCCCAAGCTCGACGAGTTCATCGACCGCCTGGCCGTCCAGCCGAACGCCCAGGAGCGGACGCGGATCATGCGCGACGAGCTCCTCCCGTGGCTCCACGAGTACATCCCGGGCGTCGCCATCGGCGCCGCCCACGCCATCGCGGGGGTGGGGCCCAAGGTGGGCGACTGGCCACTGATCCCCGGCCACATGGGATTTCACAACTGGGAGCACGTGACCCGCGCACGGTAACCTGCGCGCAGGCGAGAGGGAGGGGCATGAAGCGGCGGCTCGGGATCATCGTGTCGATCGTGACCGCGCTGCTCTCGGGGGCGATCGTAGCGCCGGCAGAAGCGGCCCCGCCGGAGGGCACGCTGACAGTGGCGGTGGCGACCTTCGGCAACGAGCGCTGGTTGCCACAGCTCTACGTCGGCGCGGAGGACGTCGTCCTCAAGCCACTCTGGGAAAACCTCCTGAGTCGAGACGCCAAGGGCAACGTCATCCCGATGCTCGCCGAACGGTGGGAGGTCACCGACGGGGGACGGACGTGGAGGTTCCATCTCCGCAAGGGCGTCCGCTTCCACAACGGGACGGAAGTCACGGCCGAGGACGTCAAGTTCACCTTCGTCTCCATGGCCAAGGACGGCTCCGCCAACTCCATGGCGCCGGAGTTCCGGACGATCAAGAGCATGGAGGTCGAGGGCCCGTACACGATCTCGGTACGCTTCGACAAGCCGTTCGTAACCTTCGGCAACCGGGTGAACCACGGGCTGTTCGCCTCCGTCGCCTACATCCAGTCCAAGAAGCACGTCGAGACAGCGGGAGAGCAAGGGGCGGAGCGTCACCCGATAGGCACCGGGCCCTGGAAGTTCGTCGAGCATGTTCGCGGCGATCGCATCGTCTACGAGGCGGTCGAGAATCACTGGCGGGCGGTGCCCCACTGGAAGCGGCTGGTGTTCCTGAAGGTGCCCGAGCCGGCGACGCGCATGGCGATGCTGCGGGCCGGGGGCGCCGACGTCATCGAGGTCGGGGGCGAGTACGTGGACGAGCTGAAGAAGGTGGGCATGCGGACGCTCGTGATGCCCAACGTCGCCGCCGTGTGGGTGATTCTCGGTGGGCAGTGGCCGACGAAACCGTCGTACCATCCCAAGGTGCCCTGGGCGCAGCCCGACGCCGACAAGGCGCGCAAGGTTCGTTTGGCCCTCAACCTCGCAGTGGACAAGAAAGCGATCTTCGAGCGCGTGCTCGGCGGGGTGGGCACCCCGGTCGGAACGGTGAACTACTACCCCACGGACCCCTGGATCTCGGAAGCCTTGCTGAAGCCGATTGCCTACGACCCGGCGCGGGCGAAGACTCTCCTCGCGGAGGCGGGCTATCCCAACGGCTTCGACGTCACGATGAATCTCACTGCCTGGCCCGGGAGGGGATTCCTCCCCGACGTGGGCGAGGCCGTGGCGACCTACTGGGAAAAAGTCGGGCTCAGGGTCAAGCGTCGTCCCGTGGACCGCGCCGTGTTCGCGGCCGATTTCCGGGCGCGCTCGTACGCAGGGGTGGCGCTCGCCTACGCCGGACCGATCATCGCCCCCGAGCCCTGGGAGCTGTTCGCGCGAATCGCGCAGACGAAGTCGGCCGTCCATCTGCTGGCGGAGCATCCGAAGCTCGACGCGTTCATCGAGCGCCTCGGGGCCGAGCCGAGCGCCGCTGAGCGGACGCGGATCATGCGCGAGGAGATGGGGCCGTGGCTCTACGACTACATGCCGGCCGTGACCATCGGGGCGACCCATTCCATCGCCGGCGTGGGGCCGAAGGTCGGCGACTGGCCGCTCATACCGGGTCACATGGGCATTCACAACTGGGAGTACGTCACCCGCAAGTAGGCAAACGATGACAGCGCGCTTCGAGCGCCGGCTTTGCCGGCGCCAAGAAGGGGGTGTCGGGGGCGCCCGGAGCCCCCGACCTTAATATGTGGCGATACCTGACGGGCCGGGTGCTGCAGACGGTGCTGAGCATGCTGGTGGTGGTCAGCATCGTCTTCGTGCTGACGCGCCTGTCGGGCAATCCGGTCCATCTGCTGCTGGACGTCAACGCCACCGAGCGCGATCAGGAGATCCTCACGCGCCACCTGGGCCTGGATAAGCCGCTGCCCGTACAGTACGGGATCTACGTGACGAACATCTTCCTCGGCGACTTCGGCAACTCCGTGCTCACGCGGAGGCCGGTCACCGAGCACATCTGGGAGCGCTTGCCCGCCACGGTCGAGCTGGGGTTCGTGGCCATGTTCCTCTCCGTCCTCATCGGGGTCCCGCTCGGGGTGTACTCCGCCGTTCGGCGGGGAGGGGTCGCGGACAGCGCGGCGCGGGTGTTCGCCGTGCTCGGACAGTCCATGCCGACCTTCTGGCTCGGGCTGATGCTGATTCTCTTCTTCGGCGTGGTGCTCGGAGTGCTGCCCGCGGGCGGCCGCGGCGGCCTCTCGCACCTGATCCTTCCCGCCTTCACACTCGGGTATTTCACCTCCGCGGCCATCCTGCGCCTGACGCGCTCCAGCATGCTGGAGGTGCTCGGAGCCGACTACATCAAGTTCGCCCGGCTGAAGGGGTTGCACGAACAGGTGGTGCTGTGGAAGCACGGCCTCCGGAACGCCCTGCTGCCGGTCGTCACCTTCGCCGTCATGCTGTTCGTGCAGTTTCTCGGAGGCGCGGTGGTCACCGAGACCGTGTTCGCCTGGCCGGGCCTGGGGCGGCTCCTCCTCGAGTCCATCACCACGCGCGACTATCCGATCGTGCAGGCCGGCGTGCTGGTGTTGAGCGCCCTGTATCTCGCGGGGAACCTCTTCGTCGACGTGCTCTACAGCTATCTCAACCCAAGGATTCGCCGTGCTGGCGCTTAGCCGTCGGTTCCCCTGGTTCCCCGGCCTGATCCTCGCCGCGCTCGTCCTCACCGCGGTGTTCGCGGCGGCCCTGGCCCCGCAGAGCCCCACCGAGGGCGACATCACCATCAGATTGATTCCACCCATCTGGATGGAGCGGGGCGAGTGGGACCACCCGCTCGGCACCGATCGCTTCGGGCGCGACGTTCTGAGCCGGATCATCTACGGCAGCCGGATCTCTCTGCTCGTCTCCATCATCGCCATCGGCGTGGCGGGAACGTTCGGCACGTTGCTGGGCCTGGTCTCCGGCTATCGCGGCGGCCTCACCGACACCGTCCTCATGCGGCTCACCGACGTCGGTCTGTCGCTGCCCACTGTTCTCATCGCGGTGGTAATGGTCGCGGTCTCCGAGCCGAGCTTTCGCAACGTCGTCCTGGTCATCGCGCTCCTGCTCTGGCCGCGCTTCGCGCGGCAGATTCGCGGAGAGACGCTGGCAGTCAAGGAACAGGATTTTGTCGCGCTGGCGGTTGTGGCCGGCCGCTCGAGCACCTGGATCATCTCGCGCCACATCTTCCCGAACGTCGTGCCGACGCTGCTGGTGATCTCCACCCTGCAGGTGGGCTACGTGATCCTCCTCGAGGGCACGCTCTCCTTCCTGGGCGTCGGGGTGCCGCCGCCCAGCCCCGCCTGGGGGCTCATGATCGCCGACGGCCGCGGGTTCCTGGCCACCGCCTGGTGGATTTCGCTCTTCCCCGGCCTCGCGATGCTTCTCACCGTGTTGGCGGTGAATCTCCTGGGTGACTGGCTGCGCGACCACCTCGATCCCAAGCTGCGGCAGCTCGGCGCCCGCCCGGCGGTGCTGGAATCGGCGGATGCGATACCCGTGGGCGTCGCCGTCGACGAGGCTCACGGAGGACGGCCATGAGACTCCTCGCGTTGCTGTTGGTTCCCCTCGCCTTGGTTGTCGGCGCCGCGCCGGCCGCGGCCGGCCCCGAGGGTCAGATGACCTGGGCCGTTCACATCTCGCTCGCCCCGACCTGGTTCGATCCCGCTGAGACCCCCGGGATCGGTACACCGTTCATGATCCTCTACGCGCTGCACGACGCGATGGTCAAGCCGATGCCGGGGAACGCCATGGCGCCGAGCCTGGCCGAATCGTGGAGCGTGTCGAAGGACGGCCTCATCCACGAATTCGTCCTTCGCCGAGGCGTGAAGTTCCACAACGGAGATGCCGTCACTGCCGACGACGTGAAGTTCTCCTTCGAGCGTTATCGGGGCGCGGCGTCGAAGCTGATGAAGGAAAAGGTCGCGGTGATCGAGGTCGTGGATCCGAGCCGGGTCCGTTTCCGGTTCAAGGAGCCGTGGCCCGACTTCATGACCTATTACGGAAGCCTCACCACCGGCGCCGGCTGGATCGTGCCCAAGAGATACGTCGAGAAGGTCGGCGACGACGGCTTCAAGAGGGCGCCCGTGGGGGCGGGCCCCTACCGGTTCGCCTCCTTCAACCCCGGTGTCGAGCTGGCGCTGGAGGCGAACGAGCAATACTGGCGGAAGGTCCCGAGTGTGAAGCGTCTCGTGTTCAAGTCGGTCACCGAGGAGTCCACGCGCCTGGCCATGCTCAAGCGCGGCGAGGCCGACATCGTCTACCTGCTCCAGAGCGAGTTGGCCGAAGAGGCGCGGCGCACGTCCGGGCTCATGCTACGGCCCACGCCGATCGTGTCGACCCACTGGCTCGTGTTCCTCGACCAATGGGATCCGAAGTCGCCGTGGGCGGACCGGCGAGTACGCCTGGCTGCCAACCACGCGATCAACCGCCAGGCGATCAACGAGGCGATCACTCTCGGATTCTCGAGGATCACCTGGAGCGTCATTCCCAACAGCTTCGACTTCTACTGGCAGCCGCCCGGTTACACGTACGATCCTGCCAAGGCCAAGCAGCTCCTCTCCGAGGCCGGCTACCCGAAAGGGTTCGACGCCGGGGACGTCTGGTGCGATGCCGCCACCGCCACCATGAGCGAGGCGACGGTCGGCTACCTTCAGGCGGTGGGTATCCGAGCAAGGGTTAGGCCGCTCGAGCGAGCGGCCTTCTTCAAGTCGTACCAGGAAAAGAAGCTGAAGAACATCGTGTACAGCATCAGCGGCGCCTTCGGGAACACGGCCACCCGCCTCGAGGTCTTCGTCGCCTCGGGCGGCCCGTACGTATACGGCGGCTATCCCGACATCGACGGGCTCTTCAGCGAGCAGGCCGGCGAGCTCGACCGGAAGCGGCGCGAGGCGATCCTTCATCGGATCCAGCAGCTCATGCACGAGAAGGCCATGTACGCGCCGATCTGGGAGTTGGGATTCATCCATGCGCAGGGCCCGCGGGTGGCAGAGTCGGGACTCGGGCTCATCACCGGCTGGGCGTTCTCTGCGCCCTACGAAGACGTGAAGCTCAGAGGCAGGTAAGTGCGCGAGTCACCGCCGCTGCTGGTGGTGGAAGACCTCAAGACGCACTTCTTCACTCGGCGGGGGATCACGAAGGCCGTGGACGGCGTCAGCTTCACGCTCGACGCCGGACAGACGCTGGCTCTGGTCGGTGAGTCGGGATCCGGGAAATCCGTGACGTGCCTCTCGCTCGTGCGGCTGGTTCCCGAGCCGGCCGGCCGGATCGTCGGGGGCCGCGTGCTGTTCGAGGGCGAAGATCTCCTGGCCAAGAGCCCGGGGGAGATGCGGCGCGTGCGGGGCAAGCAGATCGCCATGGTGCTGCAGGATCCCCTGACCTCTCTCAATCCCGCGCTGACGATCGGCACCCAGGTGGGCGAGGTCGTGCGGCTCCATCAGGGCCTGCGGGGCGCGCCGCTGCGCGAGCGCGTGCTGGAGTCGCTCTCACGGTTGCGCATTGCCGCCGCGGCCACCCGGCTCCGACATTACCAGCACCAGCTCAGCGGCGGCATGCGACAGCGGGTGTCGAGCGCCATCGCCATGTCGTGCGCACCGCGTCTCCTCATCGCGGATGAACCGACCACCGCGCTGGACGTGACGATCCAGGCCCAGTACCTGGATCTGCTCAAGGAGGTGCAGCGCTCGAGCGGCGTCGCGGTGATTCTGGTCACCCACGACTTCGGCATCGTGGCGGCCAACGCGGACAGGGTCGCGGTGATGTATGCGGGGAGGATCGTCGAGATCGGGAGCACGCTTCAAGTCTGGGACAACCCCGGGCACCCCTACACCCAGGCGCTGCTGAGCTGCCTGCCGGACGTCGATCTGCGACGCCGCCAGCTTGTCGAGATCGGGGGACAGCCGCCCGACCTGGCCTCGCTCCCGCCGGGCTGTCCCTTCGCTCCCCGTTGTCCCAAGCGACAACCCGTCTGCGAGGAAACCTACCCTCCCGCGGTGACACTGGGAAACGGCCACGTGGCTCACTGCTGGGTGGCTCCCGCCGCCGCATGACCCTGCAAGGCATCGGGCTGAAGAAACACTTCCCCGTGGCGGGCGTCTTCAGCCTCGGCGGAGCCCGCGGATGGATCAAGGCGGTGGACGGCGTGAGTGTGCGGGTGGACGAGGGAGAGACCCTGGGCATCGTCGGGGAGTCGGGCTCCGGCAAGACGACACTGGCCAGACTCTTTTTGCTTCTCGAGCGCCCGACCGCCGGCTCCCTTCTCTTCGACGGCAAGGAGAGCCGTGAGTTCGGTCGCGACGATCTGGCGCGCTATCGCCGCGCGGTCCAGGCGGTGTTCCAGGATCCCTATAGCTCGTTGAATCCACGGATGCGGGTCGAGCACATCGTCGCCGAGCCGCTGCCGCGCGAGAACGGCGCCGGCCGCGCCGCGACGCGCGAGCGCGTCGGCGACGTCCTGGAGCTGGTGGGGCTCCGGCGCGGGAGCGGCGCGCTCTATCCGCACGAGTTCAGCGGCGGGCAACGGCAACGCATCGCCATCGCGCGCGCGCTCGTCACGTACCCGAAATTCATCATGCTCGACGAGCCGGTGTCGGCGCTCGACGTCTCGATCCGGGCGCAGATCCTCAACCTCCTGAAGGGGCTGCAAGAGCGGCTGGGGCTGGCGTACGTCATGATCTCCCACGACCTGGCGGCGGCCCGCTACCTGAGCACCCGGCTCGCCGTCATGTACGCCGGGAAGCTGGTGGAGACGGGTGAGTGCGACGCCGTGTACACCGAGCCGCTCCACCCATATACGCAAGCGCTCCTGTCCGCGGCGCTTCCGCTCCACCCCTCGGCGCGGCGCCAGCGGGTCGTCCTGTCCGGCGAAGTGCCGAATCCCATGAATCCGCCGGCCGGCTGCCGCTTTCATCCGCGCTGTCCGCAGGCGATGCCGCAGTGCGGAAGCCAGGAGCCGGAATGGCGGGAGGTCAAGCCCGGGCGCTTCACCGCCTGTCATCTATATTGAGCGTCAGGTGGCGGTACTGAGCGTCAGGTGGCAGTGGCCAGCATCAGACGCATCGGCAGCAGTTCGCGGCTGAGCGGGTTCACCATCAGACCGAGGGTCTCGAGCGTCACCGCGCCCAGCAGAGGCGCGTCAGCAGGCCCGCCCAGGACGACGGGAGACGTTGCGCTCCGTCCCTCCACCGTGACGCGACACTCGGACACGCCGCGAGTGATGGTCGTGCCGTCGGCGAGGGTGAATTCGACGTTCCGCTGCGATCTCAACCCGAGGCCGCGCCAGAACCGTTCGGGAAGCACGGTGTATACGGCGCCGGTATCCACGAGGAGGCGTACGGCCATCGGGCGGCGCCGTCCGCCCGTCCGACCCACTGTGCCGCGAACGTGTGTGAGCGCCATCGTTCCGCGCCGATCGTAGCACGGCCTCTCGGCGGCTCCAGCGTCTCGGATTCGATACGACGACTCGCGGGGCGCCGTCTTGTGGGACAATCGCGTCGCGGCTCTCAACCTCTAGCCGGCGAGGGGAATGATGCCTTACGACCTGGTGATCAAGAACGGCATGGTGGTCGACGGATCGGGCTTTTCCCGTTATCGCGCCGATGTCGCGGTCAAGGACGGCAGGATCGTCGAGATCGGCAAGATCCGCGGAGCGGCGGAGGCGACCATCGACGCCGAGGGGCTCTTCGTCGCGCCGGGCGTCATCGATACCCACACGCACTACGACGCCCAACCCTTCTGGGACCGGCTGTGCACCTCCTCCGTCTGGCACGGGGTCACGAGCGTCCTGACCGGCAACTGTGGGCTGACGCTGGCGCCCCTCCGGCCCGAGCATCGTGACGAGATGCTCACCACGTTCTGCTGCGTGGAAGACCTGCCCGTGCGGTCCCTGGCGAGCGTGCTGCGCTGGAGCTGGGAGACCTTCGACGAGTACCTGAGGGCGATCGACATCGGGCTCGGCGTGAACATGCTGCCGCTGGTCGGCCACAATCCTTTGCGTCTCTCCGCCATGGGAGGGGCCGCCTGGGACCGGACCGCCACCGCCGACGAGATCGCCGAGATGCAGCGCCTCCTGCGCGCGTCTCTCGAGGCCGGGGCCTGGGGCTGGAGCACCACAGCCTCGCCGACCCACGCCGGACCGAAAGGCCAGCCGGTGCCGACGCGGATGGCCGACAACGGTGAGCGCGTGGCGCTCGCGCGGACGCTCGGTGAGTTCAACAGGGGAGTGATCGAGATCCTCCCGCCGTCGGTCGCCCAGCCCGACGAGGCCGATCGCCGCCATCTCCTCGAGGTGTCCCAGACCAGCGGCCGTCCCGTCTTCTTCCTCGGCTTCGACGCCGACGCGCGCGGCTTCGTGGGAGCGGCGACCCGGGAAGGGGCGCAGCTCTACAATCTGCTCCGGGCGATTCCTTTCAACCCGAGATTCACGCTGAAGCGGACGACGTTCTTCAAGAACCTGGACGTCTGGGACGTCGTCATGGACCTCCCCCTCGACGAGCGGCTCGCCGCCCTGGGCAATCCAGAGAAGCGCGCCGCCCTGCGTGAGGCGTCGACGCAGCGGCAGCGTCGCCGGCCCGGCGTGCCCGGACGGTTCATCAAGTGGTCGGGGATCGTCGTGCGCAAGGTGAGCCTCGACAAGAACCGCGCGCTGGAGGGCCGGGGGCTCGAGGCGCTGGCGGCCGAGCAGGGCAAGCACGTGGCCGACGTCATGCTGGACCTGGCGCTCGAAGAGCGGCTCGAGACAGAGTTCGAGCTGCGGACGCGGTCGGACGAGGAAGAGGTGCGAATGGCCGAGATGGTGAAGAGCGGCCACGCGCTCCCGTCCCAGTCGGACGCCGGGGCCCACCTCAACACGAACTACTGCACGGCGGGCGAGTCGAGCTACGTCCTCGGCGAGTGGGTGCGCGAGCGGCAGCTCCTCACCCTCGAGGACGCCGTGAGACGCTTGACCTTCCAGCCCGCCCGCATCCTCGGTCTGCGCGACCGCGGACTCGTGCGGGAGGGACTGGCGGCCGACCTCATGGTCTTCGATCTCGCGCGCATCGGGGTGCTGGAGGACGAGGTCTCGAGCGACGGGCCGAACGGCGCGTCGAGGCGGCTGCAGCGCGCGGAAGGCGTGCACCACGTCATCGTCGGCGGCCAGGCCGTGCTGGACCACGGCAAGCACACGGGCGCGCTGCCCGGCCGGGTCCTCCGCGCCGGACGATAAGCGTATCGGTTCGGCGCCGTTGACGATCCCCCACGGACTCGGACAGGCTTGACGCAATGGTCGAGCCGCAAGGTCCTGGCGAGGTCACTCTGGGCACGCTCCACCAGGACCTGTCCGTCCTCAGGCAGGACGTGTCCATCGTCAGGCAAGACCTGTCCGTCCTTAAGCAGGATCTGTCTACCCTCAGGCAGGACCTGTCCGCCTTCAGGTCAGAGACGCGCGAGGGGTTTGCGCGGCTCCACCACGAGCTTAACGAAACCCGTACCGAACTCGCCGGCATCCTTCGCGAACTGGCCGGCGGCGTGCGGGAGATGATCACGATCCAGCAGCTCGTCCTGGACGAGCTTCGCGGCGTCAACACGCGACTCGACAACTTCCCGCGCGGCCGCGGTGACGGCGCGCCGCCCGCCTGACCGGCGTCACCGCCCGCCCCGACTCTACGCGCCCCGCTTCCCGACCTCGACGCCGGCGAGCCGTTCGAGCACCTTGACGATCGCGGTGCCGTCCTCCTTGCCGAGGCCGGCCGCCCGCGCCATCTGGTAGACCTGCTGGCTGACGTTGGCCAGCAGCACCGGCACGCCGAGCTGCTTGGCGAACGCCGTCTCGAGCTCCTGGTCCTTGAACGAGATATCCACGGTGCCGGTCGGCGAGAAGTCGCGGGCCAGGATCCGCGGCACCCGCTTGTCGAACGCGTAGCTGGTCCCCGTGCTCACGCGAACGACGTCGTAGATCGTCTGTGGATCGAGCCCGGCCTTGACACCGAGCACGAGGGCCTCCGCGACCGCGACCGTGTTGACCTGCACGAGCATGTTGTTGACGAGCTTCATGGCGAGTCCCTGACCGAGGCCGCCGACGTGGAAGAGGTTCGTGCCCATGGCCTTGAAGAGGTCGCGGCACGCCTCGAATGTCGCCGCGTCGCCCCCGGCGATGACGGAGAGCTCGCCGGTGGCCGCGCGCTCGGTGCCGCCGCTCACCGGCGCGTCCAGCATCGCCACGCGGCGCGCAGCCAGCTCGCCGCCGAGGCGCCGGGCGACGAGCGGGTCGATCGTGCTCATCGAGATCACGATGTGCCCGGGCTTGGCGCTCCGGATGATGCCGCGCTCGCCCGCGATGACCGCCTCCGCCTGCGCCGTGGTCTCCACCATGGAGATCGTGCGCTCGGCCGCGGCCGCGACACGCTCGGGTGATTCCGCCACGGCCGCGCCGGCAGCGC
>WNGG01005199.1_pt1 | contig 15332 bp, 10 predicted proteins | sample 5400661 | NCBI WGS metagenome assembly WNGG01 (sample SAMN13153372, study PRJNA577476) | soil metagenome | isolation source: 100 cm soil or saprolite under Garry oak tree replicate 1 | place: USA:California | collected 2016-06-15
GTGGACGGGTTCGAGTTCTGCCGCCGCGTGCGGGCCAACAGCCTCCTGAGCCACCGGCCCCTCGTTTTCGTCTCCGGCTCGGACCGCTACCGGGAGCGCTACCGCGCGATGCAGCTCGGGGCCGACGACTTCCTGTCGAAGCAGACTCCCATCCGGGAGCTGCTCATCCGCATCCAGCTCCTCCTGACCCGGTATTCGGACCTGGGGGTGGCCACGGGCAAGCAGGTGGGAGCGGGGAGCGGGACGGTCGCGGGGGCCCTCGAAGGGCAGATCGAGGCTTTCGGCGCGCCGGGCGTGCTGCAGATCTGCAATCAGGGACGGCTGACCGGGATCTTCACCGCCCGCGGACCCGACGATTCCGGCGTCGGCGAGAGGATCGCCGTCTTCGGCCTCCGGGACGGCGAGATCATCGCGGCCACCGTCCAGGATCTCACGGGCCCGGAGGCGGTCTACGCCTTCCTGGCCTGGGAGCGCGGGCAGTTCAAGTTCGTGCCGGGCGATCCGGGATCCGGCGCTCCCCTTGCCCAGACGCTCGAGCACCTGCTGCTCGAAGGCTGCCGCCGGTTGGACGAATCCCGCGGCGCGGAGGAGCTGGGCGCAGACGGCGGGCCGCGCTAGCGTTCCTCGGTCTTCGGGGACGGCTGTGCTCGCGCGCGCCACAGCTCGACCGGCAGGCCGAGGGCGAACCGCGCCACGCGCACCGCCGCGGAGGCGAGTTGCAAGGGCAAGCGCGGGAAGCCATTGAACGGCGCCCCCACACCGACCGTGGCCTCGATCGGGTTCGGCCAATGGCGGCGCAGCTCCCGGAGTACCCCGGCTGGGCGGCGCAGGAAAAGGGACATGGGCTCTCGCCATCCCGACCCGCTCCCCCACTGCCGGAGCACCGCGGGGACGAGCCACGGCGGCAGCCGGCGGCCGGCGACGGGCGTCCCTTCGACCCGCGCGCCGAGGAGCTGCGCAGGCCACCGCTTCCGCGCGCCGGCGCTCGCCCGACACGAGCCGGTCCCAGTCGAAGTCCTCGGGCCGGGACTCGAGCGCGACGGCCGCGTTCACAGGGGCGCGAGAAGCTGTGCCGCTTGAGGCTGAGCCGCGCAGGCCCCCCCCAGCTCCAGGAGCTCCGCGGAGGGGCGCCCCCGAACTCCACGGTCAGTCCGCGGGTGGTGAGCGTGGCCGCGTTGTGGCCAGTGTCATCATCATCGCCGGCCGCAGTCGCGACCTCGGGATAGAACCGGCCTACAGCCCGGCTCGTCCCGAGGAGCAATTGGAGTCTGCGGTGCTACGCGGCCGCGCATCTCTTGCCTCTAGCAACTCAAGACGGCGATCACTTCGTTGGCCCCGTCGATCAGGGGTTGGCCCTGTGCCCGTGTCAGGACGTTTCCGTCGATGAACGCGTTCACCTGGTTGATGAACGACTGAAGCCGACTGATCGCCGTGTTCACATCCCCCGAGGTCAGCGCGTTCAGCGCCGCTCGTAGTTGTGTGTCGAGGGCGTTGCCCTGGCCAGGGTTCAGTACACCCGCCACGACGAGTGCCGCGACTTGGTTCCTGAGGATCTGGATCTGTTCCTGGGGTGGGAACGCTAGCTTCGCTACGAAGGCATCTCTTGGGCCAGCCAGAGCCCCCTGGAAGGGATTTGCGGTTGGGAAGTCGGTCGACTCGGTTCGACCCGTTAGATAGGCGTCGCCCTTGCATCGGTCCACGGCTACGCTGAAGCCGGAATCAAAGCCGCTGCCGCCGAGGTAGGTGGAGTAGAAGAGCGTCGACCCCGCGGCATTGAGTTTTGCCGCGTAGCCATCGCTGGCACCCCCCAGACTCGTCTGCAACGCGTTCGCCGTTGGGAAGTTCGCTGAGTCAGTTTGGCCTGTGAGATAAGCGTTGCCTCTCTGGTCGACGGCGATGCCATGGAGAGCGGCTCCGTCGCTGCCGCTCCCGCCCAGGTACGTGGAATAGACGAACGCGGAGCCCGCGGCATTCACTTTGGTCACGAACGCATCGAACGCCCCGGACAAAGTCGACTGGAGTGGATTCACGGTTGGGAAGTTGCTCGAACCCGTGGTCCCAGTGACATAGGCGTTCCCGCTCGGGTCGAGAGCAATGCCGCTGCCGAAGTCGTTGCTGCTGCCACCGAGGTATGTCGAGTAGACCAGCGCGGAGCCTGCACTGTTGACCTTGGTCACGAAAGTGTCTATGCCGCCGGCGAACGAAGGCTGGATGGGATTCACCGTAGGGAAATCGATCGACCGCGTCCTACCCGAAACGTAGGCGCTCCCGGTTGTGTCGACAGCAATGCCGAAGCCACCCTCCTCGCCGCTTCCGCCGAGGTATGTCGAGTAGACCAGCGCGGAGCCTGCACTGTTGACCTTGGTCACGAAGGCGTCTGCCGTGCCATTCAACGCTCCCTGTATGGGGTTCTGCGTCGGGAAGTTGCTTGAATCAGTGAAGCCCGTAACATAAGCGTTGTTGCTTGCATCGAGGGCGATCGATTCGCCGACGTCGGGGGCGCTGCCACCGAGGTAGGTGCTGTATACGAGCGCTGAGCCCGTGGGGTCCAGCTTGGCCACAAAGGCGTCGCGGACTCCACCGAGTGCGGACTGCAGGGGACTCGCCGTCGGAAAGTCGACTGACTGGGTGAACCCTGTGACGTACGCGTTGCCGCTGGCGTCGACCGCGATCGAGAAGGCTTCGTCGTCGTCGCTGCCACCGAGGTAGGTGGAATAGACTGCCGCGGAGCCGGCCGGATTCACCTTCGTGACGAACGCATCGTTCACGCCGGCAAACGTGCTCTGAAGGGCGCTCACGGTGGGGAAGTCGATCGACGAGGTGAAACCCGTGACGTAGGCATTGCCGCCCGAGTCGACAGCGATGTCCTGGCCGAACTCCTGGCCGCTGCCACCGAGGTAGGTGGAGTAGGCCAAGACGGGGTCTATGACCAGTGGTCTGCTGGCGTCATAGGTCCCTGTCCGGAACGCAACTCTGGGGCCGGAGTCGTTCAGTCTCTTTGTGTTGGAGAGGACGCGGTAGCCACCGGCCACCTCGTGCCGGATACCGTCGTACTCTTGGTAGATGAACGGCCTGCGCATACTGAGCTGCTGCCCGGCAACGTGTGCGATCAGATTACCCAGCGCATCCACATCGAGCCCGTCCACGCCCTCAAAGCTCAGGGTTATAACCTCGGGATCTATGCCGGCCGCGACGACGAAGTCGTACTCGAGCTGTCCCTGACTGCCGTAGTAGATGAGGTCTACGCCAGGATATACGTCCCGGTATCGGACCTTGGCGTAGGTCGGTATGCCCGTGCGCCATTCCCTGGCATCGTTACCGATCAGGTAGCTGACCTTGCCGGGTTCTTCCTCGAGCCCGACAATCTGGGGTTCAGTACGGGCACCCTCGAGGCGCAGCCGCAGCGCGGTCTTGTACGTGACCGACGCGCCCCGCGGGCGTCCAAGCGTCGGCGAGAGCTCGGCCACCCGTTGCGAGTCTCGAGCGCTGGGGTGTTCAAGGACCAGCACCGCCTCGGTCGGCGTCAAGAAAAGGCCGTAGCCTCTGCCACGAGACAGATACTTGACCTCGGGCGCGGTCTGGCCCCGATTAGCTTCGAAGGTCAGGGGCAACTGCCCATACCTCTGCGGCAGACGCATCGCTTCGCCGCCGCTGGGTACGGATCCTGCGCGCATTTCTCGCGGCAGGTCCAGCCCGAACACCGTCGGGGTCGCCGCGGCCATGAACAGTACGGGAGCCAACGCAGCTCCGAGATGCATATAGACCTCTTCGATGTGAGCCGTATGAATCTCCGATACCGCGCCCATCAAGACTTCTGGCGCAGCTTCAATTTATTGAATGGATCTTTTGGACGGGAGAGACGCCCTGCTCCGCCTGTCGGACCCCCAGCCCCGGGGGAACGCTCACAGAGGACCTGAGTAAAAATCTAGGCGGGCGGCATCGGTCTGTCAAGGGGAATAGGCTCTTCGTGAAAGTGAGCCGGTAACAACGCGCGCACCGAGGCGCGCCGACGCATGCATCGAATCTCCACACCTGAACGAGGTCAGTCCAGCGTCCTACGACTTCTTCACCGATCCCGCCTCGAACGTTGCCCGGAGGAACGTGGGAAGGCCCCGGGCGAACCGGGCCCCGCGCACGAGGACGTGCGTGAGCTGGAACGGGAGGCGCGGCCAGGCGTTCCAGGGGCCGCCCACACCCATGGTCCCCTCGACCGGGTTCGGCCAGTGTTTGCGCAGCTCCGCGAGTGCCCCCCGCGGGCGGCGCAGGAATGAGCCCATCGGCTCGCGTAATCCCGAGCCCTTGCCCCACTGGCGCAGCGTCGCCGGGATGAGCCAGCTCGGCAGACGTTCGACGCGTGCGGCGATGGGGGTCGTCCCGAGCTCCGCGCCCAGCACGGCCCGGGCGAGACCGAGGGCCGCGACCACGCCGTCGGAACGCCGCCGTTCCCCCGCGAGGAGGCGGTCCCAGTCGAAGTCCGGCGGGCGAGCCTCGAGTCCGGCGGCGATATCGCACAACCAGAGGGCGCGTGAGACGCCGTGGCGGAGGGCGTGGAGGCAGAGGAGGCGGAGGTGATCCTCGGGGGCCGGGACCCGCACGTTGACGTCCCCGAGAGCGACCAGCCGTGCGCGGGCGAACACGTCGTCGACCTCATGGTCGTCGAGATCAGCCAGGCCGCGGTGGAGGTCGACGGGCGCAGGCGCCCCCGCCACCAGCGCTTCGCGGGCCACCGTGTACTGCTCGGGACGTACGTACAGGTCGATGTCGCCGTAAGGACGGAGGCCCGCCTCGGGGTAGAGCCGCGTCACCGCCCAGCCCTTCGCGAGCAGAGGCTCGACAGCAGCCGCGCGCAAGAGCGGCACCACGCGCGAGATCTGCTGCTCGAGGACGGCATTCTGGAGGGCGTGCACTCGGTAGGCGGCATGCAGCGGCTCGGAAGGGCCGTCCGGCGGCGTGGGCCCCGACCCCGCCTGCCGCAAACGCCACCAGCCGAGGGCTCCACAACCGGCGGCGAGAAGCAGGGGCACGACGGTGCTGAGTTCGGCGGAAGACGGTTGCCAGGGAGGCGCCGGCGCGCGCCATGCGCCGGCGAGCGCGTGGGCCAGCCGCCGACCGTGTTCGAGAGGGGAGGCACCGATGCCCCCGGCCGGCCGGGCCACGCGTGACGGGGCCCGAGAGGAACGACTGGTCAGGAAGTGCAGGGGGAGGCGCCGCCGCCGATGGTGCAGGCGCCGGAGCCGTTGCAGAGGCAGCCGTTGGTTAGGCAATTGACGGGAGAGACGGACCAGCACGGCGTGCCGAAGGGCCTGCCGGTGCAGTCGTTGACGCAACTTGCCGCCGCCTCGGCCGAGGTCGGCGCCACCAGCGAGGTCACGGCGGGGAGCAGGACCGCGATCCCGAGGCGGCGGGCGAGCTGGCGGCGTGAGAGCCGCCCCGCCTCCTTGGGCCGGCTCACGCGCTGCCGCAGGAGCCGGGCCCGGCCGAGGTGGTCCAGGGCGAGCCAGACGCAGTCTGGATCGGCAGGCCCGCCCAGCTCCCGCTCCAGGAGCGCGGCCAGCTCCTCGACGCTCCTCGTGCCGTCGCAGTGCTTGAACACCACCGCGGCCGCCGGGTTCAGGCAGTGGGCGCGGTGTCTCTCGAGATCGTAGACGAGCACTTCCCCCATCAGCTCCGTCACCACCAACCCCTCGGTGCGTCTCGCCGGCTTCATCCCGCGCACCCGAGGCAGTTGAGCGTCGGTACTCCGGTGGAGGGAACCGGGGTTCGGAGCCGTGGCATCGGACCTGCACCGCTCGCGAGCATGACGCATCGTCCTTGCTTGTCTGCCAGGAGCATACCAGAGACCTCTGAGCCACGCGAACAACTCAAAAATTCTCCTTGCGGTCGAGCATTTGCACTGTATCTCCTCAAGAAGTACACTCACTCAGAGCTCACGGACAGCGTGGGAAGGGGCGTCGCGATGGCGCTCGCGTGGCCAGTTTCGGGCAAACGCGCTCAGTCATGTCCATCGGGGGGCTAGGTCTTGAAGGCTGACCCGGCCATTCGCCGTCGCGACCGAGCGGAAACTTGACGGTGATCGCGCTCGCGGTCACGGCACTCGCCCTCGGGGTGGGGGGAGCCCGGATCGAGGACGTTCGGTTCGTCAAGGTTGGCCCTCGATCGGGCCTCCAGCTCCGTGTATCGCGTCCCCCGGCACGGGTCGTCGTCCACCGCGAAGGAAGCGTGGCCCGGGTGTCGCTGGAGGGTGCGGCGCTCGGCGCTCTCTTCTCCGGCGGAGGGCGCTTCGAGTGGCTTCGAGCGAGCGCAGCGTCGTCTCCCTCCGGCTTGCCGTCTCTGGAGGCGGTCCGAATCCAGACGAGCGCCGGTGAGGTGAGCCTCTACTTCCCGCTGCCGCCGGAGACGGCGATCGAGGTGCGTCAAGAGGGCCTGGCGGTGACGCTGGTCTTTCGCGAGCCTCCCACCCGCGCCCTCCCCACGCTCGTGGCTTCGGCCGCGGTGCAGAGGCCGCCGCCCGTTGGCGCGGCCGCAGGCGCACCGCCTACCGCTCTCCCCCTGTCCCGGGAGCCGCTCCCGGAGAAGCCAGCTCCGGCCCCGCCCGTCGTGATCGTCCGCGCCGAACGTCGCGAGCCCCCCTCCCCCGCGCCGGCCGAGCGAGCCCCCGAGCCGGAAGCGCCCCCCAAGCTGACGGCCGAACTGGGTGCGGAGCTGCTGCGCACGCTGCGCGTCCCACCGCCCGACCGCGCGACGACAGGAAGTGACGAGGAGACGCCGGGCGCCTCCTCCGAAGAGCTCTATCGCAAGCTCTTTCCCTTCGCTCCCCCCGAGCCGCAGGAAGCCACGGCCGTGGCGGGCGAGACCGGGGCCGGGCCCGCCGAACCCCGCACGCTGACCCTGGGCTTCCTCACCCTCCGTCCCGCGCTCAGGATGAGCTACACCAGGGGCCAGGCCACGCTCGAGTCGGCGCGGCCCGTGAAGGCGAGCTACCTCCAGATCCAGCCGAGCCTCGACCTCACGACCAGCTTCTGGGACGGCCGGCTGGGGTTCGGATACGAACCCTACCTCCGCGGGTTCTCCTCCTACGCGGTCCTGGACGAGACCACCCACCGGGCGGCGGCGTGGCTCGATCTGCCCGTGGGGACCCGTTTCAGGCTCAAGGCCACCGACGCGTTCACGAGCGGTGTGCTGGAAACCCAGGAGGTGGACCCTGGCTACGAGTACTTCTTCGGTCTCAGCCGCTTCCGGCGGAACACCGTCTCCGCGAGCGGCAGCTTCGAGGTGGCCCCGCGGCTCACCATCGAGGCCGGAGGAGCTCTGAGCGCGGTGCGCTTCGGTCGGCCGGTCGGCTTCTTCCCCTACGACTCGCGCTCCGCCTTCCTGGGGCTCGGGTTCGAGCTGGCGCCCAGGCTGAAGGCGACGCTCGACTACGTCTACGACCGGGTCCCGCCGCCCGACGAGCGGCCGGTCGTGGAATCCACCGCCCACTCGGCACAAGTCACGATATCGGGCGACATCACGCCCTTCCTCGCCGGCCAGCTCACCCTCGGGTACCGCGACCAGACCAGCCCGCGAGCGCCCGAGAGCGGACGACGCTTCCGGGGCCCCACCACCTCCGGGTCCCTGACCCGGGCCTTCGGTGCCTCGGCCCTCACTCTCGCGGTGAGCCGGGCGACGCCGGTCTCGAACTTCGAGAACAACGCCTTCTACGTGAGCACGAACCTGGACGGGAGCCTGCTCCTGACCCTGCCGCTCGCCCTCTCGCTGGAGTCGGGCATCGGCCACCGCTGGAACGACTACCGCACGGACGCCTTCGAGCTGGGCCGCCCCCGGAACGACAAGGTCCTCGGCTGGCGGGTGGCCCTGAGGCGCACGTTCGGCCCGGGGACCGGCTTGGCCGTCGGCTACCGCCGCGACCGGCGCCGGTCCAACCTCGATCCGTTCGACAGCGACACGAACAGCCTGATCTTCCAGCTCGACTTCAACGTCTTCGGGAGCGCCCGATACCGATGACCCCGGCCCCGCTCGCCCTGCGGACCTTGCTGCTGGTGCTCCTCGGCCAGGCCACGGCCTCCCCGACCGAGCCCGCGGCCGCGTACCGCGTGGGCCCCGGCGACGTGCTGGAGGTGACGGTCGCCGGGCGGCCCGACCTCGCGCGGCTCCCGACCGTGCAGACCACGGGCCTGATCTGGATCCCGCAGGTGCCGGAAGGGGTCAGGGTGGAGGGTCTGACCCCCTCCGAGATCGGGAAGGCGCTGACCGAGCTGCTCGCCCGGCGCGAGCCGGCGCGCCCCGAGGTCACGGTCTCGGTCAAGGAGTACCGGAGCCAGTTCGTGTGGGTGGCGGGGGAGGTCAACCAGCCCGGACGGAAGGCGCTCAAGGGCCGCATGCGGCTCCTGGACGCGCTCCTGGAGGCGGGCGGGTTCACGGCCCGCGCGTCGGGAGAGGTCCTCGTCCAGCGGCAAGAGGGAACGTTCGCGGACGGGAGCACGGTCCGCCGCCTGCGCTTCCCGCGCACGGCTCCCACGCCCGGTGGGCTCGCGGAGCTGGAGACCGCCTTGAGGAGGGGCGACGTCGTCACGGCCTCGGTCGGCCGCTACGTGACGGTGGCCGGCGAGGTCGTGCGCCCCGGCCGCTACGCCCTGGACGGAGAGACGACCGTGAGCGCGATCCTGTCGTCTGCGGGAGGCCTCACCCGGCTCGGCAACCGCCGGGTGAACGTCAGCCGGCGCGATCCGACGAGCGGCCAGGTTCGGGTCCTCCAGGCGAACCTCAAGGCCATCGAAAAGGGGCGCGAGCCGGACCTCGTCCTCCTCCCCGACGACCGCATCGAAGTCAAGGGGAGACTGCTATAGTTGAGAGCATGGCCAGCCTGACCCCGGCCGCTGCGTCGCTTCCCTCGGAGCGGGAGGTGGACTGGCGCTACCACGCGGACCTCCTCTGGCGAAGCCGGCTGCTCGTCCTGGCCGCGGTCCTTGGAGGACTCGGCCTCGCGATCCTGGTCGCCGAGGTGCAGACCCCCCAGTTTCGGGCCCGCACCCTGCTCCAGGTCGCCCCCCCGGCTCCCACCTCCATGAACGTGGCGGACGCCCTCATGATGACGGGCAACCCGATCCGGGACCGCCAGTTCTTCAACACCCAGCTCAACGTCCTCTACTCCCGGGCCCTGGCGGAGCGGGTGATCCAGCGCCTCAAGCTCGCCGATCAGCCTCCCTTCAAGGGCGGCGGCGACCCGGCCGGGCTCTTCGTGGGCCGGCTCCAGGTGGAGCCCGTCCCCGAGACGTTCGTGATCGCGGTGCAGATCACCCACACGGACGCCAAGGAAGCGGCCCTCTGGGCGAACACCCTGGCCGACGTCTACGTCGATTACAGCATCGAGGGCCAGGTGGAGGCGGCGAAGCGCGCCTACGACTGGGTGAACCAGCGGCTGGCCGAGACCCAGCGCACCATGCAGGACGCCCAGGACAAGCTCCTCAAGAGCTACCAGGCCCAGGAGATGTTCATCCCCGAGGGGAGCGTCTCCGCGGTGGCGAGCTCGATCGGCAAGCTCAACGACGACCAGGTGCAGGCCCAGGCCCACCGCATCGCCCTGGAGGCGGAGCTCCAGGAGATCGCCGACATGCGCAAGCGCGGCCGCAGCCTGGACAACCTCCCCCGGGTGGCGGCCGACCACATGGTCCTCGACCTGACCGGCAAGCTCGAGACCCTGAGCATCGACCTCTCCCGCCTCAAGGAGAAGTACCGGGCGGCCCACCCGGAGATCCAGAAGGTGCAGCTCCAGATTGACCAGATCAAGAAAGCGCGCCAGGCGCGGGCGCTCCAGATCGAGGAGGGGCTGCGCGCGGAGCACCGCCAGCTCCAGCGCCGCGAGGCCGAGCTGCGCGAGGCCGTCGAGGCGCAGAAGAGCCAGGCGGTGGCCCAGAGCCGCAAGCTCACCGAGCTCGAATCGCTCAAGAAGCAGGCGGACTCCGCGAACAACCTCTACACCGTGCTCCTCCAGAAGCTCAACGAGACGAACATCGCCTCCTCGATCCAGAACAGCAACGTGCGTCTGCTGGACCGGGCGGTGGTCCCCTCCGCTCCCTTCACCCCCCAGAAGCCCAGGATCGCGCTCGTGGGGACGCTCATCGGACTCGTCCTGGGAGCGGGCTACGTGCTCCTGCGGGACTACGTCGCCAACACGATCAAGGACGGCGAGGACGTGGAGCGCTACCTCCACCTCGACCTTCTTGCCGCCGTCCCCCGCTACGGAAGGGATACCATCCACATCGCGACCGAGGCCTACCAGACCCTCCGCACGGCTCTCCTCTTCGGACGCAAAGGCGATGTCGGCCACGTCGTGCTGGTGGCGGGGACCACACCCAAGGAGGGCAAGACCACCACCCTCCTCAACTTGGCCAAGCTGCTGGCGGTCTCCGGGGAGAGCACCGTGATCCTGGACGGCGACCTGCGGCGCCCCATGTTGCACCAGCGGCTCGGCCTCCAGCGCGACCCGGGGGTCACCGACTTCTTCACCTGGGGAGCGGACCTCAATTCCCTGGTGCAGCCCACGAAGGTGAAGAACATGTCCGCCCTCACCGCGGGCCCCCTCCCTCCGAGCCCGCCCGCCCTCCTCGCCCGCGCAGACGTCGGCACGCTCCTGGAGCAGCTCCGCCGCCAGTTCCGCTGGGTGCTCGTGGACTCGCCGCCCCTGGCTTCCGTCACCGACACCCTCCTCCTCGCGCAGCACGCGGACTTGACCGTGCTCGTGATCCAGCACGACAAGGTCGACAAGAAGATCGTGAAGCGCAGCCTGGCCGCCCTCCGCAAGGTCACGCCGAGCGTGCTGGGCGCGGTGCTGAACGCGGTGGACATGAAGGCCCGCGGCCACTACTACTATTACTATCCGAAAAAGAAGGAGAAGCCCGCCCTGGCGAAGGGCCAACGCCCCGGCGCCCTGGCCACTCCGGAAGTGAGCGATGCCCCGCTCATCTGAGGTCGTCCTGGCCGCGATGCTCCTGGCCGCGCCCGCGGTGGGGGGCACCCTCGCCGACTCCGCGCCGGCCCCTGCGCTCGCCCGTCTCAGCTTCGTGGAGCGCCACGTGGAGCACTCTTCCGAACAAGGCTGGCACGAGGCCAGAGAGGGAACCCCCTTGCGCCTGGGCGAACGCATCCGCACCGCCGCCGACGCCCTCGCCCGCCTCGACCTGCCCTGGATGACGATGACGATCAGCCCCGCCTCCACCGTCGGCTTCCCCGACGGGTACCTTCTCTGTGCGGTCCTCGAGCAGGGCCGCACGCAGCTCCACGCGGAGAAGCGCGAGATCCTGAAGCTCGTGACGGGCGAGGCCGAGGTGCGCGGTCAGGGCTGGGCGGTCGTGCGGCGCGAAGGGAACGCGACGCTGGTCACATCGCTGGCCGGATTCTTCTTCGTGGAGGGGGCCGGCAAGACCGTCGCCCTGCCCCCGGGGACGGGGACCATCGTGCGGGAAGGGAAGCCGCCCCTGCCCCCCCAGGCCCTGCCCCCGCCGCCCCAAGGGCTCGTCCCCGGGTCCGATCCCCGGTACGTGGCGCCGGGGGACACCGTCTTGCTGAGCTGGACACCCCGGGGCGCCACTCACCAGATCGAGGTGCTGCCCGTGGGCTCGGATGACGTGCTCATCCAGCGCGACGTCGGCGCGCCGCCTTGGCGCGTGGCGATCCCCTGGCCAGGCGCCTTCCGCTGGCGCGTCGCCGCCCGGGACGAGCGCGGCCTCGAGGGCAAGCCTTCGGGGGAAGGCCTGATCTGCATCGACAAGTGATCACGAACGGGGTGGATAGCCCCGGGCCCCTTCTATCTTCCACCGGTAGGCCTCGGGCTGCGGCCCCACGGTCGCTTCGAAGGGCCCGGTGTCGAGGGGATTGACCCCGGCCTTCTTGCGGTCGGGCGCCACCTTCTTGAGCAGCTCGGCCGTCGCGGCGTCCAGCGGCGCTCCTCCCACGGGCAGCAACCGGTGAGGCGTCGCGCCGTCCACGAACTCGTCGCCCCGGAGGCGACTCGTCCGCACGAGGATCTCGGTGACGCGCCAGGTGCTGCCGTTGTAGAGCGTGATGGTGAGCCGGTCGCCGCTCCAGCCACCCACTCCGCGCAGGCGGCGCAGCTCCGCAAGGGGCATCTCGGCCTCCTGATCGCTCCAGCCGGCAAACCCCGGGGTCCCGGCGCCCGGTCCCCTTGCCGTGGAGGGGGCTTCTCCCGTTGCCGGGGATGCGAAGGGCGCCCCCGCCGACTTCGCCGCGCCCGTGCCGAGCGCGGTGGAGGGGGCTTCTCCGGTTGCCGGGGATGCGAGGGGCGACCCCCCCGACTGCGCCGCGCCCGTGCCGGGCAAGGAGGCGGGGCCTTCGCTTTCGGTCGAGCGCGGCCAGAGGAGCCAGGCCACCACGACCACCACGAGCAGCGCGGCCAGGCCGGCGAGATAGAGCGCGACCTTCGGCGGCTGCTGCACCCCGCGCGCGGCCCGGGCCGAGGTCTGGCCGGGGACCCGGAGGGCGCGTTCCCGGGCCGCCTCGCCGCCCGGCGTGGCAAGTGAGGGAACCGCGGAGAGGGCGGGTTCGTGGGCCGGCGCGGGCTCGGCCCTGATGAAGGAGGCGAGCTGACGATCGATCTCGGGCACCTCGCGCGCCGGGGTCCAGGCGGGCAGGCCGTGGCGCCAGATCAGGCAGGCCCGGGCATCGGGCCGGGCGAGCAGGGACTCCACGAGCTGGCGCCTGGGCAGGGGCCCCACGCGACGCAAGTCCTTGGCGTAGAACCAGCGCTCCCGGGGCATCACTTTGCGGACACGGTCCTCTTCTGCTCGGTGGACCGGCCGCCCGCGCTCGTGGCCCGCACCACGACGGACTCCTTCTGGTTCCTCTTCACGAACTCGCTGAAGGACCCATCGGGCAGGACCTTGACCTCGTGGCCGTCCACCGTGACGGAGACCCCGGGATCGGTGCGCCCCTTCACCTGCACGATGCCTTCCAGAATGGCCGCCGCGTCGACGGTCAGGGAGGGCGCCCCCGCCGGGGAGGGCTTGGGCTGCGGGGGGCTGAGGACCGAGAAGAGGGAGACCTTGGAGAAGTCCCCCTCGAGGCCCTCCTTGCTCACACCCGCCACCCGCCAGAAGTACTCGCCCGGGTCGAGGCTCTGCAGGTCGTGGGTGGTGGCCGCGATCCCCGGCTGGTCGAGAGCGGCGGAGAGGAGCAGGTCGGCTTGGCGGACGTTGTAGTCCATGGCCACGCGATAGGTGTCGGCGCCGTGCACCGCCTCCCACTGGAGCTTGGCCGTGGCCTGGGGTGGGGGCACGTAGGCCAGCTCCGCCCTGGCGCGAGGGGCGACCAGGGTCGGCGCGGGGGGCAGCTCCATCCTGGCCCCCGCCTTCCCCCGGGGATCGACGAGCACGGCCTGGTTGTCGCCGAGGTTGACCGTCTCCCCCTGCTTGGTCGAGACCTGGGCCGAGCCCCGGAAGATCTTTACCCCGGTCCCTCCCTCCTCGGTCACGTTGATGTTGCCCGTGGAGTTCGCACTGGCGCGTGTCCTCGCGGTGGACGTCACGATGTCCGTGTCCTTCTTCAGCTCGAAGTTCACCTGGCCGGACTCGACGTGCCACGCGGTGGCCTCCTCCGCCACCGCCGCCTCCCCTTCGCTGATGAGGACCACGCTATCGGGACGCACCCTCACCACGTTCCCGGTGAAGAAGGCGATCTCGGCTCCGGACCTCGGGTCCGTCTGCACGACGTCGCCCGTCCTGAGGGCCTGGGTCGGCTGGCCCTTCGCCCAGTCGGGGCGGCCCACCGCCTTGACCCGCACGTTGCCCTCGATGGTCATCAGACGCGCGACCGCGGCTGCGCCCTTGGGCTGTGGGGGCTTCAGGAAGAAGAGAAAGTAGGCGGCCACCGCCGCCAGGGCGATGACCAGGCCCACGACCGTGAGGAGCTTCCCCTGAAAGCGGGATCTCGCCGCACGAGCTGCCGGCTCGGATGCGAGGTTCTGGCTTTTTGCTGGTGCCATGGGCTGGGTTGCGGGCGATCCCAGGAGCGCCCGCCGCAGCGTCCCTCCACTCCCTTTGAGGCCAACAACTTAGGGACACAAAGAGTGTAGTCGAGTCGAAACCGCGAAGCAAGGGGCGAGTAGGCGTCAGGGGCCTGCCGCGTCGGCAAGCACGCGGCGACCTTTCGGACGCCCAGGCGACCGATCAGGCTCTCGCGTGGCCGATCCCTGGACAGGAGCTTGCAATCCATTCAGACACAGTAAGTTGTGAGAGGAGATGATGGGCATCGCTCTTGCGTAGCTCCCTGACCGGGCTCAAGGTTGGGGAGCGACGGGGGACCCGACCGGCCACCTTCGGGGAGAGATCAAGATGCGTCTCGGTCGCGTGAGGGGCAAGACCCCGCGCTGGTCCAGGGCACGCGGACGCGAGCGAGATTCGCAAGCGGCAACGGGCCTGGTCCCAGAGTCCCGGCGAGCCGAGCCCGCCGGAAAGAACCGAGGGCCGAGGGTTGGACGCGAAGGCCTGGCCGCGGGCGTCGCGGTGATCCTCGTGCTCAATCCCTGGGTCGAGGCCCTCCCCGTGCCCTCTCGACCTGGGGCCCCGGCTCATCGGGCCGCCCTTCCGGCACCGCCCGGCGATCTCCCAACGACACGGGTCGACCCCTCGGCTCTGCCGCAGGCGGGCGCTGCCTCTGCGGTCAGGCTCAAGGAAGCGGTCAGGAAGCTCCCACTGTACTTCATCGAGAACCGCGGGCAGGCCGATCCCCGGGTGGCCTATTACGTTCAGGGAGCCGGCACGAGCGTTTACTTCAGCCGCGCGGGGATCACCTTCGCCCTGACCTCACCTGCGAAGTCGGAGGCGGGCGCCGCTGCGCCGACCGGGGAAGCGCGACCTGCTCCTCCGGCCTCGGCACGAGAGCGCTGGGCGGTGAAGCTCGATTTCCTCGGCGCGAATCCGGATGCGAAACCCGCCGGAGAGGATCGGACCGAGGCGGTGGTGAGCTACTTCAAGGGGCACCGAGCCGACTGGAAGACGGGGCTCCCGACGTATGGCCGCGTGGTCTACACGAACCTCTGGCCCGGCATCGACCTCGTCTACACCGGGGCGGGCGGCCGGCTCAAGTACACGTTCGTCGTGAGGCCGGGAGCGGATCCGAAGCGGATTCGGCTCGCCTACCGGGGGGGCAGCGCGGTGGGGGTGAGTGGAGAAGGACGGCTATCGGTGTCGACCCCGGTCGGGCCTCTGGCGGAGGACACGCCCTACGTCTACCAGGAAGCGGGGGCGGACCGGGTACAGGTCGAGGCGGCTTACGCGCTCGAGGCGGAGGAGGCGGGCGGCACGCGTCGCTTCGGCTTC
>WNGG01004985.1_pt1 | contig 15331 bp, 12 predicted proteins | sample 5400661 | NCBI WGS metagenome assembly WNGG01 (sample SAMN13153372, study PRJNA577476) | soil metagenome | isolation source: 100 cm soil or saprolite under Garry oak tree replicate 1 | place: USA:California | collected 2016-06-15
AATGCCGTACTTGGATTAAAGCGAACAAAAGTCTCGCAACGAACACACGAGATTATTGGCGAATCATTACCTTGAGGAGATCGCCAGCCGCTGGGCGAGGACTAACGGCCGAATAGTCGAGTTCATATCCCTAGATAATGTGGTTACTACTGCTCAGCAATGAGTGATTCTGACAAGTCCCTTCAAGATATGGAAGAAGGCGGGGAAGGCATGACAAAGTACGGCAATATGATGCTAGAGTTCATCAAGAAAGAGATCTTTGAGGAGAGGAAGAACATCTCTGTTGAAGAGGTCGTGACTCTTGTCGCTGCTCTTACCGACTTGTCCGTGAGCCTTCTTTCTAAATTCCGCAAGGACCCGATAGACCCCTCAAGAGCTACCGAGATAGGGAGAGACGTGTTCAAGCACATGGTCGGCAAGATCGGATTCGACGTGGGACAGCTCGCAAAGTCATCACTCTACGCTTAGCGTCCCACCCGAGTGATTCGAGTCCATGTTTTGGAGTCTCCAGATAATCGCTAGTCCAATTTCTACTTAATAATGATAGAACTGCGATCCTTCTCAATCTTCGGATAGTGAAGGTCCATCTTCTCCATTGCCTTCACAATTATTCGCGAGACCACAAGGTCCCTGTACCACTTGTGGTTTGAAGGAATCAGGTGCCAAGGTGCCCAGTCCGTGCTAGTCTTGGTCAGGGCGTCCTCGTAAGCCGTCATGTACTCGTCCCAATGTTTCCGCTCCGGCACATCGTTGCTGCTGAACTTCCATTCCTTAGTAGGATCTTCGAGACGTTCCTCGAGACGCTTCTTCTGTTCATCTTTGCTGATGTGAAGGTAGAACTTTAGAATCAGCGTATCTTCTTCGGAGAGTAATCTTTCGAAGTCGTTGATCTCTCGATACCGGCGCCGACAAACCTCCTCAGGCACAAGTTTGTGGACTCTCTCAACAAGAACGCCTTCATAGTGGCTCCGGCTAAAAATAACCAGCTCCCCCCTTCCGGGGACCCGCTTGTGATGCCGCCAGAGAAAATCATGGTCTAGCTCCTCCGGCGTGGGGACCCCGAAGTGTGCAACCTGGACGCCTTGAGGGTTGACTCCTTCGAAGACTCGGTGGATAACTCCGTCCTTGCCGCCTGTGTCTACGGCCTGAAGGATTACCAGGACTTTCGTCTTGTGCTCCGCGTAGAGCATTTCCTGAAGCTCTCTCAGCCTCTCGTTGAGTCTCTTGGACTCCTCACGCTCGTCCTGACCTTTACCCTCAAAGCCGGAGGTGTCGTCGGGATCGACCTTGTTCAGGTGGACCTCTTCTCCCGGGTCTATCCTGTACCGGCCGACGTGGAGATCGCCTGTCATCCTGAAATCGTAGTCTACCAGAGAGTTCTTAGGCGTTTTCGCACTGTTCTCTAACTCTAGACTCACTGATCGCCTTCTAACGTAGTACTCAAAACCTAGAGGCGCTGTATGATTAGTTGGGTCCGCGATGCCGAAGCTCAAGTTCAGCAAAGAATACCTCCAGCGGGCTACGAAACCGATTCCCAAGAAGGACCCGTCCAAGAAGGACCAGACGACCGCAGAGGTCCAGTCTCAGCCGAGGCATGCAACGGGCTTCGTCCAGTTCTGCGGGACGTGTGGAAAGAATCAGATGTTCAAGGTGGATACGCTAGGCTGGAAGACCTGCACTGTCTGCCGGAGTACTGCGCCGGATAGAAGCCAGAGCCCAATCTGAGAGACCAACTGGCACGCGGGATTATTATTAGGCCGCTGGAGTAGAGTGGCAACTCAGGCGCAGAGACTTGCGGGGCGCTCGGGGTTTCTCTTCCTTTTCCCTTGTCTGGGACGTATACCCCTACCCCCGTCCCCGAACAGATTTCACGAAGAAAGTCTCACTCTCCTAGGGGAAACTGTTCGTTTCGTGCATGTTTGAGCCGGGTTTCTGGTCAAAACTGGTCTCTCCAAGGCTCCTTTCTGATCTCCAGGCCGGGCCTGCTGGCCGGAGCCCGTGAACTCTGTTGCGGGTCTTAGACGTTCTCGAGGCTCTCGTTCCCAGACTATCCGCCAGGCGCAACGGTGTACGAGCAACCGCCTGCTTCATTGCTATTCATCAGAGATAGGCTGACGGACCCGGCACCAGGGCAAGGCGTGCAAAGATTTCCACTGTCGCATGATCATCTTCGCAACCGACGGTTGAGGCCAGTGACCCCCTGTCTTCTTTTCCGCCTCGAAATTGGTCGATGACTCACGGCTTCCAGCTGATGTCTTTCTCCATTCGGCCTCCAAGGTTTCCGAGACAGAGGAGACGCACCATGAGCAGAGCAGGCCATTCTGGAAGCCTCTCCTCCACCTCTTCCATAACAAGACGAACTCCAACTGAGCTAGGTTTAGACAGCACCCTGGTCTCCACGTAATAGTATTACCAGAATGGTCTCTACCAATTTCCGCGAACCTCGACGACGGCAACATGTGGCCGAACGCCTATGCGCTGAGGGGGTTGACTGCTGCGGAAGAGGCAAGGATGTCCGCGCTCGTGAAGAAACCGGTGAGCTAAAGGACCGAGCTCGGATTCCGTCCACTCGGAGCTCTAGGAACAAGCAAATCGATAATGCGAAAAGTCGTTCGTGGTCGATGATCTCGTCACTAGATGTTCATTGAATTATGATGTTGCTCGTGGAATTGTAGAACAGCCACTCTATGGTGGGAGGACCGGCGGGGGCCAAGCTGATCGCCTCGTTGGATGGGACGCCGTCGTGAGGCCATCCATAGAAGGTAATATGGAACTCCCAGAATTGTGTTGTGGTATTGACTCCGGTGAGTTCGAAGGTCATGGCCTGACCAGGTTCGATGTAGAAGGGAGTAGTAACATAGTAAGTCGGGCCTATCTCGTTGCAGCTGTTTGACGAACGGTTCGCCTGACAAACGATTCCCATGATGGCCGTCATAGTGCTATTGTCAATCAGAGTCATGTTCCAGTCGGCTATGGTGGAGTTCTGAGTCTTGACGAATCTCATAGAGAGTGCCTTCACTGACGGGTGGGCAGGGAGAGAATGCAACATCACGACAGCTCCGTATCCTACCCCTAGGAGAGTAGCAAGAACGAATATGGGACCAATTATTCCTTTTACGAATTTGAGTTTAGACGGGATCAACTCTCGCATCCTCAGCTGTGGAAATCCTCTGCTTCGTCTCCTTGTTCTTCCTAGCTTTGTTCGAGAACCAATACTCGAAAACCAGATCGGCAGCAACAGCTGATCCTAGAGCGATGAGACTCAGAGAGCCCCAAGGGGAAGGACACTGCGCATCCTGCTTTAGACAGATAAAAGCCATGGCCAAGTACGGAATTCTGAAGCCCGTCCAGACTCCAGTTATCTGGCTGGCTGATACCACCCATGGGTCAGGGCCAGGCTCGTTGTCACCCTTCGTATAGTAGCAGGGAGCAATACCGCATTTCATGTAGACATACAACGAACCGATACACTGTGAGCTAGTGGACGTTACTATGCAGACCACTCTGTGAATGAGCAAAACCTGTGAGTACGACTGCTGGTAGATGATGACATCACCAAGCTGGATCTGTGGAGCACTGATTGCTCGCATAGCGATCACGTCGCCGGCATCGATCGTCGGCTCCATAGACCTTGAGGGCACAAGCAGCAAGGGCTGATTGACCCCCAAGGCCAGAACCAAGACCGAATAAACCACCAGCGACGAACCTAGAGCGACACCTACTACTATGAGACTCGAGACGAGCCTCCTCCTCAGCGTTCTCGCCGGCATGAGCCAACCTCAACGCATTTGGCGAGAGACCTGTCGAACATTTCCGAACCTTCGACTCACAGGTCAGGTAACTGTTCTTCCAAGAAAGTAGTATTTGACACTAGATGACAAATCTGCAAGTATCTAGACTATTTTCGGTCGGACGTATGGGATGATCGACGAAGGATGAGGAGACCTAAGATAATGACCGAGTAAGGAATTACCAACACGATGAATGGCCATAAGTTCGGCGAAACACTCCACGCAATAATTAGGTAGAAGAATGTAGTAACCACAATAGACGTTAGTGAAATGCTCCTCACGGACCTGGGAGGGTAAATGGACTCGATTTGTGACGCGATATTCATAGGATCGTAGGGTGAAAGAAGACGTTTGGCCGATCTCTTGGAAATTGCGAGAGCGAACACTATCAACGAGGCTGATAAGGGCAACGAAAGGATCCCAACCAGTAGAAACCATCCCAGAAAGTAGACCGCCAGAAGTCCAGCATAGCCAAGCGCAAAACTTGCATGTTGAAACCACCGACCGATTGAATAATCTAGAATGAAATGATCGTCCCTAGTTCCAAAGGAGCTTCTCTTCACAATCCCTTCAAGCCCATATCGTCTCAGATAGTCTCCCAGCCTGGAGAGCCTTAGCCCGGGTGCGCTGACAAAGAAAAGCGTCGGCAAAATGACAAGTGCAGCCCCTTCATATTTCGTGACATCCGACTGGAAAAAAAAAGAAAGCGGGATCAAGAACAATGAACTGCTAAACACGATAGCCTGCACCACAAACAGCCTGAGATATGCAGAGGCGGCCTTGCTGGCCGAATCCTCACGTACAGGGATGAGCATTGAAGCCACAACGAGAGTGATGTAGAATACTAAGACGACTTTGTCGACGGGGTCAGGGGTTAAGGCATAGAGGATGAACCCGGCGACGTAAGCAGTTGCTAGAACTATCCATTTCAAGGAAGACCAAAGGCTTACATTAGTCCTTCGAGTAGAAAAGCTTCATCGGTGCAAAGCACGACCGTTAGGGCAGTGACGAAGAGTGCTGGCCTAGAGTAGATGTTTGCAAACTTCATCATGGAGAAGTATGTCTGCCAGAGTGCCCAGCTGACAGGGTTGAGTACGAGACCGATAGGGGGAGGGGAGGGAAAGAGTTGCAGAAAAAGTGTAAGCCCGAAACCCGCTGCCATACCACCAAGATAGTTGAGTCTTGACTGCTTGTCCGGATACGCTAGGAAACCTCCGAGTCCGATAGCACTCGCCCCTCCCAACCAGACTGCAGCAGTAATTCCGACCGCCAGCGAGTCGTCTATTCCTCCCTCTATGATTGTGGGGCTTGATGCAAGGCGGGTTATGGTGTAAGCGGAGATAGCTGCCCCGATCAGTGTTTGAGCTGCTATCTGGCCGACCCGAAAAGGAGAAGCGTTCTGGTCGACAAACCATTGATTTGAGGTTGTTATGGACTGTGACAGAATGTCACCTGTGAAGAAGTCAGTTACGAAGGAGAAAGACATCAAGATTGAGGCGGCGTCGAAGTGAACATGCCACCATGGAGCAACCATCACGCATGCTCCGAAGACGTGGGCTACACAAGCCAAACCGAATTCGTTCCAGACGTGAAGAGTTCCTTGCACCGATCGACCGTAAAGTTGAATGTTTACATTTGTCCACCCAAGCGAGGGAAAGCCAACTGACACGCTGAAACCGGCTGGAGGAGACTGCGGTGTCCCCTGCGCACTTGTGTAGGAGACGGACTGGGTGCCGCCTGAGGTTGTCTGAGTATTAGTAGTTGTTTGAGGTAACACGGCAACCGACACACTGTTGGAAGAAGACCTGTAACTGGAATCTGCCGAGCCGGACGCTAGGAAGCTCGCCTTTATCGTGTAACTACCGGTGTTGTCAGGTCGCCAGCTGAACTGGGCATTGCCGTTGCTATCGGTCGTAACATTCTGGTATGACACGCCGTTAATGCTGATCTGCACCGTTCTAGTAGTGAGTGGGCTTCCGCTCGCATCCTTCAGAATGACCGTGAAAGAATTTTGTTGTCCGAGAATAATCGAGCTCGGTGCTTGCAGTGAGAGGCTAGTCTCAAGGAAGACGTTGATTGAGACTTGGACGCGCGCAGAGGCGTAGGTATTGTTTTGTGCAGAGACGAAAGTAACATTGTGCAATCCACTACTCGTAATGGAGAATGTGTGTGTGAAGACGGCGGTTCCGCTCGAATCAGTGCTCAGTGTCGTCCAGAGAACTCCATCAATGTACTGATTGATAGGTAACGAAATGACGGCGGCTCTGTTGATCATATCATACGCGGAAACATTCCACCCAACTGACTGCCCTGCGTCCGGCGACAGGGGTGAACTGACGGCAGAGAGCACCAACTCCCGAGGTGCTACAGAAACCATGATCGTGATTGATGTTTCAGTATAGTAGCTCTGTTTCGGGAACTCGACTTTGATCGTATATTTACCGGGGGCAGAAGGGATCCAAACAAACGTCGCGTTTCCGCCCGGATTTGTAAGGAAATAGTTCGCCCATGAGCATCCGGCTACCGTGCAGAGCCAGGTCCGGCTGAAGACGGCACCGTTCATCAAGACCTGCTCCTGAAGCCCAGAGACGGCAATCATCGTCCCTGTCTCATTGTCAACTAGTCCTGTTGTGAAGAGGTAGGGCTGACCAACTGTTACGCCCTGAATCCATCCCGGCGAAATTATTACGCTAGTCCTCGCTTTGTAGACGGTAAAATTGAACGAGTAACTGACAGAGTTGATCGTCGCATTCCCGGTTCGTGATATGATGAGAGTGTAGTTTCCGTAGGAGAGCTGGCCTAGAGAGATTGCGCTTGTCCCATCCGAACCAGTTGTCAGTGTTCCTGTCGCCACGGTGGTTGGGTTGGGATCTATACGCGCCAGGTTATAGTTTGCTTGGCTGTACGCGAATGCTTTGTTTGTTGCCAAGTCTGTAAGATGTATCGTGGAATTTGTCTTATCACTCATCGTGGGAGTGCTGGGAGTTATGCTAACGCCGGCGCTAATAGGATGCTTTTGGACTGTTAAGAAGACGTCGCAGCATGAGGCGTAAAGTGGCTGCACGTCGGGGTAGCTCACTCCAGGATAGAGCACCGTATAGGTCGATACAGAGTAGTAGGCGTGCAGGCTCAGGAGATAGCGTGAGGCTCTCTGCGGCGCATAGATGGCATAATTGTATCCTTGAAAGTTGGTATAGAATGGGTATGGTTTACTAACGGCTTCGATGGCGAAGAGTTCCGAGACTATGACGTTTGTTGAAGGCGTCCCCAGATAATAGTATGGATAGGTGCAGGTCTTTGACCCTGCAAAGTTGAGTTGAGCAATACCCCGATTGTCAGTCGTGGTGGAAATGCAGAGTGTTCCTTTACTGTTGTAGAGATTCAGTGCGATATTCGCTGCCGGTGTACTACATCCCGATGACATACAGGCATAGGCGAAGTCTGAGCCTTGGGTCGTGCTCAGCAACGGTAGGGTGTAGTAATTGAAGCACGTACCGTTGTGTGGGCAGTTTGTCGTCGAGGAGGTCGGGCCCCCTAGGGTATAGGCGAGCCATGCAACATATGCTTCTAAAGCAACGGAGATTCCCTGCATTTTGAGGGAGATGTAGGGGTATGTTGCGTTAACGTTGACGTACAAGTTTGCTGGAGGGGTTGCGTCTTGGCCCATTTGCGAGGATGCCGTGCTGACAGTATTGACGTTCTGGTACGGAATGTTGAGAGTGGTTGAGGCTGGTGTGTAGAGAGTGCTTGGGGGTGCGAGGGAGGCCGAGAGGTACATGTGGCCGGTTCTGGTCGTTGACGAGCAGGACGGTGGTGTGGGACAAGGTGGGAGGTAAAAGTTCATCGTCCAATTCATAGATTGCGTCTGAGTATAGGTTGTGTTGAAGGAAACGGTAACCGCTGAACTCTGGTTAAGACCGGCCCAACCATATCCGGCAATGTGGGTTGGGGTCGTGGAGTTGCCATTGTATGGTGGGATGTAGACATTAGCTGGGTTGCTATTGTTATATGCTGCAAGAGCTAGTGTAACTATGGGGACGACTATTGGTCTCCCGTTTCCGCTATAGTAGTTGAATGCATCCCACGAGTAAGCGATTGTCTGGGGCTTGAGGATCATTATCGTTGTCGGGGTCTGATTTATCGTGAAGGATTGCTGTGCTGAAACGCTGCCTCCATAGTTCGTGTTTCCGAGAAAGGCTGCCTGCATTGTGTGGGTGCCGGTTACGTTGGCAGTCCAGACGAAGGCCGCGAAACCAGTAGAATTTGTTACTGATGTCCCTATCGAACCTCCATCTTTGTAGAACCAGACTGTGACTGAAGGGACGGGGATACCCGAGCTATCCTTCACCTGGGCAGTTAAGAGCGCTGGAATCGTCGCGTAAGCAGAAGCTGGAAGATACAGACTAGTAGTAGTCGCAATTACAGTCGAGGCCGTAACTGCGAGTGGGCTGGAGGCGTAAGAGTAAGCAGGCTGGACACTGGTGGGAGAAGTGTCCGGAGCAAGGAACGGTGAAGTTGAGTTGCTGGTGGATGGGCCATAGAAAATGTCCCCGTTGAATGACACTCGCCACGCCCCAGATCCAGAAGGAGCGGGAAAGGCTGCCTGTCCCGCCGAGTCGGTGTATGCACTCGCGGAAATGGTCCAATTCCCGTCCGTCAACTGCCGCTCCAGTAACAGTAATCTTCCTTCGATGGAGTAGGGTCCTCCGGAGTTTAGCAGTGTGGCGCTTATTCCATTAGTTGTTTGGGCTGCGGATATCATCGTTGGCCTCACTTGTACTGAGAAATCTGAAACCCGTAGAGGAGACGAGGGGGTGGATCCGTCAACGCTGCGGACCTCGAGAGAGTAGCTGCCTGAGGCTAGCGCCTCGCCTAAGCGAAGGATCGCTCTGCCATGTGTGTCGGTTAGTTCAGTTGTAACTTGAACAGAAGACCCTCCTTGGTGCAGAAACAGGCCTAGTCGAACAACGGCTTTGGGATTCCCATTCATGTCTACAAGCCTAACATGAGATTCGTCGATACCCCCCGCTCTTGAGAACGACTCGAGTAACAGTCTTCCTAGCCCGGGACCAACCATGAACGTGGTTGCACTTGACTGGGCTATCCCCATTCCGGGCAATGTTCCTTGAAATGTCCGGAGAATTACCTGATAGTTGTGGTTCGGAGGAAATATGCTAGGGCTCAGGACGAGAGGCAAGAGGTTGTTGCTGGGGATCGAGGAGCTTGTTTGGTTCCAGATCTGAGACCCTCGATCATTGTACACGGTGAGCCAGTACGCCCACGAGTCTGCCTGGGGAACTGCTACCCAGATCTGCTCTCCCGAGGTGAACAGGTTGCCGATTGCGACCGTAGGATTGCCGTTCGAATCCAGATGATAGAGAGTTAAAAGACCGGAGGTACTCTGGGTTTGAGCCCATGCTCCCGCGGTCAAGTAGACGCTTAGACTCATTACGACGATGATGAAAAGGGAATTCAGAACCTTACGTTTCATAGTTATGTCCCACTGCTGGTTTGCCAGCTGAAGCTGAAGGAATTGTCCGAAGCCATCAAGCCGACGGAAACGTTGTGATTACCGCCACTCCACATCTCATACCGGACAGAGAAACCTTGATTGTACTCGTTCAGACATTGACTCGGGCCTACGGTGCACGAGGCAATCCTGACCGTTCCAAACTGCGGCAGTCTCGCTGTGCTACCGCCAACGATTGGTCTGAAGCCTCCGTAAACTCCAAAGTAGGGAGTAAGCATAGCGGTAGTTTGTCCGTTGGCGCTGCAAGCCTGACCGTTGCTATTGTTGTCGATGAATAGGTTGTAGGCGCCATTGACATACTGGACCTGGGAGAAGAGGGAATCACCAGGATTGACGGTAATGCTGCATTGTACTGAGGCGCTTGGATAGAGGTCGTATATGGCATGATAATACCAGCTACACCCGAAGATGGTGCAGTAGAGGCCGGAATCGGATCCTGCTACTACTTGGTAGCCGTCGCTCCCTCCATCCAGGTGCTCTAGGCCCACGGCTACTGTCAAGTCGCAATGAGTGTTCGAACAGCTGTTCGGTGGTTGGTTGACCGATGGAACTGACCAAGTCCCAACCGCATTTGTGACTGTGATGCTCCCAGGGTAGTTGCAAGCAAGTCTGAAAGTATAGCCCGCAAAGACTGAGGAGCTCGTGACACCATTGTTGCATACATTGACGTTTACATTCACGGAGTGAGAGAGTGAGCCGTTCGTTCCCGTCACGGTGATGGTATAGGTCCCAGACGCGACAGAACCGACTGAGATCGTCATCACGGAAGAACCTGATGAGCCCGGACTCATGGACACTGGATTAGTGCCGAAGGACGTAGAAATTCCGCCAGGAGGGTTCGCTGAGAGTGTGATACCGCCAGAAAGACCAATACTGCTCAGGGTTATGGTAGAGGTGCCCGATGTGGTTCCTGAATTACCTCCTGCGAGGTTGGGCGGATTGGACGCAGAAATTTGGAAATCAGCCAGAACATTGACGGTCACAGAAACGGAGCGCGCGACCCCTGGCCCCGTTGCTGTTATTGTGATGACATACGTGTTGGATTGGGTCGAAGCTGTTGTAGAGATGGAAAGAGTCGAGCTTGCCGATGAACCTGGAGTCATCGAGAATGTACTCGGATTGAACGACAATCCGGGGCCATTCGATAGGCTTGGGGAGGCGGATGCGGAGAGCGTTACGGACCCTGTGAGCCCCAGGCTTTGAAGGCTTATTCCAGATGAAGATGTTGGGGGATTTCCAGCCACGAAGCTGCTTGGGGACGGAGTTGCTGCAGACAGTAGAATATCCGCTTGGACGTTTACCGTTACTGAGACAGAGTGTATCAGAGTGCCACTGACGGCCGTCAGGGTGATTGTGTAGGTCTGCGCGACAGTAGAAACTGATGTGCTGACTGACAAGGTAGAGCTACCCGAAGCACCGGATGTCAATGTAATGCTCGTCACATTCAGCGGATAGGCAGGGATCTGACCGGTCGATGGCGAAATTGAGGGCACCAGTGCGATGGTTCCTACAAAGCCGTTGAGACTGCCGAGGGTAATTGTTGATGTGCCAGAGCCTCCTGCAGTGAAACTCATCTGGGTCTGCGAGGCCGACATTGAGAAATCTGGTGTTGAAGGTGCGACAGGGGCCGCGAGATTCGTGCGAGCGACGGTCGCGGACTCCCCGACCGTGCATTGAGGACCTCCAGGTCCGCAAACTATCGGTTGAATTCCAGCCTGAGTGCTCGTCTCTCCTCCAAGAGCTGCTTGTGACGAGGTGTCCGTAAAGGGCACTTGAATGGCCGTGCTGGAGGATCCATCAACTGGACTTGGTTGAGCAACGTCCTTTTGGACGGTGACGTTGATGACACTCGAAAGGTTCGGGTCTTCCTTTACGACGAAATTAGTCGTCGAGCCATTGGCGTTCCGTAGCGAGTAGACTACATCGACATCTTTCCAGGCGACAGCGACGCTGCCGTCCGGGTTGAACGAGTAAGACCAAGTGTTGAAGATAGAGTTGAAGGTGTAGCTGTATCCACGGCTCATCGACTGAAATACGCTGGATTGAGCGGCAAGTCCAATCGCCTTCACGGTGTCAAGCGAAGAGACTCTCGAGCGAATCTGGTTCTGGATCTCGTCCAGATAGTTCGATGACGGAGCAGTTGGAGAAACTGCTGACGGAACGGCAACAGGCAACACATACAGGATCATCAAAGGGATGATGATCAGAGCAGAAAACTGAGCACGTGAAATCGCGATTTCCAAATCATTTAACAGAATACGCGGCGGACATCATTTAAGACATGTTAAACTATGTTCTATGACAAGATCCTCTAGGCAGGATACCGGTTCTGGAAAATATTTGGCGTTCGGGTTACGCTAGAATTGAGCGTGCTCGGCTTGCGGGGTGGAACAGCGGACAAGTGGCTACGAGACCATTGAGAAGTGCCACTCCATTTCCAAAGCACCTGAGAACTTCCAACCCGCGATCGGTCGTCCTAATAGAAGTCCTGTCGCCCTCACTGTCCAACCAGATTAGCTCACTGACGAGCAAACGATCTAAGTAAGATCTGAGTAATCGATATGAGAGATTTTCGGAGGAAAGGAGATGACTCACTAGGACCCCTTTAGTGCAGCATGATTTCAGTATACCTACCAGAATCTGTTCTCTCGATCTCCTTACCATTACCTCAGAAGGCATCTCAAAGGTTTTAAAGGGTAAACCTACTTTTACTACTCCGAAAAGTATACTTATGCTTTTCCCCTCGGAACTTCCTCGATCGGGACCGGAGGCGAGGGAATCGCGAAGGCGGCGCCGGATGGCGCGCTCCGCATCATCGCCACCAGAAAAAGGCGGGACGGTCGACGGATAATGGACACACGAGAAAACCATACTCAGGTTCATTCTTGTGAAGTGGAACCCACTCAATGTTTACAGGGCTCTGAGTCTTCTACGACGTCGGTATTCTCTGGTCCCACAACTCGTTAACCCCCTTTCACAACCGCGATTTTCATGATGCGTCGGGTCTTGAAGCCTAGTGTCTCGTAGACGCGTATAGCTTGAACATTTTCGGTGCGGACGTGAAGGAAGGAGTCTCATCTCTTTCTATGATCTTCTGGATGAGAGTAGAGACAAGGGAACTTGCGTATCCGCGGCCCCGGCTTTCGGGACGGGTAAGACAGCGCTGATCTCAGTGTATCCCGGGAGTCGGAGTCGTTCCCCCGCCATAGCCACAAGTTGGCCCTCTTCGTGAATTCCGAGGTATAATCCCAGCTCAGGAGCGCGCCTGCTGAACGGTCCGGGTTTGGTCAACTCGACGGGTGCGAGCATCTCATCAATATCTGAGGAGTTTAGATCCCTACTGCTATGTTTCACCGGCGGGCAGTACGGAATCTTCGTAGACAGTGGCCTCGGATCGATAACAGTCTCAATCAGAGGTGCAACCGGGTACAACACATGCGCCCACACAGGCAGTGCATTTACTCCTAACGGAGTGCAGACCGGAATAGGGATAATCTCTGACAACGGTTCCAGCGGACCTACAGCGTACGGAAACATCACTTCGAGCAACGTCTACGCCTACCAGAAAGGCGGTATCGAAGCGAACCACAACAGCAACGTAACCACAACCAGCAATACCGTAACCGGGCTCGGACCAGTCGATTATATCGCTCAGAACGGAATCGAGTACGCGAGAGACGCGGCGGGTGTCATTAGAGGAAACACAGTCTCAGACAACTTCTACACTGGCGGTACGGGAATATTTGCGGACGGCTCGCCCTGCGGCGGCTTGAATCCTCCATGCCCACCGGGACGGCAGTATGTCTCAGTCGGAATTCTGCTAGTGCTCGTAGACCCCAACCATATTCAGCGCGGACAGAACGATGTCAGCAACGGCAACCAGAGAAACTATGCAGTTGTCACGGACAACGCTTTCGACTAGCAAAAGGGCCTTGAAGCAACAAACCTCCCCCTTTCTTTTTCTTGTTCGTCTCAACCGACCGTTGCATGCTAATTGGGCGTTAGCTATCTGGGTGTTTTGACAGAGGAGACGGTGACGGTGTTACGCGCGATTTGGTTCTTTGCTAGGGGCCACTGTTGTTTGAGATAGCGCGGTTAGGATCGCTTTTACTAGCTTGCGTGCGGATTCTGGACTTAGTTCTACGGCGACTCTTGCACCTGGACCCTCCTTCGGATTTACGAAGTCGATGTTCAATGCTTGGTCCATTGGCGCGTTGCTGGGGTGGTCGTAGGATACGTTGACCTGTTCAAGCTTGAACCATCCGCGCGGACCCTTGCCGCTACCCGATACTTCCGCAGTCTCGACTATTCCAGTGCACATCTTCTATCTCCCCCGTCCAGGCGTTCCAAGATACTTCTCGAAAAACGTGAACATCTTCTTCCAGCCGTCAACCGCCGCCTCCGGACGATAGCCCACACCGGTATAGTAGAAGAAGCCGTGCCCTGCGCCAGGGTACATGTGAAACTCGTGATTCTTTCCATACTTCTTCAGCTCCTCCTCCAACTGGTGAACGCTCTCGGGTGTCGGGTTCTTGTCCTCTTCTCCAAACAAGCCGAGTAGTGGACAGGACAGGTCCTTCGTATAGTCGATAGGCGCGACCGGCTGTGCGGGCGTCAGCTTCTCCTTTGGCTGTAGGACATTTCCGCCCCAACAATTGACCGCTGCGTCGAAGGACTTTGTCCGGCACGCGACGAGGAAGGCTTGACGACCACCCGAACAGGTCCCGAAGACTCCGACCTTCCTATTGCTGAGCGGCATGGACTTGAGGAAGCGGGCAGAGGCGTCGATGTCTCCCACTACACTCGCATCAGGTACCCCTCCGGACCCACGAACCTTTGCCGACATATCATCAGGGCTGCCATGGCCAAATCGGAAGTAGATGTTCGGACTAATTGCCAGGTAGCCGTGGTGGGCGAACTTCCGCGTGAACTCGCGATACAGCTCGTCCCAGCCTGGCATGTGATGAATCAGCACTGCCCCGGGAAAGGGTCCGGGACCGAGTGGTCGGGCATAGTAGGCGTTGATTATCTCTCCATTATGGCCAGGCAGCATAATGGTCTCAGCAAGCATTCCCTCATACATGTCAGTCGTATACTGATGCATAGAGTCTTGGGGCTTCGAGCCCGATTAAAAAATTAACAGTGCGAACAGGAAGATTCAGGCTGACCCTTGGGATAGGATTGGCTCCATATCACGTTAGACTTATGCCCTCTCGCAACGTCTACTTCCATATTCAACAGGTTGGTGAGTGTCTGACCCTTCTGCCCCGAATCATTACGTAGCCGACTGACCCTAGGACCGCGACTGCGATTGCTGTGATGATTGTGTAGAATTCTATTGGTTGCAGTCCAAAGATTCCCGCGGGAAAACCACTCGGGGGCGGTGAAGACGGCGTGGCTACATGAACGCGGATGGGAGTTGTGTAGTTGAGTAGTGAATAGCCGCAGTCGGTGCAGAACCACGAACTTTTTGGATCGCGGTAGGTGGCGGTTATGTTGACAACGTAATCGGAGGGCTACTCACCGACATTGTCACGGTGTAGTTGAACCCGCCGTAGGCGGTCGCGGTGATGATGGAGTTGCTGGACTGGCCTATGATCATGTTCAGCCGATTGGGGGATGGGACGAGCCTGAACGGGGTCACCGTCATGTTGATCCAAACCCAGTGAGCGAACCCCGTAGCATTTGCAACAATCAGCCGTAAGGATCCTTGACCGGACCAAGGCCACCAGAGTGGATAGCCATCGACCTGGTATGGGGTTAGAGTAGTGATGTTCAGCGTGGAGGTTGCGGAGCCCGAGGACGTTAGCGTTACCGTTGACGGGTCCGAGCTGCCGTTGAGTCCGTAGGATTGCGCTTGTAACGTCACGGGTCCAGTGAAGCTGTCAACGCTCGTTACGGTTACGGTCGTCGCTGCTGACGAGCCGAAGCTGAGATAGCCATTCGAGGGCTGCGGTGCTATGATAGTGAAGTCTGGCCCTGTTACGGGACCCTCGACAGTGATCGTCAT
>WNGG01009656.1_pt1 | contig 15330 bp, 14 predicted proteins | sample 5400661 | NCBI WGS metagenome assembly WNGG01 (sample SAMN13153372, study PRJNA577476) | soil metagenome | isolation source: 100 cm soil or saprolite under Garry oak tree replicate 1 | place: USA:California | collected 2016-06-15
GCCTGTGATGTCGAATCCATATCGCTTGATCGCGACCGCGCCGCAACCGGGGCAGTAGGTGTGCTCGAGCGGATGGCCTGAGACGTTCCCGATGTAGACGTACTTCAGGCCTTCCTCCTTCGCGACTGCGCAGTGCTTCTCGAGCGTCTCGACGGGCGTCCAGGGGAACTCCATCATCTTGTAGTCCGGGTGGAACCGCAAGAAGTGGATCGGCGTGTCGGGGCCGAGGTTGTCGTAGACCCACTTCGAGAGCTTCCTCGCGGCGTTGAGGTCGTCGCCGACCTGCGGGACGATCAGGTCCGTGATCTCGATGTGGATCTTCTTCGTGTCCCGCGTGTCGAGGAGCGTCTGGAAGATCGGATCCGCGTTCGGGATGTTGATGTACTTCCGGACGAAGTTCGTCTCGCCGGATCCCTTGAAGTCGACCGTGACGCAGTCCAGGAACTTCGGCATCTCCGCGACGGTCTCCGGCGTGTCGTAACCATTCGACACGAAGATGTTCAGGAGGCCCGCCTTGCGGGCCATCATGCCGATGTCCCGCGCGAATTCGATGAAGATCGTCGGCTGGTTGTAGGTATACGCCAAGCCCTGGCATCCCTGCTCGAGTGTCATGCGGACGACGTCCTGAGGCTCGACCTCGATGCCCTCGACCTTGCGCCGCTGAGAGATGTCAGCGTTCTGGCAGTACCTACAGTTATGCACGGTAATACCATTACAAATATACGTGTGAGCCGGAATAGTCTCGAAGTTGTAAACTGGTTCATGGTTCGCTTCCTCACGGACCATGTCGACCTTCTTCCAGCCGAAGCGCGGTCGAACCGTTTCGAACTGATGCGATTGTTCTAGCAGGGACGATGCGTGCGCGGCATGCGCCGACCGCGCATGTGACGTGACGCGGGGCGAATATCCGGCAATTACCTCATCCTCTACGTCGGCAACCGTGAGCACCCAATCGCCGGGGCGCAGACTAGCAGCTGGTAGCCACCCATGCGCCGTCAGGACCGGATGTTCTTCAGTTGCGAGGAGAGGCTGTTTCAACGCTTCAACAGAAATCCGCACCACGCGAGCCTTCCGAGAACCGGTTGCCGTTACGATGCCGGGGGTTGCCGCTGCGCTCCCTGGCACAACAGACCAGAGGAGATTGCCCGGTCGCAGCTCCTCTATCGGCCGCACATCACCGTCAGCCATCAGTACGTCCGATCCAGCAGGGTGGCAAAGCCAGTTACATCCGGTCGTGGCAATGCTGAAGATCTTCGATCCGGGCCGGTAGTGCGAGACCGGTTTCTTCTCGATCGGGTCGACGTGGCCCGTGATGATGCGTCCGTACACGTACAACCAGAGCTTGCCCTGGTGAACCCCGCGGATGCCACACAGGCCAACCTGGCCCTCGCCGATCTTGCAATAGCGGGCACACGCCGTGCACATGATCTTGTTCGTGCCCTCGACCGGCTTCCAGAGCTCGGCGACCTTCCCCGTCGCCTTGCCCGGCGGCTCCCGGACATCGAGGACTTCCGATTCCGAAATCATCGTCTATCGGTACACGGGCCCTAGCGGGTTAAAACACTTTGCGAGTGAACTATCGAATCCCGGAAGAACGGAAGTGTTCCCAGCCCTTCGACAGGAGCGGCTCCCTCCCGGTTTTCGTGACGAGCACGTTCCCGCCGGACGCGGCGACTTTGCCAATGACGGTGAGTCGTCTCCGGTCTCGCACGGACGACTCCGAGTACCTCGCAAGGACCGTCTGGATCGCATCCGGTCGGACCGTCGCGAGGAGTTCGTAGTCGCCTCCGTAATACAGGACAAGATCCTTCGCGACCGCGGGCGGCAGGGACGCCAGCCCTTGATATCGCGGGAGAGCCGCCTCGTCGATCTGGTACGAGAGTTTCGTCATCGCGGTCATCTGCGACAGGCTGACCCCGAGGCCATCCGACAGGTCCATGCAGCTCGTGACCGCGCCGGACTCGGAGAAGAACATGCCGTCGGCGATCCGCGGATACGGCCGCAGGAGCTGGTTCAGCGCCTCGGTCCGCATGCCGGACGACTGCTCGAGCATCTTCGCGGCATGGCCCGCGCGCCCCAGGTCTCCGGTGACGACGATCGCATCGCCCGGTCGCGCCCCCGTCCGGAGCAGGATCCGGTCCTTCCGCACCCGGCCGAACGCGGTGCCGGCGATCGAGAGGATGTCCGCCTCCTTCGTGTCCCCGCCGAGCACCGCGATCCCGAACTCGCGGACGCATTCCTCCATCCCCGTCGCGAGGCCGCGGAGGAACTCCACCTCGGTGTCGGCCGGCATCGAGAAGGCCGCGACGAAGCCGAGAGGTCTCGCCCCCGCCGCCGCGATGTCGCTCAGGTTCACCGCGGTCGCGTACCAGCCGATCTGCGGGGCCGTCGCCCCGGCCGGGATATGCGTCTTCCGGTTCACGACGTCCGTCGTCACGACAAGATAGTCGTCCCCCCAGTCGACGACGCCGCAGTCGTGCCCGAGGCCGATCGGCTGCCCCCGGTCATAGATTCGCGCGAGGATGTCGATCGCTCCGCGCTCCCCGATGTCCGAGAGCTTCGTCACGAGAGTGGCATAGGGGCTCGCGATAAGAAGGCTCCGCGGCTCCGTCGATTGCGCGCGGCCGAGGTCACTCGGCCGGTGGTTCCTCAGGCTGCCGTGGTCGGCGGCGCGCCCAGATCGCGACCGCGACGACCGCGACGATCACGGCGACGATGCCTGCGAGCAGGAGGGGATTGCCTAGGAGACCTCCGAGGAATCCGGCGGGGCGGACCGTGATGTTGCCCCAGAGGTTCCCGTCTCCGTTGAAGCGAGATCGGTAGACGAACGTGCCGGTCTGGTTTCCAACCGTGAAGTCATATTGGAGGTTGCCCCGGAACGTGCCGGAATCGGAGTAGCTCTCGTTCGCGTCGACGATCGAGTTGCCATTGTAGTCGATGAACCAGTTGTGGTTTCGTCCGTCCACAGACGTCAGGTTCAAAGTGACGTGTTCTCCGACGTCGACCTCGAGGTTCGGACCGGGGCTCGTCAATGACGTATTCGTGAAGCCCCAGCCCGTGCTCCGATTTGCGTAGAGGTACGTCGGGCTCTCCATCGCCGTCGCTGGAATCGCGAGTCCGAAGGAAGCGAGCAAGAGGCCCGCGAGCACAACCGCCCCGAACGTTCGTGGATGAATCGTGGGCACCGCATCCCACCCCGGTGCGCCCCACGGGCCTCTCTCGGCGATAAAGGCATCGGCCTGACTCGCTGCGACCTACAAAAACGATCATCGCGGGGAATACAGAACGTACTCTGTTCCCCGAGATGCGCGCACAGAAAGAAGGCGATGGGCGCGGTCGGTTCCGCGCCCGGTTCATTGCGGCGGAGGCGGCGGCGTCCCCGGCTTGCCCATCCGTCGCCAGAAGAACGCGGCGAAGGCGATGACCGCGACGATGATCACGATCACGCCGGCCACGATCAGGACGGTGTTCTCACCGCCTGGCAGCAAGGGGTTCTGCGGCGGGCTCGCGGAGATCGTGATGTTGCCCCACACGGTCGTGTCGAGCCGCGACCGATAGATGAACGTGCCGGCTCGGTAGGCCGTGAAATTCCACTGGAGCTCGACTACGGGAATCCGGCCGAAATTCGGCGAACTCACGTTCGTCTCGTTCGCGTTCACGGCGGAGTTGTTGTTGAAGTCGATGAACCAGTTGTGATTCCGGTTGTCGGTGCCGTTCAGGTATAAAGTGACGTTGTCCCCGAGAGTTACCGCTAGATTTGGTCCGGGGTTCTGGAGGGACGTGTTCGTAAGCCCCCAGCCTCCCGCCCGGCTCATCCACAGGTGAATGCTCGGACTCCCTGCGGCGGCCGCCGGCGGCGCGGCGAAGCCGATCGCTAACAGGCCGAAGGCCATGCACACGACCAAGGCGAATGTCTTTCGAAGTCGCATCATTTGAATCCCATCCTTGTCTCGCGGCCGCACCCGGGTATCCGGGAATAAAGGCATCGGTGCGAAAATCAACAAGCGAGTTCAGAAAGGCCCATTGGACACCAATTGGGGTGGGGGGAGGCACAGCGCGGAGCCAACATGGGCCCAGAATGTTCGGATTTGGTCTCCTCAGCGGCTCCTCGCCGCAGGGTCCCAACCGCCCGCGGGATTGCCCTTCGGAGTGCGGTGCGCGGGATTTGAACCCGCCTTATAGCCTTGGCAAGGCTATGTCCTAACCAGACTAGACTAGCACCGCGCGAAAGGGGACGAATGCGAGGGGGTTTGAAAAGATTGCGGGCCGAAGAGGGACTGCACAGTCCGAAGGCCCGCCCCTGAGGCCGCGCCTCTATGCGCCGACGCCGCCGCTAACGAGGAATGCGATGCCGAAGCCTGCGATCGCGGACGCGAGACCGATGATGGCCATCTGAACGCCGCTCCGCGTCGGTCGACCGACGGTCGTCCTTGCTTTCCACCAGCCGATGAGGAACAGCGTGACCGCGCTGACTACCAGCGACACGGCGATGCCCAGGAGGATGTCCCGGCCGATGACGATGAACGGGATCAGGGGGACCAGCGATCCGAGGATCGCGGCGAGGCCGACCAGGATCGCGCTCTTGCGGGCCTGGGTTTTCTCGACCGGCGCGAGGTTCAACTCATGCGCCATCATCAGCTCCAGCCACGCCTTCGGCTTCGAGGTGATCTTGCCCACCATGTCCTCGAGTTCCTCCCCGTGGAAGTCCCAGCGCTCGAGGATCTCGCGCACCTCGTTCCGTTCGAGGTCCGGCAGGTCTTGCATCTCTTGCCGCTCCCGTTCGACCTCCGCGGCGTAGTGGTCGCGGCGGGCGACTGTGGACGTGTACGCGACGGCCCCCATGGAGATCGACTCGGCGAACGCCGCCGCGAGGCCGCCGGCGAGGATGATCGCGATTGGGTTCGGGTACTTGTAGGAGGCGATCGCGACCCCGAGGATGACGCCGAGGACGTTGACGAGGCCGTCCTGGCTTCCGAGGATGAAGTCGGAGAGGAGCGAAGCGCGTTGCCATGGTCTGCGGCCACCCTAAGAGTCAGTCGGATTTGACCGTTGCGCCGGGATCCGGATCATCCGCCAAGTCCCTCACTCCTTCGGGGACGAAGGTTTTTCTAAGCACCTCGTGATGGGCGCGCCCGATGGCGGTCGCGGCCCTCCCGTCCCTCCTGACGGAGGTCGAGACTGCGGTGGGCGCCTCCCGGCCCGAGGCCGTCGACGCGGCGATCAAGGCGTTCCACGCGAAGGCCCCACCGCTCGAACTCGTCCGCGCCGCGGCCCTCGGCGTCGCCTTGCATTACGATCGCGCGTCCGGGGTGGCTCCGCGAAGCCTCGCGATCCTCGGCGCGGCGTCGAATCTCACCTCCGTGATGGAACCGCGCTACCAAGTCCTCCCGGTCCTCCAAGCCATCGCCTATGCCGCGTCCGAGAAGAAGCCGGCGGCCCCCGCGAAACCGCCCCTCATCGTATCGGGCGAAGTCACGCATCTCGGGCGCTCGTTCCTCTTCGCCGTCCGGGCGGGCGACGTCGCCGAAGCGGAGTCGATCTTCCTCGGGATGGTCGACGAAGGCTGGGAGCGCAAAATGGCGGGAGACATGCTCTTCCGCGCGGCGCTCGAGGACATGGGCGAGGGCGGTCGGAAGCTGTTCCTCTCGGTCAAGTCGTGGCAACTCGCGCGCTCGCTCGGTTTCAAAGGGGCTCGCACGATCTTGCGACCTGCCGTCGACTATCTCGTGAAAGGCCCGCGGGATCGCACCGCCTACGAGACGATCCTCGCGGTCCTCGGGAAGGAGTGGGTCGACCTCGAGGCGCTTTCATCCGGCGGGCGGCCGTTGGACGAGCCCGGGCGGAAACGAATGCACCTGATTGCGTCGGCCCCGAGCGATGCGGCTTGCATCGATGCGACCCTCGCATTGCTCCGGGATGGATATGGAGCCTCGGTCCTCGCGGAAGGCCTCGTTGTCGCGGCGGCCCGAAGGCTCCTGACCGCGAAGGGCTACGATACGGAAGCCGCTCGTCGGTTCTTGTTCGCCCATGCGTCCCGGTTCGTCCTGAATTTCAGCCGGACGAGTGAGCGACTGTATGTCCTCTTCCAGGCCGCCCTCCGCATTCGCTCCCCGGAGCCGAAAGTCTATGGGGACGTCGACGAGGAGACGGTCTTGGGCAAGCTCGATGTCATCGCGAACCTGGGATCCCGGGATTCCCCCATGGCCAACGAGGGATACAACCTCCTCCTCGCGGACGCGTGCATCACGGAGTTCGTCGCGACCAAGGCGGCCCCAATTGTCCTCGCGCTCGCGCGGATGACCGAGGCGTCGCCGAAGGATCAGACGGCGTACAACTCGTGGGCCCAACTCTTCGGGTCGTGATCACTTCTTGCTCAGGTCCTGGCCGATCAGCGCGAAGTGGGCGAGGAGCGACTCGATCTGGATCCGCTCGCTGCTCCCCTCCGTGAGGCGGAAGTCCGTCTCCCCGATCCGGTCGAGCAGCCGCACCTTCGACTCGTCCGGGATGTTCAGGTCGAAGACGGTCCGATGCAGCTGCCGGACGATATCCTCGCCGGAGAGGCCGTACTCGATCAGGAGTCGATCGAGGACCTCGCGGGCCCGGAGGAACTCGCCCTCCAATGCCTTCTCGATGAGGCCCTTGACCTCCTCGGGTCGGACCGTGCTCGAGACTTTGTAGAGGACCTCGGCGTCGACCGTTGAGCCGAGGGACGCGGCGACCTGCAACGCGTTCACAGCCCGTCGCATGTCTCCCTCGGCGACGTAGACGAGCGCCTCCATCCCGTCGTCCGTGATCTTGAGTTTCTCCGCCTTCGCGATTCGCCCGATGTATTCGGCGATCGCGTCCGGCTTGAGCGGTCGGAATCGGAACACGGCCGTGCGGGATTGGATCGGCTCGATGAGCCGCGACGAGTAATTTGCGGACAGGATGAAGCGGGATGTCTTCGAATAGGTCTCCATCGTGCGGCGTAAGGCCGCCTGGGCGTCCGCGGTGAGGTTGTCGGCCTCGTCGAGGAAGATGATCTTGAAGTTCGACCCTCCGAACGGCGCGATGCGGGCGATCTCCTTGACCTTCGTCCGCACGGTCTCGATGCCGCGCTCGTCGCTGCTGTTCAATTCGTAGTAGTTCTGGCGCCAGTTCTCGCCGAACATGTCGCGGGCCAGGGCGATGGCGGACGTCGTCTTGCCGGTCCCCGCCGGGCCCGCAAACAGGAGGTGCGGCAGGTTCCCCGTCTTCGCATAGGCCTTGAGGCGCTCGACGATCTCCTCCTGGCCGACGACCTCGTCCAGGCTCTTCGGTCGATACTTCTCGACCCAGAGTTCCTTCATCGCCGCCCCAACATCCGGCACATCCGGCGGATGTGTAATAAGCCTTTGGCGGGGGGCGAGCCGCAGCTACTCGATGACGACGTTCAGGGCGCTCGCAACCGCGGCGATCGGATTGATCAGCGTCGTCGTCGCGCCCCCTGCGAACAGGAGGCCGACCGCATGCCGCGCATCGTCGACGACGAGCGATCCGCTGTCGCCGCCCTTCGAGAGGAGGTCGCTCACGATCTGCTCCCGGAAGATCGCCGTCGGTCCGCCGTAGTCGACCTCGACGACCGCGTCGATCGCCGTGATGCGTCCCTGCGTGACCCCGGTCGTGCGACCGCTCTTTCGGACTTGCATGCCGATGTCCGGTTCCTTCGTCCCGCGGACGCGGCCGATCCCCAGGATCTCGGACGAGACGAGTCTCGTCTCGATCGGCTCGGCGACCGCGGCGTCGACGAAATTGGACGCACTACTCGGGAGCCGTTTCAGGCCCCAGCCCGCGGCGCGGAGGAGGGGCGCGAACAGCCGGGCGAGGAAGCGCGCGACGGGGCCCGGTGCGGGCTCCTTGAACTGGATCGGCACGAAATCGGCGAGGCGCGCGATCGTGTCCTGCAAGCGGCCGCCGTCGGCAGGTCCGGGTTGCAGGATCGGGTCACCGACCCGGCCTGCGTTCTGGTTCGCGAGGACGTGGTTGTTCGACAAGATCACGGGCCGTCCGTTCCTCCGGGCGAGGACGCCCAGCGTCCCCGCGGTGATCTGGACGTGACCGATGCTCACGCCACCCGGCGCCGGGCGGATCCGCTTCGTCCGACCCACGTCGACGGCCTGGGCCATTTCGAGCGCGTGGAAGCGTCCCGTCTCGACGATGTCGGTCCGGACCGCGCCGAACGCCTTCGGCACGACGTCCCACCGCCGGAGCTCGGCTTCGGGGCGCTTCGCCTCGACGAAGACGACGATGCATCGCTCGTCCGTCTCGCGGCCGCGGATGGATTTGTTGCCGATCGCGACCCCGACCACGTTGGCCCGGGCGAAGATCGCCGCCTCGTTCGCGGCCTTCGCAGTGCGGACGTGGTCCGCTGGCATGGCTCACTCCTTCCGCTCGAACGCGCTGATCTCGAGGAGGCCTTCGCCGAACTTGCCGCCCGCGGTCGTGCCCGCCACCCGTACGATCATGTTCGACACGAAGCCAACGAAGATTCCGATTCCGTAATACGCGAGGAGGTTCGTAGCATACAGGAAGGACATCATGCTCACGCCAAAGACGATTGCCATGAACGCGGCGAAGGCGCCCCATTGGACCTTGTAGCGGCGCACCGCGAACAGGAGGAACCACCCGAGGACCGTCCCCATGAGGACGAGCCCCAGCTGGTTGATGTCCATGGCCTTCCCTCGGAGAAGGGGCGAAATTCCGGCGATTCCGGATAAAGGAACCGGCGCGGTTCTCACTCGAAATAACCAGGGCACGCGTGGGCCAACCGCCACAAGCCTCAACTACTTCGCGGCCAGATGCCCGGCGGGGGTAGCGCTTGTCCGCTTCGATTGCGTGTCCCGCCTGCGGGACCGTGAACGCCGCGACGAACACGTTCTGCGTGAACTGCGGGACCCGCCTCGGTTCGGTCGTCCCCGCGGCCCCGGCCGTTTCGCCGGCCGGTCCTCCACCCGCCGCCCCGCCTCCGTATGTTCCCTATCCCACGCCGTACCCGTACTATGCGCCCTTCCCGCGGAGGGCGACCTTCGGAGACATGCTCTCCGGCCTCTTCGACGTCTGGACGAAGAACTTCTTGCCCTTCTTCGTCGTCTATCTCGCCCTAGGCGCGGCGACCGGCGCGCTCGGGGCGGTCGTCTCGTACGCTATCTTCGGGACAGTCTCCCTCGGCGGGGGTTTCTTCGGGGTCCCCACGACGACCCTGCCGACCGTGGACTTCGGGCTCCTCATCCTCTCGTTGATCGCGACCTTCGCCATCTCCGCGATCCTCACGAGCATCGTCTCGGGCGCCATGACGGAGTACGCGGTCCGCCGGTACCGCGGCGAGCCGATGACCGTGGAGCAGGCCTTCCGACGGGGACTCCAGCGGTTCCTCAGCATCCTTGGGGCGAACATCCTGCTCGGGCTCCTGATCCTCGGGCTCGTCACCCTTCCGTTCCTATTGATCCTCGTGGCCCTCGTGGCGGGATTGGGCGGTGCGACGAGCGCCGTCGCCCTCCTCTGCGGCGGGCTTGTCCTGTTGGTCGTGCTCGGCGTCCTGGCGCTCTTCCTCTACGTCTCGCTCGTCCTCTACACCCCCGCGATCATGATGGAGAATGAGAGCGCGGTCGGCGGGCTCTCGCGGAGCTGGCAGATGACCCGAGGCCACCGGTGGTCGCTGTTCGGCGCGATCCTGGTCACTTTCATTCTCGCGGGCGTCATCACCGCCGCCATCTCCTTCCCCCTGAATCTCGTCGGGTCCGTGGGCGGGCCGATCGTGGCGGCGTTCGTCTCGGTCGTATCCTCGGCGTTGGTCAGCGCGTTCGTCGGATCGTGGATCGTCATCCTCGTCGCGGTGGCATACGACCTATTAGTCCGCCGTCCGACTCCGTACTTCGGGGCCGCCCCACCATACATGCCCGGCCCGGCGGTTGCTCCTCCGCCCGGAGCCGCGCAAGTTGGTCCGCCGCCTCCGTCCGTGCCTCCTCCATCGGGACCGCCGCCGGGCCCATGAAGTCTTAAGGCCCCGCGCCGATTCGATTGGCCGTGGCGTGCGATCGATGCGGAGCCTCGGCGGTCGAGTGGATTCGTTACAGCGGGGACCATCTGTGCCGCGATCATTTTCTCGAGTTCGTCGAGCGCCGCGTGAAGCGCGAGCTCCGGTCCCAGGTCGACCTCCGCGGCGGAGAGCGCGTCGCCATCGGCATGAGCGGCGGCAAGGACTCGAGCACGACCGCGGCGCTCCTAGCGAAGTTCCTCGAGGCCCGACATGACATCGAGTTGATCGGGGTCACAATCGATGAGGGGATTGCGTCCTACCGTCCTTCGGGAATCGAGTACGCCCGACGTCTGTGCACGCGACTCGGGATTGAGCATCGCGTCCTTGCGTACACCAAGACCGCGGGGCACGCAATGGACGACGTCGTCTTGGTGGATCCGGAAGCGATTCCGTGCAGCTATTGCGGCCCGTTCCGCCGGGAGGCGCTCAACCGAGCGGCCCGAGAGGTCGAGGCCGACTACGTCGCCACGGGCCTGAACCTCGACGACACGGCGCAGTCGATCCTGATGAACGTCGCCCGCGGGGACATCGAGAAGCTCGCCCGGATGGGACCGCACGAGACGCGCCAGCCGGGACTCGTGCCGCGGATCCAGCCGCTCCGCATGATCCCGGAAAAAGAGGTCTACCTGTACGCCCTCCTGAGCGGCATCGAATTCCACGATGCGACGTGTCCGTACGCGGAGCGGGCGCAGCGCGGCCGGTTCCGGGACATCGTACACCGCCTCGAGGAGGAAAGCCCCGGCACGCGCCATGCCATCGTGAGCGGCTACGATCAGATGCGTCCGCTGCTCCAGGCGAAGTATCCACCCGCGGCCCTCAATGCGTGCGCCCGATGCGGCGAGCCGACCGTGAACGAGATCTGCAAAGCGTGCGAGCTCCGAGAGAGGATCGCCCGGCTAGACACGGCTGGATCTCTCGAGTCGACGAGTTGAACGCCTTCAGTGGCCAATCGTCGCGGCGCGAGGACGTCCAACGGAGATGATTCGAACGGGAACCTTGAGCTGCGCCTCGATGAACCCGAGATACTTCCGCACCGCCTCCGGAAGTGCTCGCTTCCCTTTCTTTGCCGTGGCGATCCACTGGGATTCCGTGAGATCCGCCCAGCCTTTGAATTCGCGGTAAACGGGTTCGCATCGGGACAACACGCGCATGCTCGCGGGGAATTCCTTGATCGTCTCTCCATCGGCACGGTAGCTCACGCACACCGGGATTCGATCGAGCCCGCCGAGCACGTCGAGTTTCGTCACCGCAAGGCTGACGAGACCATTCACCCGCACGGCCATCCGGAGCATCACGAGATCGAGCCAGCCGACGCGCCGCGGCCGCCGGGTTGTCGTCCCGTACTCGCCTCCGCCCCGTTCCCGCAAGTATTCCGCGGTGTCCCCCTCGACTTCCGTGGGGAACGGCCCAGTGCCCACGCGTGAAGTGAAGGCCTTCGCGACGCCGATGATGTCCGTCAGGAACTGCGGGCCGACCCCCGCGCCGACGGAGGCGGCTCCAGCGACGCAGTCACTCGAGGTGCCGAATGGGTAGATTCCGTGGTCGATGCAGAGGTGTGTGCCTTGGGCGCCCTCGAAGAGGACTCGTTTTCGACGCCGGATTGCCGCGTCGAGCCACACCGAGGTATCCGCGACGAACGGCGCGAGGCGCGCACCGTACTCGACCTGCTCCTTGTAGATTCCCTCCAGATCAAGGCGTTCCGTCCCGCCGTACGCGTCCATCAGCCTCTGCTTGATCGGGACCACCGTTTCGAGCTTCTCTCGGAGCGCGAGCGGATCGACGAGGTCGCACATGCGGATCCCGAAACGGCCCACCTTGTCCTCGAACGAGGGGCCGATCCCCCGAAGCGTCGTGCCAGCTCCCAGGTTGCCTTTCAGTTTCTCCTCGAGGCCGTCGATCATCTTGTGGTACGGCATCACGACATGCGCGCGGTCGCTGATGCGCAGGTTCTCGACCGAGTGGCCGTGGGCGCGCGTCTCCTCGATCTCTTTCAGGAGCTGAGCCGGATCGATCACCACGCCGTTCCCGATCACGTTCATGGAACGTTTTCGGAGGACGCCGGAAGGCAGGAGATGAAACGCATACAGCTGGTCGCCCACCTGGACCGTGTGGCCGGCGTTCGCGCCGCCCTGGAACCGCACGACGACGTTCGCGCGGTCGGCAAGGTAGTCGACGATCTTCCCCTTGCCTTCGTCCCCGAACTGGGCCCCTACCACAACCGTCGCGGGCATCCGAATCGCCGCCTGAACATCGCCGCACGTTTAATGGTTCTGTGGATGATGGAACGAGCGACTCCCGATGGCGGTTCCCGGCCCGTTCGGCGATCCAGTATGGCGGCCGTAGACCTCGCGCGATAACGTTTTATTCGCTGGAGGCCTTTGCCCGGTACCGCGGGTCGGGTCGGGAGGGGGTTCCGTACTGTCCCAGGCCACAGATAAGATTCCTACGTATGTCGTCGGTCTGGACGATCGTCTGAGCGGCGGAATTCCGCGGGGACACATCGTCTTGGTGGCGGGACCTCCGGGCTCCCTGAAGTCGTCCTTCGTCTACCGCATTCTCTTCCACGAGGCGAAGGAGCACGGCGCCTCCGGGCTCTACCTATCGATGGAGCAGAGCCGCACCTCGCTCATCTCGCAGATGACGTCGCTCGGCATGGATCCGGGGTACGCGAAAGGCGTCCACATCATCGACGTCCGCGCGTTGCGACGCGAGATCGAGGAGGTCCGCGAGCAGCCCCGTTGGCTCCTGGGCCTGCGCCGCCAGCTCGCGCGATACAAGGAGGAGATGGGCTGCGACCTGATCGCCCTCGACAGCCTCGATGCGCTGTACGCCCTCGCGCCCTTCGAGAGCCCTCGGAACGAGATCTTCCAGTTCTTCGAGGAGCTGCGAGACCTGAACGCGACGACGTTCCTTGTCTCGGAGATGCCCCGGGACGCGACCGCCTTCGCCCACTTCGGCGTCGAGGAATTCCTCTCGGACACAATCATCCACCTGCGCCTGCGTGAGGTCGACGTCGGCATGAGCACGTCCGTGCGCCGGTATCTCGGCGTCGTCAAGATGCGCGGAGTCGAGCATGACTTGGACTATTATCCGCTCCTCGTCGAGCGCGGCGTCTTCGAGATTGTGTCGGAATGACCGACGCCGTGCCGGCCGAGTTCGTCCTCTCGCTCGGCGCGCTGCTGCCCCTCGCCGCCCTCGTCGTGAGCTCGTTCCTCGGCGCGTACGTCCTCGGCCTGAACCCGCGGGGTTCCGCGAACCGGTCCGCGTTCCTCGTCATGCTCGCCTTCATCATCTGGGATCTCGGCGAGATCGTCCAGCGTTCGTTCGCTCCGGGGACATCGTCGGATACGTTGTTTTTCTGGGCGCGCGTCACGTGGATCGGGGTCGTCCTCGTCCCGGCGACGCTGTACCACCTCGCCCTGACGTATCCGTCCCGGAGCGCGTGGTTCCACGGACCGTGGGCCCTTGCCGCCATCTACGCGCCATTCGTCTTCTGGGCCTACTTGGTCACGTCGACGAATCTGATCATCTCCGGCATGTCGGCCAACGCCTTCGGGCCGAGCGCCCGCATCTCGTCGACGTACGTGTATCTGGCGCCGTTCTTCGGCGCGTGGATGTTCTCGAGCGTCCTGCTCTTCGTGCGTTCGTGGTGGCGCGTCCGGAAAACGCCGAGCCGGAGCATGCAAAGCGTCGTCGTCCTCGGCCTCATCCTGGGGACCGTGCCGGCGGCGGTCACGGAGCTCGCGTGGCCCGTCGTGACCGGGACCGAGACGCGTCTGGGCCTCGGATCCCTGTACACGATGATGTGGTCGATCTTCATCGCATACGCGGTCGCGCGGTACCGGTACCTCCATATCGAGCCGGTCGTCGAGGTCCGGCCGGCGCGCGTTCCCCGACATCGCCTCGAGCGGGGCCTGAACTACCTCGTCCTCGAGAACGGTCGGAGCGCCGCGATGGGCGCATTCCGCGACATCGTCTCGGCGACGCCGGGACTGTGCGTCACGGGCCTCGCCCCCTCGCACGTGGCGGCCCGGTTCGGCCTCGAGCGCACGCCGATCCTGTGGATCACGACCGCGTCCAGCACGGAGCGGACCGTGCGGCCCAACGGGCTCGACTTCGAGCTGGTGCACACGGTCGTCAAGTTCCTCCGAGAGAACCCGGGCACCGCGGTCCTCCTCGACGATCTCGACTACCTGTCCGCCGTCGCCGGCTTCGATGCCGTCGGGCGGTTCCTCAAACGCGTCCTGAACCAGGCGAGCGCGTCGAAGGGCACCGTGATCGTCGCGGCGGGACAGGGGACGTTCACGCCGGACCAAGTCGCAGTCCTCCGCGGATCCGTGGATCGACTGGTTGACATCCAAGAGACCGCCAATTCGTCGCCGGCGGGAACCGCGGATCACGTCCTCATGACCATTAACGCACAGGACGCGCCCGTGGCCCTGCCTCTGGTCGGCGCCCGCCGGGGCCTCCTCCTGACGACCGAGCATCCGGTGAAGGCGCGCGTCCGATACGGCGATCGCTTCGACATCGTGTGGGTCACAGACCACCCGGAGCCCGGGATCCCGACCGTTCGACCGAAGGCGCTCGACACGGAGGGCCGACGCGCCATCACTAACTATGCGACCGCCCACCCCGAGAGCGACATCGTCCTCGTCGGGCTCGATCAGCTCGCGCTGTACGTCGACGTACGGGCCTGGCTCCCTTTCGTCAAGGACGCGTTGGACATCGCGAGCCTCCACGCGTGCCGGCTCTTCCTGACGGTGGCACCGGAGACGATGCGGACGCAGGAACTCGCGATGCTTTCCCGCCGTTTCGACGCGCCGCTCGGGGCCGCCGCCCTCAAGACCGCTCTTCCCTCAGGGCCGACCACAACCGCTCCTGAAAGTCGAATTCCGTATCGAGGACCTTCCGCATGAACAGGACGACCTGGCCCTGCGGATCCAGGCCGTTCCGGCGGCAATAGTCCCGGAACCGCGCGAGGACCTCGCCATCGACGCGAATGTTGAACTGGATTTTCTCCGGACGCCTCGCCCCGGTGGTCCGCGCCATGTGTTCCGCATGGAATGCGGCCTACTTCAGGATTTCTACAAATCTATTCAAATTGTATCTTTTGGTAGCATTCGTAGCAACTAAATAGCTGATAATCACTTCTGGGAACGGTGGGAGAGGGGTTGACTTCGTGACCGCGAGCGGCACGCCGAAGGCAAAGCCAGCGCCCTCCGAAGAACCAGGATTGGAACCCCCTGATTCCATCGACGCCGACCCCGTCGGCCACC
>WNGG01007470.1_pt1 | contig 15325 bp, 9 predicted proteins | sample 5400661 | NCBI WGS metagenome assembly WNGG01 (sample SAMN13153372, study PRJNA577476) | soil metagenome | isolation source: 100 cm soil or saprolite under Garry oak tree replicate 1 | place: USA:California | collected 2016-06-15
TACAGCAGATAACCTCTTTTCATTAGGTTCTGCGCCGATGCCGCATAGCCCCCGGCATCCGGGAGATACCAGCCCAGCGCGTCGGCCAGACGGTCGTAGATGTTGAACAGCGCGCACACGTTGATCGCATCCTCGATCGCGGCGTCCGACAACCCGGCGGCGCGGAGCGGCGCCACGTCGCTGGGACGCACGTCGTTGGGCCGCAGCGTGAGCTTCTCGAGGAAGCCGAGGGTCGCGCGCAGCTTGGCGTCGAGCGGCGCGGTGCGCCAATCGTCGATGACCGCCTTCACGAAGCTGTCGTTCTGCAGCGCCAGCGCCGCGACCGCGGCGTGGGAGTCCGTTCAGAAGACGCAACTGTTCAGCTTCGAGGTGAACGCGGCGAACAGCTCGCGCTCACCGACGCTCCAGTCGGACGGACCGCGCATCACCGCCTGTGTCCACTCGCACTGCGGCGCGCCGAAGAACTCGGGACGATACATGAGCGTCTTCACGACGTCAGGTACCCGGCGCCAGCTCACGATGCGGATGAGCGTCAGGATGAGCTTTTGCTTGAGACGGTGGCCGTGCTCGACCGCGCGAACCCGCATCAGTCCGGCTCCTCGCCGCGCAACGCGGCCATCCCCCGCTCCAGGCGGTGCAGCGCGGCGCCGACCGCCGCGGCGACCGTGATCTCGAACAGGGCGTCATCGGAGTTGCCGGCGCTTTGCAAGGCTGCAACATCGGCATCCGTCACCTTGTAGGCGTGGCGCCCGACGGTGTCGACGTAGCGCGCGAGCGTGGCCGGCCGCGCGCTTCTTGCGCCCGTTCCAGAACGGCGCGCCGCAGCGATGCGGGTGTGTCACCCCGCCCGTTGAGCACCGCACCAATCAAGCGCTCGTGAAAGTGCTCGTAACGCATGCTGTAATCTAGCGAGTCTTGACACCTTCGCTCCCGCGCCGCCTTTTGAACTCCGCCCCGAAAAAATCGTTTCCCCGTCCCAGCCCGAGAGGTCGTATGCGTCGTTTCCATTATGTCATGGGCGCGCTCCTGGCACTGTCCTGGACCGCCCCACTCGTCGCTCAGCAGCCCACCGGTACCATTCGCGGACGCATCACCGACAACGCCACACAGCAGTCGATTGCGGGAGTCACCGTCACGGTCGCGGGTCGCATCGCGCTGACGCAGCCGGATGGCCGCTACGTGATCAGCGCCGTGCCGCTCGGCGCGGCGACGGTGACGGCGCGCATCGTCGGTTACGCGCCGGCGCTGCAGCCGGTGAACGTGACCGGCGACACAATGGTCGTCGATGTCGCACTCACGGCGCAGGCAATCAACCTCGCCGAAATCGTCGTCACCGGGTACGGCGAGCAGCGCGCCGGGAACATCACCGGTGCGGTTACGCAGGTGAACGCGGACAAATTCAATCCCGGGCGCGTCATCAGCCCCGAGATGCTCATTCAGAGCAAAGTTCCGGGCGTGCAAGTGGTCGACAACAACGAGCCGGGCGGGGGTATTGCGATCCGCGTGCGTGGGCCAACTTCCGTCGATATCGGCAAGGGCGCCAAAAGCGATCCGCTGTACGTTGTGGACGGCGTCCCGGTTGGCATTGCGGACGGCCAGGTGGGCCTCTCCGCGGGGCGTAACCCATTGAACTTCCTCAATCCAAACGACATCGAAAGCATCACCGTGTTGCGTGATGCTTCCGCGTCCGCGATTTACGGCGTCAATGCCGCTAATGGCGTCGTCCTGATTCAAACCAAGCGTGGTGGGCGGCAGGCGCCGCAGTTCGAGTACACGGGCAGCACGTCGGCATCCAGGGTGACGCGCCTGCCGTCAATGCTCAACGCCGATCAGTTCCGAACCGCCGTCATGACGTACGGAACGGCATCGCAGATCAGCCAACTCGGCAGCGCCAACACCAATTGGTTCAACCTCATCGATCAGACGGCGTTCGGACAGGACAACAATTTTGCGGTCTCCGGCAGCGGTGAGAACACGGACTGGCGCCTGTCCGCAGGCTACCTCAAGCAGGACGGCATCATCCGCGGTACCACGACGCAGCGCCTCTCGCTTGGCATCAACCTCGATCACCGGCTGTTTGACGATCGGCTCGACGTCCGCGCCAGCGTGCGCGGGTCGCGCGCCGATGATGAGTTCACGCCGGGTGGCGTACTATCGAACGCCGCGCAGATGGGCCCCACTCAACCGGCGTTCGATTCCACTTCGCTGACGGGCTACTATGACTGGCCGGGCAATACGCTCCAATCCCCGGACAATCCGCTGGCGCTGCTGAACCTCGCCACCGACAAGGGCCGGACGTACCGCAGCATCGGGAATCTGAGGGCAACCTACCGCATCCCCTTCGTGCAGGGACTCAAGGCCAACCTGAATCTTGGTTACGACGTAGCGGAGGCGACGCGCCAGAGCTTCTATCCCAGCGTGCTGCATGGACAGACCAAGACGGGTCAGGACGGCAGTGACTACCGCTCGGATTTCTCGCAGTCCAATCAAACGCTCGAGATGTTTCTGAACTATCTCGCGCCGTTGCGGAGCATCCCGGGGAACATCGATCTCACGGCCGGTTACTCGTTCTCGCAGTCACATGCCGAGTACCCGTCGTACCTAGCGCTCGGACTGACGACCGACATTCTCGGACCGAACGGCATCACGACAGCGCGGACGGTGCAGAACTTCCAATCCATTCAGGAAAACCGGATCATCTCGTTCTTCGGCCGCGCGAACTACAACTACCAGGATCGCTATCTCGTCTCCGCAAGCGTCCGGCGCGACGGCTCCTCGCGGTTTGGACCGGTTGCCGAGTGGGGTACCTTCCCGGCGATCTCGGCGGGGTGGCGGCTGTCCCAGGAATCGTTCATGCAGGGGTTCAAGAGCCTTTCCGACCTGAAGCTCCGTCTTGCCTACGGCAAGACCGGCAACCAGTCATTCGCCAACTACGTCCAGTATCCCCAGTACGAACTGGGCGACGCCCAGACCCAGGCGCAATTCGGCAATCAGTTCATCACGACGGTCCGGCCGGGTGCCTACAATCCGTACATCCATTGGGAAGAGACGAAGGCGTTCGACGCGGGACTCGACTGGGCGAGTTCCGATCAGCGCATCACCGGCACGATCGACTATTACTCCAAGTCGACCGACGGCTTGATCTTCACCGTCCCCGTATGCGCGGGCTGCGGCCTGACGAACTTCAACACCCAGAATATCGGCAAGATGCGCAACCGCGGGATCGAGCTGGGGTTGAGTGCTCGCCTGCTCCAGGGACGCGAGGGTGGCGGTGGACTCACCTGGAATGCCGATTTCACCGCGTCGGACAACAAAAACACCATGCTCCAGATCTACGCCTCGCCGGGGGTCACCCGCGTGCTCACCGGCGGGATCGCCGGCGGCGTCGGCACGAACATCGAGGTCCTCCAGAGGATGACCTGCGGCCGTTCCACGACCCGTCGCCAAAGTGGATCTTCGGGCACACGTCGCTCTTTACCTACAACAAGCTGGAGCTGAACTTCACGCTGCGCGCGTATATCGGAAACTGGGTCTACAACAACGTGGCCTCGAACCTCGGGACGTATTCGGAAGTCACGCGCGCTTCACCATACAACCTGCACAGCTCCGTGCTGCAGACCGGCTTCACCAGCCCGCAGTATCAGTCCGACTACTATGTTGAGGATGCGTCGTTCCTGCGGATGGACAATGTCACGGTGGCGTACACATTCAACTATCGCCGCCAGCCGATCCGCGTGTTCGGCACGGTACAGAACGCGTTCACGATCACGGGGTATAGCGGCGTCGACCCGACGGCCGGTATTAATGGGATCGATAACAACATGTACCCACGCTCGCGCACATTCACCGGCGGCTTGAGCGTCCGGTTCTAACAGGGAAGGACCACGACATGAACCGCATTCGCACGACGTTGACCGGTGCCGCCGCGCTGCTCGCGTTGGCGCTCGCCGCGTGCACGGACCTCACACTCGAGCCGAAGAGCACGCCTACCGACGCCACCGCTTTCAAAGACCCCGGCGCCTATCAGGCGCTCATCGCGCGCGTGTACACGGGACTGGCAGTGAGCGGGCAGCAGGGCGCGGCCGGCAAGCCCGATATCTCGGGTATCGACGAGGGCTTCTCACAATACCTACGCCTCTACTGGGAGGCCGAGGAACTCCCGACCGACGAAGCGGTGATCGGCTGGGGCGACGTTGGACTGCCCGAGCTGAACACGCAAACCTGGGCAGTGACCAATTCGTTCGTCGGCGCGATGTACTACCGCGTCTTCTTCCAGGTCATGATGGCGAACGAATTCCTGCGGCAGACGACGGATGACAAACTCGACGCGCGCGGCAATGTCAATACCGCGCTACGGGCCCAAATCAAGCAATACCGCGCGGAAGCCCGCTTCCTTCGCGCACTGAGCTACTGGCATGGCATCGACCTCTTCGGCGACATCCCGCTCATCACTGAGGCCGACGTCGTGGGCAACGTCCCACAGCCGAGCACACGCGCGGCGATCTACGACTTCATCGTGAGCGAGCTCAACGCGATCAAACCCGACTTGCCACCGCCTGGCACGGCGACTTACGGACGGGCGACCGCGCCGGCCGCGGACATGCTGCTCGCGCATCTGTATCTCAACGCCAGTGTCTACACGGGCACGACCCACTACGCAGAGGCATTGGCCGCGGCGCAGGCGGTAATCGCGGGGCCGTACAGCCTGAATCCCGTGTACAAGAACAACTTCCTCGCGGACAACAACACCTCGCCCGAAATCATCTTTGCCATTCCTCAGGATGGACTGCACACGCAGACGTGGGGCGGCGTGACCTTCCTGGTCCACGCTTCCTGCGGTGGGGACATGAACAACACCACCTATGGCATTGACGGTTGTTGGTGGGGATTGCGGCTCAAACCGGAGGCATATAACCGCTACGCGGCGGGCGATCTGCGGACGTCCACGTTCTTCACGACCAACCAGTCCATCGCCGTCACCAGCATCGGCGACTTCCACGCCGGGATCGCCGAACCGAAATACCAGAACGTGACCTCTACCGGCGCACCGGGCTCTCACCCGACACACGTCGACACCGATTTTCCGCTATTTCGCCTCGCCGACGCGTACCTGATCTACGCCGAGGCGCAGTTGCGAGGTGGTGGCGGCACGCGCGCCCAAGCGCTCAACTATATGAACGCCCTGCGCGTGCGGGCCTACGGCGATTCCAGTGGCGTAATTCCGGACTCGGCGCTCACCCTTCAGTTCATTTTGGACGAACGGGGTCGCGAGCTGCTTTGGGAAGCGCACCGCCGCACCGACTTGGTTCGCTATGGGCTCTACACCGGCAATGCGTACGTCTGGGCGTGGAAGGGCGGCGTACAGGCCGGTACCGGGACGGACGCGAAGTACAATCTCTATCCGATCCCGGCAAATGAGCTTATCGCAAATCCGAATCTGCGGCAGAATCCGGGCTACTAGCCACCGGTCTGACGCAGTGCCGCACCGATCGTTGACCGCCGCCGCGACGCTCCTGGCGCTCGCGGCGGCGGACTGTTCCAAGGCACCCCCCGGACCGCCGCCAGGAAATCCTCCTCCCGTACGGCCCACACTCGACCAGACCTACCGCCCCACCGGCCACATGGTCGCGGGCGACGTCTTCGTGCACTTGTTCGAATGGCGTTGGACCGATATCGCCGCCGAGTGCGAAAACGTGCTCGGGCCTGCCGGCTTCACCGCCGTGCAGATTTCGCCGCCCGAAGAACACAGCATCGTCCCGACCCACGACTGGAGCGAGCGCTATCAGCCGGTGAGCTACAGCCTGGCGCACAGCCGCTCCGGCACCGGCCCCGAGTTCACGGACATGGTGAATCGCTGCAATGCGGCCGGTGTCGGCATCATCGCGGACGCGGTGATCAATCACATGACGAACTACCCGAGCCCCGGCGTCGGCTCGAACGGCACGAGCTATACGAAGTACGATTATCCGGGACTCTACTCGCCCAGCGACTTCCACACGCCGTGCGAGGTGAACAACTACCAGAGCGCGGCGAATGTGCAGGACTGCGAGCTGTTCTCCCTGCCCGATCTGAAGACCGAGCTCCTGTCCGTGCGCCAGAAGATCGCGGCGTACCTCATCGCGTTGGCTCGTGCCGGCGTTGCCGGCTTCCGCATCGATGCCGCCAAGCACATTCAACAGGTGGACCTCGACGAGATCCTGAAGCGGGTCAACGACACGCTGACGGCTGACGGCAGACAGCTCCCGTACGTGTATCTGGAAGTCGCGGGCGGCAGCGGCGAAGCGCTCTCGCCGCGCGACTACTTTGGCGAAGGCTACAGCTCTGGCGGCGCCGCCGACATCACCGAGTTCACCTTCGTCGGTGTCGGGAACAAGTTTCGGGGCTTGAGCGGCGAGCACATCTCTCAGCTGAATCCCAACGGCACGCCCGGCAACCAGTTTTCCGAGGCGGCGTGGGGCATCATGCCGTCGGATAAGGCCGTCGTCTTTCTCCAGAATCACGACACGCAGCACAACTGCGGCATCAGCTACCGCGACGGCAACGTGTTCCGGCTCGCCAACGTGTGGATGCTCGCTCAGCCGTACGGCTACCCATCGATTCTCTCGAGCTATGTGTTCGACTGCCCGTCGCAGAACTCGCTCGGCCCGCCGTCGGACGCGGACGGCTGGACGCTGCCCGTCAGCTGTGCTACCAGCCTGGAAACCGCCACCGTCGGCCAGTGGGTCTGCGAGCACCGCGATCCCTCGATCAAGAACATGGTGCGCTTCCGGCACGTGGTCGCGGGAAGCGATATCAACCACTGGTGGGACAACGGCGCGAACGCGATCGCGTTTTCGCGCGGCGACAAGGGCTTCGTCGCGATCAACAACGAGGCGACCAGTCTCGATACGACCATCGCCACGGGGATGGCGGCCGGGACATACCTGGATCTGATTGTCGGCACGTCGGTACAGATAGACTCGACTCATGCCGTTCATCTCACTCTAGCGCCGAGAACCGCCATTGCGATCGATACTGCTACTCGCCAATAGTCTCCTGCTCCCGGTCCCGCTTCAGGCGCAGCATCCCCGACCGGCCGATGCCGCGCGGTGGGAACGCCAGGCCAAGAACGTCACGATCATCCGCGACGACTGGGGCATCGCGCACGTCTACGGCAAGACGGACGCCGACGCCGTCTTCGGCACGGAGTACGCGCAGGCCGAGGACGACTTCAATCGGATCGAGACGAACTACCTGAACTCCCTGGGCCGGCTGGCCGAGGCGGAAGGCGAGCCCGCGGTATTCACCGATTTGCGTCAGCGGCTGTTCATCGATCCGGACTCGCTACGCGCTGAGTATCGGGCGAGTCCGCCGTGGCTCAAACGGTTGATGGAGGCCTTCGCCGACGGCTTGAACTACTTCCTCTATAAGCACTCCGAGGTGAAGCCGCGGGTCATCACGCACTTCGAGCCGTGGATGGCGCTCTCATTCACCGAAGGGAGCATCGGCGGCGATATCGAGCGGATCAACCCCCGCGACCTGCAGGCGTTGTACGGCTCGGGACCCGGCACGCGGAACGGGGACGCAGACGAGTTCGAGCTCGATCCCTCGGGTTCGAACGGCATCGCCATCGCGCCGCGCCTCGCGGCCAATCATCACGCCCTGTTGTGGATCAATCCGCACACGTCGTTCTACTTCCGGTCCGAGCTGCAGATGGTGAGCGAAGAGGGGCTGAATGCGTACGGCGCCGTGACGTGGGGACAGTTCTTCATCTATCAGGGGTTCAACGCGACCGCGGGTTGGATGCACACCTCGAGCGGCGTAGACAACATCGACGAGTTTCTCGAGACTCAGGCCAGGCGCTCCCGCACGATCACGGTTTCGTTCAAGACCGATACCGGCATGGCGCGGAAAACCTTCACGGTATCCTACACACAACATGGGCCCGTCATCCGCAAGGAAGGGGACCGGTTCGTAAGCATCAGCCTGATGAAGAGCCATGTGAACGCGCTGATCCAGTCGTACTCGCGTACCAAGGCGCGTGACATGGCCGCGTTCCGGAAGATCATGGAGCTGCATACCAACTCCTCCAACAACACCGTCTTCGCAGACGCCTCCGGCAATATCGCGTACTTCCACTCGAACTACATTCCGCGCCGCGATACGTCGTTCGACTGGACCAAGCCGGTGGATGGCAGCAATCCGCGAACCGCCTACAACGGCGTGCTGTCGTTCGACCAGACCCCCAACGTCGTGAACCCGGCGAGCGGCTGGGTCTACAATTCCAACAACTGGCCGTGGTCCGCTGCCGGGGCAGGTTCGAGCCCCAAGCGCGAGAGCTTCCCCCGCTATGTCGAAACCGGCACCGAGGAAACCGCGCGCGGTTACCACGCGCTCCGTGTGCTCGAGGGGAAGACGGACTGGACGACGAGCTCCCTCACCGCCGCCGCCTTCGACAGCTATCTCCCCGCCTTCGAGCGCATGATTCCGCCGCTTTTGGCTGCCTACGACCAGGCCCCATCCGATTCGATCAAAGCGAAGCTGGCCGAGCCGATCGCCACGCTCAGAGCGTGGGACGACCGGTGGGGTGCGGAATCGGTGCCGACATCGCTCGCCGTCTTCTGGGGTGACCGCGTCGGCCGGCGGGTGTCACGCGAGGCGCGCGCGGCCGGGATCTCGGTCATGCAGTACATCGCCAGCTCGCGCGCCGCACCCGCCGAGCTCCTCGGCTCACTCGCGGACGCCGTGGATGCGTTGAGCACCGACTTTGGGACCTGGAAGACGCCGTGGGGGGAAATCAATCGCTTCCAGCGGATCAACGACGACATCGCGCCGCATTTCGACGATGCGCAACTGAGCATCCCCGTGCCGTTCACGGCAAGCGTGTGGGGCTCGCTGGCCGCGTTCGGGGCCAGAGCCTACCCCAATACCAAAAAGTGGTACGGGACGAGCGGCAACAGCTTTGTAGCGGTGGTGGAATTCGGTGACAGCGTGCGGGCGCAGGCAATCACCGCCGGCGGCGAGAGCGGCAATCCGCAGGCGCCGCATTTCAACGACGAAGCGGAGCGGTACGCCACGGGTCAGCTCCGCAATGTGTACTTCTACCGCTCACAGCTCGTCGGGCATACGGAGCGCGAGTACCACCCGTGATCTTGATCACGATCCTCGCGCTCTCTCAGGGCGTCTACCTCGACAACCAGGGCGTGGTACGCTGGCAGGACAATCGCAAGGAGGTCGCGCTATTTGGCGCGAACTACGTGCTCACCACGGCATCCGACTATCGCGCGGCAGGATACGTCCACGCCAATCGCAAGCGCATGATCGATGAGGACATGGCGCAGTTCGCCCGCATGGGGTGGGACGGGATGCGGCTCACTTTCTGGGGCGATTGGGAATCGTCAGACACCGCGGGCAATCTCCTCGCCAACGATCACCTCGATCTCCTCGATTACCTGATCGCGCGCGCCAAAGAGCGCGGCATCTACATGCTGTTCAGTCCGATTCAGCTGTATGGCTCCAACTGGCCCGATGCCCTCGACGACACGACGGCCCCCGCCCCGGGATTCGGCCGGCGCTTTGGCAAAGGTCGTATGGGCACCGACCCTAGGGCGTTGGCCGCGCAGGTGAATTACCTGCGCCAGATCCTGAATCACGTCAATCCGTACACGCACATCGCGCTGAAGGACGAGCCGTTCATCATCTTCATCGAGCTCGTGAACGAGCCCTGGCATCACCCCGAGGACCTGCAGGGATCGATTCATTACATCAACGCGCTCACCGATGCAGTCCGCAGCACCGGTTGCCAGAAGCTGATTTTCTACAATGTGAGTCAGGACTTCAGGATCGGCGCGGCGATCCGGCAATCACAGGCGCAGGGCATCACGTTTGGCTGGTATCCGACCGGTCTCAATGCCGGGCATGAGCTGGAGGGCAACTATCTCCGCGGGGCCGACGTCTATCCCGACATGCTCCGGCCAGAGCTCGCGCGCCTGCCGCGCATCGTGTACGAGTTCGACAGTCCCGATTTGCGTACCGGCACGATGTATCCGGCGATGGCGCGCACGTTTCGGGCGGTGGGAGCGCAGTTCGCCGCCATGTTCGCCTACGACATGCTGGCGACTTCCTCCCGCAACCTCGGCTGGCAGACACACTACCTGAACCTCGTGTACACGCCCCGCAAGGCGATGAGTGCGATCATCGCGGCCGAGGCGATGCGCCGGCTGCCCCGGCTGCAGTCGTACGGCCCCTATCCACAGAACACACGGTTCGGCGATTTCCACATCTCATACGACGGTGACCTGGGCGAGCTGGTCGCGCGCGACGCCTTCATGTATACCAGCTCGACGAGCGCCACGCCGCCCGATCCGCCGGCGCTGCGGCACATCGCCGGCCACGGATCGTCGTCCGTTGTGTCATACGACGGCACCGGCATCTACTTCCTCGACAGGGTGCGTCCCGGACTCTGGCGGCTCGAGGTCTACCCTGACGCGGTCCCGATTCGTGATCCGTTCGAGCCGCCGCGCGCCGACAAGATCGTGACGCGGGCGATCAGCCGTCCCTGGCCGATGACGGTCACGCTGCCCGATCTCGGTCCGTCGTTCACGGCGCAGCCGATCACCGGAGGCAATCCACAGACGGTCCGGGCGAATAGCGGGTCATTCACGGTTACGCCCGGCATCTACGTCCTGAGTGCCGGCGGTCCCGTCGACGGCGCGACACTGCCCGCCTCCATTGGACGCCTCGGCTTCAAGGAATACCACGCGCCTCCCGTCGATACCGCACCGCTTACCGTCGTCTCGTTGGCGGCGCCGCAGTATCTCGAGGGGCGCGACGCGGAGCTGCGGGCGCGCGTCGTCGACTTCACGGCTCCGGACTCGGTCGCGCTGTTTCTCCGCTCCGCGCCCGGTGGGTTCTACCGCGTATTTCCGATGCGGCCTGCGGGAGCGTACGACTACACCGCCTCCATCCCCTCCGCCACGCTCCGCAACGGCCCGTTCGAATTCGTCATCACTGTCTTTCGCCGCGATGCGACGTCGACGTTCCCCAGCGGTTCGCGCGGCAAACCCACCGACTGGGATTACAACGGTGACGCGCCGTGGCGATTCGATGTCGTCAGCGCGCCGACGGCGCTGCGTTTGTTCGATCCCCGCGCCGACGCTCCGCGTCTGGCGTTCACCCGCATCGGCGACGCGGGCCGCCGTGGCCTGTTTCGCGTCGCTCTTTCCGCCGTGAGCGGACAGCCGGTCTTCCACCTCGAGCTTCCGGTCGACACGAGCGGCTGGAGTCCCCCCGATTACACCGCGTCCCTCGTAGTCAAGGATCGCGTGCTGGCGCGCCACGAAACCGTGAACGACGCAACCGCCTTGCGCCTACGGCTCCGCGGACTTGGCGCGCGCCAAGTCCTTCACGTCACGCTGATGGAAGACGACGGCACGAGCTGGACGGCCGCCGTGCCGGTCGATAGCACGTGGCGGGAGCAGGTCGTGCCGCTGGCGACCTTCACGCCGGGCCGTGGTGTGCTGTTGCCGGAAGGATTTCCCGGCGAATGGAACTACTGGGTGGATCCGGCCGACGGGCGCGGCGGCCGCGGAGACCATCTGCGGCCCGAGCATCTGGAGCGGCTGCAGCTGTCGTTGCGGCGCGACGCGGCGGTTAGCGTCAAATCGGGGGACTACGGAGTCGAGGTCGAGTGGGTCACGCTGGTGATGCATTGACACGACCTGCATGGATATGGTACTACTCGACAGGCGTTGAGGAGGCATTATGGCCGACGACATGGGGTCCTTCCGCGTAGACATCGAGATCGAATGCCCGTCACGACCTGGCGAGCGGCGGGAGGTCAGGTCTGTGCTCGTGGACACCGGTGCTGAGTTGTCATGGATTCCAGCACCGGTGCTCGAATCATTGGGTATACCTCGATACCGGACGGCACGCTTTCGGCAGGCGACCGGCACGATCGTGGAGCGTTCGGTCGGGGGCGCTTGGGTTCATGTCGCCGGTAACAGCACAATGGATGATGTCGTGTTCGGCGAGCCAGCGGACACCGTTATCCTGGGCTCGCGCACGCTCGAGGGTCTGAACTTCCAGATCGATCCTGTTGCGAAACGGCTCGTGGACGCGGGCCCTATACTGGCGGCCGCGGCCGCATACCCCGAACCGCGAACGCCAGCATCACCAGCCCGAACACCAGCAACGCGAGCCCCCACCACAGATTCACGTTGATCCCGAGTGACCGCTCGTAGATCGCCGGGCTCGACAGCACGCCGTACACGACGAGTATCGCCCCGAAGACCGTGAACATCCCGCCGATCGCCCAACGCACGTCGAGTCTCATGGCGCGCTCACCAGAAGATCACGTTGAGGACGGTCGACACGACGAGTATGGCGACCGCGAGGGTGACGGGCCGCTTGTACCACGGCATCTCCCCATCGCGTTGGCGCGGCGTGAGGGAATGGACCAGCCCGCGCAGCTCCTCGTCCGTCTTGGTGCGCTTGGTGAACAGCGAGATGACCAGCGTCGCCACGAAGCAGCCGGTCCATGCGAACAGCGCCGTCCAGAAGTTCAGCGCCATCTCGCTCGGGTAGGTGTGCAGCACCGCGCCGAGAAATCCGCCCTTGATACCGGGCACCGCCCCGCGCGGCAACGTGAGCCCGTAGTGCAGCGCCGCGGTGATCGTGCCGGTCAGCAATCCGTAGAACGCGCCGTGGCCGGTCGTGCGGCGCCAGAACATCCCCAGCAGGAACGTCGCGAACAATGGGCCGTTCACGAACGAGAAGACCAGCTGCAGCATGTCGAGGATGTTGTTGAAACGCGTCGCGGAGTAGGCGGCCAGCACGCTCGCGACGATCCCGAAGACCGTCGCCGCATGCCCGACGCGCAGGTAGTGCGCGTCGGGCTGCCCCGGACGGATGTATGACTGATAAATGTCGTAGGTCCACACGCTGTTGAAGGCCGTGACGTTGCCGGCCATCCCGGACATGAACGACGCCATCAGGGCGGTGAGTCCCAACCCCAGCAACCCGGACGGCAGGTAGTGCGCCAGCATCATCGGGATAGCAAGGTTGTAGTTCGGCTGGCCGTCGCTGCCGATCGGCAGAAAGCCGCCGCGCGTGGCGTGCAGCCCGATCGCCAGCATCCCCGGTAGGATCACGAGCGCCGGCATCAGCATCTTGGGAATCGCGGCGATCAACGGCGTGCGCCGCGCCGCCGTCATCGAGCCCGCGGCCATCGCGCGCTGGACGACGAGGAAGTCGGTGCACCAATACCCGAACGACAGCGCGAACCCCAACCCCATCACCAGACCAAACCACTCCATCCCCATCGGGTTGTGGCTCGGCGCATCCATGTACTTCCACGAATGGGACCAGGCGCCGGGCTCGAACCCCGCGTTGGTCGCGACGGTGGCGAGCTTGCTGGTCAACCCGTGCCACCCCCCGACATCCTTGAGCCCGAGCAGCACCAGCGGCAGGAAACCGAGCACGATGAGAAAGAACTGCAGCACTTCGTTGTAGATCGCCGAGGTGAGCCCGCCGAGGAAGATGTAGATCAGCACGATCACGGCCGACAGCACGATGCTCGCGTGAAAGCTCCACCCCAACACCAGCTCGAACAGCTTGGCGAGCGCGTACATCGAGATGCCGGATGAGAAGATCGTCATGATCGCGAACGTGATCGCGTTCAGCCCACGCGTCTTCTCGTCGAAGCGCATTTTCAGATACTCGGGTACCGACCGCGCGCGCGAGCCATAGTAGAACGGCATCATGAACAGCCCGACGAACACCATCGCGGGCATCGCGCCGACCCAGTAGAAATGGCTCGTCATGATGCCGTACTTGGCGCCCGAGGCCGCCATCCCGATCACTTCCTGCGCGCCGAGATTGGCCGAGATGAAGGCGAGGCCGGCGATCCATGCTGGGATCGACCGGCCCGAGAGGAAGAAGTCTTCGCTGTTCTTGATGACGCGTCTCAGTGCCCAGCCGATGCCGAGCACAAAGACGAAGTAAATGATCAGGATCGCGTAATCGACCCCGCCGAGCCTGATCTGTTGCAGTTAGTGCGACCCCTTCGTCTTGATCAGGATTACGCCGTTCGCGCCACGCACGCCGTAGATCGCCGTCTGGCTCGGGTCCTTCAGGGCCTGAACGGTTTCGACGTCGTGCGGGCTCAGCCAGCTCAAAGTGACGCGGCTACCCTCGATCGGGATCCCGTCAACCACGAACAGGGGACTCTGATTCCCATAGAACGATGTTGGGGCACCCATGCGCACGATGATCCCGCCGTCGGGCGCAGGGTACACCGTCACGCCGGACAAGCGACCCTGGAGCAGCTGGGCGAGGGTGGTGGAGTGATCCCGAGCGGCCTCGGTGGCTTTCATCGATGTTGGCGGAGGCGGGGCCGGTCTTGCGGTAGTCGCCTGAGCGCGAGCTTGGGACGCGCCCGCGAAGACGGTGCCAACCAGGAGAGCGAGAGACGGCAGGACGCGCGTTGGGTACCAGTTCATGGGACCCCCTTTGTTGCTCCCAATATGCCGTTTCGGCGCACCCTATGGGAGCCTCAGCTCGTACACGTACGCGCGCCGCGGCGCGAGCGGGGGCAACGACGAACGGCCGCTCGTCCCCCCGAGCAGGTCACGCCACCTGACCTCCCCTCGCGCCAGCGCGGGTACCGCGGCGGCTGCGTTACCGAGGTTCACCAGGACCAACACGAAGGTGCTGTCCGCGCGGCGCGTGTACGCGAGCACCGACTCGCTGCCGGTCTCCATGGGCTCGAGCCGCCCGTCCCGCAGCGCCCGGTTCGTGGCCCGCAGCTGCATGAGCTGGCGATACAGCGTGAGCAGGGAGTTGGGCCTGCCGTCCTCCGCCGCCACGTTCACCGTGAGGGTATCGGGTTGCAGCACCTCCCACGGCTTCCCGCTCGTGAACCCGCGCGACGAGCTGTTCCACTGCATCGGCGTGCGCAGCCGCTCGTCCGGCTTGTCGCCCGTCATGCCGATCTCTTCGCCGTAGTACACGAACGGGACGCCTGGCAGCGTCAGCAGAATCGTCGCCGCAAGCTTGGCGCCCGCGGTGTCATTGCTCAGCGCGGTCATGGTACGTGTTTGATCGTGATTGCGCTGGAACGGCGCCCAGCGCCACGCCGGTTCCGCGCGCGCGAACTGCTGCACCGTCGGGATGAGCCCGCCGGTCTTTCCCGTGCGCACGGCTTCGATCAGTGCTTCCGAGATGGGAAAGGCGAAGTAGGCGTCGAGCTGATCGGGATAGTAGGTGAGGATCACGTCCGTGTTGTCCCACACCTCCCCGATCGTATACGCCTGCGGGGCGATGCTGCGCACGTACTGGCCGAAGT
>WNGG01004667.1_pt1 | contig 15321 bp, 22 predicted proteins | sample 5400661 | NCBI WGS metagenome assembly WNGG01 (sample SAMN13153372, study PRJNA577476) | soil metagenome | isolation source: 100 cm soil or saprolite under Garry oak tree replicate 1 | place: USA:California | collected 2016-06-15
TGGAACCCCCTGGTGAAGCGTCACATGACCTCTGAGGAGGCGTTGGTGCTCATTCAAGAACGGAGCCAACTCCTGGCCGAGTATTGTGCTGAGATCGGACGGGACCCGGCCACCATCGCCCGTTCCTATTTGGTGGGGTGGGCCAATGAAACGCCTTTTGTCTCCAAAGAGGTGTTTACCGATTTCATCGAGCGCTATCGTGCGGTTGGCATCAACGAGTTCATCTTCTACTATCTCAACGAGGAGTTGGCCGTCGATCCGCTTTTTGGCAAGCTTCGTGGACGGTGGGCCGACCGGGCGTCCTTGGAGCGAGTGGCGACCGAGTATCTCCCTGCGTTGCGTGCGGTGGGCGAAGGGAGCGGGTGAGCCAGTGTTCAGGTTTGGGGACCAGTTATTTGCCCGACCTCGATGAGATAGCCGTCAGGGTCACGCATGTAGCAGCGAATCTCTCTGCCGTGGTCCTTTGGCTCGGTAAGGAATTCGGCTCCTCTGCTTCGCCACTCCTCGTACGAGGCCCTGATGTCCGCGACACGAATATTCAGGAAGCTGGAAACCTCATTCGGGTTCTGAGGGGGACGAAGCGTCACGTTGGGTTTATCGTCCGTTGGGCCGCCACCGACGTTCAAAATCAGCCAACTATTGGCAATTTGGAGGATGGTGGGTTCGCCGCTGCGAACAACGGTGCCTCCGAGAATGCGCAGATAAAACTCCGCTGAGCGTTTCACATCCGCTACGGTCAAGAAGTGTGTGAGGATGAAGCCTTCTTTGGGAGCCAATTGATAGTCTTCTCTTTTGATCATGGTCTCTTGCCCTTCTTTCTTGTTTCTCTTATCTGTCAGTATAACACTAGTACCGGGTCGCGGAAATAACGCAGGAGTCTAGGTGCGAGAAGGCCCTTTGTAAGTCCAGTGAAACGGACCATTGGAAAGACGATTAGAGTAGGCAATGAAGGCCAGGATCCCCTGGCGCAATTGGGTGACGGAGACCCAACTGGCGCGGGCGAGCACTCGCCGCACCAGGATAGAGAACCACATCTCAACTTGATTGAGCCAGGAACTGTGTTTGGGCGTGTAGACGAAGCGAATGCGATGACTGGGGTCGGAGAGAAAAGCCGCACGCGTGTGCATGTTGGCGAGGTGGCCGCTTTTGCCTTTGATGCCCAGGTCTTCCTGGATGCCACCCTGCGCGGCCACCAGACGCACCAAGGTCTCCGATTGATGGGTGTTGAGTTGATCGGTGATGAAGATCCAGGCCGCCTCGGGGTCCGTCTGGATCGTCTGGGTGATGTGAGCGCCAAAGTCGGCTTCGGTGCGGGTGGGTCCCAGGCTGGGCGTGACAATCTGGCCGGTGGCCACCTCCAGATTGGCGATCAGGCTCAGGGTGCCATGCCGTTCATATTCGAATTCCTGTCGCTCGACCTGAGCGGGCAGCATCGGCAAGGATGGATGAAGCCGCTCGAGAGCCTGGATACCGGTCATCTCATCGGTGCTCATCACATGCGTGCCTTGCGTAGCAAGCGCGGGGGTGGCTTCATAGACCTCACAGACGGCGCAGATCTGTTCGGCCAGGTGCGTGGGATCGTCGGGAGGGGGAGTGAGCCAGTAGCGCTTGCGATGGGGCTGTAAAGCGCTCAGCTTTTAAAAAACGTTCCACCGTGCGGGGCGAAATCTGCTTGACAATGCCACGTTTGACCGCTTCATCCGCCAGTTCGCTCGGCGTCCAGGTGCTCACAGGCCGATCAGATGCTTCCGGCTTTTCACAGGCCAGCGCCATGATCTGCATGAACTGCTCGAAGGTGAAGGTCGTCGGCGCTCCGGGACGCGGCTCATCCGTCAACAGAACTTCGATCGCTTGCTTGAGCAGTTTCCGCTTGCCTGTCTCCTCGATCGCTTGCAAACGCGACTCTGCCGCATGCCAGCGATCCCGCCAGCGTCGCACCGTTTCATAATCGATCTGCAGACGCTGGGCAATGCGGGTATTACTGGTCCCCTTGAGGGCTTCCAAGATGATGTGAGCTCGTTTGACCAGTCGCTGGGCACTCGTCGAGCGCTGGGTTATCTGCTGCAGCAGTTCCTGTTGCAAAGAGCTTACCTGAAGCGGTTTTGCTTGCGGAGAGGGCATGAAAGAGGTCTCCTTCACTGTGTTTTGCTCTGTATTCTATCATACCCTTCCTCTCCCGCGCTATTTCCGCGTGGCTGTACTAGATGTACTTCTTAGCAACGGTTCCATCCCAGAATCAGATGAAACCACGGAGTATGGAGCTAAGTCAGGCAGAGAGACATCCCCATATCCAGGAGTGGTTTGTGGGCACCCACTATGACAAGACTGTCAGCGTAACCGGCACGGTAAGAGGTCCTCCTGAACTCAGGTTGATGGTAATACTGGCTGTGTAGGTTCCTGGTAGGAGCGCCGTTGGATTGACCGTGACATGGAGAACCTGAGTCTGGCCAGCGGAGAGCGTTCCACTCGTTACATCCAAACTCAACCATGACAAGCCACCTGTTTGCACTGCCCAGGATTCCGCCTGGCTTCCACTGGAAAGATTGAGGAGTTGCGTTGCTGAGCCACTCAGGGATGTCAAGGTATAGCTGAGGGAGCTCGGACTTACGCTTGGTAGCGTGATCGTCACTGTTGGCGTGGTTGGAATAGGCGTTGGGGATGGGGATGTCGGATTTGGGGTAGGCGAGGACGAAGCAGATGGGGATGTCGAATTTGAGCCAGGCGAGGGCGAAGCGGATGAGGATGCCGAATTTGAGCCAGACGGGAGCAAAGACGGCGGTGCGGAGGAAGTACCAGTCGAAGTATTTGCTGACGTTTGCCCAACGAAGGAAGTAAAGACCACCAGGCGCAGGGTCGTCTGGCCCTGGGTAGGGATCCAGTCCCCGGCACAGGTGGTCAAATTCAGAAAGCTCCCGGCTGTGTTGCCAAAAATATCTTGCACGGGGGCCTGTTGCGGCGGATACGACGCAATGCGCGTGACATGGAAATGCAGGGTCTTGCCTTGAGTATCGACCACCTGCACTTCGTCGCCCACGTGCAGCTCACGCAGACGCCAAAACACGGCGGGGTTTCCCCCAGGGCGATCCAGGTGCCCAGCAATCACGGCGCTGCCCCGTTCGCCTGGGCGTGGACCGGCATTGTACAAACCAACATCGGTCCAGGGACTCTGCCTCGGCGTTTCCATTGTGCCATTGGCTCGAACGCCCACCGACTCGATCGGGGCGTTGACCCCGATGACCGGAATGAGCAAATGTGTGGACGGTGCAGGAGCTGGGTGAATCGTGACAGAAGCGAGCGACAGTCCGCCCATACTGAGGGCCAGGGCCACTATCGCGGCCAGGAGCGACCCGACCAGTCGAAGAGTACGGCCGCTACCCTTCGGACGAGAGAAGGGCCAGAAGCGGGTGAGCCACCCGGCACTTATTCCTGCCAAAGCAAGCACTCCCAATGGCAAGGCCGCCAGTGGGATGAACTGGGAGGCGTTCAGCGGCAGCGTATTGGGATCGCTGCCCGTTCCAGACAGACTCGGCAGGCCCTTGACCTGGGCCTGGACCACCTGCAGCGGGGGAGTGCCATGCAGCACTCCAACCAGAAAGAGACTGGTCACCGTGTTGGTTTTCAGTGTCACCTGGTCCACAAGGGTGAAGGAAGGCTGAGAGGAGATGACCGTGAACGTATACAGACCGGCGGCTAATCGGCGGTACGTGCTGGCTTGCCGATAGAACACAGGCCCAATGAATGTGTTTGCTCCTGCGGTCACGCTCAGAGAGCCGGACTGGGGGGAAAGATCGTAGAAACGGACCTTGGCCATGCCACTGGCCATCAGATTATCGTCGACAAAGACCTCCAGTGAGAACCCGGTGGATTTGGTGCCGATGGCCGCCACGGTATAGGCCGCCCCCGCCTGCACGGAGAGCGTCTGCACAATCACAGCGGCCCCGACCCCTTTGCCCACGAGTGCAAGCTCCACGCGATGCGGTCCTGAGGGCAGTTGGAGGTAGTCGGTGACGCTGGCAAAGCGGGCATTCCCCAAAAACCTGGCGCCATCCACGAACACATCCACCGTTCCCACATCTCGGGAAGCATTGATGAGGCGAATGAAGGACGGACTCGCAGCGGAGACGGGCCGCGCCTGGCTGCCAAGCAGGGCCAGAAAAGCGAACAGACCGCACAACGTCAACAACACTCGCCGGACCAATCGTGTGAAAGCATGGGGAAGATTCATCGCCGCCTCCTTCTTCTGGTATTATCTCCTTCTCTCTTTTTTCTACACGTCCCTACTCCTCTTCCAGATACACGGAACTTGACAGCTGCAGGAGCAATTGGTCAGCTACAAGGAAGCAGTGCAATGGGTTGTGCCCAAAAGTGTTGCTTTGGGACCTGGCACCCACAAGGGGTGCCACTACTATGCTACGGCTTCGCAGGTCCGTCCAGAGTAGTGGCACCCCTTGTGGGTGCCAGGCTCTCCTCGCAAAAAACGAGGCGCACCCGGTGCAATGGATGGCCTTGCCTGGAAGGGGGAGTCCCATGCTATACTCTCTCAGTATAGGTTCATTTCTCGTCTAAACTCGACTATTAGTGCAAGGAGGAAAGAGATGATGCGCAATTCTTTACATTCCGAGTCGGGCAGTTGGTTCAGTCATAAACCGCCACTACTTCAGCTCTTTGCCGGGGTTATTCTTGTCTTTCTTCTTGCTTTTGGAGCAGATGTCCTCCTGCAGCGAGTTATGGAGTTATTTTTAGCCGGTATCGTGGAGCAGGATGCTTTCTTTTATAGTGCCGTAAGGCAACAGGATGCGTTTGCCCAAAACATCCTCGAACTGATCAAGCTGCTCTCCTTCCTGGCAATCGGAGTCGGCTTCGCCGGGACGCTGATCTTTTTCTCCATTCTATTCTTTGGGAGATCCCGTTCAACACCTGCGCATCAGTTTGAACCGAAGCAGTTGCTCAAAACAACACTTCTTTCCCTTAGAGGGATAGCTACAGTTACCTTTATATTTCTCGTCGTGACCGCGATTTATGAATTGTTGCTACGGATTATTGGCAACCAACCACCTTTTTTTCTCCTTGCCGCGCTGGTCATCGCAGTGATGTACGTCTTCATCCTTGCCTATTTGCTCTTTGACTACACAAGAGAGCTCAGAGGAATTGTCTCGGGAACAGTAGCAGGAAGGAGGACGAGGCACGATGGAAGAAGAAAGAGGATCGTGACAACCAGAGGAGAAGACCAGGATGGGCTATCTTCAGCGAACTCTTGAAGCTACCTTGACCATTTTGTTGAGCTTAACTGCAGTGATTATAGCAGCATTTGGGATCTCTGAGAGCCTCCGACTGGCGGGAGTAGAGAGAACCGACAATGTCTTGATGACCTTCATTGTTTCACTCGTATTGGTCCTGCTGGCCCTCTGGCTCTTGCCCCGCTCGCTGGTGACCCTCAAAGAAGGGGCCGAGCAGGGCTATATCCAACATGTCTTGCAATCTCTTGCTCTCATGTGGGCAGCCGTAGCAGTGCTCGTGATAGTGAGCATTGGTCTGTATGCTGCCCTGGGCGCGGCTGGAGTAGAGGCAAACCAGAACCTCTTGATCACGTTCCTCGTTTCACTTGGATTGCTTCTGCTCGCTCTCTGGCTCTTCCCTCGCTCGTTTCTGACGCTCAAAGAAGAACAGAAAGATGAGAGAGGATCTGATTAAGGCAGTTCGCAAAAACTCTTGTGAACTGCCTTAATCAGATCCTCTCTCATCTCACGCTGCCTGCGGCGGCACACAAAAAGGGGAAAAAAGAGTTTTTCGGGGACACCCCGAACCCCGGCAGGGCGCTCCGCCCCTGCACCCCGGCATGCATATAAGCCTTTCCTCACGCTTCTTTCGCTGTGAAGGTGAGGGTGATGAGCACCTTATTTTGTGCAACAGCGATGTTCGCCAGGTCTGGCGGTTGGATTCCGAAGTCGGTCATATAAATGGTGCTGGTGGCGGTTCCGGTGATCGTATTGCCCACGACCTTTCCCTGCACGTCAAACACCTCTTTGTTGGTTTTGCCGTGCATCGTCAGGTTGCCGGTTAGTTGGAAGTGGACAGTTTGTCCGTCACTGTAGCTCGTCGGCAAGCCTTGTGTGCTGACAGAGACGAATGTCGCGTAAGGATAGGTGTCCGTTTGCAGGGTGTTCTGTTGTATGTAGTTATCGCGCCTCTGCGAATCCGATTGCAACGTCCTCAAATCGACCGTAATATTCATCCCGGCGACGAGCGGGGATGCGCCGGTTTTGATCTTGAAACTGCCCTGCACCGAGTGCGTTGTGCCAACCGCATCATTGTTCGGTTTATTTTGGAAGATCAGATTTTCGTACACGCTGTAGGATGCCGTGGTCTGGGCAGACACGATCTGAAATGTCTGCAGACCGGTTGATGGAATGGGTGTTCCGGTTGCCGTTGCGGCCCCTGGAGCAGTATGAGGCTGGTTGACAGCGCTAGCGAAGCGCGCCGTGTACATTATACCAGCGATGACAATGACGAGGACAAGGCCGGTTCCGGCCAACAAGATGTAAGGCTTCTTCATGATTCCTCCTTTGAAGCACTAACTACCTCTATGTTTCGTTCAACTGTGCTCTAGCGTAGCAGCGCTTCATTGAATTCTGATTGGAAGTGCATGAGAAGATTCTCATGGAATGCCGGAGCAGTACTCGAACCGGACATGGGAAACGGGCCACCAGTTCCTTTGAAGGTGTGGGTCGATTCTTCGACCTTGAGATTGGAAGTTTCTCATGTGTTTCCAATGGAAAATCAAGAGGAATGCTCTATGCTTGAGAACGTGGGGAAGAGAACCCCACTGATCGAATAGTAAGGTAGCTGCTCACAACAGGACTATCCGTCCTGTTGTGAGCAGGATCAGCGGTGGGCACGATAATGCCTGACATCCACTCAGAACTGGCCGCCTTGAAATGCGAGCTTCCAACGCCGCTCGGTCGCGGCTACGCTTCGCGTCAGGAAGCTCGAAAGGCCGCCTACGGCGGCGAAGAAAGAAAAAAAGAATTTTCGGGGGACACCCCCGTGCCCCCGGCAGAGGGCCGCGGCCCTCTGCACTCCTGCTTTCTGAGTGGATGTCAGGCATAATCGGCCCCTATTAGAAGGAAGATTGGAGATATGATGGAAACGAATCCATACGAATACGATACAACCGTTCAGTGGATACCACAACAGAACCAACTCTATGAAGGCAGGTATGTTACGGCACGTACTAGCCAGCAGCAGCCCTCAGTTCTACAGAACCAGAGGGCGCAACCAGGAAGCGGATATCAGAAGCCCAGGCCGCCGGAGAAGATGCCGAAGGCACGAGCGTTGGCCCTGGCCAGTACCTTGAAGAGGTGGCTGGTCATTGCCTCGCTCGTCAGCTTCGGCACGTTCAGTGGGCTGGTAGCCCTTCACCAGGTCGGAAGCACGACGATAGCGAGCCAATCTAGCTCGACATCATCCGGGTCTTCTCAGACGACTTCTTCATCATCGAATTCATCTACTCAAAATAGCAGCAGTTCCTTGAATCAGCAGGGAGGGAATAACATTGGATCAAGCAGCTCTTCGCAAACACCCGTCAGCGGAACCCACACCTCCTGACTACAGCACTCCCCTTGGCATGCGCCGTGAGGAATTTCGAGCAATGGGGACGACCATTTCCCTGCTGCTTCCCGAAAGCCAGGCAGAACCGGGAGCGCAGATCGTGCGCTCGCTCTTCAGTGAATGGGAACAGACCCTGAGCCGTTTCTTACCGGACAGCGAGTTATCGCAACTCAATGCGCACGCGGGAACGCCCGTGGCGGTCAGTGATCTGCTCTATGCTGTCCTGGCGACTGCGCTCACCATGGCTCAGGCCACCGAGGGAGTATACGATCCTGCCTTGCTGGAACAGCTGGTACGGGTAGGCTATGACCGTACCTTCGATGACCTTCCGGCTGTGCGTTTCGATCCCATCATCCCTGGTGAGCCAGGAGGACGATGGCGAGGCATTAAGGTAGACCCGATACGTCGGCACGTGACCCTTCCCGTCGGTATCAAGCTCGACTTTGGAGGGATCGCCAAAGGCATGGCCGTCGATGCCGCCCTGGAGGAGCTACGCTATAGCGGCATAAGTCCTGCTCTAGTCAACGCCGGGGGCGACCTGGCCGTGCTGGGTCTCCCTCCCGATGCTGAACAGTGGCCGGTTGCCGCGCCAGGACGGGAGCAGTTCTGGACAATCCCGCTGCGCCACGGAGCCGTCGCGACTTCTGGCATTGCTCGCCGCCACTGGTGGCAGGGCAATACTCTGCGGCATCACCTGCTCGATCCACGCACCGGGTTACCCGCCCAGAGCGATCTCTGGTCGGTCACCGTCGTGGCAGACCGATGTGAACAGGCCGAGGTGGCGGCGAAAGTCGCCTTCATTCTCGGTTCCCAAAAAGGGGCCGAGTTTCTGCGGAGACATCGCATCGCGGGTCTGCTCGTACATCAGGATGGTGCCTGGGACACCGTAGAGCCTTGGCCGGTACAACTTATGGAGGACTTCAGTTCATCACGCCTGACGCACAGCATAACCGCGACTCGCGGCGTTGGCGGTATGACTTCAAAGGAGGAGCAATCATGAATACCATCTGGCAAACCGTGACCTGGGATGTGGCCCGGGCTGGGGGATTCACCGCTTACATATTACTCACCCTGGCCGTGGTCGTGGGGCTGGCGCTTTCGACGCAGATCCAATCACCCAGCCGCTGGCCGCGTTTACTCAATAGCGAACTGCACAACTTTCTGACACTGCTCAGCACGATCTTTTTGGTCGTGCATGTCCTGGCCGTCTGGATAGATCCATTTACCAACTTTGGTTGGAACGAGGTCCTCATTCCGCTTGCGAGCCATTATCGTCCGGTGTGGATGGCGCTTGGCATCGCCGGGTTGTACCTGGGCATCGCCATCGGCATCAGCACCTGGCTGCGCCCGCTCATTGGTTACAAGTTGTGGCGGAAGCTGCATGTGCTGACACTGGGCATCTTTGCACTCGCGACTATTCACGGGATCGGGACCGGAAGTGATACACAGACCTGGTGGGCGCTGGGTATCTACCTTGTCAGTATCGTCCTGGTAGGCTCGCTCCTTTGCCGCAGAGTGTTCTTCTCGAAAGGGAAGCGCAATCACGCTCCCGCTCAACCTGTCGCTCCCAATCGCAGGGTGGGTGCCGCTCCCCAGAGCAATCCGCGTGCGCTGAATGGTACAAGGGTTGCAGCAACGTCCATGACGGAACAGAAGCGGGCAGAAGTTGCCCGCTTGAGATAAAAGGTTGACACTCTCCTTTTCAGGGAAGTATCAAATGCGACCAGGAGCTAACATATGAGAGAAGTCACATTTCATTCCAACCGTTTTCTCATCCTTCCACCCTATACTATCATTGCGGCGAACTAATACGCCGTAGCAGTTCATATCAAATCCTGTTGATTGGTATGTCTTTGCAATGTGGACGAAGCGGCTGGTAGGCCACTTCCAAACGATTCTGACATAGCGATTTACGGGATTTGATATCACTTTAAGGAAAGGAGGTATAGCAATGGAAGACTATGGAGATATGGGAGATACGGCACCGACCCACCTGGCCCAACCACCCGCTCAGCGTCGGCTCTGGCGCAAATGGCTCCTGATCGCGGGCCTGGCCCTCGCCTTCACGCTCACCCTGGGGGTAGGCGCTCTGCTTGGCTCGACGGTCGGCTCTGTCCAGGCCGCGAGCTCCGCATCGGGAGGCAACAGCAGCACCCAGGCCGTGAACTTCGCATCGAGAGATGCGAATAGCGCCCTGGCAGCGGCTGCCACACCGGGGGCACACGGCCAGTGCGATGCGCTGACTGTGTCGAGCGTGAACGGTCGGACGATCTTGGCCAAAGCGGCTGATGGCAGCACGGTCACGATCCACACGACGGCGAGCACCCAGTACACACGGGACGGCCAGTCCGTCTCCGCGAGCGCCATCACGGCTGGCACCCGGATTCACGTCACCGGGACGCGCAACAGCGATGGGAGCATCACCGCCACACGCATTGACATCGGTTGATAGCGTGCCGCCGAACCCTGGTGACCAGCTCACCTGGATCAGCGGTTCTGGCTGTGATACTCGGTCCCTGCCGGGTCCAGGACTGCCTGGATCCGGTGGTGACCAGCCCCCTCTCTCCTGGCACCCACAAGGGCCCCTCCACCCTTCCACCCCGCCCCGTGCCACTACAGGTCGCATGGCCCCCTGCCCAACTCCTCCGTCCGCCACCCCGTCGCCTGGTGTGGGCCCTCCGAAATGGAGTGGCACGTGGTGAGGCTGGGCGGGGTGGGGCCCTTGTGGGTGCCAGGTGCCGAACCTCCCCAAATGGGTCAGGGAGAGAACTGAGGAAGATCCATGTCTATAAGAAATCTCCGCGGCTTCCTCCTCTAGACTTTTACCTCGCCCCGTCAGCCGACCTTGAGCGCTTGAGCCAGTTGACGAGAATGATCGATCCAGCGATGGCCAGAGAGCCAAAAACGCTCTGCCAGGTGAGCTGCTCACCGAGGAGGGCGAAGCCCAGCAGCACCGTCACGACCGGCTCGAAGTAGATATAGACGGCCACGCGCGAGGCATCCAGCTTACTGAGGGCTACATTGTAGGCAAAGTAGGAGAGGACTGAGCAGACGAGCACAAGGAAGAGCAGAGCCAGCCACTGTGCGGGATTGAGCAGGATGACGTCGTGCCAACGATTCTGCGCCGGGTTCAGCAGAGTGAGCAGGATCAGACCAAGGGCACCACTGAGCATTGTGCCGCCAGTCAATACAACAGGCGAAATGACACGCAACCAGCGTTTGCTGAGATGAGAGTAGAGAGCGAAGCAAAAGGCGTTGCCCAGCAGGCAGAGCACACCGAGCAGAAAGCCGGATCGGAGCGTCATCGCAATGGGCTGCTGAAAGACGATCAGCGTGACGCCAGCAAAACCGAGCAGTAGAGCCGCGAAGAGCGAGAAGACCAGCCGCGTCCTGCCGAAAACAGGTTCCAACAGCGCGGTAAAGGTGGGAATGAGACCGACAACTAGAATCGAGGCGATACTTGCGTTGGTCTGTTGGACACCGGTGTACTGCATCCAGAAATAGAGCGAGAAGGCGATCTGACCTAGTGCTCTGTCAAGCTTCAATTGAAGGGTAGAGATACTTGAGCTTAATGCGAGCATCCTCCGTGGTAAAGCGCCAGTCCACCGTGACGGCTTGCTGGTTCCGTCGCTGTTGCCAGGCTTCGACCTGCCGTTGCAATTCGGCCTGAGTGCCGATGCGTTGGCTCAAGGGATGCTGACTGAGCACACTCAGTTCGATCTCGGCCATATTAAGCCAACTGCCATGTTTGGGCGTGTAATGCAGTTCCAGCTTTTCCACCAGCCGACGCGCCTCTGCTGGCGGGAACACCTCATACAAGGCGGCTGGAGTATGGGTATTCAAGTTATCCATCACCAGCACAATCTTCTCGACGTGCGGATAGTGGACATCGACCAACTCCCGGATGAAGCGTGCCCAATCCACTTTCGTGCGCTGGGTCGTGACTTGCGTATAGCGCTTGCCCGCCAACGGTTCACAGGCCAGAAAGATCTTGCAGACGCCATGCCGCTCATACTCGTAATCCTGCCGCTCGGGATGGCCTGGTTCCATGGGCAGCGCGGGTCGCTTGTCACCGAGAAGTTGAAGGCTCCCCTCGTCCATGCACACCTGCGGAAAGCGCGGGTCATACGGGCGGACATAGACCGTCAGCACATCCTCCATGTGGGCCACAAAGTCGGCATTGGCTTTGGGAGGAATACACCACTGCTCTTTCAACCACGGCTTCAGCTTGTTTTTTTAAGCACCTGCCGCACCGTTTCATAGCTCACCTGCTCTACTTCCCCCACTTTGACCAGTCTCTCTGCCAGCAGTCGTAAACTCCAGCGTCCCTCTCCCTCCGGCTTCTCCCCGCACGTCAAGGCGATCAGATGGGCCTCCTTCTCTCCATCGAAGATGCGTTTGCTGGGCCGTTCCGGCTGCGGACGCCGATTGAGGGCATCGTCGATGCCCTGCTCAACAAAGCGCCGTCGCACCCGCCAAATGGTCGGCACACTCCCCTCCAGTGCTTCGCTGATCCGTGTATCCGACCAATTGGGGCCGTGCTCCCCACTATCGGCTTTCAAGAGGATCCGCGCATGCATCAGCTTGCGTGCCGAGGCCTGCCCACTCCTGATCAGTTGCTCTAACCCGCCACGTTGTTCTCCATCCAATTTGACGATATACTTGCTCATGGGAGTCTCCTTCTGAGTGATGGTTGTGGTCAATCTCACTCTCAAGGATATCCGCTTTCTCCCTCCTTTTCAAATCAAACTTGACAGGCCACTAGCAGTAGCATCAGGAGCAGATCGCGCATAGTGAGCTGCCGACGCACGATTGCCCGGGCCAGGGGCACAAGGAAAAAGAGCGAGGCAAGACAGATACGCAGAGCTGCCAGCAACGAAGGGCTGAGCGCGACCAGCGCTGTGGAAGCAGGATGCAGGAGGAAACGGGCGGCGACAAAGGACGCGCCCCAGTTAAAGACAGCGAACCAAACCCCGGCATAAATAATGATACGCGGGCCTGAAGCACTGGTTACTGCCGGTTGCTCAAGGGTTCTGCTCATATATAGAGTATATCCGAAGCGACTGGTGGCCTGATATAGATAGATAGCCCAAACATCCTTCCGGCAATTTGGGCATATCGCTCAGGGAAAGGGTTAGTACTGGACTCATACTGCATTATTCTATCACTTACTCGAGATCCAGAGCAGCCTCTAGAGCTGACATCCCCTCCTAATTTTTCGGGCGGGCCGTAGGCCCGCTCCGGGAAGAGGGAGAGAGCGAGGACACCTCGCGCTCCGGCAGGGCTCTGCCCCTGCACCCCGATTTCCGAGAGGATGTCAGTCTAGAGGAGACCGGTTACAGCATCATCAGCAGTCTTTGGGAGTGCCTCATCATTGAACGCAACTGGTGCTGCTGCTCTTTTTCGGATGTTGGGATAAAGGGTCAGCACAAGATCAGCCAATGTGATGAGGGTAATAACAAGGACAGCGAACGCTACATACGCCAGATTGACGACCTGTGTATTCAGGAAGTATGGGGCATAACTGAATAATGAGCACAGTTGCATGATCACTGCTATATAAAAGGAGCGTGGGAAGTAAAAGGCAGAGATGATAGATACGACGTCTGCCAGGTAAAAGTATCGCTCATGCATCTCTGGTAACAAAAAGGGGATCGCCAAAGCAAAAACGAGCGTGACTTTGAGTAAAATGGCTGACGTGAGCGGTTTCTTGCTTTTCACTAGCAGGACGCCGACGAGGACGACGACCATTGCAGCGAGGAGAATACCAATCCATTTCCAATACTCAGGCGCACTTGCTGGGAGCCATTGGTAGAAAGAAGGTGCGTTCAACGTGAGTGACGAAGATGAAAAACCACCGACTCCAAGCCCTCCGCCATTGAACCGTCCCGCTCCCCCTCCATTAAACTGCCCTCCACCACCGTTGAACAGACCCGTTCCTCCGCCATTGAATCGCCCTGCTCCCCCTCCATTGAACTGACCCATTCCTCCTACACCTCCGCTATTGATCTGTCCTACGTAGATAGTCAGCAAACTCCATACATCTCGACCCGCAATGAATGCCGGAGCCAGCATGAGCAAAAAGACCGCCGGGATAAGGGCGAGATATTTCATGGAAAGCTTTCTTTTCAACAGAAGCATGAGGAGTACCGGCAAAAAGAACATCGCTTGTAGTTTGAACGAGATCGCTAAGCCGAAGAAAACACAGGCCCATGCAGGCCGTTCCTTGAGCAGAAAGTAGAGGCTTCCCAGACAAAATGCTGTATAGATTGCATCAGATTGCCCCCAGGCAGCGCTATTAATGAAAATAGTGGGAGCAAATAAGATGACCAATACTCCTATGACCGAAGCATAAGAACGCCTATATCTGAGACGGAGAATGAGATAGGCAAACAGGCCCAGCACTCCATCAAACACAACCGAGAGCGTTATGATCGCGATGAGTTTCGGAACGGGTAGGTACGTGGTCAGGGCAAGGAGGGAGAGATATGGGGTGTTATAGTTGGAAAAAGCGTATTTGAGGGCAGCAAAGCCACCGTGGGTTTGAATGAAGTCATACCATTGGCTCAGGAAAACGGTATAGTCGCTGGTTTCCACATGGTAAAGTGATACACGCAACGCAACTGCTAACAAAAACAGCATTCCAAGCGTGCAGTTCGCAATTATTCGTAAACCAGGCACATAAAGTTTCTTTCTCAAAAGCATATCTACCTCCACATATCAAATCCGTTTAAAGAAAGAGGGATTCTTTGGGGACCCCCCCAAACCCCGGCAGAGGGCTGGCCGCCCTCTGCACTCCCGCTCCTCATGATCACTCTTCATTGCTGGAGAATCTGCTGTACGACTGTTGCTACGAGGTTCGAGGGGATTGCAAAACTGACGCCATTGGCGACAGTATTTGATTCGGTATTGACGGCGGTCAATGTTGGAATGCCGATGAGCTGTCCTTGCAAATTGATCAGGGCACCGCCGCTATTGCCAGGATTCAAGGCGGCGTCGATCTGGATGGCATGGGAGATGGTGGTTCCGCTTGACTCCGTTACACTGCGGTTGAGGGCGCTCACAATGCCCTGGGTAGCTGTCTCAGTGAGCCCAAATGGGTTGCCAACCGCCAGGACCTCTTGCCCCACGACGAGCTTGGAGGAGTCAGCTAGCTGGGCGACTGTCATATGCGCGAAGGGAGCAATGCGTACCACAGCAAGGTCATCAGCAGCATCTGTGCCGACCAGCTGCGCCTGTTCTGTGCTTCCATCGTACAGAACAACTTCAATGCTCTGTTCACCACTGACGACATGGTTATTGGTCACAATGTCCCCCTTTGAGTCGATAATGACTCCTGAGCCAATCTGCCCACCTTGTGCGGTCGTCACCTTGATTTCGACGACGGCTGGCTCGATTTTGGCAATGGCGGCCTCTTGCTGGGCTTCTATCGACGTTCCACCGGATGAGGAAGCAGTCGATGTTGCTACTGCCTTCGTGGTTGTGCTTGCACTACTACTGTTGTGAGCGAACTCCCAACCGGAAAACAGGCCAACACCGAAGATGAGGGCAAGTACGAGCGTGAGGAGCATGATCGCTCCTGGCCGACCACGCCGCTTCCGTGGTGGGATCGGCGGCGAGACAATCGGCCCCGGTGGATAGTTGGGTGGCTGGAATGCGTCTTGCTCTGTGGGAGCGTGGGCAACGTGGGCAACGTGGGCGACTGGAGGAGCA
>WNGG01027123.1_pt1 | contig 15319 bp, 16 predicted proteins | sample 5400661 | NCBI WGS metagenome assembly WNGG01 (sample SAMN13153372, study PRJNA577476) | soil metagenome | isolation source: 100 cm soil or saprolite under Garry oak tree replicate 1 | place: USA:California | collected 2016-06-15
GCATGGCAGCCGCGGGACCTCTCACAAGCTTTCTCATTGCAATCGTCCTGGGCGGCGCATGGTCTCTTACGGTATTAGTAAACGGACCAAATCCGGGCCCGTTGACACCGATCATTGCAACCCTCTGGTATGCAGCGCTACTCAATGGAGTACTCGGCGCGTTCAACCTAATCCCAGCCTTCCCCTTGGATGGAGGCAGAGTTCTCCGTGGAAGCCTCTGGAGTCGATCGAAGAATCTCCTCAGCGCCACCGCGAACGCGACCCGAGTTAGCGAAGCCATCTCCCTACTGATGATGGCCGTAGGGCTGTTCTTCGTTGTCTTCGGTGATTTCGTCAATGGATTATGGATCATCTTTCTTGGCTGGTTCATCAGATCCGGCGCAGAGACAAGCTTGAGACAGACTAGATTGACAGAGTCGCTTGCTGGCGTTAGGGTTGGAGATATCATGACAAGAGAGCTACTCTCCGTCTTTCCCGATGCATCCGTCCAACAGCTCGTCTCTGACTACTTCCTCGTCCATCCCCACGGAGGGTACCCGGTCGTCTCAAACGGGAAATTGCTCGGTGTTGTCACGATGTCGTCCGTCCGATCCATCCCCCGCGACAAGAGAGATTTCGAAAGAGTAAGCCAGGCAATGGTTCCATTCGAAAGAACAATCACCGTCAGTCCCACAACCCCGGCCATCGACGCTCTGCAAATGATGGCCAAGAACGGAGTAGGCAGACTGGTCGTTATGGATGGAGACAAGATTGCTGGAATGGTCACCCGCGGGGATCTGATGAAGACTATGAAGGCAAGACAAGAGCTGGGAACATAGAGCCTCAGACACTGCCCGGCAAGAACTTAGAAACAATCCGAGAAACTATAGAGATTTGTCGGAAACTAGCTGATGGAGGCTACTTTGCTGCCCGAGCTAGTGGGCGGAGTCTTTCTTCTCGAACCTTTTCTGCGCCCTCAATGTCCTGTTTGTCCCATTTTTTCACCCATTCAGCGAGGTCGCCGAGGAGGGCATGTAGCTCAATCCCCTTCTTTGTCAAAGAGTATTCTACTCTTGGGGGAGTCTCTGGGTAGACTTTTCGCTCGATGATCTTTCTTTGGTCCAGCTCGTTCAATCTTTCAGCAAGGCTCGTGGCGCTTATCCCCTGAATTCTCCTCTTCAGTTCGTTGAACCGTGCCGGCTCTTTGAGTCCGAGCGCATGAATCACAGGAAGTGTCCAGACCTTAGTAAGATCGTTCCAGGCGGAATGTAGCAGCTTGCATTCGTCGGATTGTTCTTTCGTGATGTCTTGGTTAACTTGGGTTGACTTACTCAACTAACCAATACCCACTTAGTTTCCCTGGACTACCAAGTATATAACCATGACTAGCCCCTAGAGTGTTCAGACATGATGCGACATAAAGACGGTGTCAGAGGCTTCACCGAGAGAGAATACCGATACCTAATGGAGAGAAGCCTCGCAAGAATCGCCTTCGTCTGCGAAGACTCCCAGCCCCACATTGTCCCCGTAATCTATGAATTCGACGGTCGCTATCTATACTTGAGCGGTTGGAACCTGCAATACAGCCCGCGATTCCACGGTTTAGACGAGGAAAAGATTACCCTTCTAGTTGATGACTTAGAATCAGCCAACCGACTAGTCCCGCGTGGAATCGAGGTCACCGGTCTCGTTGAGACCAAAAAGAAGGATGACAAGTTATACCTGAGAATCACGCCAGTTGGAAAAACAAGCTGGGGGATCTAAACATGACAACGCTGTCTGCTCTAGAGAGCCAAGTCACTGAGGCAGTTGAACGGCTGAGCGAAAGCGTTGTCAGCATAGACAGTGTTCGGGTTACCCGAGATTTCCGCTATGGTCTCGTACCTATCGAAGGAAAAGGCTCTGGACTAATCATCGATCGCAATGGATACGTCATCACCAACAACCACGTAATCGACGAATCTACTAGAGTCCAAGTTCACCTCAAAGACGGCAGAACATTTCTCGGCGAAGTTATCGGCTCAGACGCCTCTACGGACATAGCGGTGATCAAAGTAGACGCCAATAACCTTCCCGCAGCCAGCTTGGGCGACTCGGAGAAACTGAAGGTCGGACAAATTGCTCTCGCCATCGGCAACACCCTCGGGCTTCAAGGAGGACCAACAGTCTCTATGGGAGTGGTAAGTGCCCTAGGAAGGCCCCTTCCGGGTACGGATTTCATCTTCGAAGGACTCATCCAGACAGATACCGCGATCAACCCTGGAAACAGCGGCGGACCTCTAGCGGACATTGGCGGAAACGTGATAGGAATGAACACGGCAATGATACCGTTCGCCCAGGGAGTAGGCTTCGCCATCCCCGTCAACACCATGAAATGGGTCGTACAACAAATCCTCGAAAAAGGACGAGTCATCCGGCCATGGCTTGGAATATCCGGCGCGAACATGAGCCAAGCAATCGCGCGAAGATATGACCTTCCAGCAGACTCAGGAGTCTTGGTAGTCGAGGTAGACTCGCGGGGACCAGCATACGAGGCGGGAATGAGAGTAGGCGACGTGATAATCCAAGTCGGGTCCCATCCCGTCAAGGAGATGAAGGACATCCTGATGTCCTTGTCCAAGCTTGCCATCAAGGAGGAGGTTGAGGTGGGCTTCATACGGCTCAACGCAAAACGAAAGGCTTTACTGAGATTGAAGGAATCACCTATAGCAGTGTCCGCATCGAGGGAGAGGTAGAAGGATAGCATGGCCTTAATCGATCTAAGCCAGATTGTCAACCTAGTCTATTTCGCCTCATTCTTTCTCATCTTCTTCTACGGACAACGTCTACAGGTTCAATGGCAACTCGTCAGCGTAAAGCGAAGCCTCGGAAAACTGGAGAGAAGTAAGACAGCTGCACGCCAAAAATTTGTCGACTCGATATCTCGGTTCCAAATGGACAAGAAGACGGTTGAGACCAAACTCGACCGACTAAACAACTCATTCACTATAACCCCTGTAAGCCTTGATCCCTCTGGAATTGTGGGAAAGCTCGAACACGTTCTGGACACCTACGATGACCACTTGAAAATGGAAGTAAAGGCCATTGCTCCGAACGCGACAGAATCCGACGTGAACACTCTCAGCAACCAGCTCGAGATCTCCATCGGCCTAGACGGAATGTTCCGACTCGTCCGCCACTTCTACCTCCTTGCCAAAAAGACTGGCGGAATAATGGCCCTTGCCCAGCTTCAGATGGCACTCCCGATGATAATGGAAGAAGCCGAAGCCTACGGCGCGGCAATCGACGCTTTTGCGAAAGCACAGCCCATAGGTGACGGGGTGGGACCGCTCGTCGTCAGTCAGATCGTCGCTGGACGACAAGGCAATGAACTGATCAAGGACACGATGGTCTACGATGTTGATTTTGAAGGTCGACGGGTCTGGGTGGTCCGCGCAAAAGGTCCAGGCGGAAACGTCGGAAAGCCCGGTCTTGTTGTCGAGAAGCTGGTCCAAGAATCAGGGCCAATAAGCCTTGTAGTCACTGTTGATGCAGCGTTGAAATTCGAAGGAGAGCCAAGCGGAGACGTGGCGGAAGGGATTGGCGCCGCGATTGGCGGTCCTGGCACAGAACGATACCACATCGAGGCTAGCGCATCTAAGAACCAGATTCCTCTCCTGGCGGTAGTTGTGAAAATGTCCTCGAAAGAGGCCATATCTGGGATCACACCCTTGATCAAGACCGGAGTTGAGGCTGCCGTCACTCGGGTCCAGAATGAGATCAGATCCAAGTCCAAGCCGGGCGACAGCATCATTCTAGTCGGCGTTGGAAACACGATCGGCGTCCCTTAGGGTGCCTTCGATCGTGGAGCAATCTCGATGGAGTACGGCAGAAGACAAGTTGTCCCAGCTCACTGGCAAGAAGCACATCAGCATCGAGACTTACAGGAAAACCGGAGACGCAGTCCGCACACCTGTCTGGTTCATCGAAGAGAGTGGAGAACTGTTCGTTCGCACTGATTCTAGTACTGGAAAGATAAAGCGGATCCGAAACAACCCACGAGTTCGCATCGCCCCGTGTAACGCGCGAGGCATCGTCAAGGGCACGTGGGTCGATGGAGAGGCTCGAATGATCGAACCGGAATCATCCGAACGCGTCTTCTCGCTTCTAAAGAAAAAGTACGGAATGTATTATAGGATCATCAGGTTTGTCCAACGGTTCAGCCGGAGCAAAGCTCACCCGATCGGGCTGGCCATTCGCATGAACCCCTGACACCATGGTACCATGGGCACCATGGCACCTGGTTCTATCGATTACAACTCGCCCATTATCCGCCCTGATCTCGATTCTAAGCGTACGATTACTGGACCACAGTATTCCACGCTTATCCCTAGGGGATTCACGGGGATCAAGATTGGCAAGATAAGCCGATAACAAGCCCGTTTCGGAAAAACAAGCCAGGAATCCCAATCAGACAAAAAGAGGATCCTGAAAACAAATTCCTATAACTTTTGCAGAGTCCCCGCGTATGAGAGTGGGTCCGTCTGGACCCTTGTGAAACTAACCTTCGCAGCTTTGAGCTACGATCCGATTTTAGGGTTCAGTGATCTTGATTGCTTGGACCGGGCACTGGATCTCGCATGCTCGGCAGAAGATACAGTCTTGTTCCCGAGCCGGATCAGCCTTCCAGTTCGCCAAAGGCGCCTTCCCGCTATCATTGGTAACGCCCTTGTCCATCTTCTCCTGCTCTCCCGGTAGCTCCATCCGGTCGAACACGTTCACAGGGCAGACAGTTATGCAGATACCGTCGGCGATACAAATGTCAAAATCCACACCCACATTGCTTCCGTGGACCCCATACTCCTTGCTCACTCCGTTCTTGTAGAGTACCTTGTGCTGAATATGAGTCTCCTTTGTCGGCCACTGATTTGGAAAACTAGCGTCCTCGATGAGCTTACGAACGTTACCTTCCGTCAAGGCTAATCCTTCCTCATTCGCCGGTGCTAACGGCATATAAAACCGTTGAATGCGAAAAGTACAGTGACACCTCTTTCGCTCCCAGTGAAAAGACCGTAGCTTGACCCTAGGCCTTCTCAGTCCCGGGAGACGCTCGCTCGTTGTTACAACACACGTATCCGCTGAGCCCGGTCATCCTTTGTTCCAGGCCACCAATTATTGCGGACACAGATATCCACCCTATTCCACGAAACCGTCAACGAATGTTTTCGAAACGCCCTAGACGGCATGGGCCCGACAGTACGTGACGTCATCTACGACCTACTTGCAAAGAAAGGAATTGAACATCCTGAAATATCCTCACGCTTCGACGATGTCGTCGCAGTCCTCATGGATTCTCTCGGAGCAAGCGCACGTGTCCTCATCTATCGAACAATGACGTTACTTTGCCAGGAATACCAAGTCAGGGCGGACTTCTCCTATCAAGACTCTCTCAGAGACAGAATGGTTCTGCTTAGAGATCGAGTAGTCTCGGACCATCTTTATCCGAAACGGGTGCAACGAAACGATCCAGTATTCTCCACCCCCAACACTGCGCAGTTTGCGCAAAGTCCTGGCGCAAGGCTTTCGAGCGCAAAATAGAAAGAACCTCGCGCAGTCCAGTCCATTTCGAAAGTGGTTTAAGACCGACATTCTAGTGGCGCTCCACGCCGGGATGGCTGAGTGGTTAAAGCGACGGCCTCGAGATCTCAAGAGATAAGGGCCAGGACACGACAGCCGTTGGGCGTCACGCCCTCGTGGGTTCGAATCCCACTCCCGGCGCCTCTGGCTACGGTAGAAACAAAAAGTCTTCCGACGATCTATCTGTCCGGACTGATCTATTCTTTCTTGAACTTGTTCCAGAAGTGCTGTTTGTGTTTGGCGATTCTGGCCGCTTTCTCGACTCCAGCATCCATGTCGGCGCTGTCTGACTTTTCGGTTTAGCGGTGTTTCGCCGTCAACGTCTTTCAGGTCCACTTTTGGCATTTCAGCCTCTTGTCCATCACCTGTTTCGACGAGGGAGATTTGGAACTCGCACTCCGTTGCGCCTTGCGATATGCAGCGGATCTCTTTTGCCTGAACTGTCTTGTCGAGTACTTCGGCGAATATTCCAGCTAGGAATCCGCTGGTGAATATGCAGTTCGGTTCTTCCGAGGACCCGTTCTCCGTGGCTTCAAAGCAGTTGGCTACAACTATGTTTGCGCTGCTCTTATCGAAGTCGAGCCCGTCGATTCGGATCTTGCCCAGCCCAAGGTTCGTGTCCTCCAGCGCAGAGTGAACCAGGTTTTCCAGACTCTGTCTGCTCTGCTCGCCTGTGGACCCAATGCTCTCTCTGAAAATGCTCCCTTCGTGCACACCTATCCCACTCGCCAAGTAAGAGAGGAACGGTGCTGACTGATCTCCGACCAGTCTTTCGAGAGCCTCCCGCATAATCCGAATAACATCTCTCCGAAGGATGATCATTTTCTGTCCAAAAAAGGACACTTCTCCCTTGTTGTCGTTGAAGCGAAGCTGGTTCACAGATCCTACAAGTCTTCGGAGGTCGTAGCCTGTTGAGCGTTTGGGGTTAGTTTGCAATCTTTGTCGCTCCTGATAATTCTCTCTCTAGGGTATCTACGGCTTCAGTTACCTTCTTTGCGAAAGAAGAGTCGGGATTGTCCACGACGAATACGGATCTGCTCAGGTTGTTGATAACGTCCAGCTGAAACTCGAAGGCTTGCAAGAATCGCGACCTGAACAACTGGGATAGTTCCTGGCCGACCTTTATGGCGTCCTTGATCCGGACCCCAGGCGGGATCATGTTCAAGGTTAGGAAGGTGGGCTTCTCGAATGTTTCCGCTAGCAACACCATTACAGCAGTCCCGAACAAGTCTTGCTGATCAACCCTTGACACTAGAACAAGAGCATCGCAACAACCCATCGCAAGAACAGTATCGTTCTCGACTCCGGGATGAGTATCGACGATGATGTAGTCGAGGTTGTTCTGCTCACCAACCTTCTGTATTGTATCCTGAAATATCTCCACTTCCAAACCCGACTTTAGCAGTCGAAGCATATCCTCTACCTTGTTGCTGGCGGGGCAGAAGAACAGTCCTCCTTTTTTGAGGTTGAACCTCTGGGTCAGATCTATCACGACATCCGCCGGGGTTGCGTCTCCTAGAAAAATATCGGTGAGCGTTGCCTTGATCTCGCTCTTCTTCACACCGAAAAGCACATGTAAACCGGGTCCGGACAGGTCGAGGTCCATTACTCCTACTCTGCGATTCTTGGCGAGTATTGCTGCTATGTTCGCGGTTAGCGTTGTTTTTCCAGTTCCTCCTTTAAAAGAGTGAACAGCGATTACCTTGGTCATTCTTTATCCTTCTTCAGCTGGTCTTTTACGGACTGGAAGAATTCCTGGTTCTCAATCCGTCCCGCTTCAGCCCTAACAGCCTCAAGATCAATCTTCAACCTCGCGTGTGTCACCTTGTGTCTCCTGAACGCTAGGAAAGTGCCAACTAAGAGTGCCGCAATTAGGGCGGCAAGGATTCCGAAATAGTACAATGGAAAAGAGACATTACTGCTCGACTGGATCGGTTGAACGATTATCGGGTTGGACGTCGCAGACATTGTGGAACCACTGTTATCATGTACCGTCACCGTGATGGTGTAGGTTGCGGAGGACGATCCGCTAGCCAGAGAATAGGTGTGACTGTCCGTGGTCGGAGGGCCAGATATTGTGTCGGTGGTTCCGTCTCCCCAGTTCACGGTCGTGGTTGCAATCGCCCCGTCAGAGTCCGAGGCTGAAATCGTAATGATTATCGCCGATCCGGACGTGGCGGTCGTTGAGGATTGTGTTAGTGAGATGACAGGAGGTCTATCCGTAATGGTCACCGTTTGGGTATCCAGTGCAGTGGAGCCGCTGTTGTCTGTGACATTGAGCTTCGCCGTGTAAGTGCCAGCAGTGGAGAAGCTATGAGAAGACGTCGCTCCTGATCCTGTGGATCCATCACCGAATAGCCAGGCATAGCCCACGATTGTCCCGTCAGGGTCGAAGCTAGCAGTCCCATCGAAGCTAACCGAAGCAGATGTGAGAATGGTTCCACTCGTAAAAGTGAAGCTAGCTGTGGGAATCCTGTCCTGCAACTGGATAGTCTTCGTGGCCTTTCCAGAATTTACCGGAGACGCCGAGTCGGCCCCTGCTACCGTTAGCGACCACAGGCCTCCAGGCTCATTACCCGGAGTATACGTTCCGACCCAGAGGTTGAGAGTTGAATCGAAGACAAACTGTGTTATTGTATCATTGTGTCCACGTCCTGAGAATAGGAGGAATGCGGATGCTTGGCCTGTTTGATCAGTTAGTTGGGTTAGGTCAGGGTATTGGATTGTGGCGTTGAATTTTATCTGTTCGCCAATGGCAAAATAAGACTTGGATGTAATCGTGATCGTGAGGGTGGCGGGCTGGAGTTGAGGCGACGTTGATACTGAGGTGGTTGGGCCCGTGTTCCCGAATCCGTCATCGAACCCGTTGATTCCTAGCGACGAGGTCCAGGCGCCTGTCTGGTTGACAGGAAGAGTCTTGTAGGTTGCATCGAAGTTCGCTGTGACGCTGTTGTAGACCGCTGTGAGTGATACACTGTTTCCGCCCGCGCCTGTTAGAGTTAGTAATGCGGTTCCACTGGTCGCGTACTGTCCGTCGGGGTACCTCGCGGTGAACGAGAATGTCATCGTCTCCGTTCTCTGATACGAGACCTGGCTAGATGTTAGTGTTGGAATCGACATTGAAGCAGCCCTTACGATGAATCCTTGAGCATCTGCGGGGTTCTTCGCGGTGCTCTTCCCCGTTACTGTGATCAAGTAGTTGTCGAGGACAGCGTTCCTAGGAATCTTCCAGGATCCAGTGACCAATCCCGAAGATGATGCTGTAGCTGTTGCGTTGAGAACTACAGTCGAGCTTGTCTGGGTTCTAATGATTACCGTTGCTATCTCTGAGGCATTGTATCCGCTGGCTCTTACTCCAACGGTATCTGTCCTTTGGTATTCCGGGTATTTGTCAGTAAGGGTGAAGAGGAAGCCGAGCGGGGTCACGGCGACAGGGTTGCTGGGGGGAGCTGGAATGGCCTGGTTTACCCAGCCAACATACTGTCCAACAAGGGAGTTTGTTCCGATGCCTACAAACGCGGCGCTCGGATAAGTTATGACTACGGCAAATGAGGTCTGACCTGGGAGGGTCGTATAATTTTCGACGATGGATCCCCATATCTTTGTTGAGGGGTCTCGAACATAGAAATTGAACCTGTACACAGTGCTTGGAAGTGCCCCGGAGACACCTAGAATTAGAGTGGTTGAGTAGCCTTCTTGCGTTTGGTATGGCAAGGGTGTAAGCGAATATTGTGTCCCCGTGGTAGGAGCGTGAACCAAGGGAAGACCTGCGAAAGCGAGCGCGCTGAAAGCGGAGAAAACGAACAGGACAGCGTACCTAGTCGTTTTGGCTTGTGGCACCTGACTGCTCCCCGCGAAACAGAACCTGTCGAACCAGAACCAACACGGGACTAAAGTCTCACGTAACTTTGAACGGGACCCTAAGGTACCCGGTTGCCCGGCAAATTCGAGTCATTGCGGGTTAACGGAGCCGGGCGTTCGGCCAAAGAATTGATGATCTCCTTGAGGAAACCAATAAAGGGAGCAAACCTGTTCATGGAGCGTGATTATGTCAACTAAGACGAAACTGGATGATGATGCGCGGAAAATCTTGGAAGGTAAGAACTTCATCTTCCTAGCCACGGTAAACCCTGACGGTTCTCCTCAGGTTACTCCCACTTGGGTTGATACTGACGGTCACTACATTTTGATTAACACGGCTGTGGGTCGTGTCAAGCATAAAAACGTCAAGAAGAATCCACAGGTTGCCATGGCGATCACGGAGCAAGGGAACCCGTACAAGCTCGTAATGATTCGTGGTCGCGTAATCGAACAAGTAACCGGACCGGAGGCCGAAGGGCACATCGATAAAATGGCGAAGAAATATACTGGCGCTGAAAAATATCAGAATAGAAGACCAGGCGAGGAAAGGGTTCTATTGAAGATCGAGCCCCATCACGTTTCCCGGATGCGATAGACACCTAGCAACTGCTGGAATAGGTTCGGGTTAATGGCCGTTTCTAGGTAGAAACTTGTAGGCTGAACGTTAATGAACGAGACGGCTAGGTGACTTCTATGACGCGGCCAGTTTGGGCCTGATACTGATATCTTATGATTCTCTTCACGCAGTCTCCGTTCCAGCACTGATAGACCCTGTCGCCATTGGCAAACAACTCCCGCATAACCATGGGTTTGGCGCATCCGACACAGTGGAAAGCTCCTGATCGTCGCTCGTCGAGGAGAAGTCGGAGATCGATCCCCCTGGTATCAGCTTCCTTCTTCATAGCCTGTCTATAGGTGAGTGTAAGCGCCTGCCAGTAGGCAGCGTTTTGCGGCGTCGTCTCGTACTCGAAATTGCGGCCAGCAACTACGGGCGGGCTGTAGCCCTCAGCAACGTAAACGGGATTTTTGGAGTATGGCACCTTGATTCGTGGAGCCCCGCTGTGAGGAGCAGCATGACTAGTGGGAATTGAATGGTTACTCTCATGATGAACGGGCGGGTGATGGGTAGTGGGCACTGTTAGCCCTTCCAGCCTGAGTCTCGCCGAGGGCTACTTCTTTTTGCTTGTACGAGGCTTGTCCGACGTCAGTACAGGGACCGGGAGCGGAACCTCCACGATTCCGGAAGATGTAACTTGGAATGTCACCCAGTAGGTTTCATGAGGCGCGCCCTTCATCTTTCGTATCCGGAACTGTTTGACGAGCAGGCCTCTATCGGCGAACCCCGGGTTGAATCTCACATCAACTATGCCATCAACCACATAGAACAATAGATCATCAAGATCAGCATATGCTCGCAACGGTGTATGGTGAGAGCAGAAGAAGGGAACGAGACGTTCCTTGGGACCCTTAGCCCGCCAAGACTTGACACCGTCAAGCATGTGGAAGACCAACGGCCTATCTTCCTGAACTAGAGTAAACATCTCTGTCAAGGAATCGACAAAGACGGCGCCTCTTCCCATCATTTTCATCTCTTCCATCATCGTGAAGAGAGCGCTCGTGACCGAGTGAAGATCTTTCGGGTCCTTGACAAAGTGAGAATATTTCGGAGTCTCAGTTGGTTCCATTCTGAAAGAGAAGCAGTCTAGGAACTTGAGCTGGCCGGAATCCAAATACCGGTCGATGTCCCAGCCGAACGACTCCATGTCCTGTTGGAGTGCTATTGGAGGTCCTTCAAAATTCATGTAGATGCACGGCTCCTTCTCTACCTTCAGCATGCTGTAGAGGAGTTGTTCCATCAGCACAGACTTTCCCGTTCCAAGGTCTCCTGCTAGAATCGTAAGGCTGTTTCTGGGTATCCCCTTTGGAAGGACTTTGTCTGTAACTGTCTTCAAGGTTAGCCTTGGGTAAACTTGCGTCATCCACTAGCGCAGAACGAGGGCTTGGTCAGGAGCCGTGAATTGGGTTGGGTCAACACTTACTGGCGTCGTTTGGAGAAGAAAATAGGGATGGCAGACTTTTGTTTCAGTGTATCTGAGCAGCAATTGTTCTAATGAAGGATTTGTCAAGCGCGCCCGCCTCGTAAAGGTTAACCATCGTGTTGGTGCTAGCTTCGCCGCTCAGTCTTCCTTGGTCGCCTCTGACATGTCTCCATTTTAGCTGAGTGTGCCCACTCTTGGAGTTATAGATTATTCCTAGAACATAGCTGACGCGGACGAAGCTGATGTCGTTCACCCGGCTCAAGGTCACCTTGTCTTCAGCCTCGACGTACATTGTTCCTAGTTCGCGTGCTCGTTCTGGGAAGACCGAAAAATCTGCGCCGTACTCGTTTGGAATGAAGGAACGACACGTGCTGGTTATCATGAATCTTCGAAAGCTTTCCATCAAGCACGTCGTTTCCAGTTTAGCCATTCTAACGCCCCCGAGCTCTGCGGCTCAGAATAAGAAGAGCTAGTTGAGGCTATTAACTTCACTCCTCAACACTCACACTTCTAACGACCTAGCATCAAGAATCAAGGCTGGCGGAGGGGAACGTACCAGACCTCTTTTGTACCCCCTAACTTATCTCTCTGGAAACATAGATTTCACAGGAGTCAGGGCGTTGTAGATGGCTATCCTCGTCCGAGTCCCTGTCCCGATTCTAGAGGACCTGGTCGAGGCTGCAGTCTCGAAACAGGGAAATATCTACCGCGCAGAACTTGCTAAGCTGATCGGTGCTTCCAAGGAATCGCTTGACGGCAAAACGTCCTTGTATCTGATCAGTCTCATGAAGCTCTGTGGTTTCGCGGAAGCAGACATGGCTAATGTTTTGAGAAAGTCGAAGATTGTCAATCAGAGAGGGGCAGTAACCCACGACATTTCCGCGGTGGACGAGCTGAAAGAGGTTATCGATAACGCCCTAGAAGGATTCCAGTTGCTGATCTCCGAGAGCTTCAAGCCAACAACACAGGAAAAAGAGGGATTGTTCAATCCAGCAGCATACAGGAAGAAGAACCCTGAAAAATGAAAGCTCGAGAGGCCCTAGAAAACGAGCATAGGCAAAACGTCCGGTCAAGAGTTGAACCGGGCTCTCCTGAGAGTCTAGCCAGGGGCTTTATCACGAGGAATCGCGAGAAACTAACGTAAACCGCGTTACAGTCGTGAAGATGCGGATAAATAGGTAAAACCAGTTAGGAACTAGTAGTTGAGAGATAATTGTCCGCTCAGAGAACTGCCCAAGAAGAAGACCCTGTAGCGACGCTTGCAGAGGGGCTGAGCATCTGGGTAGGAAAACTAAGCGACCTTGTCAAGAAGGTCGTTGACACCGGGCCGATTCGAAACGTGATCAACTGGGCACGTATGTACTCTCTCTGGCCGGTCAACATCACCACTGCCTGTTGTAGTGCCGAGTTCGGCGCGGCCAGTGGCGCACGACATGATCTTGAACGATTCGGAGTTCTGCCGATAGGTTCTCTTCGGCAGTCGGACTTGATAGTGATCGAGGGGACTATCACGAAGAAGATGGCGAAACGGCTCCGGATGATCTACGACCAGATGGCGTTGCCCAGATATGTTATCGCAATGGGAGACTGCGCCATGTCCGGCGGTCTATTTCATGATTCCTATAGTATAGTGAATGGTGCGCACGAGTTTGTCCCGGTGGATGTATACGTTCCGGGTTGCCCGCCAAGACCAGAGGCCTTGGAGCAAGCGATCATCATGCTCCAAGAGAAGATTCGAAGGTCAAAGGTGTACGAACAGGGATGAGCCTTTCTCACGAAAGAGAAGATGCTCTCGTCCAGAAGCTCAAAGAGAACTTCCCCGCCGACATCAAGGAAACAAACATTATACGTCGTGCTAGGCTTGAAGTGACCGTCGCTCCCGAAAAGATCAAGGAAGTCGCAGTGTTTCTCCGAGACAAACTCGGGTTTGACCATCCGAACGGGGTTTCTGCTGTTGATTATAACCGAGAAAACAGGTTCGAGATAGTCTACCATATTTCATCAATAGGCATCAAGGAGATGCGAGATCTTGTTCTCGACTTGAAAGAGTCAGTTCCAAGAAACGCGCCGAGGGTCGGGTCTCTGGTTTCGGTCTGGTCGGGCGTTGAGAACTACGAGAGAGAAAGCTTCGAGATGTTCGGAATAGCATTCGAGGGCCACCCGAGATTGGAGAAGCTGTTTCTCACCGACAACTGGGACGGACCCCCTCCACTCCGGAAGGATATACGATTCCCTACAGACTGAGACAACAATGTCGGCCCCTCCGAAACCCGTTCCCCTGACAACCGTCGAGTCCACCGAGACTTCCGAGTCCGGGGCTCAAACGCTCACATTGAGCGTTGGTCCCCAGCACTCCGGCTCCGGACACATGCGGTTGATCGTGGAGGTGGATGGAGACATCATCGTCAATGTTGCCCCGGACCCGGGCTATGTTCACAGGGGCATCGAGAAGATAATCGAGTTGAGAAATATTATCAAGAGCATTCCGGTTATCGAGAGACCTTCGATCATCGATGCGTCCAACCTCAACCATGCGTGGGTGAGGTCGATCGAAGAGATTCAAGGGGTCGAGGTTCCTCGAAGGGGACAATACCTCAGGACTCTTCTGAACGAGATGAACAGGATCATGAGCCACCTCTACTGGCTCTCTATCTACGGCGTATTTCTCGGGCATACCACGATGTTCATGTGGCCTCTCGGTGACAGAGAGCTATTCATTGATCTAGCTGAGAAACTTACCGGAGCTAGAATCACCTATTCCTATCTTGTACCCGGCGGGGTCCGACGCGATCTGCCCCCGGGGTTTGCTGAGGAGGCTGTCAAGAGAACGGAATATTTCGAGAAGCGTTTGAAGGAGTACGACCGGATCTTCTTCAACAACCCTCTATTCACCTCCCGTGCGAAGGGAATCGGGGTCCTCTCCAAGGAGAAGGCGATCGAGCTAGGGTGCACGGGACCGACGCTCCGAGGTTCAGGTGTTGATGCGGATCTTCGAAAGGACGAGCCTTATGCCGCATATCCTGAACTCGACTTCGAGGTCTCAACCCGGCCTGACGGTGATTCCTTCAGTCGGGCGATGGTCCACATGGATGAGATGCGAGAGAGTTGTAAGATAATTCGCCAGATTGTCAAGAAGATTCCTTCAGGACCGATCAGGAGAAAGGCTCCGATAGTTCTGCCTCGTGGTGTCGCGTATGGAAGGGTCGAGTCTGCCCGAGGTGAATGCAGCTTCTATCTTATCGGGGAGGGTGGCGACAAGCCTTACCGTGCGCGGTATATCACTGGTTCCTACAGGAATATGGCTGCTATCCCTGCGGTTCTGCTTGGAAACCGGTTGGCGGATATGCCTACTGCTTGGTGGAGTATTGACTACTGGCCGGTTGAGGCGGACAGGTAGAAAGAAGTGGCACCTATCATCGGTAAAGCGAAGGCGGCGGTCGATATCTCGATCGCGTACCTAACAGGTATCCGTCATCTGTTCCATAGACCCTACACGTTGAGGTTTCCCCAGCAGAGATATGCGGTTGAGAAGGGATACAGGGGACGCCATCTACTTCACCTCGATCGGTGCACTGGTTGTGGGATCTGCGCGTGGATCTGTCCTGAGAAGTGTATCACGATAGTGCCGCGGGGCCAGCGATGGTACCCGCAATATTTCTATGGCCGCTGCTGTTTCTGTCACTTCTGCACTGACTATTGTCCAGAGTTTGCGTTGGAGGAGACTGTCGAGTACGATATCGCAGAGTATACGCGTGATCGTCTTGTCTGGAGTCCGGAGAGGCTTTCCAAACCGCCGGTAAAGAAGGACGACAAGTACGTGTTCA
>WNGG01007400.1_pt1 | contig 15318 bp, 11 predicted proteins | sample 5400661 | NCBI WGS metagenome assembly WNGG01 (sample SAMN13153372, study PRJNA577476) | soil metagenome | isolation source: 100 cm soil or saprolite under Garry oak tree replicate 1 | place: USA:California | collected 2016-06-15
TGCGAGGACTGCGGAAAGGCCATCGCCCCGGAGCGCCTCTCCGCCCTGCCCGATGCCACGCGGTGCGTCGGGTGCCAGGCTGCGTGGGAGGGCGCGCGCCGCTAGTCCACTCTCCTCCCCCATGGGGGGAGGGTTAGGGTGGGGGACAGTCAGAGAGATAAGACCTTGGAGGATCTAGCTCGCACAGCGTGTTGTAGACGTGCTCAACCGCGTGATCTGTGTCCTCCAAAACGTACGAATTCCATAAACGCAAGACGCGGAATCCGCGCCGCTCCATCCAGGCCGTTCGGTGGGCATCGCGCCACCTCCCCCTTCCGGGGGAGGAGGGGAAGCTGCTAGTCGGCGAAGTCCCAGGCGCGGATTGTGCCCTCGACGCGCACGCCGACCTCGTCCTCGTCCGGGGCTTCGGGGCCTTTTCCCTAATAGTGGAAGTAGATCCGCTGGCGAAGGTCGTGTAGGCCTTCCCTGAAGAGCCTCGCCGTGCCGCGCATCTCTAGCCCGCGCAGCGGCATGGCGTTCTCGTAGACCGCGACGCTCGCGCGCGGGTCGCGCCGAATGTGCTGCGCCTTGACGTCGTTCTTGCCGATCGCGATGTTGAAGCCGCCGTCGGCCCACTCGAACCACACCGGCGACAGCAGCACCTCGCCGCTTTTCCGGTAGGTCGCCAGCGTCGCCACGAGCGGCTGTTGCAAGAGATCGCCGAGCTGCTCGACGGTCAGGTTGGTACGCACGGCGCCCAAAGCATGACGTGTAACCTGCGCGCTCATGGCAGCCGGAGTCCTGGCCGGGTTGCGGGTGGTCGAGATCTCCGCATTCGTCGCCGCTCCGCTCGGTGGGGCGACGCTCGCGGCGATGGGTGCGGACGTGATCCGCGTCGACCCGCCCGGCGGCGGCGTCGACATCGGGCGGTGGCCGCTGCATCGCGGGCGGAGCATTTACTGGGCCGGGCTCAACCAGGGCAAGCGCTCGGTGTGCATCGACATGCGCTCAGAGTCGGGACAGAAAAAGATCGCGCAGCTGATCACGGCCCCCGGTGAGGGCGGCGGCATCTTCCTCACCAACCTGCCCGCGAAGGGCTGGAGCTCCTACGACGAGCTGAAGAAGCTGCGGCCCGACCTCGTCATGGTGCTCATCAGCGGCAGACGCGACGGTGGCATCGCGGTCGACTACACCGTCAATGCATCACTCGGGTTTCCGTACGTCACCGGTCCCGAGGGCTATCAGGAGCCGATCAACCACGTCCTGCCCGCATGGGACGCCATGACCGGCTTTCTGGCCGCGACCGCAATCCTGGCCGCGGAACGTCACCGCCGGCTCACCGGAGAAGGGCAGCTGGTGGAGCTGAGCCTCGAGGATGTCGGGCTTGCGGTCACAGGGCACCTCGGCTTGATCGGGGAGGCGATCCTCGAGGAGGAGGCGCGCGAGCGCCACGGAAACCATGTGTACGGGACGTTCGGCCGCGACTTCGCGACCCGCGACGGCAGGCGCGTGATGGTCCTGGCGCTCACCGCGGGTCACTGGCGCAGCATCGTCGAGGCGACCGGGCTCAGCGGCGAGTTCAGCCAGATGGAGGCGCGGCTCGGCCTCTACTTCAACAACGAGGGCGATCGCTGGCGGGGGCGCAGGGAGATCTGCGAGCGGCTCGACGAGTGGATCGCCGCGCGCAATCTCAACAACGTCGCCAACATCTTCGACCGCAACCACGTGCTGTGGGGGCCCTATCAGACGTTCAAGGAGCTGGTTGCTGAGGACCCGCGCGCGTCCGCGGCCAATCCGCTTTTCGCCGAGGTCGACCAGCCCAGCCTTGGGCGCTACATCGTGCCGGGATCGCCGCTGCGGTTCGGGGCGGCGAAGGCTGTGCCGCCGCGGCCGGCGCCGGAGCTGGGGGAGCACACCAAAGAGGTGCTGGAGGAGTTTGGGATTGGCTAGTTGAACGCTCCCCACCCAGCCTCCCCACAAGGTGGGGAGGAGTTTCCCGAACGCTCCCCACCCAGCCTCCCCACAAGGTGGGGAGGGGATCCCAGCGTTTTCTAAGCATCCGCTGATGTTCTTCAAACAATCGCCCCGCATCCTGGGTCCCAGGAAGACGCAGACTTGAAAGCGGACCACCGGAGGTACTGAATCCCGAATGACGGAAACGGAGCGAGACTCAACAGGGCAGACCGCTGACAGTGGCGCGGCAGCCGCGCCCAGCCTTCCGCCGCCTCCTCCACCTCCAGCGCCTCCCGAAGGCTGGTGGGTTCCGCCACCGCCCCCGCCGGCTCCTCCCGCCGGCGGGGTGCGTCACCCCTGGCGCTGGGTGCTTGCGGTCGTCATCACGTGGGCGATCATCGCCGGCGTCGGCGGCATGGCCGTCGGCTTCACGCTGTCGAGGGCGATCACGTCCACCCGGACCGCGCAGACCCATACGCCGACCGCAACGCCGAGCCCCAGCTCGCTTCCCTCCGAGGCGCCCATCACAGCGGTGCCGCCGTCGAACAGCCAGACCGGCACCATCAGCGTCGAGGCCATCATGGCCAAGGTCGATCCCGCCATCGTCGACATCACTACGGCGGTTGGGACTGGCTCCGCGGCCGGCACGGGCATGATCATCACCCCCTCAGGCCAGGTCCTTACCAACAACCACGTCGTCAACGGCTCGACGAGCATCAACGTCACCATCGAAGGTCGCTCGCGCACGTACGCGGCGCACGTCATCGGCGTCGCGCCCAACTCGGACGTCGCGCTGCTCCAGGTCGAAGGCGTCTCCGGCCTGCCCACCGTCACGCTCGCGAACAGCTCCAGCCTCCAGGTCGGCGACGCGGTGGTGGCGATCGGCAACGCCCTCGGCCAGGGCACCACCGCGACCAAGGGCCACATCGTCGCCCTCGACCAGGACATCACCGCCAACACCGGCGGCGGCCGCAGCGAGAACCTGAGCGGACTGATCCAGAGCGACGCCGCCATCAGCCCGGGCGACTCGGGCGGCGCGCTCGTCAACGCGTCGGCGCAGGTCGTCGGCATGATCACCGCCGGTGAGGCCACGGGTTTCCGGACCTCGACCACGACCGTCGCCTACTCGATCCCCACCAACACAGCGCTCCCGATCGTCAACAAAATCCGCGCCGGCAAGGCCAGTGAAGAGATCATCCTCGGCCAGGTCGGATACCTCGGCGTCACGATCCGCGATCTCAACCCGCAGATCGCAGCGCAGCTCGGACTCTCCGTGACCTCAGGCGCGCTGGTGTGGACCGTGCAGAGCGGCTCGCCCGCCGAGAATGCCGGGATCGAGCGCTACTCGGTCATCACGTCGGTCGAGAGCCGCACCGTCACCTCGAGCGACACGCTGGGCACCGCTCTCCACCAGCACAAGCCGGGTGACAGGGTCAAGGTGGGCTGGATCGACTCGGGCGGCGCCATGCACAGCGCCACCGTCACGCTGACGTCGGGCCCGAACATCTAAAAAACCTAAGTCCCGCGATCCTTGCGGTCCGCGGGACTTAAGTAACGCTCGGCAACGTCCTACTCTCCCACCGGGTTACCCCGACAGTACCATCGGCGCTGGAGGGCTTAACTACCGTGTTCGGAATGGGAACGGGTGTCTCCCCTCCGCCATAGTCACCGAACGGGACCTATTTTATCTCTAGCGCGTTCGGCGGCGCCGGGCGCGCAGGCTCTTGATCTTGCGAGCCTCGGCCGGCGGGACGTAGTGCGAGCGGCGGCGCATCTCGCGCACGAGCCCCTGCTCCTGCACTTTGCGCCTGAACTCCCGAAGGGCCTGTTCGAACTCCTCGGGATCCTTGACCACGATTCGCACAGCCCGTCAAGAATACCCGTTGACGCTAGCCGATTGCCGGTTCCGGCTCTGCCAGACTCTCGGCCCGAAGCGTCGGCAGCAGCAGGTAGCAGCGCACGCCGAGCACCGCCAGCAACGCGATCATCGCCACCAGCACGTCCACCACGACTTGCCCGACGCGGTCGTGGAACAGCACGATCAGCGTGGCCTCCATGACCGCCCCGCCGAAGAGGATCGGCACGAAGACGCGGTCATGCACAGCCATGAAGAACTGGACAAGCAGGTTGCTCAGGGAAAGCGAAAGCCCGATCACGCCCACTGCCAGCACGTAAGGGGTCGCGTCGCGGAAGCCCGGCCCGAACAACACACCCACCACCAGCCCCGGCGCCACCGCGAAGACCAGGAGCGCCCCTCCGCCCAGGGCGCACAGGATCCCGGCCGAATACAGAAGGATGCGGCCGGGGTGCTGGTCTTTCGCCACCGCCTCCACCACGCGCGGGAACAGGACCTGGCTCACGCTCAGCGTCAGGAAGAAGAGGATCGTCCCGATCTTGTTGAGCCCGCCGTAGATGCCGCCCTCGTGGCTGGTCAGGTAGTGCTCGGCGAGGATGACGTCCTGGTTGTAGAGGATCTGCACGCCGATGATGCCCGCCGCGGCGGTGATCGAGAAGCCGGCCATCACCCGCAGCCGCACGCGCGCCCCGGTGGCGCGCAGGTGGTCGCGCAGCGTGTAGAGGCCGAGCACGAAGGCGAAGCCAAGTCCGATCAGGACCGCCGCCATCGCGCCGGAGACGGCGTAGCCGGCGACGAGCATCGCGTACACCACGACCGTCCGCACCACCAGCTCCAGCGACAGGTTGAGCGAGAGCGACGTGAATCGCTGCAGGCCCTGCAGGATGCCGCGCGGGATCGCCACCTGCCAGACGAGCGCGATCGAGAAGCCCAGGATGAGCACAGGGATGGCCGAACCCAGGTGCTCGAAATGCGCGATCGGCGTCGCAAACAGTGTGGTCAGCAGCACCGCGAGCAGGCTCGGGATGGCGACCAGGCGCACCGTCCTCGCCAGCAGCGAGCGCACGCCGGTTTCGCCCCGCGCCGTGAGCGTGGCGGTGTAGCGGGCGAGGACCACGATCAGGATCAGCGCCGGCGCAGTGCCGACCGCGTAGACGGCGATGAGGAACGCCACCTGCCCGTAGACCGCCGGCCCCAGCACGCGGCCGGCGATGGCGTGGAAGACAAAACCGCCGATGCCCGCGACCAGCCCGCCGGTGAAGAGGATGAGGTTCTGGCGGACCAGGCGGTTGCCCAGAATCCTGACCAGGCGCTCCCGGAGACCCAGTCGCGCACCGATCAGCACAGTTCGCCGGATTCTAGTCGAGCGCGCCGGGGCGTCGGGCTGTCGCGGACGTTGATAATTCGGTAGCCGTGCCCGATCCGCCCAAGCCCCTGGTCTCCGCGCTGATCGTCAGCCACAACGGCAAAGACCTCCTTCTCGAGTGCCTGCAGTCCCTGTACGCCAGCGCGGACGTGCCGATCGAGGCGGTGGTGGTCGACAACGACTCCAGCGACGGCTCGGCGGCCGCAGTCACCGCCGACTTCCCGCAAGCGACCGTGCTCGTCCAGGAGAAGAACCTCGGCTACGGGCGCGCGGCCAACGCCGGTCTCGAGCGCTGCACCGGCCGCTTCGTGCTGCTCGTGAATCCCGACGTCAAGCTCGACCCTCAGTGCGTCGGCCGGCTGGCAGACTTCCTCCTCAGGCGGCGCGATGCCGGCGCGGTGGGTCCGCGGCTGCTGCTTTCCAACGGCAAGCTCGACCCCGACGCCAGGCGAGCGTTCCCGACGCCGAGCACGATCTTCTACCGCACGGTCGGCCTGAGCCGCCTGTTTCCCAGGAGCGCGCGCTTCGGCCGTCACAACATGGGGCACATCCCGGAGGACGAGGTCCACGAGATGGACGCGGGCACGGCCGACTGCCTGATGCTGCGGATGTCCGCCCTCGACCGAGTCGGCTTTTTCGACCCGCGCTATTACATGTATGGCGAAGACATCGACCTCTGCTACCGGCTGAAGCTGGGCGGGTGGAAGGTCTTCTACCTGCCGGCCGCCACGGCCGTGCACCAGGAGAGGGAGCAGGGCAGCCACGAGGAGACGCGCAAGGCGCTGTACGAGCGCCACCGCGCCGAGTGGACCTACCACTTCAAACATCACGCCGAGGGGGTGCCCGCCTTCGGCAACGGGATCGTGTGGCTGCAGATCTGGGGCCACTACGTGGCGCAGTCGGTGCGCCAGTCTTTTCGCAACCGCGAACGTCGCACGTCCTCCTAAGATTCAGAACCGTCCGTGTACCACCAGATCGCCCGCAACAAGCGCAACAGCATCCTCGTGGTGATCGGGTTCCTGCTCTTCTGGCTGCTCGCCGGCTTCGTCATCGGCGAGTTCGCGGGCGGCACCAGCAGCGCGATCGCCGGCACGATCATCCTGGGCTTGCTCGGAGTTCTAGCCGCCCTCTATTCCTATTACCTTGGCGCAGCGACGGTGCTGTCGGCGATGGGCGCCCGAGAGGCCGACCCCCGCCAGCACCAGCAGCTCTACAACATCGTGCAGACGCTTTGCATCGGGTCCGGGCTGCCGATGCCGAAGGTCTACGTGATCGACGACCCCAGCCCGAACGCATTCGCCACGGGGCGCGACCCGCAGCACGCCGCGGTCACCGTGACGACCGGCCTGCTCCAGATCATGAACCGCGAGGAGCTCGAGGGCGTCCTCGCCCACGAGATGAGCCACATCAAGAACTTCGACGTGCGCCTGCTCCTGGTGGTCACGACGATGATCGGGCTGGCGACGATCATCGCCAGCATGTTCTGGCGCGGCGCCCTACGCATCCGCACCCGCGGCCAGGCGGCGCTGGTGATCCTGGTCATCGGGCTCGTGTTCACCCTGATCTCGGTCATCGTCGGGCCGATCATGCAGATGGCGCTCTCCCGCCAGCGCGAGTCGCTCGCGGACGTAAGCTCGGTTGACATCACGCGGAACCCTGTGGGCCTGATCAACGCGCTCAAGAAGATCGCCGCCAACGACAAGCCGCTGGAGCGTTTCAACCACGCGACCGCCGCCATGTGCATCGACAACCCCGAGGAGCACCACGGCAGCTTCTTCAACCATCTGTTCGACACCCATCCGCCCATCCAGGAGCGCATCGCAGCGCTGGAGAAGATCGCGAGCGTGCAGCAAACCTAGGTACACAAAATTAGGTATGTGCATGGGTGATTTTCACGATGGCAGGGCGCTGCCGCTTGCCTAAGGTCGAGGGCACGAGCCGGCCCTGACGCCGGCCGAACAGGAGGAAACGACCGTGCAGGCACGACAGACCACTCAGCTCGTTCCGGTTCGCTTCGTCACGCTGGCGTTCGCGTTTCTGGCCGCATTTCTTCTCGCGAGTGCGATGGGCTACGTCGTCAGAGGCTGGAGCCTTCCCGCAGTCGTCACGCCCGCCCCGATCGTCTGGGTGGCCCCGACCCCAATGCCCTCACATCCGAATGAGAATCGGCTGCCCGGGCAGGGCGATGTGACGCCCGACAAGCCATTCGGAGTCGGCCGCTGACCGTTGGTTCGCCTGTACCCGAGCACTGGGGCCGCCTGCGCCTGAACGGCCGGCGGCTCAGTACTCGAGGCTTACGTACCTGATCGATAATCCCACGCCGTGACAGCCGCACCGATCCTCGCCAGGTTCTTGCACGTCCGAAGGCGCGGGTGAGGACAGACGTCCTCCCCCGCGGAACCCCCACCTCTCCTCGGCGACGCTGGGAGGCGTTTGGACGGTGGCGTGCCTTGGAGACGGCCGGAGTAAATCCGGCCTTAAGCCCCACCTGGTTTCTTAATCAATAATCCGGTCCGATGACAGCCGCACCGATCCTCGCCAGGTTCTTGCACGTCCGCCGCACCGAGCTCGACCGCACGCTGCAGGTGGCCGGCTTCGCGATCCTCGTCGGCTGGGCCATGTACACGGCGTTCAACGCCACCCAGGCGATCTTCCTCGCCAAGGCCGGCCCGCAGGCCTACCCGCTCTTCTTCATCGTCCTCGCGCTGGCCGTATGGCCGATGGTGGCGCTGCAGGGCGCGATGACGCGCAGGTTCGGGGTGGGCCGGGCGCTGCGCGCCAACCTCGCCGTCAACGCGGTGGTCGCTCTGGCGGTCTTCGTCGTCTACCACTTCAGCGAGGCGCCGGCGGTGGCGTTCACCGCGTACGTCGTCTACTCCGTCGCCTTCGAGCTCGTGATGATCAACTTCTGGGGCTTCGCCACTCAGCATTTCAACCTGCTCGAGGGCAAGCGCATCTTCCCGGTCATCGCGGCCGGGTCGAGCATCGGCTACATCCTCGCCGGCTTCACCACCACTATCGTCGCCATCGTCGCCACCGAACCACTGATGTTCGTGTGGGCGTTCGGGGCTGCCGCCTCCGCAGTCATGTGCGGGTGGCTGGAGCGCCGCCTGTACCGCCCCGCCTACATCGACGACGCCGACGCGCTCCTCGCGCACGAAGAGGTCGTGCGGCACAGGCAGGGCGTGATGGCGGCCCTGCGCAACGCCTTCCAGTACGTGACCGGCAGCCGCCTGGTGCTTGCTCTCATCCTCCTGGCCCTGGTCGTGCAGGTGGCGAGTCGGGTCGGCGACTACCTGGTGGCGCTCATCTTCGTGGCCGCGACGCACAGCAACCTGCAGGCGCTGACGATTCTCATCGGCAACGCGTGGCTGGCGAGCTACGTGGTCCAGCTGGCGATCAGCCTGTTCGTGACGCCATGGGTGCTCAGCAGGCTCGGAGTCAAGAACGCGATCCTCGCGCTGCCCATCTTCACGCTCATCGGTTTCACGGCCGTGGCGGTCAGCCCGGTGCTGGCCACGTCGCTGTTCCTCTTCGTCGTCCGCAACGGCTTGCAGACCGGCCTGGACGACCCCGCGCAGAACGTGCTCGGCAGCGCGCTTCCGGCGCAGGTCGCGCCCAAGCTCGTTTTCCTGCTCGACTATGTGGTGCTGCCTGGTGCGGCCGTCGTCAGCGGCCTCGGTCTTCTGCTCGTGCAGCAGCTGACCACGGCGAGCGTCGAGGTGTTGGCGGTGATCGGCATCGTCCTCGCCGCTCTGTTCATCGTCGCCGCGCTGCGCGTCCGCGGCCTGTACGTGGGCGCCATCTACCAACGGCTGCGCACTCACACGCTCAGTCTCGGCGATTTCCAGCAGGCCATCGGGCGCCCCACCCAGGCCCAGATCGACGAGCTGCAGGGCTTCATCCGCACGGGCGACGAGAAGGCTCGGCGTTTCGCGGCGGCGGCGCTCGGCGACATCGCGCCTGACGCCTTCGCGGTCATGGTTCCGGAGCTCGTCTTGTCGCCCGACCCGATGCTGCGCAGGCTGGCGTTCCAGCTGGCGGCGCCAGGCACGGTCACGTTCGAGCAGCTCGAGGCCGCCCAGGAAGACGCAGACCCGTGGGTGGTCGCAGCGGTGGCTGTGGCCGGGGCTCGGCGCAAGCCGACGTGGGACCGCTCGACCCGTCTGCTTCGCCACCTGTGGCATTCGAAGGACGCGAACCGTCGCGCGCCCGCCGTGTGGGCTGCCGCGCTGATGGGCGACAGGGAGACAGTAGTCGCCGGTCTGAAAGACGGCGAGGCGCGGGTCCGGCTGGAGGGGATCCGCAGCTTCGCCAAATTGAAATCGGACGTCCCGGACGTGGCCGCGCCGCTGGTCGCATGCCTGCGCGACGAAAACGTCGAGGTGCGGCGCGAAGCCCTGCGCCAGGCTACGCGGTGGGCGCCGGGCGGAGACGAACGCCAGTCCTACATTGATGCGCTGGTGGCGTCGCTGGCGAGCGGCGACCGCGAGGTGCGGCGGCTGGCTTCGGAGGCGATGGCGGCTCAGGTTCCGGACGCGCTGGCCCTGGTGCTGCCCCTCCTCGAGTCGCGCGAGGACACCGCCGCGGCCGCGGTCGAAGCCCTCGCCCGCAGCGGCCGCCCAGAGCTGTTCGCGCGATTGCGGTCACACCTGGTGCTGCTGCTGGCGGATGGGCTGAAGGCGGCGCGCGCGTCGGTGCGGGTGGCGGGCTCTGTCCATGAGCACGACGGCGAAGAGGCAGCAGGATACGAGTTCCTTCGCATTGCGCTCGACGACTACAGCGGCCACGCGATCGAGTCGGGACTCGGAGCCATGCGCGGGCTCCACGGCAAGCGCGGGTTCGCGACCGTCGAGCGGGGCGTGCTGTCGGGTGCGCCGCAAGCGAGGGTTGAGGGGCTGGAGACGTTGCTAAACTTCGGCCCTGGCTGGCTCGCGCAACCCCTGGCGCAGCTTCTCGATCCCGCGTTCGACGCGGCCTCCGCGCGACCGCTCTCACACGCAGACCTGGACGCGCTTGCGAACCATGCTGACAAGTGGATCAAGGAGGCCGCCGACGCGGCGGCGAACGGACTCGGCGAGGGCATGAAGGAGCTCATCGAGCTCAAGAAGGTGCCGCTGTTCAGCACGCTGACGCTGGAGCAGCTGGCCAGCATCGACCGCCTGATGGTGACGCGCCACTACGCGAAGGGCGAGCCGATCTTCACCGAGGGCGATGTGGGCGCCGAGCTGTTTGTCGTCTCCGAGGGCGAGATCCGCGTCCACCTCGACCACGAGGGACGCGAGGTGACGCTCGCGCGCCTGGGGCCGAGCATGGTCCTGGGCGAGATGGCGGTCTTCGACGACCAGCCGCGGTCGGCGAGCGCGGTGGCGAGTGAGAACACGACCGTGCGCGTGCTGCGCCGCGACCGCCTGCAGGCGATCGTCTACGAGCACCCCGAGGTGCTGTTGGAGTTCGTCAAGAACCTGAGCCAGCGGATACGGGTGATGAACGAGCGGCTGGAATCAGGTCCCACGGTCCCCGCCAGCTAGCACGATGCTCGTCGACCTGGGTTATAGCGGCGTGGCTCGAAAATGGATCGGCTCTCGAACTCCAAAGGAAAGTCCACTCGGGAGTGCGGTGTCGTCGACCACATGAGCATGGACGATCAGGCGATCGTCGTAAGTCGCCTGGCCATAGTCCCATTTTCCTGAGCAGGTGATCAGCCACAGCTCCGGCGTGCCGTTGTTGATGAACAGTTGGGGCACGCTCGCAGTTCGCGGATAGGTACGGACGCCGTCCACCACGAATGTGACTCGAGTTCCGTCTGAGCGCATGACCACGATCAGGTCGCCGGCGCGGATGCGGTGCAGGTCCCAGAACACGGCCTGGCCAGGTCGCACGCCAAGGTGCCCATTGATGATTGCGCTTCCGGGATCACCAGGCGCGGCTCCGCCTGTGTACCACGCGACGTCTTTGAGCGCCGACGGCGCCGCCAGATTGCCCTGTCGGTCGACACCGACCGCCTCCACCCGCGCCGCGATGCCAAGCTTCGGCACCAACAGCCGTATCGGCGGCGCTGTAGCTGCGGGCGGAGCCTCGGAGGCGGCTGGCGCCAACCGATAGTACGGGCCATCCGAACCGACCAGGCCGGTGTTGGGCAGGCCCGGTATCACATTTCCGAGACATGTACGGAACGCGGTCGGTCCCGAAAAGTCCTTCAGGCCGGCGGTGAAAGGTGCGGACGTTCGCGTGTGGGGCATCATGGTGTTGAAGCAGACAGCGGACGGCAGGACTCCGAGGTCGATGCCGCCCTCCATGAAATCGTTGGGCGCGATCTGGGTGGAGTTGCCAGTGATGGCGTCCCGGCAGACCCAGCCGCCGCAATCGATTGTTGCGGCGTTAACCAGGAACGTAAGGGTTCCTGGCAGGGGCGCTATTAGTTGATAGTGGGGTACCGGCTTCGACCCCAGTGGATCGCAAACGGTGCCGGCGGCGGGCTGCGTGCCCGGGTCGGCCTTGCAGTGCCACTGATAGAGGCTGCTACCCGCCAGGCTGCCGCCCATGGTGAAGTCCACGGCCAGTAGGAGGTCGCCCTGGGTGCGGTGGCCGGCCAGCTTGCCAGAGCAGGTCCCAGTCCTGCTCACCGGATACTGAAGGAACTCGAAGTCCATGTGACTGTCGCCGTTGTTGATCCGCCGCTCCGCCGCAAAGAACAACTCATGGTGTCCATCGGCCCGGATCCGGCTCACCGCATAGACGTTCCCCAGGTCGTCTTTGGCGGGCACGCTGCTGGTGCCGTATGTGAAGGCGTTGATGTCCACCCCATTCTTGAGCCCGCCGCCGAGGACGGTGGAGTCGCCGGAGCCGCATGCCGTGGTGTCCGATGAAAGTGGGTCGACCACGAACAGGGTGGAGACGATGGTCGGGTCCGCGGCCGCGGCCGCGGGGAGGGTGGGCGGGTTTGGGGGAGCTCCGCCCGTGCCGGGGCTGCCGCAGTTGAAGAGCCCGCCCGAGCCAGGCATGTCGACCCCCCCGGCAATTACGCGTGCCGGCATCCTCCGAGCAGCCATTCGCGCGAAATCCTAACAAAGGGGACACGGATTTCCCCCGCCGCGGGAGGAGGGTCGCTCTAATCGAGGCGACCCCGCCCCTGCGGATGAACGCTACGGCTTGATGTTCTGGTTCACGTGGAAGAGGTTGTCGGGGTCGTACTTCCTCTTGATGTCGACCAAGCGGTTGTAGTTGCCGCGGTAGTTGGCCTTGATCCGGCCCTGGTCGTCCTCCGCCATGAAGTTGATGTAGCCGCCTTCCTCGGAGAGGGGCGCGGTCGCATCGTAGTAGTCGCGCACCCACTTGATGTTGGCCTCGTTCTGCGCCGGGTCGGGCCACATCCCCGCGATCACGGTGGCGAAGTTCGCGTCCCGGTAAGCGAAGGCCGTGTCATCCGACGCCACCTTGTGGCAGGCGCCGTTGATCGGGTAGATGTGCACGGTTGAGTTGACCACCGGCACCTGAGGACCGTGCTCTACATGCGCTGCGATAGCCTCGTCGGTGAGCTCTTTCACGAAGTTCGCCTTCCAGTAGTGCTGCAGCCCGTGCGGGTAGAGGCCGTCGAAGGCGCTGTTCAGCGCCGGGTACGGCATCGGCCCGACCATCTCGGCCACCACTGGTGCGATGTCGTGGAAAGGCTTGAAAGCCTTCTCTCCCTTGTCCACCGGTCCGGCCCAACACCCGACCATGACGATGAACGTGTCGCCGTGCCGCTTCTCGGGGATGAAGGGCAGGGGCGGGGCAATCTGAAAGGCCGGGAAAACGCCCATTTCCTCAGGGGCATCCGCGATGTATTCGCGGTAGAACTTCAGGATCTCCTCGACATGCTTCAGCTCGAAGAACAACACGGCGCCGTAGATGTCCTTCACCGGATGGACCTTGAACTCGAATGAGGTGACTACGCCGAAGTTGCCGCCGCCTCCGCGAATCGCCCAGAAGAGGTCCTCGTTCTCTCTTTCGCTCGCGATGCGGAACTCGCCGTCGGCGGTGACGACGTCCGCCGAGACCAGGTTGTCCAGCGAGAAACCGAATCCGCGCGCAAGGTATCCGATGCCGCCGCCGAGCGTCAGCCCGCCGACCCCGGTCGTCGAGACGATGCCGCCTGTCGTGGCGAGCCCGAATGCGTGCGCGGCGGCGTTGAAGTCGCCCCACGTCGCGCCACCCTCGGCTCGAGCCGTTTGCTTCGCGGGTTCGACTCGAACGCCCCGCATGCGAGACAGATCGATGACGACGCCACCGTCGCACGTGCCGAACCCCGGCACGCTGTGCCCGCCGCCCCGGACCGCGACGTTGAGACGGCTCTCGCGGGCGAAGTTGACGGCGGCCATGACGTCACCTGCATTGACGGCGCGCAGCACGACGTCCGGACGTCTGTCGATCATCGCGTTGTAGACGCGGCGAGCCTCTTCGTAGCCCTGGTCCTCGGCTCCGATCACCTCGCCGCGGACCTGCTGCCTGAGAGTGTCAAGCGTCAATGTGGCCAAAATGCTGCCCTCCATACCACGTCCCTCTGGCGTCGGGGCCAGTCTAAGGCTCCCTTCCCCCCACCAATCTATTCCGCGTGTTTGGCGCCAAAAACGCCGTTTGGGGGTGGCGGTTTCAAGCGGTCGTCGCAACACCGCCGGTTTGGGACGACTGAGACAGTAGCTCGTTGAGGGCCTTGGCGGGGCTCTTCCAGCCGAGGGTCTCACGTGGGCGCCGGTTCATCTGGGCGGAGACGAACTCCAGGTAGTCGGGGTGGTAACCGGAGAGGTCGGTGGCCTTGGGAAAGTACTGGCGAAGAAGGCCATTGGTGTTCTCGTTGCTGCCGCGCTGCCAGGGGCTGGCGGGGTCGCAGAAGTAGATGTCGAGGTCGGTCGCCAGCTTGATCTGGGCGTGGTTGGCCATCTCTGAGCCGCGGTCCCAGGTCAGTGACTTCCAGAGCACCCTGGGAAGGCGGTAGGTCGCCTCGATCATCGCCTCCTCGACCTCGGCCGCGCCGTGGCCGTTGGGAAGATGGAGCAGGATCAAGAACCTGGTCGAGCGCTCGACCAGGGTGCCAATCGCGGAGCGATTGGCCTTGCCCATCAGCAGGTCGCCCTCCCAATGGCCTGGTATGGCTCGGTCTTCGACCTCAGCCGGTCGCTCGCTGATGCTGACCATGCCCTGAATCCGACCCCGGCGCTCGTTGCGCCGCTGGGGCCGCCTCAACGCGCGGCCCGTGCGCAGGCACTTGGCGAGTTCGCGGCGGAGAGCGCCGCGACCCTGGACGTAGATCGCTTGGTAGATGGTCTCGTGGGACACGCGCATAGAAGCATCCTCTGCAAAGTCGGTTCTGAGCTCGATAGAGATCTGCCTGGGGCTCAGCTTCTCGAGCAGCCGGGCCTGAACCTGAGCGCGAAGGTCAAGCTGGAGGGCGAGCTTGGCCTGCTTGGGTCGGGCTGCCAGCAGGTCCGCCCGCAACTGTGCAGCGCTCGGCCGATAGTCCCAGGGCAAAAGGCGGGGCCGCCCCTGCGGCAGCCCCAACTGACCTCGGGTCCGGTAGCGGTGGCGCATATTGCGGCGCAGCTCGCGCTGCACAGTCGAGGTAGCGCGTCCTAGCCGGCTGGCGATTTGGCGAATCGACTCGCCCCTTTCAACGCCGACAAGGATCTCCTCGCGCTCGGCAAGGTTGAGGTAGCGGCCGATGGGTTGGACGTGGAGATGTGATGGGGCCACGCCGCCACCTTGACGGAACCACCGCTCTCCAGTCTTGGCGTTCACACCGACCGCGGTCGCCGCCTCCTCTCTCGAGCGGCCGGCGTTGACCTCCAGCCAGAACCCACGCTCCACCGTCCGGAGCTTCTTGTTCATGCAGCACCTCAGAACTCAGGTGTTGCGACGACTCCTTGACCGCGACGCATCGGATTCCGCACGTTTGGCGCCAAAAGCGCGGTGAGCTGCATTCAGCAGCGCTAGCGGCGCCTTTCGTCAGGGTGGCCGGTGTTCCCGAAAGCGATGCGATCGCGGACGACTGGAGCTCGGCCGAGCAGGCGCGACCGCTGCATCGCGTCCTCTCCGAAGCGGTCGCGAATGGCGTCGACTGCCGCCTCGAGACGCTCCCGGCGAGGACGAGCCGGCTCGGCAAACAGGTCGAGCTGGCCGGCCTCGCCGT
>WNGG01018415.1_pt1 | contig 15316 bp, 15 predicted proteins | sample 5400661 | NCBI WGS metagenome assembly WNGG01 (sample SAMN13153372, study PRJNA577476) | soil metagenome | isolation source: 100 cm soil or saprolite under Garry oak tree replicate 1 | place: USA:California | collected 2016-06-15
ATTCTGCGTCAGGTCCGCCCGCCATTCCGAGTCGTCGATGCTCTGAACGGTCCGGACACGTTCACCCCGCCCGCATTGTTGAACGCGCCGTCCAGCTTGCCAAACTTCGTCATGGCTGCCTGGACCAGCCTTTCGGCTTCTGCCTCCACCGTCACGTCGGTGGCGACGAAGACTGCGCGCCCACCACCCTCGCGCAGCCCGGCAGCCACTTCCTCACCAATGTGTGCGCGCCGCCCACCGATGACCACCGCAGCACCTTCCGAAACGGCCCGCCTAGCCACCGCCTTCCCAATCCCGGTCCCTCCCCCGGTGACCATCACAACCTTCGACGCGAGACGGCCGATCATGGTCCGATCGTCCCACAGGGCCAGGACGGCTGTTCTTTGCGCAGCGCGAGCGGCATCAGGCGGCCAGATCGCGGCGGCGGAGGGTTGTGACTGCGACGGCTGCGAGACCGACGGCGAAGGCGAAGAGGTACCCGGCAGCCGCACCGTGTGAGTCGATCAGGCGGCCCGCCAGTGGCGCCCCGAGAGCCGTCCCCGCTGACGCCGCGGTGGTCAGCCACGACATTCCCTCGGTCCGGTGCTCGGGCGGGACCACGGTCTCGGCGATGCTGTAGGAACTGACCAAGGTAGCGGAGATGCCCGCACCGGCCACGAGGATGGCGATGGCCATCCACCAGATGTCTGGCACCAGGACAAGCGGGGCAGTGCCCAGCACCATCGCCGCGAGGGCGGCCTGCACGCGGAAGCTTTGCGGAACCCGCCACCGCCGTGTCCCGTACCACACGCCCGCGATCGGCCAGCGCGACGACGAGGACCGGCCCCGTGATGAAGATGATCTCGTCGGCGATGCCCTCCAGCGAGAACGCGGCATCAAGCAGGGCCGAGCCGCGCAGCAACTGGCTCCACCGCGACCGCACCATGGAGCCAAGGGCCGGCATCGTCCCACGGCTGAGGCAGCCGGCCGCGAACAGAGTCCAGACCGGCGCCCGGGTCATCGCGCAAACGGCGAAGGCGCCCGTGGTACCCACGAAAACCAGCGCCAGCGGGCGAAGCACGCGCGCCTGCCCATAGCGGTCCGCGAGCCGAGCTGTACGAGGGGTCACGACCGCGAACAGGATGGCCCCGGTGGCCGACACGGCCCCGGTGAGGCCGTACCGCCCAGTTACGGCGATCACCACCATCACCTGCGAAAGGCTGAGCATGCTCATCGGCAGCCGGCCGACGACACCTGGGATGGCGAAGGGCAGGGCACCCGGGGTGCGAAGAGCGTCGCGGTACCGGCCGAAACCTGGACCGGCCGTCTCTGCGTGTGCGATAGCTGTCATGCTTTGAAACCTAGGCGCGAGCCGGACTACCGGTAAGCTCCAATTTCATGCCAGTCGAGTGGTCCGGTTTGAGCCCGGAGCTGCTGCTGGCGCTGGACCGGCAGGGTGCCGAGCCACTGCGTTCCCAGCTGGAGCGCCAGGTGCGCGAGGCGATCCGGTCCGGGCGCCTGGCCGTCGGTGAACGGCTTCCCTCCTCGCGGGAGCTGGCACGCGAGCTAGGCCTGTCACGGGGCCTGGTGCAAGACTGCTACGCCCAGCTGCAGGCCGAGGGGTACCTGGCCACCCGGGTGGGCTCGGCGACCCGGGTGGCAGCGGGCGCCGGCATTCCGCCGGCCGCCTCAGCCCTGGAGGCCCCGCAGCGGCTGACGGTGGACTTTGCGTCAGGCGTTCCCGACCTGACGAGCTTCCCGCGCAGTGACTGGGTGTGGGCCATGCGGGAAGCGTGCCGCACTGCGCCGAATGCGGCTTTCCACTACGGCGACCCGCGTGGCAGCCGGGCGCTGCGCGACGTCCTAGCCGCCTACCTGCGCCGTGTCCGCGCGGCGGCGGCGGACGCAGAACGGATTGTCATCTGCACCGGGTTCGCGAAGGACTCAACCTCGTCTTGCGCGTCCTGGCCCGGTCTGGGGTCCGGAAGGTCGCCTTCGAGGACCCCGGCTACAGCCGGACGTTCGCTGCCGCGGCTGCCGGAGCCGCTCTTCAGGCCATCCCTGTCCCGGTCGACGAATCCGGGATCGTCGTGGAGGCGCTCGCCACGACGGGCGCACGCGCCTGTGTCCTCACCCCCGCCCACCAGTGGCCCACCGGTGTCGTGCTCACCCCACAGCGGCGGCTGCAGCTCATTATGTGGGCGGTCAACTGCGATGCCACGATAATCGAAGACGACTACGACGCCGAGTTCCGCTATGACCGTGAACCAGTCGGTGTGCTGCAGGGGCTGGCCGCCGACCGGGTGGCCGCGCTCGGCACCGTCAGCAAGTCGCTGGCACCGTCGCTGCGGCTCGGCTGGATCCTCTGCCCACCATCGCTGGCCGAGGCAATCGGCGAAGAGAAAGGGCTTCACGGCTGATCGAATCAGGGCGCTTTGACCGGCACCTTCGCCGGATGCGAACCATCTATTCGCGGCGCCGCAACGTGCTCGTCGACGCACTCGCCAGGCACGCGCCGGAAGTGACGGTCACCGGCCTCGCCGCCGGCTTTCATGCTGTCGCGCACCTGCCAGACCCACTCGCCGAGGGGGCCGTCGTCTCAGCTGCCCGGGCACGCTCCATCGGGCTCTACGGCATGAGCACCCTCCGCTCGACCGCGTCGGCGAATCCGCCCCAGCTCGTGCTCGGCTTCGGCAACCTGGGTGAGCGGTCCATCCAGGCGGGCATCACCGCCATCGGCGAGCTTCTCCGGAGCCCAGGACTCTGACATGGAGAGCCCGGACACCTCACCGCACCCACCCCATGATCACCGCGTTGCCGCCGCTAGTCCCAGCGGTGTGCGTTCCCGTTAATCCCAGCGGTGGGCGTTTCCGTCGTTGAGTGTGCCGCAAGGGTCAGGTATCACACAGAAAAGCAGGCCAGCCGGATCCCGCATGATCCACCAGCCATGCACCTGCCGCACCCGGTGGGCGCCAAGTCGTTCCAGGCGACTCACCTCGGCCTCCACGTCATCGGTGTGGATGTCCAGGTGCAGGCGCCCCGCTCCCTCGCCGAGGCGCTGAATGAGCAGCCCGATCTCCTGACCATGCAAGGCCGCCCCATGATATTCGGGATACTTCTCAAACCGGGCCAGCGGCTGGCCGGTGGCCGATTGCCAGAACGCCAGCTCCTGATCATGTTCAGCGGCAGGCACATCAATGACGATCTTGTACACCCTGCTGTAATGCGTCATCACAGCAACCTACGTGACTAGGCGCCCTTGGCGTCCGGGCAGCTCAGGAAGGCTGCCACTATGACCTTGACCACCTGGCTGGCGCACCGCCGAAGGGAAAGACCATGACCGCTCTTGGTGACAACGTGCACATGTTCGCCCGGCCGCAGCGGCGGCAGGAACTGGCCTGGACCTTCGAGACGGTGCTCAACTGCGGGCCAGTCTTCACCATCGCCCCGATGCGCTAACCAGCTCCTCCAACCACAAGTCGATTGCGTACCTCAACCAATCGCCCGGCCAACGGCGCTTGTCACCCATCGACTAACGGCGTAGATTCCTTCTCCTTCATAAATTTTAGGAGCGCAAACGAGATAATGTCCTCGCGGAACGCGCCCTCCCACACTAATGGTTCAACACGGTCTAGCTGCACTCGCACCGGCTCGATATCTTCCAATGGGTCGGGAGATTTGTAATCATTAGCTGGCTGCCTTGCCCCCAATGCGACTACATGATAGACCTTGTACCTGGCCTTCAGCATTGGCGTTGACTCGTGGAAGACGTGGAACGACTCGGCTCGCATGCCGAGTTCCTCAAGCAGTTCCCGGCGCGCAGCCGCCTCCGGCTTTTCGGGGGGCTCGATCGCACCAGAAACAGTCCGCAGGATCGGATCCTCACCCATTCCCATTCGCCGCTCGCGGATGAGCCAGAGTACACCTTTACGGTCAAGTGGGTAGACACGGACAACATTGTCACACACCACAAATTCGGCCTCGATGACTTCGCCTTGAGGGCTCTTGACCTCTTCAACCACAATATCGAAGACGTTTCCTTTGTACGCTATTCTGGAGTTTTCGGACAAATTGATAGCCGCCTCAGCCCGACTCATGACCGCTCCCATGTCGTCCCCGCGGACCACATCTTCTCAAATTGATCCTGGAAATACCAATACCACACCGGCGAGTTCTGTGCACTCATCTCCAGGTGCGGTCTTCGGACCGATGAATCCTCGTACATGTAAAACTCTACGAAGATCTTCCCAGTGGGGAGCCCCTGATCCAGTATCGTTATACTTGACGTTGGGACATGATTTAATGTCCTTATCTCAACCCGCCCCGGGAAGCCGTCTCGTAGGTGCCTCAGCCGCTCGAGGCTTCTTCGGATATCGCTGTTGTAGTCGGACGGATCATCCTGGCCTAGGAAATTCCGCGCCACAACGCTGCTCGACTCGGAGCCAGGCTCGACCAAGAGAAACCGGCACGTGCCTCCACCACCGAGAACGTCCCGCAAGTTGTCCGTGTATTCCGTAGAAAGCGTGCGTAACGACATGCCGCTGATAAAGATAGATTTTCTGCCGACGGTGACCGCAGTCCACGGTTCCAATGAGTCCCGGTGCTTCAAGACTCCATCGATTTCAGGCTGGACGAGCCCTTTGAGACTACGGAGCCCAAATTCGATGGCACTTAAATCTTCCCCGAGGCCTAAGACCTGGCGCCTGATAGCAAACAGGCTCACACCAACCGCGAATACGAACGCGGAAACAGCACCACTGATCACCCTGGTCAAATCGGCAACACCGCCTATCGACGCCTTCGAATTCTCCCATGCGCCAGCAGACACCGCTACGAGGACACCAGCAGCTGAAATAAGTGCCCCGGCTGTTAATATGGCGATCAACACCGTGAGCACGACTTTTAGCCTGACCACATCCATCGAACCCCCCAGCCTCACCCGCCTGGGTGTCTGTGCACGGGCCACGCTCGCCCATCAGACGGTGTAGCCATTCACGTACGCCCTCACTACCCACAGTATCCTGACTTGCCCAGCCCTCACACCCCCTTATTGATGACCTTCGCGAACCCGTCGAGGCCGTTCCCCGTCAGTACAATGACGACGGCCGACCCCGAGCCCAGGCCAGGCACGATCTCTCCCAGTCGCGACAGAACCCCCAGGCCAACGCAACCACTCGGCTCAGCCGAGATACCCAGGGCACTCGCATGGCTCAGGCCATCCGCAACTTCTCGCTCTGACACCAGGTAGACCGGGTAAGGCACCCGCACGGACCCTGTCCGGTCTGGCGAGCGATGTCTTGACAGCGCTACGCCATCCCGTGCGAGTGCCGAAACGTCAACCCATGCCGGGCCGAAAAGCATGCGGGCCGCTGACGAGCGGTCAGCGACGCTTAGCGGAACGACGCAGCACTTCGTATCACGTAGGGCGTCCTTGACCTGATTACACAGTATGCCGGCACCGAAAGGAACCAGGCAGACGTCAGGAATACGGCCCAGCTGCGCAATTGCTTCATGCATGATCCGTGCATATACAGGTACCTCAATGCCCTCTGTTATATCAATTACCTCTCCAACCCTGCCAGCTTGCCTGGTGACCGCGTCCTTCACCTCACTCTCGGAAAGAATGGCGCCCGACACAGGAAGATCGATGATGTCCAGCCTGCTCGCAAGGTAGCTCCGTAGCTCCCTCCCTGCGATCTCAGTCCCCAAGGTCGAGGGACCCAGCGCCCATTCGCCCATATCCTGCGGAAGCAGCACGCACGGCCGGGGCCTTCCCCGTCCGTGACCAAACTCCCGCATGGATATGTGATAGGCGAGACTGAGCGCTGTATTCCCATACGAAATTGTGGCTATTACGGCGCTCTCCGGAACGCTGGTGAGCGCGGCCCTTACAAGACGATCTTTGAAAGTCCCGGTAGGGTGGCAACTCTCATCCTTGATGTAAACACGGTCGAAGCCCGCAGTGGGGGGCAAACGCGTCAGTGGGGTTGGATTCCAAATCATACATACCTTCCATGCACGAATTGTCCGAGACGGCACCAGGGCAGTGGTCTAAGCCATCAGGCTCATCCGGTTTCCAGCAGGTCGAGGAACGCACGGGTCATCGTAGACGGGCTCAGCACATTGTTGATGAGCCCCGTTTTTGTGCTGGCGGTGAGGCGGACATAAGCCTCGCGCTGGCGCTGCAGGTGGTGGTCGTCGACCAGCATTAGCGCACCGTTATAGAACGGCTCTACTCCTCTATAATATGAAGAATATGCGCCAGCTTCCAGGAAATCGGCGCTTACGCCCGCTAAATGCGCTGAGAACGGCTTACGAGGGTCGCGGGTCAATACTATCGCGTGACTGACTTTCACTTGCTCGGTGAGACAGTTGACACCAAAGACCCGGTGTGGCGGGATCAATACTGCGGGTCTGTCATTAGATCTCTCAATATAACTCACCGTGTTCTCGCTCAGGCGCGGCTGAAAAGCCTGCACGCTCCGCCACTTCATATGAAGCTGTGATTCACCGGTCGCCCGGGCGAGCCCGGTTTCCAGACAGACGCTGCCCCAGTCATCATTGACAACACGTGCGGTGACGTCGGGAGTTGACAGCAGCGAAGCCATGAGCGTTGTCTTGCCTGCACCCGACGCGCCCATGAGTAGTACGCCGACACTATTGTTCTTTCTCTGCAACTCGAATGTGCATCCATGTGCGAACAGAGTCGAGTCGGAGCATACAGCCGAACAAATACCGCGTACGGAAACCTTTAAGACCGTATACGATTCAGTGCCAAAACACCATAACTCGCGGCCATCCTCGCACCACCACCGCGCCATCCCATCGAGCGATGAGAGCCCATAGTGCTTCGGTGGGTGAACAAGCGCGATTAGGCTCGCATCCGCGGCGGGTACCTTTCCGGCCCGGCCCCAGTTGTTATGAAACCATGCACCCAGTTTTGGGCTGTCGGTTCTCAGGGTAACCAGAATGGAACCGGTGGCGGTCAGGACTTTCGCGGTGATGTCATACAGATCGAGCGAATCCAGATCAACCGGTACGGGCATTGACCTGGGCTCGACGACAGGAGGCGATGGGGACTGGGAGATTTCACCACTTGCGTGCATGCCTTTGTGCCTATCTAGCAAATGACTCGCCATGGATTGTAACAGAGCAATTGACATACGGCAATAGTGGATCTTGCACTCTTGAATTATGGGTTTGTGCCAAGCCCTTAAATGGGTGACCCCAAGCGCTACAGCTAACTGCGCCCGGCATCGCATGGTGGTTTTGGTGCGGGAGTGGTTTCCGGATGCGCGCCGGTTCGTGCGTGCCTGGCGGGGGCACGCACGAACCCACCAAAACCCTCACTCCGCTGCCAGGGCCTGCATCATCTCCAGGCGCGCTGCCCGGCGGGCCGGGCGCAGCCCGGCCAGCACCCCGGCGACCGCTCCGGCGGCCAGGAAGACAAGCAACTGGCTGAAAGGCACCGAGAAGACCGCCAGTGACGCCGAACCCGACGCCTTGACCACTGCCCAGCCAAGGAACGTACCGAGGATGACCCCAACGACCGTGCCAAACAGCGCGATCAGCACCGCCTCCCAGCGAACAGTCGAGCGCGTCTGTGCTCGCGTTTGGCCGATGGCGCGCAGCAGGCCAAGTTCACGGGTGCGCTCGTGGATCGCCAGGGACAAGGTGTTGGTGATGCCCATCAGCGCGATGACGATAGCCAGCACCAGCATCACGTAGATCAGGCCGAGGATGGTGTTGACGCCCTGGGTCACGCTGCTGCGGTACTGAGCGCGGTCCTGGACCCGCGGCTTGCCGAAGGGAGCGGCCAGCCCCGCAACGGCCTTCCTCGCCGCAGCGAGGCTGGCGCCGGGCCGGAGCTTGACCATGATCTGGCGGTCGGCGACCTGCCTGGCGTGTGCCGCCCAGTTTGCCTGGGTGACGAGGTAGTCGCCGGCGACATCGGTCTGGCTGTAGATCGCGCTCACGCGAAGCCGCCCGGAGGTCCCGTCGGGATAGGTGACGCCGACGAGGCTTCCCACCCGCCAGTGGTAGTTACTGGCGGCGGACTGGGACACGGCAACGGTGCCAGCAGCCGGGTTCAGGGCCCCTGCGGTAATCCCAAGGCTGAGAACCTGGCCCAGGGCAGCCGGGTTGGCCACCGTCACCTGCTGGCTCACGCCGTCCAGCATGGCCTCCCCGCGACCCAGTCCAGTCGCTGCCCGCACGCCTGGCAGCCGGGCGATGCTGGCGGCGAGTTGCGGGCTCAGGCCGCCTCCGCCCGGGCCGCCACCGTAGCCACCGGTGCTGACAACCAGGTCGGCTCGCAGGGACTGGCCGACCCCCTGGGAGGCGGACGACTTGAGCGAGGCGCCGATGACGGTGAAGACCGCGACCACCGCGACGCCGACCATGAGCGCGGCGGCGCTGGCAGCCGTGCGGCGCGGGTTGCGCATCGCGTTTTGCCGGGCGAGATTGCCGGTGATGCCGCGCAGTGCGGCCAGCGGTGCCCCCAGCACCGCCGCCACCGGCCGGGCCGCCACCGGGCCGAGCGCGACGGCACCGATCACGGCACAAACCGCTCCCGGGCCAACGAGGCCCACCTTCCCCGCAAGAGCCGCGGCCACGGTGCCTGCCACACCGCCGAGCACAAGCACCGCGCCAACGATGATGCGTGACCGTGAGACCGCAGCCGGTTCCGCGGCGACGTCGCGCAGTGCGGCCAGCGGGGAGACCCTGGCAGCACGCACAGCCGGCAGGGCACCCGCGATGACGGTGGCGGACAGCCCAGCGGCAACAGCGATCAGCGCCGTCGATGCCTTGAACACAAGGCCACCCGCGGGCAGCGCAAAACCGAAACCATCGAAGACCCCCTTGAGCGCGCCCGCGATGCCGACGCCACCAGCGAGCCCGGCCAGCGACCCGGCCAGGCCGACGATCACCGTCTCGACCACGCTCGACACGACGATCTGGCGCCGACTGGCACCCACGGCGCGCAGCAGCGCCGCGCTCCTGGTGCGCTGCGCGGCGACGATGGCGAACGTGTTGTAGATGCTGAACGCCGCCACCAGCAAGGCGATGACCGCGAAGGCGGTGAGCGCCGTGCGGACAAAACCAAGGAACCCGCTGTTGATCGCGCTGAAGTTCTCCTGGGCCAGTTGCGAACCAGTAATGGCCTGAACCCCCGCCGGCAGCACCGGGCGCAGCCGGGTGAGCAGCTGGTCCGGCGATACCCCCGGTGAAGGCTGGATCAAGATGCTGGTGAGCTGACGCGGGTTGTCGGTGAGATAACGCTGCGCGGCGTGCAACGTCATGCCGGTGAACGTGGACGGCCCAAAACCGCCGGCGCTTCCAAAGGTGGCTATCCCGACGATGACGACGCGCACTGGCCTGGGAGTCAGCAGCGTGGTGGTGTCCCCCAGCCGCAGATTCCCGGTTTTGGCAGCGCCCCGGTTGATCACCACCTGGCTGTCAGTTTCGGGAACGTGCCCGGCAACCAGCCGGTAGGGGTTGAGGCCAGCTTCCGGCACCCAGTTTGCCGCCCAGGTCGGCGGCCCGTTGCCGCCGATGCCCTTGCCGTCACGGCCGAGCAGTTGCCCTTCGCCTTCTATATACGGCTTCGCCCTGGCGACACCGGCGACTGTCGCGATCCGGCTCGCCAGGGACGCGTTGACGCCCGCCCGGATGTCCCGCCCACCCACAGAACCGACGGTGGCGGAGCCCCGCAGCAGCACCTCGGTGCTGCTGTTGGCCTGGGAGAACCAGGAAGGCCACGCCAAGCCAGACCGCCAGAAACGTGCCGATCAGCCGCCGCTTGTAGGCCCAGATCTGCTTGAGACCGATTCCGATCACGGTTTCCTCACACCTCCAGCGCTTTCATCCGGTCGAGCACCCGCTGCGGAGTAGGCCCCTCCAGGTGCCCGACGATCCGCCCATCGGCCAGGAAGACCACGGCGTCGGCATGGCCGGCGGCGACGGGATCATGGGTGACCATCACGACGGTGTGACCGAGTTCGTCCACCGCCCGGCGCAGGAAGCCGAGCAGTTCGGCTCCGCTCTTGGAGTCCAGGTTCCCGGTGGGCTCGTCGGCGAAGGTGACCTGCGGCCAGCTGGCCAGTGCCCGGGCGACGGCCACCCGCTGCTGCTGCCCGCCGGAAAGCTGCGCGGGCCGGTGCGAGAGGCGGTCCCGCAGGCCCATCGTGTCGATCACGGTGTCGATCCACGCCTCGTCCGGCTTCGCCCCGGCCAAAGTCATGGGCAGCGTGATGTTCTCGAAGGCCGTAAGGGTCGGGACGAGGTTGAATGCCTGGAACACGAAGCCGACCCGTTCACGCCGCATCAGCGTCAGCGCCCGGTCGGACAGTCCGCCCAGCTCGACATCGCCCAGCAGCACCGATCCCGATGTCGGTGTGTCAAGCCCGGCCAAACAGTGCATCAGCGTGGACTTGCCCGAGCCAGACGGTCCCATGATCGCGGTGAACCGCCTGGACGGGAACTCGACGGTCACGCCATCGAGCGCCCGGACGGTTTCCCCGCCGCTGCCGTAGACCTTGACAAGCTCAACGGCCCGGGCGGCGATCGTCCCTCGCGCAGCCGGGGCTTCCGGCACAGTTGCGTTCTTCATGGCCACCTTCAGAGATGGGGTGCGTGAACTCACTCATGCTCTCCGGCGAGGGCGCCGCGCGTCGTCGGGCCACAGGCGGCTTTGTGGCTGCCCCACGCGGAGCAGCACCCCGCTCCTCACTGCTCCCGGGGGAGTACGAACATCGCTCCCCTCTACCGATGACGACAGCGGCTCGCCGGCTTACTGTGCTGGCATGACCATGAGGGGGAGGGCCAGCGCGAACACCGCGATGCGAAGAAAACTGATCGTCGACAGCGCGCTGGCGTTGGGGCTCGCAGCTTTCATCGCAGCGGCCACACACTTCGGCGCGCGGTACCACCCGGGGCAACGGCACCTGGACGCAGCGGGGTTTCCGTTGCTCATCATCGCGGCGGGCGTGCTGGCCTGGCGCCGCCGCTACCCGGTGGCCGTCATGGGTGTGGTGTTCGGTGCCACGCTGATCTACTTCATTCTTGGCTACCCCGAAGGCCCCATCTGGCTGCCGCTGATCGTCGCCTTCTTCACCGCCGCAGTCCGCGGGCACCGGCTGGCCGCCGCGATCACCGCGGCGGCCGGGTTCGGCGTCTTTCCCTGGCTCGACTACCTGCTGCGGAACGGGCAGCCCCCCACGGTCACGTTCCTCGCCGCCCTGGCCGCGTGGCTACTGCTGCTCCTCGGCGTCGCCGAGATCGTTCGTATCAGGCGGGAGCGCACCGCCGAGGCAGCCAGGATCGAGGAGGAGGAGACGCTCCGGCGGGCCAGCGAGGAGCGACTGCGCATCGCCCGTGAGCTCCACGACGCGATCGGCCACCACCTGTCCCTGATCAACGTCCAGTCCGGGGTCGCCCTGCACCTCAACGAGGATCTCCCCGAACAGGCACGCAACTCTTTCGCCGCGATCAAGCAGGCCAGCAAGGAAGCCCTGAGCGAGCTCCGGTCGGTGCTCAGCGTGCTGCGGCAGGATGACGAGCAGGCTCCCCGCTCCCCCACCTCGACCCTTGCCCGGCTGGACGATCTGGTGGCGCAGGCGGCAGCGGCCGGGCTCAAGGTCGAGACCGAGACCGACGGCGCGCCGCGCCCACTCCCCTTCAGCGTGGACGTCGCCGCGTTCCGGATCGTGCAGGAGGCGCTCACGAACGTGACCCGTCACGCCGGGCCAGCCACCGCCATGGTGCGCATCTCCTATCAAGATCACGATCTATCGGTGCAGGTGGATGACGACGGCCACGGATTGCCGCCTCACGCCGCGCCCGCAGATGGCAACGGCATCCGGGGCATGCGCGAACGGGCCGCCGCGCTGGGCGGGGAACTCCAGGCCGGCCCACGACCGGGTGGCGGCTTCCGGATACGCGCCCGCCTGCCTCTGAACGGCGCCGCCCTCCTCCCGGACGCCGCGTCCCCACCCCCAGATGGCGCGGCCTAAGCCCTGCCGCCGCGGAGCGGGCCAGGCCGGACCAGGCCCGACTCATAGGCGTACACGACCAGCTGCGCACGATCCCTGGCCCGCAGCTTCACCATGGCCCGGCTCACGTGGGTCTTCGCAGTCGCCGGGCTCACCACGAGCCGCTGGGCGATTTCATCGTTGGAGAGCCCCTCCGCCACCAGCGCCATCACCTCGCGCTCCCGTTCTGTGAGGTCGCCCAGGTCTGGCACGTATCCGGGCGGCCGTGCCCGCGCCGCGAACTCCGCGATCAGCCGCCGGGTCACGCCCGGCGACAGCAGCGCATCGCCACGCGCGACCGCCCGCACCCCCGCGATCAGCTCGGCACCAAGAACCCGCTCGCCCCGATCCGCAGCGCCTCAAAGACGTACTCATCCAGGTCAAACGTGGTCAGCATGACCACCCGCACGTCACTAAGGCGCTCGCTGGCGACGATCTGCGCGGCGGCAGCAAGCCCGTCGCACCGTGGCATCCGGATATCCATCAGCACCACATCGGGGACAAGCTCGGCGGCGAGCGACTGCGCCTCGGCTCCATCGGCGGCCTCGCCCACCACCTCGATGTCCGCCTGGGCGTCGAGCAAAGCCCGGAACCCGGCGCGGACCAGCGCCTGGTCATCAGCGAGCAGCACGCGAATCACAAGTCCCACACCCAGAACCGTAAGCGATGCCAGCCCGCTGGTCATCGCACGAGCGGAGAAGTCCATCGTGGCGCGAATACTCCCCCAGAAGTACGCGCACAGCCGCGTGATGGCCCCCAGCCCGGCAAACGGGCAGGTCCGGACGCCGACAACTGTGTATCAGCGCCCGGCTTGCCACCTCTTGACTAACAAGGCCGGTGAACGAGCAACCGGCCCAGGGGATCGGGGTGGAGATGGTCGCGACATCGCTGGACTTGGCCGGACCCGGACCTAACCAGAGCACCAATGGTGATGGCCCGCAGTCGCCGCACACACCGAGCCCGCCGGGCCCGGCGCGCAATACTCACCGCCCCGGCAAGCTTCGACGCCTGATGCGCCAGATCGTGCGTCGGCTACGCCGAGTTGCATCCTTGCTGACATGCACCAGGGTCCGCAGCTGGCTGCGCCGCAAGGCAGTCACGACGTTGATGAATGTCCTGATCTTTACCGCGGCAGCCGTCACCGCGGTTACTGCCGGACTCCTGACGGAGCAAGGCTGGCCGGACCCGAGCACCTGGGGTGCTGGGGCGCTCAAGCTGTTCGCCCTGTGGTGCCTGGCTTTCCTGCCGGGATGGCTCTATGTGCGGTTCCTCGACTTGCGTGCCGAGGCACTGTGGAACGAGTACGTCCTCAACTTGCACCGGCTTGGCTGGGACAGTACTGGCCTGCTGCCGCAGCCCCCCCGTACATCGAATTTCTACCAGCAGTGGGAGCACGAGCAAAAGTTCGCAGGTCCCGGAACAGCCGCAGGCTCCGGCCCAACAGACAGCATCTACCAGCAGAAGTTTGAGGCCTACTACGGCCGCGAAGTCCCCCGGGCCGCGAAGAAACGCTCCGAGAACAGCCGGAAGCCGGACGGCCAAAGGGACAATGACTACAGGGTTAAGACCGAATCCCTGTTTCCGGTGTTCCTTGCGACGGCGATATTCGCCGTTGGCTGGGCGGCGGTGCTCTGGGACACCCAGTTCATCACCGCCCCAGCTGGCCCCTGGGATGTCCTCAAGTTTGGGTTCCTTGGCTCCTACGCCTTCGTGACCAGCATGCTGATCCGCCGCTTCTTCCAAAGTGATCTGCGGCCTAGCGCCTACGCCACCTCGGTGTACCGGATCATCCTTGTCTTGCTGGTGATCGTGGTCCTGTATCAGGTAATTAAGCAGATCTCGCCGATCATCCGTCACGCAGAGTTCGCAGTCGCCTTCACGATCGGCTTCTTCCCCCTTGTCGGTCTCCAGGCTCTTCAACGGCTGACATCGAAGGCGCTGCGCCGGTTCGTTCCGCCGATCACCTCGGACTACCCACTCGACCAGCTTGACGGGCTCAATCTCTGGTATGAGGCGCGGCTGACAGAAGAGGGCGTCGAGGACATGCAGAACCTCACCACCATGAACCTGGTGGACGTCATCCTGCATACACGAGTCCCCGCAGGCCGCCTGGTGGACTGGATCGACCAGGCATTCCTGCTGATCCATCTGGACCGCACCGATCGTAGCGAGCTGAATGAGCGCCGGGAGGCGCTGAACAAGCGCCGACGGGAGCTGAACGAGCTGCCGGAGAAAGACAAATATGCGGCCAACAGCCGTGCAAGAGACAGCTCGGGAGTATTTGATGGGGCCGACGCGCGGCTGAGTCTCCGGAGATTCGGTATCCGCACTGCCACCGACTTGCTCAAGACGTTCTCGGTCGAGAAGGACCACTCGGGTGAGGAACTCACCCAGCGCGTCTTCACGCGGCCAATGTACCTCGACAAGCTGCCACTCCCGGTGGATCAGCTTCGTCTAGTGGTCTCCGTCCTGGGCTCTGAGCCCGGACTTGTGCCGGTGTGGAACTGGCAACGGAACGGCGTCCGGGCCTGCCAGCCGACTCAGCCCCCCCCATTCGCCACGCCGCCGACTCCCACGGGGGAGCCCGCACGTAGATGTGGATAACAAACAACAGTTCAGTTCTTGGACGCTATAGCGCCCAAGAACTGAACTGCTAACGGAATCTTGTTGCTTGCCGCGATACTGCGCCACGCTGGTCAGCGTGAGCTGGCTTCTTCCAGGGCGCGGCCGACCAGGACCCGGGCAAGGTGCTCGCGGTATGCCGTGCCAGCGGTGATGTCGGCCGCTGGGTGGGTTCCCTCGGCGGCGTGCGCGGCGGCATCTCGCGGCGCCGCGCCACCTGCCAGGGCCTGTTCCACCGCGGTCGCACGCAGCGGGGTCAGGCCCATGTTGACCAGCGCCACCCGGTTGCCCTGCACCGCCACACCCACGATCGCCCAGTCGATCGCGCGCTTGGTGAACTTCTGGAACGACCAGCCACGCTCCGGGGGCCTGGGGACCCGGATCTCGGTGAGCAGCTCACCAGGCTCAAGCGCCGTCTCGAACAGCCCGCCGAAGAACTCGCTGGCCGGGATCTCGCGGCTGCCGGACGGTCCCCGGGCCACGAGAACCGCGTCCAGGGCGAGGATCACAGCGGGCAGGTCGGAGGCCGGGTCACTGTGCGCCAGCGACCCGCCGATGGTGCCCCTGTGCCGCACCTGCGGGTCTCCCACACATCCGGCGGCGTGCGCGAGCAGCGGCAGTTCGGCCGCCAGGAAGGCAGAGTGCTCCAGGTCGTGGTGCCGCGTGAGCGCCCCGATCGCGAT
>WNGG01006488.1_pt1 | contig 15315 bp, 14 predicted proteins | sample 5400661 | NCBI WGS metagenome assembly WNGG01 (sample SAMN13153372, study PRJNA577476) | soil metagenome | isolation source: 100 cm soil or saprolite under Garry oak tree replicate 1 | place: USA:California | collected 2016-06-15
CGACGTCCCCTCGGGCGCGATCGCAGCCGTCTCCTTCAAGGATCTCGACAAGCCGCTCGCACAACTGCGTGGGGTCGAACGCTACCTCGGCGTGCCGCTGGCGCAGCTGCTGCCGGCGTTGCGCGGCGAAGGCGCGTTCTACGTCCTGCAGGGAACGCTCGTGCCGACGTTTGCGTTCGAGGTGCAAAGCCCGGACCCGCAGGCCGCCGAGCGTGCGCTTCATACCGCCGCCGCGAAGATCGAAACGCGGACCGGGAACGCGCTCGTCCTGCGCGTCGCACGCTACGGCGCGCGCGTCGTCCTCACGAACGCGCCGCCGTCCGCGGGCACGGGCGGCGGCAGCCTCGTCGACGACCAGCCGTTCAAAGACGCCCTCGCCGCCGCCGGCGCGCCCGACCGGGTCACGTTTCTGGCTTACGCCGACGTCCAACGCCTGAAGCCACTGCTCGACACGCTGGCCCAGCTGGTGAGCCCGGGCTCGTCGTCGACGCAGCTCTCACGGCTCGACCGGATCGACACGGTCGTGGCCTTCGGCACGCCGTCGCGGGTGGTCGTCCGCGCCAGCCTCAAGTAGTGACAGCGTCCGGCCGATTGGACAAAATGCAGATGATGCGCCGGCTGACAGGGGTCCTGGCCGCCACGGCGTTGGTCGTTGCGGGCTGCGGCGGCACGACCGCCCAGATCGGCGCGGGCGCGAGCGACATCGTCCCGGCGTCCGCCCCCGCGTTCCTCGCCGTCGACACCGACTCGAGCTCGGCGCAGTGGCAGACGATCAACGAGCTGGCCGGCAAGTTCCCCGACAAGCAAAAGGGTGTCGACTCGATCAAGAGCGACCTCCACAAGCAGGCCAAGCTCGACTGGGCGAAGGACGTCAAGCCGGCCCTGGGCAAGGAGATCGACTTCGCCTGGCTCGATTTCGAGAACAACGGGCGGAACTTCGTCGTGCTCGTGCAGCCAGCCAACGAGGCGAAGTTCAAGCAGGTGCTCGACAAGGCCAACACCTCGGAGACGGACCCTTCGAACCGCGTCGTCTACGACACGTTCCGCGGCTGGGAGGTGATCGCGCCGGAGCAGGCCACGATCGACCGCTTCGAGCAGGCGAGCAATTCCGAGGCTAAGCCGCTCTCCGGCGAGCATGCGTTCAAGCAGTCGATGGCTCGGCTCGGCGGCGACTCGGTCGTGCGCGCGTACGTCAACGGTACGTTCCTGATGGACCTCGCGCGCAAATACGGCGGCCCGCGGGTCCAGCCGTATATCGACAAGGTCGGTACGCTCGACTGGATCGCCATGCGGCTCGGTGCGACGTCTGACGGCGTCGGCCTGGACGCGATCGTGCACGGCACGCCGGGGAAGCTCTTCAAGGGCATCCCCACGTCGTCGGGCTTCAAGCCGAAGCTGCTCGGAACCGCGCCGGCGAACACGCTCCTCTACCTGACGTTCCACGGGACGAAGAACATGTTCTCCGGCCTGCAGAAGAACGCGCTCTTCAACGATCCGGCCTACCGTCAGTTCGCGAAGCCGCTGCAGGAGATCGGACGCGTGCTGCAGGGCGAGAACGCGATCTACGTGCGGCCGGGCACGGCCCGCTCGCCGAGCGTTCCGTTCGCGATCCCGGAAGTGACGCTGGTGGCCGCACCCGGTCATGGCACGGACGGTGAGGCGATCGTCGACCGCCTCGTCAAGCGTGAGCTGGGAACGCCGCCGCAGGCCGAGACGGTCGATGGCACTCCCGTTCACGCGATGGCGTCGAACGGCGTCGGGCTCTACTACGCCGACATCGACGGGAAGCTTGTCGTGACCGACCAGCCGGCCGGTATCCGCGGCGTGAAGAACCGCGGCGAATCGCTCTCCGAGAGTGAGAGCTTCAAGGCGGCCGCCGACGCATCGGGCTTGCCCGACAAGACGTACGGCTTTCTCTACGTCGACATCCACAGCAGTGTGCCCCTGGTCGAGAAGCTGGCGCAGCAGCACGTCCCGGCCGAGATCGGCCGCAACCTCAGGCCGCTCCGGTCCGCGGTGGAATACGCGGTCGCGCACTCGCACGAGCTTCAGGTGAGCTTCTTCCTCCGGATCAAGTAGCCGCCCCGGTAGTCTCCGCGCGAGCGGCATGCGCGAGTTCCTCTTCACCTCCGAATCCGTCACCGAAGGCCACCCGGACAAGGTCGCCGACCAGATCTCCGATTCGGTTCTCGACGCCGTGCTCGGCAGCGACCCGGAGGGCCGCGTCGCCTGCGAGACGCTGATCACGACCGGGCTCGTCGTCGTGGCCGGCGAGATCTCGACCGAGATCTACGTCGACATCCCGAAGCTCGTGCGCGAGCGCATCTCCGAGATCGGCTACACGCACTCGGAGTGGGGCTTCGACGCGACCACGTGCGGCGTGGTGGTCGCGATCGACGAGCAGTCGCCGGACATCGCGCTCGGCGTCGATTCGTCGTACGAGGTGCAGCACGATCCGGGCGACGACGATCCGCTCGACCGGATCGGCGCCGGCGACCAGGGGATGATGTTCGGCTATGCGACCAATGAGACGAAGGAGCTGATGCCCCTTCCGATCATGCTCGCGCACAAGATCTGCAAGCGGCTCGCCGAGGTGCGCAAGGCGGGCGAGCTGCCGTACCTGGCTGATGGACGACCGCGACTTCGTCTTCGTCAACCCGACCGGCAAGTTCGTGCTCGGCGGGCCGATGGGGGACACCGGGCTCACCGGCCGCAAGATCATCGTCGACACGTACGGCGGCGCGGCGCGCCACGGCGGCGGCGCCTTCTCCGGGAAGGATCCGACGAAGGTCGACCGCTCGGCCGCGTACGCGGCACGGTACGTCGCGAAGAATCTCGTCGCCGCGGGACTGGCCGACCGTTGCGAGGTGAACGTCGCGTATGCGATCGGCGTCGCCCATCCCGTCTCGATCGCGGTGCGGACGTTCGACACGGAGCACATTCCGGTCGACCGGATCGAGGCGCTCGTGCGGGAGCATTTCGACCTGCGTCCCGCCGCGATCCTGCGCGACCTTGACCTCCGCCGCCCGATTTTCGCGAAGACAGCCGCCTACGGGCACTTCGGCCGCGAGGACCGCGACTTCACCTGGGAGCGCACGGACAAGGCCGATGCGCTCAGGGATGCTGCGGGCGTCGCGGTAGGAACCGCAGCCCGCTGACCTTCACACCGAGGACGCGGCCGCCGAGCGGCGCGTTCGGGACGTCGACGTTCACCTTCAGCGGCGAGCCGTCGGTCGGGACGGTCAGGCGCTTTGCCGTGCCCGGCGGGACGACGAACCTGCGGCCGTCGACCTCCACCGTTCGGGCCGACGTCCCGCGCGGAACGGCGACGCGGAGCTCGTAGCGGCCGGGCTGCGCCGGCCACGCCTGGTAGCGGAGCTTGGTGCCGGTCCAGCCGTCCGGGGCGAGGCCGCGCGCGAACCAGCGCACGTGGGCGCCGGCGGGAATGCGGTACGCCACGAGTCCGTCGAGGGGGTGCGCGACGGCTCGGCCGTCGAGGGCGATTGCCGAGCCTGAGACGTTGGCGACGATCGTCTGCGCCGCTGCCGGGCGGCCGTCGATGTCGAGCGTGCCGTCGGCGGTGATGGTCACGTGCGCGCTCGGATACTCGTCCGGCGGTTTCGTGCCGAGCACGAGCACGTGGTGGACGTCGCGGTTCCAGCTCTCGAGGTTCGTGCCCAGGAAGTAGTTCCCGTAGGGCAGGACGAGGTAGCTCGCCGGGCCGAGGCCCGAGCGGTCGAGCCAGTCGGGCGGGCTCGTGTCGAACGTCCGGGCGCTGAAGGCGGTGACGAGGCGATCGGTGGCGTAGACGCCGGCGCCGGTGGCGATCGACACGCCGATCGCGAGCAGCGCCACGACGTGCGGCGCGCGGCGTAGTGCGAGCGCCGCCGCGCCGAGGGCCAGCGGCGCGAGTGAGTACAACAGGGACGCGTTCGCGAGCCCGAGCAGGTAGGCGGCGCGCGCAAAGCCGGAGAGCGTGACCGAGTCGAAGAAGAACGCCGCCGTCCCCGTCAGTCCCGGGAGCGACACGAGCGAGAGCGCGACGGCACCGATGCACGTCGCCAGCGTGTACACGAGTCGTCGCGGTGCCCCGTGCTCGACGTACGCGAAGAACGCGACGAAGACGAGTGGCGTGACGTAGAAGAGGTAGCGCTCGAGCGGCCGGTGCGCCTCGCCCGCGGAGATCAGCGCAGCCTGGCCGAGGAAGAGCGTCGTGGACGTGACGGTGAGGACGGCGACCGCACGTTCGAGTTGAGTTCGCGGCCGCGCGAGCATCCGCTGCAAGCCGAAGAGGGCGGCGGGCACAACCGCGAGCCCGAGCGAGAAGGGCAGCAGGTAGCCGGTCGTCAGCGCCCAGTGCGCAATCGCGCCCGGCGTGTATGTCTCATGCGCCGCGCCGCCGTACTGGCCCAGCGCGCCGGGAACCGCGACGAGAACTCCGATGAGCAGGGTCGTGAGCGTTGCGGTGAGCGCATGCCGTCGGTACTCGCCGCGGCCGCACAGAGCAACGGCGGCCAGATACGCGAGCGCGAGCACGATGAACTGCACGCGCGTCGCGATTGCGAGCACGCACGCGGCTGGGACGATCAGCGGCGTCCAGCGAGTCGGCTTCGCGACGGCCTTGGCGAGGATCGCGACGACGGTGAGGAAGACCGGATACGCGAGCGCCTCCGACATCAGGTAGCCGTGGTAGACCATCGCCGGCGTCGTGACCGCGGCGACCGCGGTCAGCAGCGCGAACGACGGACGCACGACGCGGCGTGCGAGCCAGTAGGAGGGGAAGACCGCGGCCGACATCACCGCGGCGTTGAGCAGCTTCGCGGCCGCGTACGCGTCGGTCATCGAGCTGAGCAGCCAGACCGGCGCCTGGACGAGCGACGCGAGTGGTGAGGGGAAGAAGAAGTGCTCCCCGCGGATCGTCAGGCCGTGCCCGGCGGCGAGCGACTGCGACAGCTTGGCGTAGAGCAGCTCGTCGTTGAAGATCGTCGGCGTCGCGTGACCGCGCGATTGCAGGAAGTGGTAGAGCGTCGCGCCCGCGAACACGAGCGGCAGTGCGAGGTAACGGACGAGCGCGCGCGGGAACGCGACCGCGTCAGCCGCAGCCTGAACGGGCGTCGTCGGAACGGCGCTCATTCGAGGTCTATCGGCCGTGGAGGACGGGGCCGTTAGGCGGCCGAGGGCGCACGAAACCGAAGCGCCTTGCCGTCCCGAATAGCCGTGTCCAGCCTCCGCCGGCGCCGCGCCCAGCGCAGACGATCGCACAACCAAGGCGCCCCCGAGCTTCCTGTGGAAACGACGTCACACCTCCGACACGGAGAACCTGTCCCAACATGCGGTGGCGGCCACGTCGCTTCGCGACGTGGCCGGGGACAGTCCCCCGACGCGTCGTGAAGCGACGCGTCGCCGGCAGCCCGGTTCGGGCGGGCCTACGCCGCCGGGCGCACGAACAGGCCGGCTGCGGCCTTCTCGCCGATCGCCCGCTCGGTTCCGTTGAGCCGGACGGTCATCTGGCCCGCTGCGGGCTGGGCTTCGCGCACCTCGATCTCGCGTCCCGGCACGAGGTCTTCGTCGTAGAACCAGTGCAGGAGCTCGCCGTCGTGCTCCGCCAGCCGGACGATCGTCGCCCGCGAGCCCGCCTCGAGCTCCGACAGCGGCGCGAGGTGCTGGTTCTCGTCCTGTTCGACGTCGGGATCCACGGGCCAGCCGTGGGGGCAGCGGTCGGGATGACCGAGCCGCTCGTCGATGCGTTCCACCATGTCGTCGGTGAACGTGTCCCCGAGCTCGTCGGCGTGGACGTGTGCCTCGGCGGCGGTGTAGCCCATGAAGTCGGTCAGCAGCCGCTCGATGATGCGGTGCTTGCGCACGACGCGTTCAGCACGCTTGCGGCCGGCCGCCGTCAGCAGCGCCTCCTTGTGCTCGCCGCGCTCGATCAGCCCTTCGCCCTCGAGTCGCTTCAGCATCTCGCCGGCAGACGCTCGCGAGACGCCGAGCATCTCGGCCACACGCGACGCGAGCGTGGGCGAGCCGCCGCTCAGCGGGCGGTACTCGCCGATCGGAAACGCGAGGAAGTAGATCGTCTCCAGGTACTCGTCGACGGAGTGGCCCTGCGCCATAGATGGCTGATCCTAGCCTGTAAGGTGACCCTTACATGAGCACGTTGCAGACTCTCGGCCTCGGCGCGATCGCGGGCTTCACGATCTTCCTCGGCCTGCCGATCGGGCGCATGCAGAGTGTCAAGCCCGCGACGAAGGCCTTCCTCGCCGCGACCGCAACGGGAATCCTGATCTTCCTGCTCTGGGACGTCCTCAGCCAGGCCGTCGCGCCGGTCGACGACGCGCTGACGAACGGCCGCGACGGCCGCTTCGCCTGGCTCGCGTTCCTCCTCGCGGCCGGCTTCTTCACCGGCCTGATGAGCCTCGTCTACTACGACCTCTGGATGAAGCGCCGCCGCCGGCGCGCCTTCCTCGGCCCCGGCGCCGCCTCGACGGCCGAGTTCGAGCACGACCATCACTTCACGGGCATGTCGCCCGCGCGCTGGCTCGCGATCTTCATCGCGACGGGGATCGGGCTGCACAACTTCTCCGAGGGGCTCGCCATCGGGCAGTCGGCCGCCGCCGACAAGCTCAGCCTCGCGATCGTCTTGATCATCGGCTTTGGCCTCCACAACGCGACCGAAGGTCTCGGCATCTGCGCGCCGCTGGCGGGCGATCAGGAGCAGCCGAGCTGGAGTTTTCTCGCGCTGCTCGGCCTGATCGGCGGAGCGCCAACGTTTTTCGGCACGGTCATCGGCCAGGCGTGGGTCAACCAGAGCGTGATGATCGTGTTCTTCGCCCTGGCGGCGGGCTCGATCCTCTACGTCGTGATGGAGCTGCTGAACGTCGGCCGCGCGCTCGCTTCGAAGCCGGTCGTCACCTGGGGAATCCTGCTCGGCCTCTTCCTCGGCTTCGCGACCGACTTCATCCTGGTCGCTGCGGGCGTGTAGCGCGCACCACCGCCAGATCCCTGTCCGCCCACATCACCTCTGCGTCGAGGCCCGCTGCGCGCAGCCACTCGAGCTGATCGTCGACGCGGTCGGGCAGGTCGTACACCCCGTCGATCGGGGTGACGACGTCCTCTTGGCGCTCGGGCACGACGACATCGGCGAGCACGAAGCGGCCGCCGGGGCGAAGCACTTCCGCCGCGCGCCGGAAGAGATCCCGCTTGCCGGCTGCGTCGAGGTGGTGCACGGCGAGCGCGCTCACGACGAGGTCGAACGGTCCGGGCGGCAAGGGATCCTCGAGCCGCGCGACGCGGAGGTCCGCCTCCGGCAGCGCGTCGCGGGCGCGCGCGAGCATCTCCTGGCTCGAGTCGATTCCGACGACCTTTGCCTCTGGATGACGGGCCAGCACACGTCGCGCGGTCTCACCGGTGCCGATGCCGAGCTCGAGCACGGCCGCCGCCTCGACGCCCTCGGTCGCCGCGGCCGTCTGCTCCTGCAGGTCGGCATAGGCGGGAACCTCGGCGAGCATGTTGTCGAGGTAGGTCGCGGGATCCCAGTGCCACTGCGTCACGAGCTCACTCTACGCTGGGGCTCTTGACCCGCTACGCGTCCGTGTATCCGCTCGTCACAGCGCGTGCGCTCGCGCGCGAGTTCACGTATGAGGTTCCGGACGAGGTCGGGCCCGGCGCGGTCGTCGAGGTCAGGTTCGGGAACGCCCGTCGCCGGGGCGTCGTCACGGAGGTCGACGTTGCCTTGCCGGAAGGGATCAAGGCCGTGGCGGTCGAGCGCGTCGTCGAGGAGCTCCCACCTGCGCTCTTCCGCCTGGCACTGTGGGTCGCCGACTACTACGGCTCGACGCCGGGACGCGCGCTCGGGCTCGTCGCGCCCGCCCAGCGGAGGCCGCGCGGCGAGCGTCCGCAGCCGGCCGAGCGCGACGCGCTCCCGGGCGAGCCGGAGCCCGCCGCCCTGAGCTCGTCGCAGCGCGCCGCACTCGAGCGGATCGTGGAACGGCTCGACGCCGGCGAGAGCGCGAACTTCCTGCTCTACGGCGCCACCGGCAGCGGCAAGACGGAGGTGTACCTCCAGGCCTGCGCCGCCGCGCTCGAGCGAGGGCGCGGCGCGATCGTGCTCGTGCCGGAGATCGCGCTGACGCCGCAGGCGCTCGGCCGGTTCCGCGCTCGCTTCGGCGAACGGATTGCCGTTCTGCACTCGGCGCTCAGCGAGGCGGAGCGTCGCGACGAACGTGCGCGGATTGCGCGCGGCGAGGCGGCGATCGTCGTCGGTGCGCGCTCGGCCGTCTTCGCCCCGGTTGAACGCCTCGGTGTGATCTGCGTCGACGAGGAGCACGACGCGTCGTACAAGCAGGAGTCCGATCCACGCTACGACGCGCGTACGGTCGCCGCGAAGCGTGCAGCGCTGGAGGGTGCGGTTGCCGTGTTCGGCAGCGCGACGCCGCGTCCCGAGAGCTGGGGGAGCCTCGAGCGGCTCGAGCTCGGCGGCCGCCTCGCCGGACCGCTGCCCTCGGTCCGGGTCATCGATCTGCGGCGCCAGGCCGGTTATCCGCTCTCCGCGCCGCTGCTCGCCGAGCTGGGCGCGATCGCCGAAGGCGGCGGCAAGGCGATCCTCCTGCTCAACCGCCGGGGCGTCGCTCCGGCGCTGCATTGCCGCGCGTGCGGGACGACGTTGCGCTGCGAGAACTGCGACGTCTCGCTCGTCCTGCACGCCGACCGGATGCTTCGGTGCCACCACTGCGGCTACGCCGAGGCGGAGCCCGAGACGTGTCCCGTGTGCGGCTCGACCGAGCTCGCCCGCCTCGGCGCGGGGACGCAGAAGCTCGAGCGCGAGCTCGAGGCGAAGCTGCCGGAGCTCGAACGCATCCGCCTCGATGCCGACACCGTCGAGCGGCCCGGCGCGCTCGCGGCCGCGCTCACCCGCTTCGCGTCGGCGGACCGTGTCGTGCTCGTCGGCACGCAGATGGTGTCGAAAGGGCACCACTTTCCCGGCGTTGCGCTCGCGGCCGTCGTCGACGCGGACACGGGCCTCGGCCTCCCGGACTTCCGTGCCGAGGAGCGCACGTTCCAGCTGCTGACGCAGCTCGCGGGCCGCAGCGGACGCGATGCACCAGGTCGAGTTCTGGTGCAGACGTTCCAGCCAGACTCGCGCGCGATCGAGCTGGCGGCACGGCACGACGTCTCCCGTTTCCTCGCGGGCGAGCTCGAGCGGCGGCGCGAGCTCGGCTACCCGCCGTTCCGCCATCTCGTCCGCATCGTCGTCGCGGGCCCGGAACCGGAGGCGCCGATGCAGGCGTTGGCGGAGTTGAAGTCGGGCCTACCCGGCGACCTGCTCGGCCCGGCGCCGCTGCTGCGCCTGCGCGGGAAGTTCCGCGCGCAGCTGGTGGCGAAGACGGACCAGCCGCGGCGGATCGCGGCGCAGGCGGGCCGCCTCCTCAGCGCCGCCGCCCCGGCGATGCGCCGCGCCGGCCTGAGCGTCGTCGTCGACGTCGACCCGCAGGGCTTCTAAGACCGAACCGCTGGGGTCTGACCCCTCGGGACAGTTAGTGGCTCTGAGCCACAAGGTGGTCAGACCCCGGGGCATCGCGAACTGCTGGGGTCCGACCCCCGGGGTGCAGTTAGTGGCTCTGAGCCACAAAGTCGTCTGACCCCGGGGTATCGCGAACTGCTGGGGTCTGACCCCGCAGGGGTCAGACCCCAGACGTCCCTGTTGTTCGTCAGTTCAGGGAGGGGTCGAGCGGCATGCGGGCGACCAGTTCGTACTGGCCGCCCTTGCGGCGCAGGATTGCGCTCCACAGTGCGTCGGGATCCTCCGTGAAGATGTCGTCGAGGTCGGCGGACTCGACGATCCAGTCGTCGCGCTCGAGTTCGTCCTCGAGCTGTTCCGGCCCCCAGCCCGCGACGCCGGCGAACACGCGCGTGCGCTCCAGATCGGGTGCGCCCTCCTCGAGCGCATCGTCCAGTGCGACGAACCCGATGTCCTCGATCACGACCACGCCGGCCTCGTCCGGATCGTGGAACTCCGCCAGCACCGCGACGCCGTCCGGGTTGACCGGCCCTCCGACGAACACCGCGTCGTCGAGGTCTGTGACCGGCGCGAGCTGCGGCACCGCGTCACGCACGGTCGCGTCGGAACGACGGTTCAGGATCAGGCCGACGGCACCCTCGTCGGTGTGCGCCGTGACGAAGACGACCGTGCGCCGGAAGTTCGGGTCGAGGATCGACGGGGAGGCGATCAGGAACTGGCCGGTGAGCGATTCCATCGCGCTAAGTCTGCCCGTCGGGAGGGAAACGAGCCAGGATCCAGTCCGTGTCCAGCGGCTGGCGTGTGTACGGCCGTCCGTTGATCAGGACGAAGTCACCGGTGCGTGGATTCATCGGCAGCCGCGACTCCGCCGGGTAATGACGGTTGTGCCGCGCGATCAGCTCGTTGACCTCGCTGAAGTCCCAGCGCCCCGCGAACGCGCGCCACTCGCGCGCGAAACGGTCGCCGTCGGGGCCGCACTCCTCGCGCAGCGCGCCGAACGCCTCCGCCAGTTGCTGCTCGTGCAGACCGACCTCGATCTCGATCGCGCGCAACCGCCGCATCCACGCAAGCGGGCCGCCGAGTGCGGCGAGCTGCACGCCCGCGTCCGGACGGAAGTTGCGCAGGCGCTGCCGCAGCGGCTCGCCCGCGAGCGGATTCTCGCGTAGATCCTCCTCGAGCGCTTCCCGCTCGCGCCGGTCGCGCGGTGTCTCCGGGCGCGCCACGCCCTGCCGCATGATCGCCTCGCGCTCACGCCGTTCCACGGCGCTAGTGTGCCCGCTGCATGTCAGAGGACGTCGAAGGCCAGGTCCGCACCGGAGAGCTCGATCCCGAGCGCGAAGCGCGGCGCCAGCTTGCGCTGGCGCAGATCCGCCAGTACCCGGACCCGGTGCTGCGCATGGCCCCCAAGCCGGTCGAGGAATTCGACGACGACCTGCGCCGCCTCGTCGCGCGGATGAGCGACCTGATGAAGGAGGCCAACGGCGTCGGCCTTGCCGCGACGCAGGTCGGCGTGCTCCGGCGCGTGTTCGTGTTCTCGCCGGAGGACGACACCGTGCTCGTGCTCGTCAACCCCGAGATCCCGCACCGCGGCAAGGACACGGACGTCGACGACGAGGGCTGCCTCTCGATCCAGGGCGTGACCGTGCCGGTCGAACGGCCGACCTCGATCCGGCTCGAGGGCCGCGACGAGAACGGCGAGGAGGTCGCCCTCGACCTCGAGGGAATGCCCGCCCGCATCGCGCAGCACGAGTTCGACCACCTCGAGGGAAAGCTGATGATCGACCGCACCACGCCCGAAGCGCGGCGCGAAGCGATGGCGGCGCTGCGGCCCCGACTCGTCCTTCGCTAATGAATCTGGCCGTCGCCGCGACGGCGCCGTTCGGAGCGGACGTCCTCGAACGGCTCGCCGCGCGGCACGAGATCACCGCGCTGCTGACCCGGCCCGACGCCCCGCGCGGGCGCGGGCGCAAGACCGCCGCCCCGCCGGCGAAGGAGACGGCGGAGCGGCTCGGGATCCCCGTGCTGCAGCCACGACGGCCCGAACCGGGCCTCGACCTCGGCGCGGACACGGTCGTCGTGGTCGCGTACGGCCTCCTGATTCCGGAGGCCGTGCTCGACGAGCGGCTCTGGCTCAACGTGCATCCGTCGTTGCTGCCGCGCTGGCGCGGTGCGGCGCCGGTGGAGCGCGCGATCATGGCCGGCGACACGGAAACCGGGGTCACGATCCACCGCACCGTGAAGGAGCTCGACGCGGGCCCGATCGCTGCCCAGCGCGCGTTCCCGATCGGCGACCAGGACGACGCCGGCGCCGTCTACGAGAGAGCCGCCATCCTTGCCACGGAGCTGCTCGACGAGGTTCTCCCCGACCCGCACTTCACGCCGCAGGACGAGGTCGGCGCGACGTACGCCGAGAAGATCACGCCCGCGGACCGCGAGCTCGACTGGGAGGAGCCGCCCGAGGAGCTCTTCAACCGCATCCGTGCGCTCTCCCCGCACATCGGCGCCCGCGCGGAATTGCATGGCCGTCCCGTCGGGATCTGGAAGGCACGCGTCGCCGGCGGCAGGCTCGAGCCGCTCGAGGTGCAGCCCGACGCGAAGCGGCGGATGACCTACGACGAGTTCCTGCGCGGCCTGCGATGACCGCGCGGCAAGCGGCGTACCAGGTCGTGCTCCGCGTCTTCGAAGACGACGCGTACGCCGACCGCGTCCTGCCCACCGCCGCAACGGGGCTCGATACCCGCGACCGCGCACTCGCGCAGCGGCTCGCCTACGGAACCGTCCAGCGCGTGCGCACGCTCGACCACGCGATCACGACACTCGGCAAGCGTCCCGTTCGCAAGCTCGATCCACCGGTGCGCGCCGCGCTGCGCCTCGGCGCCTACCAGCTCGGCTACACGGACGTCGCGACGCACGCGGCCGTCAACGAGACGGTGGAGCTCGTCCGCAGCGCCAGGCTCGAGCGCGCGGTCGCATTCACGAACGCCGTCATGCGCCGCCTCTCGGCGGGCATCGACCCCCTGCTCGCGTCGCTCGCCGAGGACACCCCGACGGACGCGGCACTGAAGCATTCCTATCCCGACTGGGTGGCCGAGCTGTGGTGGGACGAGCTGGGCCGGGACGATGCGCTGGCACTGATGCGCGCGCAGAACGAGCCGCCCGAGCGCGTCGTCCGCGTCAACCGGCGCAAGGCCGGAACCGTCACAGGCCGTCCAGATCCCGACCTGCCCGACGCGCTGCACGTCGAGCGCGTCGACGACGGGGCGCTTGACGCAGGGCTCGTGTGGCCCCAGAGCCGGGGCTCGCAGCTCGCGGGCGTCGTCGTCGGCGCGCGCGCAGGCGAGCGCACGCTCGACCTCTGCGCCGCGCCCGGCGGCAAGGCGACGCAGCTCGACGGGGAGGTGGTCGCCGTCGAGCTCCATCCCGGCCGGGCGCGCGAGCTCGAGGAGAACTGCCGCCGGCTCGGCGCCGACAACGTCACCGTCGTCAACGCCGACGCGACGCAGCTGCCGCCCGAGCTGACCGGCTTCGACCGCGTGCTCGTCGACGCGCCGTGCTCGGGGCTCGGCGTGCTCGCGGGCCGCCCGGACCTGCGCTGGCGCGCGCGGCCGCTGCCGGAGCTTCAGCGCGAGCTGCTTCGCGTCGCCGCCGAGCGCGTCAAGCCGGGCGGAACGATCGTCTACTCGGTGTGCACGATCAGCTCGGAGGAGAACGAAGCCGTCGTCGACGCGTCCGGGCTGAAGGCGGAGCCGCTCGGCGACGAGTGGCCGCAGTTCCGGCATCCACAGCGGCCGGAGTTCCTGCTGACGTTGCCGCACGTGCACCACACGTCGGGGTTCTTCATCGCCCGGCTCGCAACGTAGAGTCGCGGTCGTGGGCTGGAGCGCGTGGATCCGCACCGTGGAGGTCGAACCGTCGCTCTACGCGGCCGACTTCGCGCACCTCGGCGACCAGATCGACGTGCTGCTCCGCGCCGGCGTGCGCATCTTCCATTTCGACGTCGGCGACGGACACTTCGTCGAGCCGATCACGATCGGCCCGATCGTCCTCCAGTCGATCTCGCAGGCGATCCACGACGCCGGCGCGTTCGTCGACTGCCACCTGATGACCGAACGGCCGGAAAAACACTTCGAGGCGATCGCACAAGCCGGCGGCGACAGCGTCACCGTGCACTACGAGGCCTGCGACGACCTGCCCGCCGTGGTGCACGCCGCCCGGGCGCTCGAGCTGCAGGTGGGCCTCGCGTTCAAGCCGGAGACGAGCGCGGCCTATGCGGCGCACGCCGCGATCGCATCGCACGTCGACATCGTCCTCTGCATGAGCATCGAGCCGGGCTACTCCGGCCAGGAGTTCATGCCTGAGGCGTTCGACCGCATCCGCACGGTGCGCTCGCTCGTTCCGCGAGACATGCACGTGCAGGTCGACGGCGGCATCGGCCCGGAGAACGCGCGCGCGGTGCACGAAGCAGGCGCGACGCTGCTCGTCGCGGGCTCGTCGATCTTCGGGCGCGAGGATCTGCCGCGCGCCTACCGCCGGTTGGTACAAGAGTTGTCGTGATCTTGGAACGCGCGCTCGAGCTCGCCGAGCGAGGGCGCGGCACGACGCATCCGAATCCGGTCGTCGGCGCCGTGGTCGTGCGCGACGGCGAGGTCGTGGGGGAAGGTTGGCACGAACGCAAGGGCGGTCCGCATGCCGAGATCGTCGCGCTCGCGGAGGCGGGCGAACGGGCTCGGGGCGCGACGCTCTACGTGACCATGGAGCCGTGCGCACACCACGGCAGCACGCCGCCGTGCACGGAAGCGCTGATCGCGGCAGGCGTCGCGAAGGTCGTCGCCGGCTCGCGCGATCCGAACCCGGAAGCCGCGGGCGGCTTCGACGTCCTGCAGGCGGCGGGCGTCGAGGTGGAGGATGCCGACTCTTTTGCCGCGCGCGTCCAGAACGAAGCGTGGCGCACATGGGTGTCGGAACGCCGCCCGTTCGTGATTCTCAAGCTCGCGCAGACGCTCGACGGACGTGTCGCCGTTCCCGGTTCGCGCTGGATCTCAGGTGTCGGGTCGCGCCGCCGCGTGCACGAGCTGCGCGCGCAGGTCGACGCCGTCGCCGTGGGGATGGGCACGGTGCGCGCGGACTCGCCCCAGCTGTCCGCGCGCGACGTCGGCGCGACGCGCCAGCCGCGACGCCTCGCGTTCGGCCGCGGCCCCACCGAGCTCGAGCTGCGCTCGGGGCCGCCGGCCGAAGAGCTACGCGCGCTCGCAGTCGAAGGCGTGCAGTCGCTGCTGCTCGAAGGCGGGCCGACGATTGCGGGCGCCTTCCTGCGCGCCGGCCTGGTCGACAAGCTGTTGCTGTTCGTGTCGCCGCGGATCGCGGGTGAAGGGCTCGTCTTTGCGCCGGAGCTCGACGAGCCGCTGACGCTCAGCCGCCCGACCGCGGAGCGAATCGGCGAGGACCTCCTGCTGACCGCGTACGTTCACGAACCGAGGTGAAGGGTTCGCGTCGCGAGCCGCCCGAGCTCGTCGAGCCTCGGCGTCTCCTCGCGGCCCAGGGCGAGCACCAGCACGGCCATCTCCGGTAGCTCCGAGGCGAGGAACTCGATCAGGAGCACCGAGCCCGGGTCGGCGGCCTGGAGGTCGTCGAAGACGAGCAGCAGCGGTTGCCGGGCCGCCTCCTCACGGAGCATCTCGGTGACCGCCTCGAACGCGCGGAACCGAGCTCCGTCGTCGTCGCTCGCCGGCTCGGGGAACGTGCGGCCCGCGTCGCGGAGAGCCTGGATCCACGGCCAGAACGGCGGCGCGCCGCCACCG
>WNGG01008005.1_pt1 | contig 15313 bp, 12 predicted proteins | sample 5400661 | NCBI WGS metagenome assembly WNGG01 (sample SAMN13153372, study PRJNA577476) | soil metagenome | isolation source: 100 cm soil or saprolite under Garry oak tree replicate 1 | place: USA:California | collected 2016-06-15
TAAAACTCCAGCACCCCGTTATGATAAATCAGGATACTTAAAACGTCCTCATGCCAGGCTATTAATGCAGCATTTTCGGCAAGATCCAGCCGACCGGAAAATAACCGGCACAAGTTGAATGACGTAAAATCGATCCGATTCGGCTCAAGTCCTGCTTCCGCGAGCAAACCCTCATACTGGTTCACGACCTGGCGGGAAATGAGAGAAACCAGCGTTGAAACCTCCCCCGAGTCTCTCTCCTGCAACACTTGATAATCAAGATGCATTTCATTAATATCGAAGGGGAAGCTCTTTTTCAGCTTCCAACGGACCATGTCGGCGCCTTCTGCACTGGTTTTAAACCTCGTCTCCAGGTCAAGCACAAAAACACGCCCGATTGTATCGGGGAGGGAAACCGATATCCGGCTCGTGCTGGTTAATAGTTTGAGATAAGCCTCGCGGATTTTTGAGACAAAATGAGCCGGATTTATTACATTTTGCTCCCGCAAGGAAAATCTCAGGGTATCGGGAGGGAAGGAAGCGCTATAATAAGCATCAAGTCTGGGAGCATGGGGCTTGCCACCGACAAGGACCAGTCGTGCCCCATCCTGACATATTTCCATGCCTAGCGCTTTGCGAGAAAATATCATGGAACACCTGTCGAGATCAAAGTCTATGGCGTGGCCATCTGCCAGCCAACTGTTCGTAGCCGGAAGCTTACGGTAGTCTTATTCCACAAACGTGACGCGGTTAATCTCTCGCAACGTCGTTTTTCCTGCCAGAACTTTCTCCACAGCGGATTCGCGCAGAAAAAGCGTCCCCGCTTCTTTGGCAGCCTTTTTCAGTACGACCGCGGGCGACTTGGCTACAATGAGCTCGCGGATATCATCGTTCAGGTCCAGCAACTCGATAATTGCTTCCCGGCCCCGATAGGCAGTGCCGTTGCATTCATCACACCCTTTAGCATCATAGAAAGTGGCATCACGACATTGATCCGGGTCAATACCCGATTCAAGCAGGGCTTCATCGGAAATGCGGATAGGGTACTTGCATTTGCTGCAGAGTTTGCGTACCAGTCGTTGAGCCATCACGCAGTTGAGGCATGACACAAAATTGTACGGATCGATTCCCATGTGAATAAAACGGCCCAGGACGTCGAATACATTATTGGCATGAACCGTCGTGAAGACCAGATGTCCGGTAAGGGCCGACTGTACTGCTATCTGTGCCGTCTCGGGGTCCCTTATTTCACCCACCATGATCTTGTCGGGATCGTGCCTGAGAATGGAACGGAGCCCGCGGGCAAAAGTAAGCCCCTTTTTCTCATTGACCGGAATCTGGACAATCCCGCGCAGCAGGTACTCTACCGGGTCTTCGATGGTTATGATTTTGTCCTCACCGGTATGGACTTCTGTAAGGGCCGCATAGAGGGTGGTTGTTTTACCCGAGCCAGTCGGTCCCGTGACGAGAACCATGCCGTACGGCTCCCTGATCATCTTGCGCAACCGCTTTATCTCCCGGGAAGGCATACCCAGTGTCTCCAGGGTCAAGCCCTTCAGATCGCTGGCGATGCTCTCCTTGTCAAGGATGCGGATGACAGCATCTTCTCCGAAAGCACTCGGCATGATGGATACACGAAAGTCTATGGCTTTGTCGCCTATCCTCACCTTGAACCTGCCGTCTTGAGGAATCCGCCGCTCGGAAATATCCAGTTCGCTCATGACCTTGAGGCGGGAAATGATCGGCCCCTGGAAGTGCAAATCTATAGGATCGGTTGCCTTGTAGAGGACACCGTCTATACGATATTTTATGATAACCCCTTCTTGCGCAGTTTCTATGTGGATATCGCTGGCACGCCTGGTGAGGGCGTCGATAATCGTTGAATTCAGGAGTTTTATGATCGGACTCGTATCGGCGGATATCTTCTCAAACGATAAGACTTCTTCTCCTCTATCGGTTTCCTTTACCAACTGCAGCATGAAGTCTTCGGAAACTTCTTTGAGAACGCGACTGGTTCCTTCCCCTCTTTTCAAGAGATGGGAAATCTCCGATTCAGTCGCAAGCTTGACAACGAGCGGCCTGTCGAGGAGCAGTTCCATTTCATCCAGCTTGACGATGTCGGTGGGATCGGAAACAGCGACTACCAGGGATGTACCTTGCTGCTCAAGGGGAATGAAGTGGTAGCGATACATGGCATCGGAAGGGATGGAGTTCAGGACGGATTCATCCAGCTTGAAGTCTTGCAGATCTATATATTCCAGTCCGAACTGCTTTGCCAGTGCCCGGGAGACCGCTTCTTCCGTGAGGAGCCCCTCTCTGAGACATATTTCCCCATAGCGGACTCCTCCCGCAGCCAGCTGATCCATGACAAAAAGATGCTGTGAAGGTGTAAGGATGCCCTCTTCTATGAGGATTTCACCTATTTTGTTTCGTTTAAACGACTGGACCATTGTTCCCACGTGTCATTCTGCGTATCTAGTTTGGTTTATATTCTGAATCTGGTTTGATTTATATTCTGAACATTATCCCTTAACCGACTGTTCCGGCGATCTTGAAGATCGGAAGATACATGGTAATGATGATCGTTCCTACAATTACGCCCATCACTACCATGATGGCTGGTTCAATTGCAGTGGTAAGAATATGGAGATGTTCGTCTATATCTTCCTCGAAATACTCGGAAATATCTCCGAGCATCTCTTCAAGAGCACCGGTTGTCTCTCCGACCCCCAGCATCCGGATTGCGAGGGGCGGCATGAGCTTTACACTTTCAAGCGCCACGGAAAGACTGGTACCTTCCTCAACGCTGACGACTGCCTCCAAAAGCTTGCGTTCGAGCACCTTGTTATTAAGGGTACCTACCGACATTTTCAGCGATTCAACAATTGGTATCCCGCTACCGATAACGGTCGCAAAAGTCCTGGTAAATCCTGACACGGAGTATTTTGCGAAAACCTTCCCTAGTAAGGGGAGTCTCAATTTCACGCTATCAACTTTGTATCTCCCCCACTCTGTCGCGCTCCAGCGCCGGAACATCCCGATCGATACGGCAAGAATAGCGATAAAGAGCAGAAAAAACCTTCTCAGAACGGTGGTAAAAGAAATCAGTATCTGTGTTGGAACGGGAAGTTGAGACCCGGCATCCGCATAGATCTTACTGAAGGTCGGCACGACAACAACGAGCAAGATGGTAACGGCTATAACAGCCACAGTAACCAGGATCGCTGGGTAGAAAAGGGAGGCTAACACCTTTTTCCTTAGTCCTTCCGCTCTTTTGGTGAAATTAATATAGCGTTTAATGGTGAGGGGAAGATCGCCCGTCTTCTCCCCGGCCCGGATCGAAGCAATGTAAAGATGGGAGAAGGCCGCAGGAAATTTTTCAAAGGCATCCGAGAGTCCGGTACCTCCTTTTATATCTTCGCGTACGTCTTTGAGAATCTCGGCAAGTTTTCCCTTCTCTGCTCGCTCCAGTATAGTATCGAATGCATGAACAATGGGAAGACCTGCCTTAATAAGAACGAGCAGTTCCTGATTAAAGGTCAAAAGCTCCTTGTTGCTCACCTTTTTACGAGCAAACCCCTTATCCCAAAGAAACTGGAATGGTTTTTTCTTTACTTCAAAGACAAAATAACCTTGCTCTTCAAGCGTTTGCCGAAGCGTTTCACGGCTAATGGCCTCAAGTTCTTTAACAATGACTCTACCGTCGGAAGAGCCGAGTTTACAGGTAAATAACGCCATAACTATTTATTTTTAGCACAAATATACACAAATGATTATAGGTCGGGACCACAACCATTGCTTTCAATTCTTGTAACCCTCAATTGAATTGCAAGCCTGTTGAATTGAATCATTTCCGGAAGAGCACCGCTAAACGGAGCGAGAGCGGTCACCGATTACAATGTTCCAGATATCCCATTAAACATCATTATGCTTTAAAGTCAAGGTCAAGGAGATTCCCGACCATGCTGCGAAGTCAGGTATTGAAGATAAAAAAAAGGCCATGCTTAGCATGACCTTTATAATTCTGGCGGGGTCGACGGGACTCGAACCCGCGGCCTCCGGCGTGACAGGCCGGCGTTATAACCGACTTAACTACAACCCCAGGATGAATAACATGTGAAAATTCCAAGCAAAAACGTCTATGGTGGGCGAAACAGGGATCGAACCTGTGACATCCAGCTTGTAAGGCTGGCGCTCTCCCAGCTGAGCTATTCGCCCTTAAATGGCGGGGTCGACGGGACTCGAACCCGCGGCCTCCGGCGTGACAGGCCGGCGTTATAACCGACTTAACTACAACCCCGAAACTTTATTACTTTTTCTTGGCGTTGACCGCATCCTTCAATGCCTTGCCAGCTTTAAACTTGGGAGAAACAGTTGCAGCAATTGTAATTTTTTTCCCGGTCTGGGGATTCTGCCCTTTCCTGGCGGCACGATTGGCAACGTTGAACGTACCAAAACCAACCAGGGTCAGCTTGTCTCCCTTCTTCAAACAACCGGTTACTCCATCAATTATAGCCTTAACCGATTTTTCCGCAGCAACTTTCGTCAAACCGGCTTGTTCCGCCACGACACTAACTAACTCTGATCTTGTCACAATACACCCCCAGTAAGTATTTCAAGAACATTGCAAGAGATGAGTTTTATACCAGAGTACGGCTTTTAGTGTCAAGATTTTTATTTAGTCAAACGCAATTCAATGGGCTGTCACAGCATCCTCTGGCAATTTGACCGAGATACTTTCGCAGACGGAAAACCCAGCATCGGTTGTGCCGAGCAGTGCAAGCGCAATTACCTCATCCATATGGGTCACACATTTGATGGAAATACCGCTCGTGATGTCATTCGGCACTTCAGCAAGGTCTTTCTCATTATCCTTTGATATTATGACGGTTTTGATCTGACCCCGCTTCGCGGCCAGTAGTTTTTCCTTAAGGCCACCGATGGGAAGCACCCTGCCACGCAGGGTAATTTCACCTGTCATGGCGATATCTCGCCGCACGGCTCGCCTGGTAAGTGCTGAAGTAATGGCCGTTGCCATGGTTATGCCGGCTGAGGGCCCATCTTTGGGTATCGCCCCTTCCGGTACATGAATATGGATATCCAGGTCTTGGTAGAAGTGCTTTTCCAGGCCAAGGAGTTGGGCTCTGGAGCGGACATAGGTCATTGCCGCCTGGGCCGATTCCTGCATGACCTCTCCCAGCTTGCCCGTTATGGTAAGCTTACCCTTGCCGGGGAGCACTGCCACTTCAATGTTGAGCAGTTCGCCGCCAACCTCGGTCCACGCCAAGCCGGTAACAAGTCCGACTCCGTCTTTTTCTTCAGCGGTCCCGATTTTATATCTCTGGACCCCCAGAAACTCTCTGATCTGCTTCGGCTGGATCAGGAATTTTCTTTTCCCGACTGTTACAATACTGTGGGCAACCTTTCGGCAAACAGTGGCAAGTTCACGCTCAAGGTTCCGCACGCCTGCTTCGCGGGTATAGTATCTGATAATCTCCAGAATCGCCCTGTCGGTCACGGAAACGTCTGCTTCCTTAAGCCCATGGGCTTTCAGCTGCTTCCTTAGCAGGTACTGCCTGGCAATGTTTAATTTTTCCTGCTCCAGATACCCTTCCAGCCGGATGACCTCCAGTCGATCCAAAAGGGGGCGGGGAATCGAATGAAGCGAGTTTGCCGTGGTAATAAACAGGACATTGGAAAGATCGTAGTCCACATCAAGGAAGTGGTCGTTAAACAGGGAGTTCTGTTCAGGGTCGAGAACCTCCAACAGTGCAGAAGCCGGATCACCGCGAAAATCCGAATTCAATTTATCGATCTCATCAAGAAGAAAAACGGGATTATTGCTGCCCGCCTTTTTCAGACTTTGAATGATTTTACCAGGCATTGCGCCGATATAGGTCCTGCGATGCCCCCTGATCTCCGCCTCGTCCCGAACACCTCCAAGCGACATTTTAACGAAATTTCTCCCAGTCGCCCGGGCAATCGAGCGCGCCAGGGATGTTTTCCCCACCCCGGGAGGTCCCACGAGACATATTATCGGCCCCTTGAGTTTTTTGACCAGGGTATTGACCGCAAGGTACTCCAGGATGCGCTCTTTGACCTTTTCTATGCCAAAATGATCTGCGTTCAGGATGTCCGAAGCTTCCCAGATATCACGTTTTTCACGAGAGTTTTTTCCCCAAGGCAAGGAAACGAGCCAGTCTATATAATTCCTCACTACAGCCGCTTCGGCTGACAGAGGTGACATCATCTTCAATTTTTTCAGTTCAGCAAGTGACTTCTGCTTAGCTTCCTTGGAAAGGGACAACGCAGCGATTTTTTCCTCGTAGGCGCGGAGCTCTTCCTTAAAATCGTCCTTCCCGCCAAGCTCCGTCTGGATGGCCCGCATCTGCTCGTTCAGGTAGTACTCGCGCTGGGATTTCTCCATCTGCTTCTTAACGCGGGAATGTATCTTTTTTTCGATCTGGAGGATCTCGATTTCTGATTCCATGAGCGCCAGGAGCTTTTCCAGTCTTTCTGCAGAGTCGTGGATCGCCAGAAGCTCCTGCTTATCGGCAATTTTCAGATTGAGATGAGATATCACGCTATCCGCCAGGAGAGCCGGCTCGGTGATACTATTGACGGCGGTCTGTAACTCTGGAGGAATATTCTTGGTAAGCTTGACATAGCTCTCAAAGGTCGCGACAACCCCACGCATCAGCGCTTCCATGCTCGGCGTCACCTGATTCAATTCAACAACTAGCTCCACCTCAACCTGAAAATAATCGTCACAGTGGAGATAGGAAACAATCACGCCACGCTTTTTCCCTTCCACGAGAACTTTGACAGTACCATCGGGAAGCTTCAGGAGCTGGATAATCTGACAGACTGTCCCGGCGCTGTATACATCTTCCGCCTTGGGGTCTTCAATAGTGGCATTTTTTTGTGTAGCAAGGAATATACTCTTGTTACCGCTCATGGCGGCTTCCAAGGCTTGAATCGACCTCTCTCGCCCTACAAACAGCGGCACCACCATATGGGGAAAAATGACAATATCCCTTAAAGGCAAAAGAGGGAATCTTGACAGATTCCCTCCCGTCGTACTAATTCTTAACTGGTCACTTTTCATCCGTTACCCTGTCAGGCTGATTCAGCCACATTCTCATAGACAATTATCGGTTTTTCTTTGCGATAGATAACATCATCATTGATCACCACTTCCTTGATCATCGTCTGGGAAGGGATCTCATACATGATGTCAAGCATGGCGTATTCGAGGATGGAACGTAGCCCCCGGGCGCCGGTTTTCCGCTTTAGTGCCTCCCGGGCTATCGCCACAAGGGAACCGTCGGTGAATTTCAGTTTCACATGCTCCATCTCGAAGAGCTTCTGATACTGCTTCACCAAGGCATTTTTCGGTTCCTTCAAGATCTGCACCATTGCTTCTTCATCGAGCTCGCTGAGTGTGGCAAGAACCGGGAGCCGGCCGACAAACTCGGGGATGAAACCGAACTTGAGCAAATCTTCGGGGGTTACAACATTAAGGAGTTCTCCCGCCCTCTTCTCGACCTTCTTTTTCACATCCGCGCCAAAACCGAGGGTTTTCACCCCGATGCGCTGCTGAATGATATTGTCCAAGCCGGCAAAAGCGCCGCCGCAGATAAACAGGATATTCGTGGTGTCAACCTTGAGAAACTCCTGCTGGGGATGCTTGCGCCCCCCCTTGGGTGGAACGCTCGCCACCGTCCCCTCGATTATCTTCAGGAGGGCTTGCTGGACCCCCTCTCCTGACACGTCCCTGGTAATGGAGGGGGAATCGGACTTGCGGGCAATCTTATCGATCTCATCGATGTAGATGATTCCCTTCTGTGCCCGTTCCACATCGTAATCTGCAGCCTGGAGGAGACTCAGGACGATATTTTCCACATCTTCGCCCACATAACCGGCCTCGGTAAGGTTTGTGGCGTCCGCCATGGCAAAGGGTACCTTAAGTATCCTGGCCAATGTCTGGGCGAGGAGAGTCTTGCCGGAGCCGGTGGGGCCGAGGAGGAGAATATTGCTTTTCTGCATCTCCACTTCGCCGGGTTTCGCCATAGCCTCGATCCGCTTGTAGTGATTATACACGGCTACCGCAAGTATTTTCTTGGCCTGCGCCTGGCCGATAACGTACTCGTCGAGGACTTCCTTGATTTCGTGAGGTTTGGGAAGCTTCTTGATGTCTGGTCCCATTGCCTCTTCCAGCTTGGACTCCTCGGCGATGATGTCATTGCATAGTTCGATGCACTCGTCGCAGATGTATACCGTCGGACCAGCTATAAGTTTTTTTACCTCATCCTGGCTCTTTCCGCAAAAAGAACAGATAAGGTTGTCGGTTCTGTCGTCCCTTCGACTCACCGGGAACCTCCCGTTATGATATTTCTTGATACAATTGAATCTATGATACCATAATCGCGGGCTTCTTCACCAGACATAAAATAATCGCGCTCGGTATCACGTTCGACCTTTTCCAGAGATTGACCGGTGTTTTCCGCCAGAAGTTCATTCAGCTTCCCTTTCAAGCGCAGGATCTCCTGGGCATGAATGTGAATGTCAGTTGCCTGGCCTTGAAATCCGCCGATTGGTTGGTGGATCATGATTCTTGAGTGGGTAAGGCTGAAGCGTTTGCCCTTTTCCCCTCCTGCCAGGAGAAAAGCACCCATGGAGGATGCCTGGCCGACACAGATGGTTGAAACGGGGGCCTTGATATACTGCATTGTATCATAAATAGCCATACCCGCCGTAACTACGCCACCGGGAGAATTTATGTAGAGATGAATATCCTTGTCGGGGTCTTCAGCCTCCAGAAAAAGAAGCTGGGCAATGACCAGGTTGGAGACATGATCTTCGATCGCACCGCCAAGAAAAACGATTCGATCCTTGAGAAGCCTCGAGTAGATATCGTATGACCGTTCGCCCCTGCCGGTTTGTTCGACAACTATGGGTACAAGCATAACACCTCCGGGAAATCTGTTTCGTCAAAACGCCAAACGGCAGCACAACAAAGACAGCTCAGCGAAAAATGGCGCCTATTGTTGTACCTTTTCGCCGGGCACCTCGGTAACTTTAGCCTGAGCAATCAGGAAATCGATTGCTTTATCCTCCCGTATCTGGGCGATGAGGTTCTCTTTGGCCTTTTCGTTCTGCAGGTAATATTTCTTTACCGCTTCCAGGCTCTGGTCGTTGTCGCCTGACAACTGCCGGAACTTGTCGTCGATGTCGCTTTCAGTTGCCTTGATATCTTCTTTTCTGGCAAGGGCTTCCAGGAGCAGCGAACCTTTTACCTGGCTTTCAGCGACAGACCTGAACTGAATCTTGTACCGCTCATCATCGAGTCCCATCATTTCCAGATTGAGCCTCTGATAGGCAAGTCGTTTCTTGGCATTTTCAAGCATCAAAGCGAGCTGCTGGTCGACAAGCGCCTCAGGAATTTCAAAATCATTCTTCTCGACGAGGGCTTTTACAACCCTCTCTTTAAACTCGGCCTCGATCCTCTCCTTTTCCTGTTTTTCATAATCATCCCTGACCTTCGACCGCAACTGGTCGAGGGTTTCATATTCACCCAATTCCTTGACAAAGTCGTCATCAAGCGGGGGAAGTTCCTTGATCTTGATCTCTTTGACCTTGACGGCAAACGACGTCTCTTTGCCGGCCAGCTCGGCATTGCCGTAACTCTCGGGAAATGTCACCTTGATTTCCCTTTCATCACCTGCCTTCATCCCGCAGATTTGCTCCTCAAAACCGGGGATAAAACGTCCCGAGCCGATCTCTAACTGAAAATCCTCTCCCTTGCCCCCCTCAAAGGGGACTCCGTCGAGAAATCCCTCAAAATCAAAGGTCACGAAATCGCCGGTCGCCGATGAGCGTTCGGCCTCAGCTGGCTTCAGTTGGGCCAGGCGTTCCCTCATTTCCTCTATACGCCGGCTGATCACTTCCTCGTCGAAATGATATATTTCCTTGTTCACTTCAAGACCTTCATACTCCTTTACCGCTACTTCCGGAAACACCTCGACAACGGCAGTGTACCTGAAGGGCTCACCTGCCTTCAGATCATCGTTTTCGATTATAGGGTGCGAAACAGGATAGATTTTTTCGTCGGCAAGTGCCTTAAAATAGGTATCATTAACCAGATTTTTGACCACATCCTGTTCCATCGCATTGCTGTAATGCTTCTCGATGAGGGCCTTGGGGACCTTTCCCTTACGGAAGCCCTTTATTGCAGCCCGCTTCCTTATCTCTTCGTAAACCTTGTCGATTTCCAACGTGACGCGGGCTGCCGGAATCTCAAAGTTTATCTTCTTTTTTACCGTACTTATTGATTCGACTTTAATCTGCATTTCAAACCTCTCGTTTAGTAATTATGTGCCATTGAGTTCTGTAACTGAAAAAAATAATTTGAGTTGTATTAAGCGTCGGCGGGGAATTCGGGCCAGGATCATCTTGATGGTTGGTGCGAAAGAGGGGAGTCGAACCCCTACGGTTACCCGCTGGATCCTAAGTCCAGTGCGTCTGCCAGTTCCGCCACTCTCGCAACTCTGGGTATATACGAAGGCCCCGCTCGTCGCGGGGCCTCTGGTTAAATGGGGTGGCTAGTGGGATTTGAACCCACGCATGAACGAGTCACAGTCGTTTGTGTTAACCGCTTCACCATAGCCACCATATAGGGATACTGGCACGCCTGAAGGGATTCGAACCCCTGACCTACGGCTTAGAAGGCCGTTGCTCTATCCGGCTGAGCTACAGGCGCAGAGTTGGTCGGGGTGAGAGGATTCGAACCTCCGACCCCCTGCTCCCAAGGCAGGTGCGCTAGCCCGGCTGCGCTACACCCCGATGGTAAGCGTTTTTTATAACACAGCAGGCACCGCTATGCAAGCTTTTTTTCCTGAAATCAGCACCACCCTCAGCCCCCATTCGGCTGTCCATGTCGTAGGATTTGGTATTCAGAGCTCCTGCAAATAGTCCTTTAATTTGGCGAATGCCTTGCCGCGGTGACTGATGGCGTTTTTTATTTCGAGCGGGAGTTCAGCGAGGGTTTGGCCATATTCTGGTACAAGAAAGAGCGGGTCATAGCCAAACCCGCCGTTGCCTCTCGGCGCCCCGAGAAGAATTCCTTTAAGCTCACCTTCAAACGTCCGGCATTCTCCGTCCGGCATGCACAGGGCAATTACGCAGCGGAAGGCGGCAGTACGATGTTCCTCGGGGACCCCCGCCAACTCACGGAGAAGCTTCGCGTTATTTTCTGCATCGCTGGCACCTTCCCCGGCAAAACGGGCTGAACGAACCCCGGGCTGCCCACCGAGTTCATCCACAACGAGCCCGGAGTCGTCTGCGACAGCCGTCTTTCCCGTGGCGACAACTGCGCTTCGCGCTTTTTTGACAGCGTTCTCCGCAAAAGTCTCCCCATCTTCCTCAACTTCCGGAAGGGTTGGAATATCAAACAGGGATACCAGCCGTGCCGTTCCGTGCAAGAGAAGTTCCAGCTCCCTGAGCTTTCCCTTGTTGCCGGTTGCCACCAGAAGCTCCTTCATTTTCCCAAGGCCTCATTCTGGATAGCGAACAGCCGGTTAATCCCCTGCGTCGCCAGCAAGCGCATGGCATCCATGTCGGCAACGGTAAAAGGGTTGGATTCCGCCGTGCCCTGGACCTCGACAAAGCGGCACGAGGAGGTCATCACAAAATTCATATCGACCTCGGCCCCGGAATCTTCCTGATAATTCAAATCCAGGAGCGGCACACCGTCAACCATGCCGACACTGACGGCTGCCACTGCCTCCACTATCGGACTGGTCGCAATCACCTGGCGTGCTTCAAGCCAGCGGACTGCATCAACCAGGGCAATATACGCCCCCGTTATGGATGCGGTGCGAGTTCCCCCATCGGCCTGAATCACGTCACAATCAATCAAAATACTTCGCTCCCCGAGAAGCGTCAAATTTGTGACTGCGCGTAGCGAACGCCCGATCAGTCTCTGGATCTCATGGGTCCTCCCCCCCACTTTCCCCCTTGAGGATTCCCGTTGACAGCGGGTATTGGTGGCCCGGGGCAGCATGGAATATTCCGCCGTCACCCAGCCCCCTCCCTTCCCGCGGAGAAACGGGGGAACGTTTTCTTCGACCGAGGCCGTACAAATCACCTTTGTGTCGCCGAACTCTATGAGAACCGATCCCTCCGCATGCTTTGTGAAACGCCTGGTAATCGTGACTTCTCTGAGGTTTCCCGGATCCCTGCCGTCGAATCGCATACTGCTCCTTTGGATACGCTGTAATATCACAGCCAGAGTACCCCAGAGCCCGGCAGGTTGTCAACGGGGGATGCCGCCTGAGCGATAAAATAGTTCATTCCAACAGTTTGCGCGGCACGGCTTCCTGGAGGTTTAGTTCGGCAAGGAGTCTTTCGGTCAGGATCCGTTCTATCCGCAGTGCGGCTTCAGGATCGGCTGACATGTTATCGATCTTCCCACCAGCCATCATGCCATGCCCCCCTGCCGTCCCAATGCCGAGCACCAGCCGTTTGATGATTTCGCCAGCATTGAGGTCTTGCCTGACGGTACGGATGGAAATGACCATTTCATTAGCGTAGTGCCCCATACAAAGAGAAGTTTCGATATCTTCCAGCCTGAGGAGGAAGTCGGCCATTTCGGCCACCATCTCGGGAAACATGATGCGTCCCAGGTTGGCGATCAGCAGACATCCATAAATCTTTGTGTGTTCAAGGGCATTGCTGATGGTCAGGAAATACTCTTTGGAAAGTTTCGGATGGGTAATCTCATAGAGGAGTTTTTTGTTAGTGAGCGGGAAGAGACGAAGATAGGCATCCCTGTCAGGCTTGTTCGCCTCACGGCCAAGGTCCTGGGTTTCCGACTTTATCGCATAAAACAGCGCAGTCGCAAGTATTGTCCCGATAGTTACCTCCTGGGCAAGGAGGTATTCATAGATGATGGTGGCGGTAACCCCGTAGTCGTCGCGAATGTCGACCCACCTGCTCTGCGTGCTCAATTCCTGCAAAGGGTGATGATCGACGATAATATCCACGCGTGTTTCCGAAGGGAGGGCATTGTTCCCGGTCCCGGGCTGAGTATCGAGCATGCATACGACCTGGTATTCCTTCAGATCGACCATCCCGAGCGGAAAGAGCGGGATTTCCAGCTCCTTTGCCATGACCAGATTTTCGCTGCGGGCAATCATCCCTGAAAAGGCAATTACCGCATCCTTGTTAAGCTTCATCACGAAGAGATGGCGAAGGGCCAGAGCAGAAGCAAGACAGTCAGGATCCGGGTTGTCGTGAACGATTATGATGATTTTTCCCCGCCCCCGCACCCAGGCCAGCATATCATCGGTATATTTTTTGACATTCAACGAAATGGCATCCGGACACATGGGTTCTCCATTAACGAGAAGAATTTGCTCATGACTTATTTCACCGGGATTTTTGAAACCCTGGTGGACTTATTACAATTATATACCGTGGATAACAAAAAAAGAGGGAGAAAATTTCCCCCTCTTTTTTACCAGACGATCATGGTATATATTGTTAGCCGAGGAAGATCCTGCTGTTCCTCGCTCTGTTTGTCAATATGGTGGGATCTATCACTTCACCGCAACAGGTGCATTTCCATGCGTCAAAGGACCTCACGAAATCGTAAAATTTTTCTGCGAACATGCGGCCTTTACACTTGGGACAATTCATGTAGTCACCCCCCATACTTAGTAACCTGCAAAGTCGAGTAGTAAGGGTATTACAGAATGCATGCCAATTCGATTAAAATAGACCCATGTGCATTACTGGTATATATTTTTACTATTAATACCGGCTTGTTACAACAGTTTAAAATATTTTTTTATCGTATTAAACTTCCCTTCCCCCATTCCAGGCACCCTCCGGATCGCTTCCGCCGAGCGAAAATAGCCATATATTTGACGGTCTTCAACTATCTTCCTGGCAAGCTTTGGCCCAATTCCCGGCAAGTCTTCCCAATCTGCCCGGTCCATCTGGTCAGGATCGAGAGGAATACCGAGCAGTATTCGTTCACCCGCCTTCATCGTCTTCACGCTGATTTCAGCCTGTTGTGGATTCTCACCGGCCACCATCACCATATCTCCAGATTTTAAACGCACGGTAAATATCGGTTTCCCTGCCATCCACGCAGCCGGAAACGCCGCCGTCAATTTTATGACATCAGCAATAGTGACCCCATTCGGGAAGCTGTACACACCCGGGGCCGGAACCATCCCGCCAAGCCTGATAGTCACGCGGGAAGATGTCAAAGACACAAAGGCCACCCTCCCATCCTGTTGAGATGGGGGGTGGCCTTTGGGAACGAGTGTTGCAGCCAAACCTGCGGCTGCCAGAAAAATAATGAAGCGTCGGCTTCGGTCCATCACTTCCTGATGGCCTCGGCCTCCTCGCTTTTGTGGAGTTTGTACTCGATACTGTCGATCAGTGCCTGATAGGAAGCATCGATAATATTGTCGGAAACCCCGACGGTCCCCCAGCGGTGCTCCCGGTCGCCCGATTCGATCAGCACCCTGATCGCCGAAGCCGTCCCCTGGCCGGCGGGCAGCACCCGGACCTTGTAATCGAGGAGCTTTACTTCCTTGAGCTTCGGATAGAATTTCTCCAGCGCCTTGCGAACAGCGTTGTCCAGGGCATTGACGGGCCCATTTCCCTCCGCAGCGGTGTGCTCGACCTTCCCACCTACTTTGACCATGATGGTGGCTTCCGAGGTCGGCTTCTGATCCTCATGGCGTTTTTCGTCGATCACCCGGAAACCGATGACGGAAAAGAATTTCCGGTGAGTACCGAGGGCTCGCTTCATCAGGAGCTCAAAAGAGGCCTCCGCCCCTTCAAACTGGTAGCCGCGGTTTTCCATCTCCTTGATGTTGTCGAGGATGTCCAGGGTTACCGGATCCTTGCTGTCCAGGTTAATATTGAACTCTTCCGCCTTGGCAAGAATATTGGAGCGTCCCGACAGGTCGGAGATCAGGACCCGGGTTGAATTGCCCACCAGTTCCGGCCGTAAATGTTCATACGTCTCGGGATGACGCTGGATCGCACTCACATGAACCCCCCCCTTGTGGGCAAAGGCGGAATTCCCGACGTACGACTGATGCTTGTTCGGTGAGAGGTTGGCAAGCTCATAGACATAGCGGGAAAGCTCGCGCAGCTTCTTCAACTGCTCCGAGGTTATGCATTCCCGCTTCATTTTCAGCTTCAGGGCCGGGATGATGGAACAGAGGTTCGCGTTGCCGCAGCGCTCGCCGAAGCCGTTGATCGTCCCCTGCACCTGCACGCAGCCGTGCGCGATGCCCTCGACCGAGTT
>WNGG01009095.1_pt1 | contig 15311 bp, 13 predicted proteins | sample 5400661 | NCBI WGS metagenome assembly WNGG01 (sample SAMN13153372, study PRJNA577476) | soil metagenome | isolation source: 100 cm soil or saprolite under Garry oak tree replicate 1 | place: USA:California | collected 2016-06-15
ACCAGGTCGTCGCCTGGGAAAGCACGGTTGCGGCGCCACGCGGACCAAAGGCCGTCTGGCTACCCGCACCACCGAACGCTCCGGCCAGGTCAGCCGCCTTGCCGCTCTGCAGCAACACCACGATGATCAGCACAAGGCAGTTCATTACGAAAAACGCGGGCAACACCCAGGAAAACCAGCGGTTATCGCCAAGCCGCCAGCCCGCAACAATAATTCCAAACCCAATCAGGATCGCAACCGACCATTTCATCCAACCTGGCATTGCTTCAGCACCTCAAAATTCTTCAAAATTCTGACTTTTGCCGGACTACTTGCAGTTCACGATCGCCGCAAATGACTTCGCGTCCAGACTCGCTCCGCCCACAAGAGCACCGTCCAGTTCCTGCTGCGCCATCAACCCCTGAATGTTGTCAGGCTTGACGCTGCCGCCGTAGAGAATCCGTATGCTGGCGGCCAACTCGTCGGAAAACTGATCACTCGCACAGCGGCGCAGGAACCCGTGAGCCGCTGCGGCAATTTCGGGCGTGGCCGTACGGCCCGTCCCAATTGCCCAGACTGGCTCGTAGGCTAATAGAATACGGGAGAACTCATCGGGGGTCAACGCACCAGGTCCGCCGATAAATTGCTGAGAAAGCACCTCTTGGGTCCTTCCCTCCTCGCGCTCGGCAAGCATCTCTCCCACACAGACAATTGGGATCAGCCCGTCGGCAAGCGCGGCTCGTGTTTTCTGAGCAACGGATCCGTCCGTCTCGCCAAAGTATTGGCGCCTCTCTGAATGTCCAATGATCACGAATTGGCACCCTGCCTCGGCAAGCATTCCGGCTGAAACTTCACCTGTGAACGCGCCTTCATTCTGCCAGAAAAGATTCTGTCCGCTGATTGCAAGGTCGCTGCCCTTTACAGCTTCGACAGCCGCGGGAATTGATGTAAAGGGCGGCGCAACGACGATATCGCAGTGCGATGCGTCAGAAACGAGCGGCAACAACGCGGCAAAAAACGCTCGTGTATCCGCCTGCGTCTTATACATCTTCCAATTCCCTGCGATCACTCTGCGACGCTCTCCGCCGCTTATTGTGCCGCTCATCGGTTGGTCAGCGCCTCGACGCCAGGCAATTTGCGGCCGCCGAGAAACTCGAGCGACGCGCCGCCTCCAGTAGAAATGTGCGAAATTTTTCCGGCTACACCGGACTGGTGCACTGCAGCCACGGAGTCTCCTCCGCCGACGATTGATGTCGCGCCAGAATCCGTCGCAGCCGCCACCGCTTTCGCAATTTCAAGCGTGCCTTTGGCGAACGCCGGCATCTCGAACACTCCCATCGGCCCGTTCCAAACGATGGTTTTCGCCTTAGCAATTTCCGCGGCGTAAGCCTTGCTCGTCTTGGGACCAATATCCAGCCCCATTTGCTCCGCAGGCGTCGCAGCGACGTCACCTGTGGTCGCAGGAGCATCAGCTTTGAATTCTGGCGCTGTCACATGATCCGAAGGCAACAAAAATTTGAAGTTGCGGGCTTTTGCGTCGCCAAGAATTTTCTTCGCCAAATCGATCTTGTCATTCTCGACGAGCGACTTCCCGATCGTCAGACCTTGTGCCTTCAGAAATGTGTAAGCCATGCCTCCGCCGATCAGCATCGCATCGGCAATCTTCATCAGGTTTTCGACGACTTCAATCTTGTCGCTGACTTTCGCACCGCCGAGAATTGCCACAAACGGCCGCGCAGGATTGCTCACTGCCTTGCCCAGATACGCCAGTTCTTTTTCCATCAGCAATCCAGCCGCGGCTTGACGAACAAATTTTGTGATTCCGACCACGGAAGCATGCGCGCGGTGCGCGGAACCGAACGCATCGCAAACGAAGAGCCCGTCACAAAGTGCCGCAAGCTGCTTCGCAAATGCCTCGTCGTTTTTCTCTTCTTCGGGATGAAACCGCACATTCTCTAGGAGCAGCACTTCGCCGTCGCGCAACGCTTTACTTTGCGCTTCGACGCCTGGCCCGACGCAGTCCAGTCCGAATACCACGGGCCTGCCCAGCAGCTCTTCCAATTTTCTCGCAGCTGGGTGCAGCGAATATTTCGGATCGGGACCGCCTTTAGGCCTGCCGAGATGTGATGCCAGCACCAGCCGGCCACCTTTTTCGACGGCTAACTGTAGTGTCGGGAGCGTTTCGCGAATCCGTGTGTCGTCTGTCACCACGCCATCTTTCAACGGCACGTTGAAATCGACTCGCATGAAGACGCGCTTGCCGCGCAAATCCAGATCCTTGACTGTAAGTTTATTCATTTTGGTCCGATGAAGGTCGCGGCCGGCGGACTCGCCGAGTTCGTAAAATCTCGGCACGTCCGCCGCCGTCAATCACTCGCTTAGAATTTTGCCGCGATAAACTTGATCAAATCCCGGCAACGGCACGAATACCCCCACTCGTTGTCGTACCAGGCTAGTACCTTAACGCACTTGTCGCCGACCACTTTTGTGTACTCCGAATCTACAATCGACGAATTCGAGTTGCCTTTGAAGTCCGCGGAAACCAATTCCTCCTCGGTGTAACCGAGAATTCCCTTGAGCGGACCATTCGCCGCGGCCTTCAACGCCGCGTTCACCGATTCCTTCGTCGCCGGCTTGTCCACAAACACTGTCAAGTCCACGACGCTCACATTCGGCGTAGGCACGCGCATCGCATAGCCGTCGAGCTTGCCTTTCAAATCCGGCAGCACCAGGTGCAGCGCTTTTGCAGCCCCAGTCGAGCTCGGAATCATGCTGATTGCCGCGGCGCGCGCGCGACGCAAGTCCTTGTGTGGCAAGTCGAGCAGCTTCTGATCGTTTGTGTAAGAGTGAATGGTAGTCATCGTGCCACTGTGAATCCCAAATGTCTCGTGCAATACCTTGGCGACCGGCGCAAGACAGTTGGTCGTGCACGAAGCGTTCGAAATCACGTTGTGCTTCGCTGGATCGTAAGTCTGTTGATTTACGCCGAGCACAAACGTCGCATCCGGACCATCTGCCGGCGCGGAAATGATGACCTTCTTCACCGATCCACGCAAATGCGCCTTCGCTTGCTCGCCCTTGGTAAACAACCCCGTGGATTCCACAACGATGTCCGCGCCAACGCCCGACCAGTCAATCTGCGCCGGATCCTTCACCTTAAATACCTTAATCGCCTTCCCCTCTACTGAAATCGTGTCTTCCGTGTGCGTAATCGTGTGCGGCAGGTTGCCCAGAATCGAATCGTATTTCAGCAAATGCGCCAGCGTCTTCGAGTCCGTGATGTCGTTCACGGCCACGAATTGAATGTCCTTATCGTCCAGCGCCGTTCGAACGATGTTCCGCCCGATACGCCCAAAACCATTGATTCCAACCTTGATCGGCATTCTTCCTCCAGAGGGTTTCAGGGTTTGTTTTACAAACCCTGAGATAAAACTCTTTCGGCCTCGGGTTTCCAGGTTTCAGAGGTTTGTACTTGCAAACCCTGAGTTAAAAGGCCGCAAAATGAAAACCCGCCGTTCGCGCTGCAGAGTTTTGAATCATCACTCGCGGGCAGAAAACGCGGCTCTTAAAAGCGGGCGGCATCGCCATGCGAACAGAAAATGCTATGGGCTGCCGTAATAAAAGTCAACGTGCGTTCCTTGACTACAGATAATTTCAGTCGCAAAGATTTGCAGCCTTCGATGTTATCTTGCCTCCATGAAGGAGATTCCGCGAATTGTGGGAGTAATCTCCGATACCCACGGCCTGCTTCGCCCTGAGGCAGCGCAAGCGCTGCACGGTTCCGACCTGATCATCCATGCCGGCGACGTCGGGAACTCGGACATCATTGCTGAACTCAAAACCATTGCCCCGCTGTTCGTAGTCCGCGGCAACATCGACAAGGAGGCGTGGGCCAACGACCTTCCCGCAAACCAGGTCGTTCAATTTGGCTATTCCTCGATCTATGTCATTCACGACCTGCACGATCTGGATCTCGATCCCGAAGCTGCAGGTTTTAGCGCGGTCATCACGGGGCACACGCACCGCGCTCACGAGTATCGCAAAGGGAAGGTCCTATTTCTGAATCCGGGAAGCGCTGGCCCGAAACGATTCGACTTGCCCATCACACTCGCCCGATTGAATGTAGAAAAAGAACCGTGGAGAGTGGAGTTCATTCCACTCTCCGCTCCCTAAGCCTTTTTTGAACTTGATATTCAGCTACCTCTACAGTGCTGAACTGTGGATCTTCACGTCATTCAAAGAGCCGCCCAAGAATCGTCGTAAGCCTCTTGTGCTTACAGTCTTGAGTCACTTCAATCCCTAACTTCTTTCCTTTGATATTCTTCACTTTCCCACTATTTTCATGAGCTTAGGGACAGAGGGGGCCTGGCAAACTCTGGTCTCGCTACTGAGGGAATTGCTTGATACTTGTTACTTTGTCTCCCGTAAATCTCACGAACACGGTCCGGTCGGGAGGGGTTCCGTAGATCCAATCTTCGATTTCGTTTCCTTCAGAGTCACGCTCACGGACCTTGTGTGCCGGTTTCCCGATCGCCGCCACTACCATCTCGCGATCCATACCTATCCGCGCAGTGCGTTCTTGAATCGCCTTCTTGATGTCGGTAGGTAACGTGTCGAACCACTGCACGGAGGCAGAGCGCTGCTTCGCAAAATCCAGAAACGGTGAAAGCAGTTGCTTCAAGTCTTCAGGCGACAAATCAGGAATCGACTTGTTGAATTCCAGAAATAGTGTACTTCCGGCACCGGGCTGCAAACCTGGCGGCCCAACCTCCTGCGCTTCCGTCGTCGAACGCATCGTCGGTACGCCGCCGCCCATGCCAATCTGAACATGATCCAAGAAGCGCCGCTTGCCTCTGCCGCCGCCATTCACATCCACAACAATCGTGTGCTCGCGAAATTCCAGCTTCGTAATCTGCACCTGCTCGCCCGCGTGCACCGCTGCACCGTGCGTTGCTACCGCCCTTTGCAGAAGTTCCTGATTGACCGGCTTCTCCACGTAAAGGAGAAAGCCTTCTTTCCCCGCCGGCAAAGATTTTGCCGCCTTGGCAAATTCGCCCGAAACGTAGCGTATCAGCTCCAGTTTTGAGCTTTCCTGCAAGGTCGTCTTCTTTGCACCGTGTTGTGTCGGTGTTTGGCCCTGGGATTCAGGATCCATCGTTGAGGAAAACAGCGGTAACTCTTCGTTGTAAAAGCTAGGGGTGGGCGCAGGGTCGCCCGTACGAAGGTTCATCGCCCGCGGAATATCCGCGTCGGCCAACAGCAGGATGCTCAGTAATACGCCAAGGAAGTTCATGGTACCCAAGCGGCCTCAGGGCCGCCCACAGTCATATTCTACGACGCCTCAATCCAGTTGAATAGATGCTTGCGGCCTGAAGCCGTGCCGCTCTAGGACTCAAGAGACCGTTACTTGCACGCCGCTCCGGTCGATCCGCATCGGCAGAATCTGCCCCCCGGCGTCCGCGACCGCCTTCTCGACGGCTCCGCGCGATCCGGGCTCGATCAACATGACCACACAGCCGCCTCCGCCCGCGCCGCACACTTTTCCAGAGAGCGCTCCCTTTTTTCTCGCACCCTCGAGAATGCGGTCAATGGTCTTGGTAGAAATCGTCGGCAGGTTCTTCTTGCGGAAGCCCCACTCCTCGCGCATCAGACGGCCCGTCTCTTTCCAATCCGCCTTTTCCAGAGACCCGCGCATCGCTTGCGCGATCTCCGCAATCTGCTCCAGGTTTGCCTGGACCTTCCGTTTTCCGTCAATGTGCGCCTTGAAAACTTCCCAGTTGTTGATCCCAGATTGCCGCGGCTTTCCCGTGTAACACAGCACAAGCCGCTGCTCGAGCTCGCTTACGTCAAGCCGCAGCTCCACTCGGCGCTCTCCGCCCGGAGGCAGTTCAATCGCCGCCGCACCGCCGAATGCAGGTGGATAATGATCTTGCGTACCAGTGGGAACGCGAATCACGATTCCTTCCGCATCGCGGCTGATATGAATCCAGTCCACTTTGCTCTTCCCTGCCGAGGTGAATCTGTCCAGTGCCGCGCAGATAGCCACTGCCATCGCGCTGGACCCCCCGATGCCCGCACCCGCAGGAGCTTCTGAATCCGTCGTCAACGAGAAACCATTCTCCGGTGCAAAAAATTTTGCAATTTCCGCCAGTAAGGGCAGGTTATATCGCTTCGCCTTCACCATCGCCGCGAAAGAAGCAAAACTCTCTTCGCGCTTGGTATCGCGGGAAATCAATTGGATCTTTTCGTCTCCTACCTCTTGCGTTTCAATCACGCAGGACGCATAGCGTGTAATCGCCGCATTAATCGTCACCGCTCCGGGATGAAAGAGATACAGTGGCCAGATATCCAGCGTGCCGCCTGCCAGATCCACGCGCGTAGGTGCCTTGGATTCAATCCGCAACGTCGTCCCTCGCTGTACTTGATGCTAGATGGATGGAGCGATGCCAGAATAACGCGGAGGCCACGCCAGTTGGTCGCTAATTAAGCGGGCAGTGTTCCGGTTCTAAACAAACCGGCACTCGCCGGACGCTAAGAAGCCCGCTATTCCTTTTCGGAGTTCACCGCGCGTGGACGGAACATCAGGTGCTGACGCACTTCGTGCTTCACTTGTGCCGGGTTGGGCTCAAAACAGCGCCGGCAACGCGCTTCGTACGCGCCACCCGCACCTACTACAATCAATTCGTCGCTTTCCACCAGGCGTTGCGTATGCACTGCCGGATTTCCGCAGCGCACGCAAATTGCCAGTAGCTTGGTAATTTCTTCCGCGATGGCCAGCAGCCTCGGCATCGGCTCGAACGGCCGACCACGATAGTCCGTATCCAGACCGGCCACGATCACGCGCTTGCCCAGATTCGCCAGCTTCGTGCAAACATCCAAAACTTCCTCGCCCAAAAATTGTGCTTCGTCAATTCCCACCACTTCTGTTCGAGGCTGAATCTTTTCCAGGATTTCCGACGCCTTCGTGACCGTGTCCGATGTAATTCCTAATCCCGAGTGTGACACGATTTCGTTCGCCGCATACCGCGCATCAATCGCCGGCTTGAAGATCTGCACGCGCTGCCGCGCAATCTCGGCACGCCTCAGACGACGAATCAACTCCTCGCTTTTCCCCGAAAACATCGGCCCGACCACAACTTCGATCCAGCCCATATTCCCTTTGACGATATCCACGCTCGCTCCTTTCTGATTGTCTATCCAGCGACTACGCTTCTGCGGTACATCGGCTGATTAAAAAACGGCGCGAATGCTGCGATCAAAGCGACGCGAAATGCTTCCTGCCGGGTAATTTTGTTCCCGCTCAGTACGCCCCACGCGCCTTGCGCATCGCGAATCCCCGCTTCTCCCGCGAATTGATCGATCGCGATCGATAATTCCCTGCCGCGCACAAAAACTTCCTCCGCAAGCGCCTCGGGTAATTCTACCGCGCCCGATCTTCCAAAGTGGCCGCGCACTCCGTCACTCACGTACGCCCAGCTTTCCAGAAAAACACGCCGCTCGCCATTCTCTATTACAGAATCGAGCCCGCCCTCGAGCCCGACAAAATAATTCCACGGCTTTGCCTTTTGTCGCGCAACTTGCTGAAGCGATTCGGCCCTCTGCCGCGCCCCACGCATGGACTCCTCGCGGCTCAGCGGCGTGTGATTCACTCCGCTCTCAACTTCCACGCCCACAATCTCAATCGACGTTTCCGCAGCCAGCAGATCCGACATTCCGTCCACTGCCTCGCGCACTGCGGCAAGTTTCGGCTTTCGGGTGCTTCCGACGGCGATGATTAGTTCGCTCACAAAGTTCATTCGCTTCACGCGATTGTAACGGCCACGCCAGGCAATGAACAGCCGGAATTCCAGCGCCTGAGGAAACTTGGACTGGTGTTACGAAATCGCCGTGCATAAACGTTAAAACCTCACTATTATTTCGTGCGGCCGTTCGGTGTGGCCGCAAGCAGTAATTGACGACGCTGTTTTTCATCGGGATGTTCGAGTCCACTTTTGGAGCGCAAATGTCCAGGTCCGTGTCATTTACCAAGACTCTACTCGCGGGAACCCTTCTTTCCATTCTCTCACGTCCGCTGCTCGCTCAAACCTCACCTCAGACTCCCGATATACCGCAAAAGTTTGAAGCTCCCACTTCGTCATACGACTATGAAAAGCGCAACGTCATGATTCCCATGCGCGATGGCGTCAGGCTCTTCACTGTCATTGTCGTGCCCAAGCGCGCGCACAACGTTCCCATCCTCTTCACGCGCACGCCGTATGATGCCGCTGGGCGCGCCGCCCGATCTGATTCTCCCTACATGCTTTCCACATTGCCCCAAGGCGATGAAGTCTTTGTCGCCGATGGCTACATTCGCGTTTTCCAGGACATCCGCGGCAAATACGGCTCGGAGGGTGAATACTTCATGACGCGTCCGCTTCGTGGCCCTTTGAACTCGTCCACTACAGACGAATCCACAGACGCTTACGACACCATCGAATGGCTCGTGAAAAATGTGCCGGAATCCAACCGCAAGGTCGGTATGCTCGGAAGCTCATATGAAGGCTTCACCGTCGTCATGGCGCTCGTCAATCCGCACCCCGCTCTCAAAGTCGCGGCTCCGGAAAGTCCCATGGTCGATGGTTGGATGGGCGACGACTGGTTCCACTTTGGCGCTTTCCGCCAAGCAAATCTCGATTATTTCACCGGGCAATCTGCCGCGCGAGCTCACGGCTCATCCATCGTCCGCCGCGGCTATGAAGATTACGATAATTTTCTCCGTGCGGGTTCCGCGGGTGACTTCGCCAAAAGCGCCGGTCTCGATCAAATTCCATGGTGGCGAAAGACCACCGAGCACGCCGCGTACGATTCGTTCTGGCAGGAACAGGCGCTCGATAAAACCATGGCCGCTCAGCCTTTGAAAGTCCCCACCATGTGGCTACAAGGAATTTGGGACCAGGAGGACATGTGGGGCGCGATCCACAGTTACCTCGCCGTCGAGCCGAAAGATCGCAACAATGACATGAACTATCTCGTGATGGGTCCGTGGCGCCACAGCGGCGTGAACTACGATGGCAGTTCACTTGGCCCGCTCAAGTGGGACGGCGACACTGCCCTGCAATTTCGCCGCGATGTCCTGAAACCGTTTTTCGATCAGTATCTAAAAGACGGCGCGCCGAAAGCGGATACTCCACCGGTATTCATTTACAACACCGGCGAAAACCACTGGGAGCGCTTCAAGTCCTGGCCGCTTGCCTGCGACTCCGGCTGCCCCAACAAAATGAAGCCGCTTTATCTCGCGTCCGGCTCTTCTCTTTCTTTTGCCGCCCCTGCTGACACGCGCGGCACAGGCTTCGACGAATACATCTCCGATCCCGCGAAGCCTGTTCCCTTCTACCCTCGCCCCATTCGTTTTGCCGACGGCGACTCGTGGCGCCGCTGGCTTGTCATGGACCAGCGCAACACCGCGGATCGTCCCGACGTGCTCGTGTACGCAACGCCGCCGCTGACCGAGCCTCTTCGCATCAGCGGAGCGCCCGTCGTCAATCTCGTCGCTTCCACCAGTGGTTCCGACAGCGATTGGGTCGTCAAACTCATCGATGTTTTTCCGGACGAAGTGCCAAGCCAACCAGAAATGGGAGGCTACCAGCTCGCAATTGGCATGGACATTTTCCGCGGCAGGTATCGCGATGGATTTGCGACTCCAAAGGCACTCACGCCCAACACACCGCTGACTTACAAATTCACTTTACCAACGGCGAACCACGTCTTTCTGCCCGGTCACCGCATCATGGTGCAAATTCAATCGACCTGGTTCCCGCTCTACGATCGCAACCCGCAAACATTTGTCCCCAACATCTTTTTTGCTCGTCCTGAAGACTATGTCAAAGCCACCCAACGCGTGTACCACACAAAGGGCGAAGCCAGTTTCATCGACTTGCCCGTTGTTCGAGCACGCTAATCTCGCCACTCGCGAAGAACAGTTTTCCAGGACCACGAACTGCTGGGCCGACGCGGAATAAATCTACAGCGACATACGGATTGATGGCACTTTTGCTCGCATTTTAGGCTCATTTGTGCGCAGGACAGCCGTGACCAGCGGCGCTCGTGAGCAGTGACTGGCCGTTAAGATCGCAACAAAATTGAAGTTGTCATCAAGGCGCTGCGCGCAAATCGGAAACTCAACAAAGGGCAGTGGTCTCATCTGCGATGCCTGAGTGGAACATTCGCGCCATTTCGATACGGCTACTGCTCCTGCTCGTTTCTTTGCTTCCGCCAACGATTCTCGCGGCGGATGGAGTGGCTGTCCGCTACAAAGAAGGTGTGTCCCACGGTTTTCTCGTACTGCGGACCCCCGACGGCAAGCCTATCGCCGACGGTGAGTCTACACAGGTTGCACAAGGCGACCACGTTACAAGCCACTTGTGGTTCAAATTTAAGGACGGCTCATCGTACGATCAGACTACGGTTTTCTCGCAGCGTGGCACGTTTCGCCTCTTGCGCGATCACGTCATTCAACAAGGGCCGTCTTTCAAACACCAGATGGAGACATCGATTGATGCATCGAAGGGCGAGGTCACGGTTCGCTACACGGACGATCATAAGCAAGAGAAAGTGACGACCGAGCATCTTGAACTGCCGCCCGATCTGGCCAACGGAATATTGTTCACGCTACTAAAGAACGTTCAACCGGAAGCTCCCAAAACAACTGTTTCCTATGTCGCAGCCATGCCAAAGGCGCGAGTCGTTAACCTGGAGATCGTTCCACAAGGCCAAAAACCCTTCTCAATTGGCAGCCACACTCACATGGCCCTGCTCTATGCAATCAAAGTGAAAATCGGCGGTGTAGCCGGTGCAATCGCCACGATCACGGGAAAACAGCCGCCGGATACTCAGGCATGGATACTCACAGAGGCAGGCCTTCACGAAAAGTTCAATAAGGCCGCATTCGAGACGCTGTGGCGGCAATCTAACGGCATAAGTCACCGTTTAATTAAATCGTTCGGGTAGAACGAATCTGTTTTGATCTAATTGGAACTGGGGAAGATGAAGCCGCGACGTGACTGGTGGATGTTATTTAGCGGCCTATGAGAATCGAACTCACGCCTGAACCTTTGGCAGGTTAGCAACACACTGAACGCTGGAATTGGCGGCTTTTCTTAGAAACTTGTATAGGCTCCCTTAGGGTTGCCACGAGTGTCCTTCTGGATTCGGCCGGTTTGGTTTCGTAAGAAGGATTGTGACATAGCTGCTTGATGGCACACAGCCTAGCTGCTCTCGTCCGCGCGGATCACTAGGACGCCAATTAGAACGCCACCAACGCGGCAGGAACGAAGTCCTAAGGAAGCCGCTGGGTTCCGATTACGTGCGATGCTTACTATATAAGTACTAAATTATTGTCTAAAAGGAGAGAAGATCGTGAAAACAGCTCTGTTCGTGTGCGCTCTCGTCAGCGCCAGTGCCATCCCAGGTTCGATTCAAGCTCAAACGACTCAGCAAAACGCGGTTCCACCGCAGACCGCCGTAGCTACGTCGGCGAAACCCGCTACGACCACCACACCAGTCGCCACACCAACAGCACCAGTTGCCGCACCAGTTGAACCCGTAAGTACAAAGATCGTACCCGGTTCCAGAGTCTTCATCGTTCCGATGGACGGCTTTGAGAGTTACATGGCTGCGGCAATAGCGAAGAAGAAAGTCCCTCTTGTTCCGGTAGCGGATAAAGAACACGCCGATTATGTGATCACTGGAACATCCGTGGACAAGAAAGCTGGTTGGGCGAAAATCGTGTTTATGGGAAACATTCACTCGGATAACGCTGCGAGCGTGACCATGACCGATGTGAAGACCGGAGCGATTGTATTTGCATATGCTGTAGACAAGAAGTCTACGATGCACGGGCAGCAAACGACGGCAGAGGCTTGCGCGAAACATCTAAAGGGGCACATCGAAGGAAAGGAATAGGCTCTGCCAGCGGAATATTTTCAGCTTCAACGACCTAGACCCGCGAGCCACTTTCGGTGCGCGGTCTTTTCATTTGCGTTTCAAGAGCCAAAAACCTAACGAATCCAACGTCTAGTTCTAGAACGGCTCAAGAGATTTCTTGCGCTGCATCCGGCTGCATCGGACGATCTAATCTTCCACTCGGAACGCGGCGCACCTCTCCTAGCAGGCTGCTGAAAAAGTCAGGAATTTTGTAACGAAGCGGCGCGCGGTGCGTCTTATTGGGCATGCGAGGAACCGATCAGCAGCAGGGACATGTTTTTAGCTACATTTCGCCGGAGCAGCGGGTACGCAAAGATCCAAAGATCATCCGCTGCGGCCGATCCGCACGATGGTAGATAAAGTACTCAAGGAACTCTCGCCTGAGTTCAACAAGATGTATTCCAAAGTGGGTCGTCCGTCGATTGCGCCGGAGCAGTTGCTGCGCGCTCTGCTGTTGCAGATGCTGTACTCGGTGCGCAGCGAGCGGCTGCTGATAGAGGAGATCGACTACAACATTTTGTTCCGCTGGTTCGTGGGGCTGAATTTGGACGATGCAGTGTGGGATGCCACGGTGTTTACCAAGAACCGCGACCGTTTGCTGGAGGCCGAAGTGGCCAAGGAGTTTCTGGCGCTGGTGGTGGAGCAAGCCCGCGGGCAGGGATGGGCTTCGGACGAACACTTCACGGTCGACGGAAGTTTGTTGGAAGCTTGGGCCAGCGCGAAGAGTTTTCAGCCCAAGAACAAGAAGAGTTCGCCTCCGCCGGATGATCCTGGAAATCCCACGGTGGATTATCGCGGCGAGAAGCGCTCGAACGAAACGCACGAATCGAAAAGCGATCCAGAAGCGCAGATGGCGCGCAAAGGTGCGGGCAAGGAGGCCAAGTTGAGCTACAGCGGAAATCTGCTGGTGGAGAATCGCAACGGCTTGATTGTGGACAGCCGAGTATGGGAAGCCACGGGCACGGCCGAGCGCTATGCCGCGCTGGAAATGCTGCAGGAAATTCCAGGAAGCGGGCGCGTGACGGTGGGCGGCGACAAGGGCTTCGACACGGCGGATTTCGTGCGCGAGTGCCGGAACCTTGGGGTGACGCCGCACGTGGCGCAAAATCTTGGGCGAAGAGGCGGCAGCGCCATCGATAGTCGCACGGCGCGACACGCGAGCTATGCCATCAGTCAGAAGAAGAGGAAGCGCATCGAAGAATGTTTTGGCTGGCTGAAGACCATTGCGTTGTTGCGCAAAGTGCGGCATCGCGGAACGCTGAAGGTCGATTGGATCTTTACGTTTGCCTGCGCGGCTTACAATCTGGTGCGCATGCGGAACCTGATGCGTAGCGCAGTTCCGGCGTAGTTAGTCCGGGCCGTAGTGTCTCTGAACGGCACCGAAACGCCTCTTTCGGGCTCTCGGTAGCACGAAAAATCTCGCCTCAGACGCCCGAATGACTCAAACCAACACAGAAATTGCTGCCTCAGCACGATTTTTCAGCAGCCTGCTAGCGGTAGCACGAAAAATCTCGCCTCAGACGCCCGAATGACTCAAACCAACACAGAAATTGCTGCCTCAGCACGATTTTTCAGCAGCCTGCTAGAGGCGTTTCCATCTCCCAATGCCCCACTGGGGCATTCCGCACTTGAAATTGAGGAATGATATAAAAGGCAATAATGAGACTCAATTCCAGACAAAGCAATCCTACGCACATCATCAATCGTGTTGTTTTCTTTGCCTTTGAGCGCACAGAAATCCTCGCGATTACATCATGAAGAGTACGCCAAGGGCCTTCTCGGATTGCTGACAAGATTCAGGTCCTGTCAGGTCCTGGTAAACGCCGATCGCGGACAAGTGGATCCTGCGCGAAAGTTGGCGGTTCAAATGGACGGGAACTTACCAGGAGTTGGCCGGGAATTGAAGACCGTTGTATTATCCGGTCGATATTTATGTCGCGAGTATCAATTCCTGGTTTTTCGCTGAGCCTAAGTTTGGCTCTTGCGATTTGTGCTCAAGAGATGCGAACTAGTCCAAAGGAACATGGCCTAGCGGGAAACGTCCAGAGTGTTGAGACGACTGTTGTCGATACGTCGACGAAGTCGTACAAACTTCGTCCCGATGGCCGTGAAGAATTGGAAGATTTCGGAAATCCCTCCGACGGCTCGCTCGGTTCTCCGCTGGTCTGGGAGGCTCTTAGATTTGATGCCCAAGGCAAATTGGTCGAAGACATCGACTTAGAACGCCCAGACATTGAGCAGGAATCGTACCGGTACGTCTACACTTTCAACCCGCGTGGACTGCTCGTCGAGAAGGCAGGTTACCGCGAGAACGGCTCATTCGATGAGAGGAGCATATACATTTACGGACCAAGGGGCGAAAAGATTGAGCAACTTTATTACTCCGCTAGTGGTCAAGTTACATCGCGGTATGAATTCGATGAACACCAGAACATTGTCTCGATTGAGTGGTACGGAGATGACGGGAAGGTTCGACAGAAAGAGAGCCACCGGTACGAGTATCTGAGCAAGGGAAATACTCTTGAGCAAGTCTACTACCCGCCAGAGAGGCAGCCCGGGGTTGGCATTATCCGCGTGCCGCTTGGTACTGCCACCGAAAAATCAGTCAAGGTGCAAACCCCGACTCGGTATCGCACGGTATTCGTCCGTGATGATGCGGGTCAATTGCGAGAAGAAAGTCGTTACCATCCCGACGGTTCGCTGTTTGAGAAAAAGATTTTCGACCCAAAAGGAATTCTGAGGAGCAAGGAGTGGCGGCTAGGAGACGCGGCCGTAACGACTACAATTTACGACGACCAAGGCCGGGAGATTGAGTCGCATACGGTTGCAGAAAAAGGATTCGGCTCACCAAGGGCTCTTGATGACCGTACCTTATTCTCCTACGATGAGCATGGCAACTTAACGAAAATGGTCACGAGCGGGCCTGATGGTTCTCTCATCGCGGAGACGACCAGCGTGTTTGATTACGATAATCATGGAAATTGGGTCACAAAGACGGAAACCGTACTGAACAATACCTGGAAGACGGAACCATTCCCCGCAGCGTTCGAAACAATTCGTCAGTTCCATCGAGCCATTTCTTATTTCCCAGATAAATGACACGCAGCCAACTTAAGAGAACCCGGTAGCGCCTGGTAAACGCCGTGCCGTCCATTTGAATTGACTTCTCCGGTTATGCGACTTACCAGATGGGATGAGAAGGCCGGTCTCCACGGGATGCGATACGCTCCCAATAATCGACGTGCTCGAAGCACAAGAGAAAGGAGACCGGCTGTGAAGAAGATTAGCACTGTACTGACATTTGAGAACGAAATTTGCAATGCGCAAAAGCTGACGATTGGTGTGGATCTGGGAGATCGCTGGTCGTTCTA
>WNGG01008399.1_pt1 | contig 15305 bp, 13 predicted proteins | sample 5400661 | NCBI WGS metagenome assembly WNGG01 (sample SAMN13153372, study PRJNA577476) | soil metagenome | isolation source: 100 cm soil or saprolite under Garry oak tree replicate 1 | place: USA:California | collected 2016-06-15
CCACCTGCTCGTACCCCTTCTTGTCGTTCACCGCGCGCCAGCGGATCATCCCGGCCTCAAAATCGACGTCGTCCCAGAACAGACTCCGCCAGGCCGACAGCCGGCGACCCGTACCCTCCGCCACGATCAAGGCCAGTTTTCAGCAGCGGGTGAACCCGTTCGGCAACTTCCAGCAGCCGGCAGTAAACATCGTGCGCCATCACCGGCCGGTTCGGATTCTTCTCGCTCGGGAGCCGCACGCCGACGAGGGGGTTCTCCTTCAGCAACCGTTCCCCATTCGTCTTTCGCTCCGCACGGCCCACCGCAGGGCCCGTCGAGCAGTGAGCTGCCTACCATCCATGCCGTCCGCGTCCCGACAACCGCCGCCGTCCAGATGCGGCGAACGCCGGCGAGCCTACGGTCCGGTTGCTCCGCTGTCAAGCATCACGACTTTGCGCCCCTCGATCAGGAGACTCCTGGTTCGGAGCTCACACCACGCCGCCGTTCTGACTGACGAGGCGCAGCTCGCGCGCTATGCGTTTGGCATTCGCTCCAATGGTGTCGAATGCGGTGTCGATTGACCCCGACATCCTGCGAAGTGGGGACAGCTCCCGCCCGGATGCATGATCTGGGGTCCAAGGTCGATCGTGGTAACAACAGTGGTAACAAGGCGGCCAGCGTTAAACTGCGCTGCCCGACGCAGCACACAGCTAAGTGCTTGAAACAGCAACAGCCAGCGCTGGTGTGCGCAAACTGTAGCACCTGAAGCGGGCATCCATGCTCGACAAGTGGCCGTCTCCGGCCAAGTTGCCCGAAACCCGTGCCCTGAAGGTCTCGGCTCTGGATTATGACATCGGTCGAGTTCATCAGGGAAGCCGTGCAGAACAAGACCGGGAAGAACGCGGGCCTACGGTCCGTTTGGTTCAACGGCAAGCGACACGACCGTCAGACGGGGAGGCTGGATGAATACGTGAAGCCGCAGTTCCAGAAGTACGTCGCAACTGACTTCAGTCGCATTCGCGGGTCCACGCCATGAACAATCGCTCGCTGCAGGCTGGGGCGGCGCTCCACCACGGGCGGTCGCAAAAGAGGGGTGGGGGGGGCCTGATCGACGCGTCACACTGGCGAACACGGGAGTCCTGCGGTGCTCGAGGCCCGGAGGGGCCGAGCAGCACGCAATGTCCGCCGCGGCCCTTCGGCGCTTGCGTATCCGTTATTGAGCACCCTCGGCACACCGGGCCAGCCACTCCCTTGGATGACAAGGAGTTAGTCGGATGCACCAGACCGGCGATCAGAAGGTCATCCGTTCCTCGACACCGCCGTTGACAGACGTCTTGCGCGCGCGCGGAGATGGCCACCTCGCAGCGTGCCGACCGCCTTTGCGCAAGCAGCGGACCTGCTCATGACTGACGCGGGGGATGGCTCTGATCTCCGGGGGTCCCGGATTAGGGAGCGGGGCGCGTCGCGGGCGCCAACGTGCGCCGCGCGTAGTCGCTGACCGAAACGAGCTTCAGAGGAAAAGTTCTGAGCGTCTGCGTCATCTCGATCGCATCCCCTTGGGCATACGCGAGCATCAAGGCGGCGAAGCTCTGCTGTAAGGGGTCGGTCGCGGCAGCCCGCTGGTCGCGCAGGGTCTTTTCGTCGACATGCTCTACTCGGAACGCACGTCCGCCCACCTGTTCGAAGATGCGGACGACCTCGAGGGGGCTGAGAGCCGCGGGACCGCCTAACTCAATCGTCGCGTTTCGCGCGGAGGGCTGATCCACTGAGAGGGCGGCGAAGCGAGCGACGTCACCCAAGCTGATCCAGCTGATCGGGTTCCTTCCCGACCCATAGATCCGGGCCTGAGCGTTCGCGGGGTCGAATCCGAGGGCGGGGCTAAGCCACACCTCCATGAACACACTGGGCGCAAGGACCGTGTAGGTCATGCCGCTCCGCTGCAAATGGGCCTCAACGGTTCGTTTCGCCGTCGTGAGCGGGCAGTCCACATTGATCTGGTGGGAGTACGACACGTAGACGAATCGGGAAACCCCGGCGGCCTTCGCCGCATCGACGAGCCGCTCCTGCCCCTCTAGGTCCACGGTCTGGATTGAGTCCCCCGCCTGGCGGGAGAAGGTGGTGGACGCGGTCGTGATCACCGTGGCTGCGCCACGGCACGCGGCGTCGAGCGATGCGCGATCCTTCAGGTCTCCCTGGACGAGGGTGGCGCCCGAGCGCTTGAGTTGTTCGACCTTCAGCGGGTCGGACGTCGAGCGCGTCAGCGCCCGGACCGGCTTGCCGGCCTGCCTCAGGTGCCGACAGATCTCACCGCCCAAAAGCCCCGTGGCGCCGATAACGAGATTCATATGCCCCCCAAGGAGTCGAGTTCGGGGAGCCGGCGCGCCCGCGCGAGGTCTCGCACCGCACTGAACTCCGGGTCATCGCGGTAGCGGGCGAAGTTGTCGTCCGCCTCGAGTGCCGGCAGATCACCCCAGCCGTACGTGCCGGCGCGACGCAGCGCCCGCAGCGCTTCCTGCTGGTGCCCGGCTGCGGCATGGTAGCGCGCCAGGTCGTACTGCGCCTGCGCGTCGCTGCCCTCCCACATCCAGTTGAAATCGTAGTCCTGCTTGCGCTCGAGCAACCGGCATGCGTCTTCGACCTGTCGCGCTTCGTCGCGTCGCATGTGGAGCCGATGGAATGCCCTGGCGAGCCCTAAGCCCGCCTTCACGCAAAGGTAGCCGACCCCAAGGCGCTGCGGGTGCTGCGCGATGATCTCCCCTGCCCGGGTGTAGTGCCCGACGGCCCGATCATAGTTCCCCGCATGCTCCTCGATTTCGGCGAGGCCGCAGTAGCTGAGCGCCGCGAACGCTTCGGCGTACACGTGGTCCGCTCCCTCGTAAAGCTCCAGCGCACGCCGCAACCGCGTGCGGGCATCCTCCCAGTGGCCTTCGCGCAGATCGAGACCGGCGCGCAGGGTCAACCCGCCCACGAACCGGATCTCCTTGAACCGCCCCGTTACCTCGATCTCCACCGCACGATCAAACGCCACGCGTGCGACGTCGTACTGCCCGTTCAGCATGTACATCCAGCCGAGGCCGATATAGGCAGGCTGAAAATTTGGTTCGACCGCGATCGCTCGGACGAGCATCGGCGCTGCCTCGGGATACCGCTCCCAGCAGTGCTCGACGGCCCCCCGCACGGTCCGACTGAGGCCCGCGAAATAGTGCGAAAACGTGCTCTCCGGCTCCAGCGCGACCGCGCGATCGGCAGCGCGCTGGCCCTCCTCGAACCGGTAGGCGCGGGTGTAGGCGTACGCGAGCCACCCATAGGGCTCAAACAGGTCAGGGTCCAATTCGAGAGCCCGTTCCAGGTGAGTGATCGCTAGGCTCAGATCCTCCTTCTGCGTGCGAGCGATGTAGCGGAACGCGCACGTGCTCCCGAGGCCGGAGTAGGCGAGAGCATAGGCCGGATCGATCTCGATCGCGTGCTGGAAGTATTCTGCCGCCTGCTCGAGGCTCGTCTTTCCGAATAGCGTGAACAGCTGTCGGCCTTTCGCGTAGTACTCGTAGGCTTGGAGCTCGGCCGTCTGCGGTCTGCCGATGCGCTCCAAGTCGTTGCTCGAGAGCTTGACATTGAGGATGTCCATCAGCCCGGTGACAATGCGGTCTTGGAGCGTGAAGATCTCCTGGATGGGCCCGTCGAGCTTGGCGGCGCTGATCAGCTCCTCCGTTTCGGTCTCGGCGAACTGCGGCGTGATGCGGATGAGGGCGCCGAAGTTCTGGAACCCGCCCCACACGACCCACCGGGCCCCGAGCGCCCGTCCCACACTCAGGATGTCACTGCCGCTCATCGCTCCCTTCTCTGTCCCTGCGAGCGCCCGTGCTGCCCGCTCGTGGTTGATGACCTTTAGGCCCGGGATTTTTTTCAGGTCGACGCTCACCGTCTCCGCGATCCCGCTCGAGAGCCAGTCGAGTGCGGGGTCGCCGGAGATGTTTGCGAAATCGAGTACCACGATCGAGTTCTCGTGGCCAACCTGGGCCACGGCGGAGACGGGTCCGGTCAATGCCTCAGCAAACTGGGCGGCCGTCGCAAAGCGATCGGCCGCCACCTTCGCTAACGCTTTCGTGATCGCCTGTTCTACGGACCTGGGAACGGTCTGGCGTACTGTCCGGAGCCGCGGCGCCAGATCCAGCGACTGGCGCGCCAGCACGGCTTGCGGCGTCGAGGCGAGGAAGGGCGGATCGCCGGCGAGCATCTCGTAAAGCATGCAGCCGAGCGCGTAGATGTCTGTCCGTCCGTCGATCTGCGATTGCCCGCTCGCTTGCTCGGGGCTCATGTACGCCGGCGTGCCGATCGCGACGCCCGTCGCCGTGAGATTCCCGCCTGCGGCAGCGGTGATCGCCCGGGCGATCCCGAAATCACTCACGACTGCGTGCCGAGCCTGGAGCAGAATGTTCTCGGGCTTGATGTCCCGGTGCGCGACGTCGTGACTGTGGGCGTAGGTCAGCGCATCCGCCACTTCGCGTGTGATCTGCAGCGCGTCCTCGAGCGGCAGCTGCTGCTCCCGATTCAGTCGATCCCGCAGGGATTCGCCCTCTACAAACGGCATCACGTAATACAGCAATCCGCCGGCCTCGCCGGAGTCGTGGAGAGGCAGGATATGGGGATGGCTCAGGCCGGCCGCGATCTCGATCTCGCGGAGAAAACGCTCCGGCCCGAGCGCGGCCGCGAGGTCGGGCTTCAGGACCTTGATGGCGACTTTTCGATGGTGCTTCAGGTCCTCGGCGAGGTAGACGGTTGCCATCCCCCCGCGGCCGAGCTCGCGCTCGATCGTGTACCGGTCGGCGAGGGCAGCTTGCAGACGGGCGAGAGGATCGGTCAGCCGGGGACTCGTGAGCGCGGGACAGCTCCATCATAGGGTGCGGCCCTAGGCAGGGCCAGAGCCCCTCCTGCGGAGTTCGGCCCCGCACCGCGTAGTTTTTCCTACCGCGGTGCTGGTGTTTCACACTACCGTGCTCTATGCTCTCCCGCCTCCGCTCCGCCGCCGTGCTCGGCATCGACGCCTATCTGGTCGATGTCGAGACCGACCGCGCCCCGCGCGGCGAGCAGCGTAGTCTCTGACGGGATCGGACAGCGCAGCCAGCCTAGCCGCCGCTCCGGTCCTTAACGAGCGGGCCCTCGACCGGGTGTACGAACTCCAGCCGAACCGCACGCACGGTGACGGCCGTCGCGCGCGCGTAGAACGCGCGGCGTGTAACAGGACCTAACCGTCCGTGGCCCTGTCGGTTCGTGACAGCACGGACGGCGAGCAGCGGATTGGTCATCCGCCGCGCAGGGCTAACGCGCTCTGCCCGCTGTGATTGGAGAGTGCTTTGACGGGATGTTTGCCGCAGTGCCCGGTCGCCCGCACCGACCGCTTGTACATCAGGCGGTCGGAGCGATCGGACTGCCGGATTCAGCGTGGAGCCGCAACGTTCCAATGCCGTGGTGGTCGTCGCACACAGGACCTTTCATCCGAAGAAGGCACCCTAAAAACGCACACTCCGTCCCCACAGCTGCAGCTTGCCCCTGGCCTCCTCCACGCGCGCCGCCCAGCCCCCGCGCGGCAGGTCGTAACGCTGCAGGAACTCGCGATAGTCCGCCACGGCCGCCGTCGTGTCCCCCGACGCCTCCTCGATCCGCGCCCGCTCGAACAGCGCCGGCGCGGCGAAGACGGCGTTCGCCGGAGCGAGGAAGCGGTGAAACCCCCAGAACACGGCCTCGTGCCAGTGAAGGAGTCGGGCCGCCTGCACGGTGTCCCCGGCCGCCAGCAGCCAGCGGCTGGCGGACAGGCGGTTCACCGAGTTGAAAAATGGATGGTGTCGGCCGTACTCGTGGTGGCGCACATGTTCCGCGCTTTCCCACTCCACGGACGCGAGCGCGCGCGCGGCCGTCCGGCGGTCACCGGTCAGCTCGACCGCAAACGCGGCGAGCGAGCGCTCGAGCAAGTCTGCCTCGGCACTGCCGCTCTCGTGGACCTGCCGCCGCGCCCGAGCCAGTCCGGTGGCGTCTCCGCTCGCGTGCGCCAGGATCCCGTCGAGCCACGCCAACTCCGCCCGCCCCTCCGGCCAGGTCGGTACCGCCCCGGGACGTGACGCCGCTGCCCGACCGCGGCCCACCGACCCCACGTGGGCCCCTGCCACCGCGAGACCATAGGCCACAAGCGACGCGGTGGAGTCATCCGCGAGACGCCGCCACCGATCCATCGCCACTCCGCTCGAGTCCCAGTCGCCCCGCGCCGCGTACGCGAATCCCTTCCCCATCCACAGGATGGCCTGAAACGCCCGGCTGGGCTCCAGCGCGAGGATCGCGTCGTTGAACTTCACCTGACCTCGCGGAAAGCCCGAGTAGGACAGGAACCCGAAGCCTATGAACTCGCTCGGCGCGGCACCGTGAGTGGCTACGACGAAGTGCGCGTCCCGCGTGAGCAGGGCAGGAGCCCAATTCCCACCGGCCGCGACGAGGCTGTTCACCGCGTCATAGAAGCCCATGAGATCAGGATTGATCCGAAAGCCCTTCGCCGTGGCGAAGCTCGCCAGGGTTCGGAGGGTCCGGGCGGAGGCGGCCGAGTCCCGTTGGGAGGCAACCGTCCAAGAGAGATGCTCCCAGGCGGGCGCGAACCTCGGGTTCAGCGCAACCGTCCGCTCCAGCGCCGCGCGCGAGTCGTCGTAGGTGGTGCCCAGGTAGGGCGTCCAATGGACCAAGTAGTTGCCATAGTCGTACCAGGCGGGCCAGTAAGTGGGGAACCGATGGGTGACGTCCCGCCAGATGGCCAGCTGGTCGCTCATCGTGGGCGCAAGGAATTGCGCCTCGATCATGAGCCGGTCCGCCGCGGGAAACTCGCGCCGGTGCGCGATGAGTCTCACAACGGTGGCGCTGTCGGCGCTCGAGCCCTCGTAGACGCGCGGATACAACGACCGCCAGAAGGCGAACCAGAAGGTTGAGTCGGCGGCGAAGGCCCGGTCGAATTCTCGCACGGCCACGTCGAACTCGGCCCGCGCCAGGGCCTGCTCGCCTGCCAGGTAGGCCCGGAGCGCAGGCACGGAGCGAGTGGTGATAGCGGCCAGATCGGGCGCCGGCGGTTGGCCGTGCTGCCACACCTGCCTGAGCAAGGCCAACGTGGCAGCGTCGGTCAGGCCTGCGACGTCATCCACAGAACCGATCACGGTCGCGTGGGCGAGCGCGGCGAGGCTGTCCAGATCGAAGAGCGCGGCGTCCAAGCGCACGTCTCGTCCTGCGGGGACCAGCGTCCCGCGCAGCACGCTGCGCGCGCCCAGACGGCGGGCGAGCTCGGCCCCTGCCCCCGGCGTGAGGGGCTCATCCTCGCCCACCTGCGCGAGGACAGTGATCGCCTCCGCGGTGTGGATCCCACCGACGCCGTCGAGGTTCGCGCTGAGGGTCACCACGAGCTCCCGGCCGAGGCGCTGGAGCGCCGTGTCGGCCGTGACCGGAACCAACGGCATGACCGCGATCGTCGAGACTGAGGGAGCCACTGCGCCCACTGCCCAGCGACTCCGGAACAGGAATACAAGAAAGGCAACTACTAGCGCGACCGCAGCCGCGCCGGCGCTGCGGGCGACGCTGCGGCGACGCGAGCGGCTCGGAGCGACGGGCGGCGGTAGCCGCAGCGCGGCGTCCAGCGCCTCGGCGAACTGTACCGCGGTAGCGTATCGGTCGGCCGGCGCCTTCGCCAGCGAGCGCCCCAGCACGTGGACCACCGACTCCGGGACCGTGCGCCGGACCTGCGTCACGGGCGCAGGATCGGCCGTCAGGTGCTGGTGCAACACGCTCTCGACCGTTGGGCCCATGAAGGGCGGCTGCCCCGCCAGCATCTCGTACAACACGCACCCCAGGCTATACAGGTCGCTCCGGCCGTCGAGCTGCCGCTCCCCGGCCGCCTGCTCCGGGCTCATGTAGGCCGGGGTCCCGACCGTCAGTCCGGTCGCCGTCAATATGTCCCCACCTGCCGCGATGATCGCCCGGGCAATCCCGAAGTCGGCAACCACCGCATGGCCTTCCTGCAACAGGATGTTCTCCGGCTTGACGTCGCGGTGGAGCACGTTGTGGCGATGCGCGTGGTCGAGGGCACTCGCGATCTCACTGGTGAGTCGCACCGCGTCTTCCAGAGCCAGCTGCTTCTCGCGGCTCAAGCGTTCCCGCAGTGATTCCCCGTCGATGTAGGGCATCACGTAATACAGGAAACCGTCGTCTTCTCCTGAGTCGTGGAGCGCGAGTATATGGGGGTGCGTGAGGCCGGCCGCGATCTCGATCTCACGGAGAAACCGCTCCGGACCCAGGGCAGCCGCGATTTCGGGCTTCAGGACCTTGATGGCGACTCTGCGATGGTGCTTCAGGTCCTGGGCGAGATAGACGGTTGCCATCCCACCGCGGCCGAGTTCACGCTCGATCGCGTAGCGCTCAGCGAGGGCACGCTGCAGGCGGGCGAGCAAGTCGGGCAGACGGAAGCTCGTGGGCGCGGGACGGATCTATCATAGCAGCCGCGCTCGGATCCGGCCAGAACTGAACGAGCGCGGCTCGCGAGTTGGCCCCTATGTGCCGTGATATCCTTACACTCGCTTGATGTTAGCTCCCCGGCACTTAGCCGGATCTCTTCTCGGTCGCAAATGACAAGATGGAGTCGTTCGCCATCTACTTCGACAACACGCCGTTCAAAGAGCTCTCACCGTCCAGGCGCGCGACCTGAGATCACGATCGACCACGCGAGCAGCAGCGCGATCAGAATGTCGGGCACCAGAGGCACAAGAAAAAAGTATCGTGTCACAAGGATCGCATGCGCGACGTTCGCGACGAGGAACAGTGCGATGATCGGTCGCACGATCACCGGCGTCGTGCCGGCGATGGTCGCCAATTGCCAGAATAAAATCGCTTCGACGAGGCAGATGAACGCGGCCTCGAGGCCGTAGCCGTAGTACATGTCCCAGTAACTGCGCATGGAGCCGCCGAAGTTGAACCGGTGCGCCTTCATCGCCGCTACCACGGTCACCTCGGCGTCGCCGTGAGTCGGTTGAGCACGGACGAACAGCGCAGCGTGGCCGAAGAACTGAAGTAGCGCGACTACCGCGGTGACGCGGAGCAGTGTGGACGTGGTCATGGGAACTCTCTCTTTAGGTAGTCAGCGGTCGCTCACTTCGCGCCGCCGCTGCGCCGCGTCAATTCGCCGACCGCCGCCGGCCAGTGCTCCTTGTGGAAGATCAACCGCGACGTCCGGATCAGTCCTGCATCGACCGTGATCCACTCGATCGTCGGCACCGTCCCCGCCGGGGTGTCGGTGACGAAATCATAGAGCACCGCGACATCGCTGCCGTCCACGATCGTTGTCTGTACGTCGTTCCGTACGATAATCGGCGCGAGCCGGCGAAGAGCGTCGACGTACGCCGGAACGCCGCGGATCGACCGACCCGATGTCAGGAACTCGACATTCGGGTGGAGCAATTCAGCGACGCGATCGAACTGTTTCTGGCCGACGGCTTCGATGTAGGCGACGGCGAGCGCACGAGGATCGTTCTTCATGTCCATGATGGTCTCCGGTGTAATGTACTTGAGAAACTCAACCAGGCACTTGATATTGTCAAGCCAGCGGCTTACCATCCGCCATGCGCTCCTACGGACAGTTTTGCGGGCTCGCCAAGAGCCTCGACGTCATTGGCGCTCGCTGGACGCTGCTCATCGTCCGCGAGCTGCTCATTCGCGGGCCTGCTCGTTACACCGATCTGCGGATTGGCCTTCCTGGCATCCCCACCAACCTGCTCGCCGAGCGGCTACGCGACATGGAGGAGGAGGGGTTGCTTCGCCGGGACATGGCGCCGGCCCCGGCGGCCGCGGCCGTGTATGCGCTCACCCCGCGCGGCGAAGCGCTCGAGACGGTCATCGCCGCGCTCGGCCGGTGGGCCGCGCCGCTGCTCGAGGCGCCGGCGAAGGACGACGTCTTTCTTCCCCACTGGCTGGTGCTACCGGCGCGACTCTATCTCACCGACCGCGCACCGCGCAAGCCGCCCGTACGCGTCGAAGTCCGCGATCGAAACGAACGCGTCACGCTTGAGGCGGCGAACGGTAGGGTGACCGCGCGCGTTGGGCCGGCGGACAAGCCGGACGCCGTGATCATCGGGCCGACGCCGCTGGCCTGGCAGCTGCTCCTGGCGAAGATCGACCTCGCGCAGGCGCGCAAGGCGGGGCTTGCGGTCGAGGGAAAGCCAGCGGCGCTCAAGCGGTTTGGACCCCTCCTGAGACAATAGGAACGAGAGCCGCACGCTCGCCGGTCGGACGGGAGCTCCCGTCCGCGTGTCGCCTCAACGGATTCACGACCGCGTCAAAGAGCGCACAGTCGTTGATCACCGCGCTTCCGCTCTACGACACCGATGCCCAGAACACCGCGTAATTGCTACGTGGTGTCGTAACTTCGGCCTCTAACCGTTCGCACGGGGTTCAGGAGGGCCGGGTTCCAATCTGCGCACGGGAGCATTTCTCTCGGTCGATTAGACGGGTTGTGTCCGTAGCGAAGTGGAAGGGCGCGAGAGGAGAAGTGTGAGCCTTGCAACCTTCCGAGAGAAACGACCTCCTGAAATCGGTCCAGGAGGTCGCTCGTGGTGTGAGTTGCGGTGTGAGTTTCTCGCTACTACGCAGCGATTTCAGCTCTCGAGGTACGACTCCGACTGCCCAGAACAACGCGTAAGTACTACATTTCGTCGTACGTCGGTACGCTCGGTCGCCGCTTCGGGACCAGGAGGTCGGTGGTTCAAATCCACTCGCCCCGACTGAGACCCCAAATGCTCGATAGCCCGTTGGCGGTATCGAGCATTTCATTCATAAGCACAGCCCGGCCCAGACAAACAAGCGATCACCGCGATTCCGACAGCGACTGTGGAGAGGCCGAGGAATAGCCCGATCGTTTTGCCAGCACTCACCTTCGAGGTCGCAACCTCCGTGACGTCCCTAGCCGCGACGCCTGAGAGCACTCCGTTGTGGACCCCCGCCAGCGTATCGCCCGCGGCGATTCGGGGCTGTTCGAGAACAATACGGGAACCGTCGGACCGGGTCAGGCGCACGGCGCGGGGGTGCTTGGTCGAGATCAGCTGCAGCGGGCTGACTTCCTTCTCAACGTGCCAGCTCGTACATGCGGCGAGATAACAGAGGAGGAGCGTGCAGGCGAATGGTCGGCGAAGCATGTTGACTCCCGTGTGGGTGCTCCAACTTGGACAAGAAAGGTCTTTGTTTGTACCAGGATAGGATGCAGATTCATAGGCACGCACGAAACCCAGCATCTCACCCCTGCTTCTCGCGCCAGTAGCTCAGCTGGATAGAGCGTCGGCCTCCGGAGCCGAAGGTCCCGCGTTCGAATCGCGGCTGGCGCATTGAGTTAGGTGCGCCCCGATCGAGGGTCTGTAGGCGCGCGGTGCAGTAGGTGTGCCGGAACATCTTGGACCGAATCTCTCCCAGCTTCCACCCCGCGCGCACCCCTACCGCATCCAGCAACTTTCGGAAGTCCGTCGCCATCGCCTCGCGGCCGGTACGGAAGGACGGAAACAGCAGTTTTCCAGGTGGCCGACCCGCTCCGAAGACCCAAAGGCGCAGGATCTCCTCAAGTTGCGGCCACAGCGGCACAGCTCGGAAGGACGTGGCCGTCTTCAGCCGCCGCCAATCATTCGGCCTGAAGGTGACTGTGCGCCGATCGAAGCTCACGTCGTCCGTCTCCAACCCAAGCACTTCAGACTCGCGGCCCCCCGTCAATAGAAAGGTCGCGATCAACGCGTAGGCCCGACCCACGGCGTCGTGGGTTCGGGCTGCTTCCACGAGCAGGGCCGCGTCAGGAATCTCCAGCCACCTCGCCTCCTGGCGCCGCGCGGTGGGTTTGTCCATCATCGCCGCGACTGGATTGTAGCCCGGTACCACGTAACCCTCCGCCTGGGCGCGACGGTACAGGTTCGACAGACCATTTAAGTGATGCCGAACCGTGCCGCCGCTCATGGACTTGCTACGGCGCCCGCTGGGACGAGTCTGCAGCAGTTGACCAGCCCAACGGGTCACGTCGTCCACAGTGATGCTGGACAACTCCCGCCTAGCACCGAAGAACGCGACAGCCCGCTCGAGAAAGTGCTCGTTCTCGGCAAGCCAGCGGGGGGTCACCTTGCCGGCGCTGGCCTTCTTCATCAGGTGTTCGCGTGCGAACGCCTGCAGCGTGGCCTCCTTCGGTAAGTGGTGGATGGCGCCAGCCTGGCGTTTCGCACGAAGCGCGTCGAGCTGCTCCAGGCGCTTCGCGGCCAACACCTCCGCGGCGTGGGGATCGGCCGTGGCAAGCTTCTCGCCCGGCACGACTAGCGCCTCCTGCCCACCGCCGAGGTCTGCGTAATCCCGGAACTCGCCGTACGCCCGGCAAATCCCGCCTCGTTCACGCCAGTACACGCGTGATCTTGCCCTTCGCCGTTTCATGGCTTCTTTGTTCCTTCCTGTCCGCTAGGGACGATTACATAGGGGTTCGTATCGGACCTGCGCTCGTCGGGAGGTGTCGGGAATCCTGCGTTCTCCCGCAGCCGCCGATAGTTCAGCTTCGCCTCGCCAGCGAACCACAGATTGAGGATCTGTTCCCATGCGGCAATGAGATTGAGCGTCGCGGCCTCCTCCTCGGGGTCCGTCGGCAGGTGAGGCGACCGCGCAAACCCGCCCTCAATCATCGAGCTCACCACAAACCACGGATCAGGCAGCCCAACCAGCAACTCCTTGCGCCACTCCTCCACCCGGACGAGTTGGCGGACAAATCGCGCCACGTAGTGGATGACCTCCTCGGGCGACTTCGTTTCTTCGACCCCGGCGTCGCGCAGTGTGGGGTCGCCAAGATCCCGCTCGCACGCCTGCGCGCACTTGGTCAGCAGCCGGGTCGTCGCCAGCTGGGCGCGGGGCGACTCTGGGGGAAAGCCGGTCCCGAAGAACACATTCTCGGATCCGGCTGGCGGATAGAGGGGCATGATCATGACCGTCGGCTCCGCGAGCCATTGTTCGGAGACCCCGAGCAGCTTCGCGAGCCGGGCTCGCCGGCTGCGCCGGCAACGCTTGATGCCCTCCCCTCCCGCCAGATAGGCGACCGTTTGTTGGTGCTCCTTCAACCGCCGGGCCACTTCCGTGACCCGGAGGCGCTTATCCGCGATCGCCGCCCGCAAGTGGGGACTATAGACCGGGACCATCGGATCGCCCTTCTTGCCAGCTCCCTGACCTCGAGCCATGGGGCACACCTCCGGGAGTGTCCTCCTTGGTTGAGCTTCCTTGCGCCGTACCTTTAGCCCGTCTATTTTTGTGTAGTACAATTAGTCATATGTGCGCTACAAAATGTAATACCGCAAAGCCAAATCGGGCAACCCAGGGCATTGCTGGATGGGAAAGGTCGAAGCGAGCGAACTGAGCATGGAGCGCCTGGTGGCGGAGCTGCAGGCCCTGCCCCCAGGGTCGCTCGTGCCCCGCGATTGGGTGCTGGGGCGCCTGTCCGAGCCTCCTACCGAAGCGGCCACCCCCCTCCTCCCAGTGGCACTCACCGTGGATCTGACAGCCGACCTCGCCGCCTGGCGGACCGCACGGCGGTCGCGGGGCGGCTCCCACCAAGACAACGAGCGGTAATGCCGCGGAGCAGGTAAGCAGCCAGGATCAACAGAAGAGAACGGAGGAACCCATGAAGAGGTTGCTAACGATCGGTCAAGTCGCCGCCCGGCTCGGGCGATCGGTGGACTTTGTCCGCCAACGGACGGATGACGGGCAGCTCAAGGCGGAGCCGCGGGGCAAAGGAAAGTATCGGCACTACACCGAGGCCGCCGTCGCCGCGTACGAGGCCAAGGAGCAGCGCCATCGACCCCCGCCACGGGCTCAACCCCAGCCCAAGCGACCGAGTCTACCGCCACGGCCGCCGCGTCCAGCGAGGCCAGCCATCGGCCCCGCGCTGTTTCCGGACGACAAGCGATTGTGGGACGACGAGCTCGACGTCGAGCCACCAACGCCGCCTGCTCCACATGCACCGTCGCCTGCAGAGCGCGTATACCTTGACACTCTCATTGTCGTGGGCATGCTCCGCGCGCCCTGGGGTCTGCCCGAGGAGTGGCGGGGCAAGCTGCGCGCGGACCTTGAGCAGTATGTCACCATCGAGCGCTTCCCGATCCGAGAAAGCGTCTTAAGCGCGCCCACAACCATTCGACATCACGTCGAGGCCTTTCTCGCCCCGTATAACGAGGCCAAGAAGAAGGAGGAAGAACGACAGCGCGCGAGCGAGGCCGCAGCCCGGGCCGCCGAGGAGCGGCGGTGCGCCCTGATCAGCTATGGGGGCCAACTGCTCGAGAACGAACTCGCAAGCTGGGCGTCGGACGACCCGAAAGATGAGGCCCGTCGCGAGGTCGATTTGGTGCTGCAGGCCGAGGTGAGGCCGGACTGGGGCGAACAGAAGGTTCGAAAACTCGTGACGGAGCTGCTGGACCAGTATGAGGAGGACGACGACGGGAACGATGAGGAGGTGGACGATGACGACGACGGCAAACGGGAGTTCGATGACTAGAGCGCCAGAATCTGGTCAATCTGGCGAATCTGAATCTCGATCTAGGTTCGAATCTCGGCTGGGACCTAGGTTCTAACCTAGGTTCCCGAGCATCACGCATTCTCCAACTGGCTCGACGGGCCGCTGATCTCCGGGTCTCCAAGGAAACCCTGGAGGATCCCCGAGTGAGAAAGGGTTGAGAGTACCCGGTGAGCATGGTTTGCCACCGTCCCGAGACGACGTACCCGCAAGGGCCGGCCTGGTCGCAGGCCCGGAGGTGCTGGCGGGGCCGAGCTTGCGGATGAGCTGGCCACGGCCTCAGAGCGATTGGGGATTGATGCCGAGCGTGCGGATGGTGCGGGTCTGCTATTCGAGCAGGGCCTGCTGAAGATGGCACTGCGGGAGCGCGAGCAGCTCCTCCTAGGCCCTGACCTTGTCCTGTGCCGGGGGAGCGGGCAACCGCTCGCCCGACGCCTTCTCGGGCAGGGCGAGCGTCGGCGTCTCGTTTCTCCGGGCGACGCCCTCGACGAGCCCCTTGAACAGGTCGAGCGGCAACGGGAAGATCGTAGTCGACTTGTTCTCCGAGGCGATCTCGGTCACCGTCTGGAGGTAGCGGAGCTGGATCGCCGCCGGCTCCCGCCCGATGATCCGCGCGGCCTGCGCGAGCTTGTCCGACGCCTGCAGCTCGCCCTCGGCGTTGATGATCTTGGCCCGCCGCTCGCGCTCCGCTTCGGCCTGCCGGGCCATCGCGCGCTTCATTTCCGGCGGCAGGTCCACGTCCTTCACC
>WNGG01006564.1_pt1 | contig 15303 bp, 14 predicted proteins | sample 5400661 | NCBI WGS metagenome assembly WNGG01 (sample SAMN13153372, study PRJNA577476) | soil metagenome | isolation source: 100 cm soil or saprolite under Garry oak tree replicate 1 | place: USA:California | collected 2016-06-15
GCTCCGGCGGCGGGCCGGTAGCGGGTCGTAAAGATGATGATCTCGCCCTGTTCTGTGGGGATCGCTTCACCGCGGGACTGGGCACGCGGCCGTTGCTCGACCAAGAGGAACTCACCGCCGGTGTAATCACGGCCACGCTGGCTCAGAAAGCAGGTAAGCTGTAAGGGAAACACGACCTCGCCGTACAGGTCTTGGTGCAGGCAGTTGTAGCCGCCCGCCTCGTAGTACAGAAGCAAGGGCGTCGGCCGGGTCTGCCCATGCTCACGGCAGTGAGCGAGGAGCCCCGACAGGTTTGTTGGGTAGCGCTCGGGTGTTCTGAGCGCTTCCATCCAGCGGTTGGCGATGGCAGCGAGAGGCGGATAGGCGTGCGTGCGCAGGGTCTGCACCAGCGGCGGCAGGGGCTCGGCGAAGTATTTGTATTCACCGACCCCAAAGCGGTACCGCGCCATGTCGATGCGGCTGCGGAACCGAGTCTCGTCCGCATACAGCTCAATAAGTTCGACGCACTCGTCCGGGGTCAGCACGGGCGGCGTCTTGGCATAGCCGCGTTCCCAGAGTGCCTGCTCGATGGCTGGCCAGTCCAGGGTTTCAAGTCGCTCTTTGATAGTCATGGTGGTGTCCATAACATGTGGTTCATACGAAGGGTAGTCGGCGGTGAAACCACCGGCGCAGGAGGAGAGGGTAGGGATGTGTCACGTTATTCGAGGTAGCGGGATGTGTGAGGGGGGATGTGAGAGCCACCCCTGCCCCCTCGCCGGGGATCGCATCCCCGGCTACCATCTGGTGCCCCTTCAGGGCACGAGGAGAGGTGGCACGCCCCGGCAGGGGCGTGATGATGGTAGCCGGTGGTGGAACCACCGGCGCGGGAGGAGAGGGTAGGAATGTATCACATTATCCGAGGTATCGGGGTGTGTTATAGGGCATGTGAGAGCCCCCCCGCCCCCTCGCCGGGGATCATATCCCCGGCTACCATCTGGTGCCCCTGCGGGGCATGGGGGTAGCCGGACGCCCTGTAAGGGCGTCGGATTTTAGCCGGTGGTGAAACCACCGGCGTGTGAGGCCAAAAAATCGTATGCGCCCCGGTAGGGGCGCGGGAGACGGCAATGCCATCAACCTATTTGAGTCTTCACTACCATCTCATTTTCAGCACCAAAGAACGCCGGTGCCTCATCGCTGATCCGTGGCGCGGCCGTCTGCATGCGTATCTTGGCGGGACCGTTCGGACGCTTGACGGGGTACCCGAAGCCATCGGTGGGACTGCCGATCACGTGCATATGCTGGTTGGGCTGCGGGCCACGCATTGTCTGGCCGACGTGCTCCGGGAAATCAAGCGCCCATCGTCACAGTGGGTGCACGAAACCCTTGGAATTGCCGAGTTTGCTTGGCAAGAGGGGTATGGGGCGTTCACGGTGAGCGCGTCGGACCTCGCCGCGGTGAAGCAATATATCTTGCGGCAGGAGGAACACCATCGGAAGAAGACGTTTCAGGAAGAGTATGTGGGGTTTCTTCAACGGAGCGGAGTCGAATACGATGAACGATATTTGTGGTGATGTGCCTCCTATCCGGCGCCCCTGCGGGGCGCGCGGGATGGGATGGAGATCGCCGGGGATCAAATCCCCGGCTACCATCTGGTGCCCCGTTGGGGCACGAGGAGAGGCGGCACGCCCTGGCAGGGGCGTGATGATGTTAGCCGGTGGTTGAACCACCGGCGCGGGATGAGATGGTAGGGATGTGCCACGTTATCCGACGTATCGGGATGTGTTATGGGGCATGTGGGAGCCACCCCGGCCCATCGCCGGGGATCGCATCCCCGGCTACCATCCCATGCCCCTGCGGGGCAGGGGGAGAGGCGGCACGCCCCGGCAGGGGCGTGATGATGTTAGCCGATGGTTGAACCACCGGCGTGCTGCCTCATAAAGCTTTTGACGCCGCTCTGCAAATCCCATATTAAGGCTGGAAGCGGGCCGGATCGTAAGGAGGGGTGCTGGTGGTATGGGAGCGAAAGATCCGCAGTACGTTGGGCACAGGCGCCGGCTGCGGGAGCGTTTTGAAAAGAGCGGCCTGGAGGGATTCGCCGACTACGAGGTCGTCGAGCTGCTGCTCACGCTCGCAATCCCGCGAAGTGACGTCAAACAGCCGGCCAAAGAACTCATTGCGTGCTTCGGCAACTTACGAGGCATCCTCGACGCGCCGTTGAGCGAGCTGCGCACCGTGCGCGGTCTCGGTGAGGTGGCGCCGGTTGCCCTTCGCATCATCCGTGCGGCAGCGGACCTCTACCTGCAGCAGCGGGCGGAGCAGGGAGAGTCGTTGGAGGAAAGCGCCAAGGAGAAAGAGCTGTGAGCAGGCAGGTGTCCCCTCCACGTCTCCACATCCGCAAGAACGGGTATGCGGATCTCGTCAGCGGCCTGACTGGACTTCAGGAAGAGGTGCGCCGCACGGCCACCTACTGGGAGGTCGGCGGCGGATCGTGGAGTTTGAACAGGGAGGAGCAAATCGGGCGGCTTACGGCGAGACTCTGCTGAGGCGCCTGTCTCAAGACCTTTCTGTTCGATTTGGACGGGACTTCTCGAAGGAGAATCTCCGCCTGATGCGGCCGTTCTACCTCCACTACCGAGAACGGATTTCCCAGACAGTGTCTAGGAAATTGCCCGCCGTCCCATTGCACGTAAAATCCCAGACACCGTCTGGCCTTTCTCCCATCCGTGCCGCCGGCTCAGAGAGAACTCGGATCTTCGAGACGCTGCCGATGTGCTTCCCGCTCCCTTGGTCGCACTACGTCCGCCGGCCTCTTTAATCAGCTGGCCAGCTTGAGAGATATTCAAGTGCATCGTGCATATCTTCAGCCGATCTGGCTGCTAAGAGCTTCAACAGACGGCGTAGGGTGAGCGTCGGGCTTTCTTTTCGGGCAATGATAAGGCCAGAATGGTGCTGATTACGGCTGAGGATCTCGTAGTGCAGACGAGGGAAGTCGTGAACGTTGTACGTGAGAACAACAAAGCCGCTCTGGTAAGCAAGGACAATCTGGGCCGCATCTGAAATACCCAGGTTTCCACAGTCTCTTGCGGTAGTTGCTTCGTATCCCCGCCGACGTATCGCGTCAGCAAGGAAAACCTCTACGTCCTCGTCAAGATAGAGTTTGATATTAGCCACGTGGCTGGGAAGGAGGATACTTCTTCATCCAGTAATCGTGGTCTTGGCTCAGACGGATTTCTTCTTCGATCTCTGATTGATGGTCAAAATAATAGGATAGAGCATCATGCACTTGAGCGGGAGTAAGGTGGGGATAACTTTGCAGGATCTCATCGACCGTACGCCCCTGCTTGTAGTGCCAGGCTATGAGGCTGACCGCAATACGGGTGCCTGTGATGATAGCCCGGCCTCCGCACGTATTAGTTTTATGCTCAATGTAGGGGTGCGTGATTTTCCGTGCAACTGATCGTCTTGCCGTCATACTTCACGCCAACTCTTCTCTGATGGTCTCTTCGTCAACGACCGTGCGGAGACCTTGCGCGACAGCGTATTGGGTCATCTCGCGGAGGGAAACACCGGCTAGGCGAGCGGCTTTCCAGAGGGAGAGATCTCCCTTCTTGAAGAGAGCGAGGCTCTGCTCCTTCTTGAGTTCACGTAAGCCGATGCGGAGTAGGTCGTCCAGGTTGTCGCGGTACGGTTCGAGCTGGACGGAAAGGTCGTCTGGGATAGCGAGGGTAACAGTAGGCATAGGTTCCTCTCTGTAAAATGCTACTCGATCAGCTGTAAGAATTCATCCTCATTCAAGATATCTACCCCGAGCTGGCGGGCCTTGTCTAGCTTGGAGCCCGGGTCGGTGCCGGCCACTACGTAGGTGGTCTGTTTCGACACGCTGGACGACACCTTGCCCCCTAACGCTTCAATCCGCTTCTGCGCTTCGGGGCGGGTCATCGCGGCGAGCGTACCGGTGAGAACAAAGGTCTGCCCGCTCAGCTTCCCGGTACGTTTGGCCGCGACTTTCGGGAAATGCACGCCAGCATCTCGGAGCTTTTTGATCACCCGGCGGTTCTGTTTCTGCGCGAAGAAGAGCGCGATGCTGCGCGCGACCTCCGGCCCGACATCCCGCACCTCCTGTAGCTCTTCTTCGCTCGCATTCATGATGTGATCGAGGTCGCCAAAGTGCTCGGCCAGTTGCCGGGCCGTGGCCTCGCCAACGTGGCGGATGCCGAGCGAGGCCAGGAAACGAGGCAGGGTCGTGGATTTGCTCTTCTCAATCGCCTCGATCAAATTCTGCGCCGACTTGTCAGCCATGCGCTCTAGCGAGGCGATCTGCTCCTTCTTGAGGAGGTAGAGATCGCCAGGGTCGTGCACGAGTCCCTTGTCCACCAGTTGGTCGATGATCTTTTCCCCCAGACCCTCGATGTCCATCGAGCCACGGGAACCAAAGAACTTGAGACTCTCTTTTAGTTTGGCCGGGCAGGCAAGCCCTGTGCAACGGTAAGCGGCTTCTCCTTCTTCGCGTTCCACTGCAGCGCCGCATACCGGGCACTGCGTCGGCATGGTGAATTTCTTTTCGTGACCAGTGCGTTTCTCGGTGATGACCTTGACCACGTAGGGGATCACATCACCCGCTCGCTCGACGATCACCGTATCGCCGATGCGGATGTCTTTGCGATTGATCTCGTCCATGTTGTGCAAGGACGCGCTCTTTACCGTCACCCCGCCAATATGGACCGGTTCCAGTTCAGCTACCGGCGTGAGAATGCCGGTGCGGCCAACCTGCGGCTCGATGCGCAGAATCCGGGTGGTGGCCTGCCGCGCCGGAAACTTGTAGGCCACTGCCCAGCGCGGCGAGCGCGAGATCTCGCCCAACTGGCGTTGGAGCGCAAAGCTGTTGACTTTGACCACTACTCCATCGATTTCATAAGGGAGGTTGTCGCGCTGCTTCTCGAGAGCGTCGAACAGGACAAAGACCTCGTCCAGGTTGCGGCATACTCGGCGGTGGGGCACCGGCTTGAGCCCCCAGCCCTTGAGGGCCTCGGTGAATTCCCAGTGCGTGGCGAAGGACACCCCTTCGACCCGCCCCAAGCCATGACAAAACAGGTCGAGCGGGCGTTTGGCGGTCACCGTCGAGTCGAGCTGTTTGAGCGAGCCGGCCGCGGCATTGCGCGGGTTGGCGAACAGCGGCTCTCCGGCTGCAGCCCGCTCGCGGTTGAGCTGGCGAAACGCTTCCCTGGGCAGGAACACCTCGCCCCGCACTTCTAAGCGGGCAGGTATCGGATAAGAGCCCTGTGGCAGTAAAGTCAGCGGGATCGAACGGACGGTCTTCAGGTTTTGGGTGATATCTTCGCCGGTGACCCCATCCCCGCGGGTGGAGCCCACCACCAGGTTGCCCTGCTCGTACACCAGCTCGATCGCTACCCCGTCAATTTTCGGCTCAGCGACATACTCGATAGGCTCGCTGCTCTTGAGGAAGCGCTGGATGCGCGCGTGAAACTCCTGCATCTCCTCGCGGCTTGTTACGTTGGCGAGCGAGAGCATAGGCAGGGAGTGACGGACTGGCGCGAACTGGGTCAGTGGTGGCGCGCCGACTCGCTGGGTTGGGGAGTGCGGGTCACGCAGCTCTGGATGCTGGGTCTCTAGCTCGACCAGGCGACGGAATAGCCGGTCATACTCGGCATCGCTGATCAGCGGATCATCAAGCACATAGTAGCGGTAGTTGTGGAGCGTGAGCTCCCGGCGCAGCCGCTCGACCTCTGCCTTGACCTTGCTGTCAGCAGGCATGGTTGTCTTTGAGTTTGTCGCAAGATAGCCAAACAAAAAGAAGCAGCCCCCGGAGTTGGCTCCAGGGACCGCACAGAAGACGGACAGAACCGGGGTCAGGAGGTCTTGGTGACGTTGGTCGCCTGCAGACCTTTCTCGCCATTAACGACGTCGAACTGCACTTCTTCCCCAGCGTGCAGGCTGCGATACCCGTCCGGCTGCTGAATTACCGAGTAATGGACGAACACGTCCTCCCCCTGGTCCTGGGCAATGAATCCATATCCCTTGGCATTATTGAACCACTTCACTTTCCCCCTTGCCATACCACCTCTCCTTTCCTTCCTTCCTTCTCGATGGCTGCCGGCTCTAGGCCGGTGCCTGTTGTCAGACAACCCTAGAGAGCGGACCTCCTTTTGTCAAGAAAAGAGGGACAAAATGTGCGGCTGATGGTCACGTGAGAGTCCTCCCTTTCACCTTGGTCCTTTCTCCTTTCGCCTCCTTTATCCTTGATCCAGCGGGACGGTGACGTGATAGAGCTGCTGACCTCGGCCGATCGACAGGAGCAGGCTCTGGCTCAGGCGCGCGTCGATAATTTTGCGGCGGAACTCGGTCAGGGTCTTGGTCTGCGTACCGGACAGGCCCAAGACTTCGTCTCCGCGCTCGACTCCGATGCGAGCTGCCGGGCTGCCTGGTCGCACCTTCTTCACCTGTAGCCCATCTTCGCTTTCGGCCACCGCCAGACCGAGCAACTGCCAGGCCAACTCATCCGCTTTCTCCTGCGGAAAGCGGGCGGCCGTGACCTCGACCTCCTCTTCCCCCTGCGCGCGCAGGACACGCAGCCGCAGCTTGTCGCCGCTGCTGTGCTCGCGCTCGCGTTGCAGGTACTCTTCGCTGGAATGGAGCGGCCGGCCGTCAAGGCTGAGCAGGATGTCCCCGCGTTTGAGCCCGGCTCGCGCTGCCGGGCTGCCCGGTTCAACCGTACGGATCAGCACCCCTTGCCTGTCTCTCAGCGAGAAATGATGGGCCAGTTCGGGGGTCAGGGTCTGCACCGCCAGACCAACCCACGGGGCCTCGACTGCGCCGTGACTAATCAGTTCCTGGACAATACGCTTGGCGCGAGAGATGGGAATGGCGAACCCAATGCCCTGGGCCTTCCCGTAGATAGCCGTATTGATACCGACCAACTCGCCCTTGATGTTGAGCAGCGGCCCGCCGGAATTACCCGGATTGATCGAGGCGTCGGTCTGGATGAAGTCATAGTACGTGCGACCGTCGGTATTAAGCGAGCGGTTGAGCGCGCTCACTACCCCGGTCGTGACAGTATGGGACAGGCCAAAGGGGTTGCCGATGGCAATCACGGTCTCGCCGATCATTAAGTCATCGGAATTGCCCAGCGGCAGGTTAGGGAGAGCTTTGCTGCTATCGACCTTCAGCACGGCCAAGTCCGAGTCCGAGTCAGCGCCCACCAGCCGAGCGTCGAACTTGCGCTCGTCGGCGAATTGCACCTGAATTTTCCCGGACCGAAGAATCACATGCTCATTGGTCAGGATGTAGCCATCCGGCTGGATCACCACGCCAGAGCCCAAGCTCTGCTCGGTTTGTCGTTGCTGGAAGGGTTCGAAGAAGTCACGGAAAAATTCATCGAAGAAAGGGTCGCCGCCGGAGAACGGGTTGTCCCCCCGCTCGACCTCCTGGGCAGAAATAATACTGACCACCGCCGGGCTCGCCTTCTCGACGGCGATGACCACCGGGCTGCGGCGGCTTGCATCCTGGGCAAGGGCGGGGGAAATGAACGGATGAAAGGATATGGCAGTGGATAGAAAGAAGAGGACTGGTAACAGGCGCAAGGGTAATTGCACGTTTCCTACACTCCGCATTCCGCATTCCGCACTCCCCATTCCACCCGGGGTAGTTTCATTTTTCCTACAATCCGCAATCCGCAATCCCCAATCCGCAATCGGCAGCCGGTTGCTGTTGTGTGACACAGTGAATCGCCCCGAGGCCCCAGACCAGATCGGTACAGGGGATGCCAACCACTCGATGCGCCGGAAACAGTCCCTGCAGGGTGGCGAGCGCCTGTTGGTCGTTGGCATGGGCGTAGGTAGGGACCAGGACGACGCCGTTAGCGATGTAGAAGTTGGCGTAGCTGGCCGGAAGCCGGTTCCCGTCATACTCGACCGGGCCAGGCATGGACAGCGGGACCACACGCAGGGGCCGGCCGTCCTGGTCGGTCATGCGTTGCAGCCGGGCAAAGTTGTCACGCAGGGGCGTGTAGTTGACATCGGCCGGATCGTTTTCCACCGCGCACACCACCGTAGTTGGGTTCACGAAACGAGCCAGGTCGTCCACGTGGCCGTCGGTGTCGTCACCGACGATGCCCTCGCCGAGCCACAGAATCTTGGTCACGCCCAGGTAGGCTCGCAGGTAGGCCTCAAGGTCGGTGCGGGTGAGTGAGGGATTACGGTTCGGGTTTAACAGGCAGGCCTCGGTAGTGAGCAGCGTACCGCGGCCGTTGACATCAATCGAGCCGCCTTCGAGTACAATGCCGGGCTCGAAGAGCGGCAGGCCGAACCGGGTCGCGATCTTGTGCGGCACCACGTCATCCAGGTCCCAGGGACCATACTTTTCTCCCCAGCAGTTAAAGATCCAGTCTGTCACTGCCATCTCGGTCTGCCTGCCGCTGGTGTGGGTGAGGAAAATCGGGCCGTAATCACGTGCCCAGGTGTCGTTCGTGGGGATCTCGTATAGGGTGACATTGCTGAGGTTCACGCCAGCTTGTGTAAGCAAATGACGGACATGCACTGCGGCCTCGGCGTCGTTTACGCAAATGTTAACCCGCTCATGCATGTGCAGGGCTTTGACCATAGCCACATAGACCCCTGGTATCGGCGCAAACTTGCCTGGCCAGGTGTCGAGGTTGTGCGGCCAGGCAAGCCAGGTGGCTGCGTGTAATTCCCACTCTGCAGGCATGCGGAAGCCGAGGGTGGCAGGAGTGATCGCCGGAATAGAGGAAAGGTCAGTCATAGAAAACGGGGGCTGGGGGATGGGGGCTGGGGGCTGGTTTCTTCTCCTCATACCCAGCCCCCAACACCCAACACCTAACACCTGTCCTAATCAAGGAATCGCTTGGTCAGGTTACCGTAGGCATCGATGCGCCGGTCACGCAAGAAGGGCCAGTTTTGTCGCACCCGGTCGATGTGGTCCAGGTCGCAGGGCACGATCAGCGTTTCTTCCGCCTCCTGGCTCGCCCGCGCCACCAGCCGGCCAAACGGATCACTGACAAAAGACGCGCCCCAGAACTGCAGCCCGGCTTCTGTGCCCACGCGGTTGACCGCGGTGACGTACACCCCGTTGGCTACCGCATGGCTGCGCTGGACGATCTCCCAGGCTTGGTGTTGGGCCTGGCGCTCCTCTGGCGCCTCGGAGTGGTGCCAGCCGATCGCCGTCGGATAGAAAAGGATCTGCGCGCCACCCAGCGCAGCCAGCCGCGCGCCTTCGGGAAACCACTGGTCCCAACACACCAGGACGCTGATCCGAGCGTAACGCGTCTGAAACGTCTGAAACCCCAGATCGCCAGGGGTGAAGTAGAATTTCTCGTAATAGAGCGGGTCATCGGGGATATGCATCTTGCGGTATTTACCCAGTAGGGCACCGTCGGCGTCGATCACCACCGCAGTGTTGTGGAACAAGCCCTCAGCACGCTTCTCGAACAGCGAAGCGACTATCACGATCTCGTGCTCAGCCGCGAGGTGGCTCAGCACCTGGGTGGTGGGGCCAGGGATCGGCTCGGCCAGGCAGAAATAGCTGGTGTCTTCGCTCTGACAGAAGTAGCGTGAGCGAAACAGCTCCTGCAGGCAGACAATCCGTGCGCCTTGGCCCGCGGCCTGCTTAATGCGCTCGACGGCCTTAGCGAGGTTCTCTTCCAGTTGCTCGCTGCACGACATCTGCACCAAGCCCAGGGTCACGTGGCGGGAGGAGACAGCAGTAGGGTCCACAACAGGCAATTGTAAGGCATCACTAGCAGGCGTCAATGCCGCTGGGGCGGCGAGCTGAAGAAAAACGGACTCATCTTTTGACAGGGGGAAGGAAAGACTCTATATAATAAAGAAAGCTCTCATACGACATAGAGGCAGAACTAACGACGTTGACCAGAATAGCGGTTGCTACTACACACACGCTAGACCTCCGGGTGAAAGCGCCAAGCCGCGCTTTCCTCGCGAGCCTCAGTTTCCCTTTATCGCGAACAGCCGTATCGACTCCGAGACAGGCTAATCAGCCGGGGATAATGCGGGGCGTATAAAGCCTCTGCATTCCGGGACTGGCAGATAGGAGAAATACCCAAGACCAAGAGAGGGGATGTCTATCCATGAGAGCTTCCAAGGACAGTGCACGATACGCCAAGGAGTTGCGTTCCCTTGAATCCCCAGCCCAGGGCGCCAGGCGGAGCGTTGACGCGCGACCCTCTGCCCCGCGCAACGCGCTGGAGGAAACGATCGATCTCTACGGTATACGCAACTGGGGCGGCGAATACTTCGACGTCAACCGCGCCGGTGAAGTGGTCCTGGCGTTCGAGGCGACCCGGGGCACGCCCGTGGCCGTCAAAGACATCATCACCGAGCTACGCCAGCGCGGTGTGTCTACCCCCGTGGTCCTGCGCTTTCCGCAAATCCTTGACTATCAGATCAAGAAACTGGTCGGGGCGTTCCAAGCGGCTATCAAGGAGTTCGGCTACCGACGCGAGTACGTGCCCGTCTACCCGATCAAAGTCAACCAGAAGAAAGAGGTGGTGCAGGAGATTCTCGACTTCGGCGATCGCTACAACCTCGGCATCGAAGTCGGCAGCAAGGCCGAGCTGACCGTAGCCCTGGCGCTCACGCGGACGCCGGAGGCACCCATCATCTGCAACGGGGTGAAGGACGAGGCGTATCTGAAACTGGCGCTGATGGGCAAACAGGTCGGCAAGAAGGTGTTCGTCGTCCTTGAGACCCTCTTCGAACTACGCCTGCTCTTGGAGTTGAGCAAAAAGCTCAAGGTCCGGCCCCTCATCGGCCTGCGGTTGAAGCTCTCGGCCCGTGGCAGCGGCAAGTGGGAGAAATCGAGCGGCGACCTGTCCAAGTTCGGCTTCACCACCACCGATCTGCTCAAGTGCCTCAGTCTGCTCAGTGAGGAGCGCCTGATTGACTGTCTACATCTGCTACACTTTCACATCGGCTCGCAGGTGACCGACATCAAGCGGATCAAATACGCGGTCAAGGAAGCGGCGCGGACGTACGCCAAGCTGCGCAAGCTCTGCCCGAACCTCGACTACCTCGATGTCGGTGGGGGATTGGGCATCGACTATGACGGCTCGCGTACCGCCTCGGAGTCGAGCGTCAACTACTCCGTGCAGGAGTACGCCAACGACATCATCTACTCGATCAAGGAGGTGTGCGAGAGTGAGGACGTGCGCGAGCCGATCGTGCTCACTGAGAACGGCCGCATGATCGCCGCTCCGCATGCGGTGCTGGTCTTTAACGTGGTGAGCGAGCTGACCCTGTCGAACGGCCCTATCCGGGTGAGTAACCTCGAGAGCAAGCCGCAGGTGATTCAGGAGATGTACGATCTCTACACCGGCATCACCGGCAAGAACTACCGCGAGTACTACCACGACGTGCTGGAGCAGCGGGACGAGATGTTCTCGTTGTTTAACCTGGGCTACCTGTCGCTCGAAGACCGGGGTCTGGGGCAAGAGCTGTTCTGGGGGGTGTGCGAGCGGGCGATCAAGTACGCCAAACTGGCCAAGCACATGCCCGAGGAGTTCGAGGACCTGGAGCGGTGGCTGGCACGCAAGTTCATCTGCAACTTCTCGGTCTTCCAGTCGATTCCAGATGCCTGGGCGATCGATCAGCTCTTTCCTATCATGCCTATCCACCGCCTCGACGAGGTGCCCGACCGCAAAGGGTACCTGGCGGACCTAACCTGCGACTCGGACGGCAAGGTTGATAACTTCATCGACCTGCACGACATCAAGGAGTCGCTCGAACTCCACGCGCTAAACGGCGAGTCTTACTACGTGGGCGTCTTCTTCACCGGCGCGTATCAAGATGTGATGGGCGACTACCACAATCTCTTCGGCCATGTGCATGACGTGCTGGTCGTTGTCGATGGCAAGGGCAACTGCCACATCGCCAAGATCGTCCCCGGCCACAAAGTGGAAGGAGTGCTGAAGGTGTTCGGCTACGAGCGGGAAGAGCTGCTCGCCGAGTTCCGCAGCCGCGTCACCGAGGGCGTCGCCCGCGAAGGCCTCAAGGCGGAGTGGGGCAACCACCTGATGCGTGAGTATGAGGCAGCGCTGGGGAGCTACACCTATTTGACGCTGGACAAGTAAAAGGGTGCTGGGTGCTAGGGGTTGGGTGCTGGGGAGGACAAATAACAGCTAGAACGAAATGCTGACCTCTAACCCTAGCACCCAACACCCAACACCCAACACCTAGCACCTAACACCCAGCACCCGCCCCATGGCCCAAATCCTCGACGGTACTAACCCACGCGCTATCGCCACAGCCGCGGCCGCGCTGCGAGCGGGCGAGGTGGTGGCGTTTCCCACCGAAACGGTCTATGGGCTCGGCGCCGACGCCCTGAACGAGCGGGCCGTGGCCCAGGTGTTTGCTATCAAGGGTCGCCCACGGTTTGACCCGCTGATTGTGCACTTGCCTGATAAAGAAGCGGTGTCGCACTACGCCGCTGTTATCGATCGTCGGGCCACAGCCTTGATGGAACGGTTCTGGCCGGGGCCGCTCACTCTGGTGCTCCGCAAACATCCGGTCATCCCAGACCTGGTGACCGCAGGTCTCGATAGCGTCGCCCTGCGCGTACCGGCCCACCCGGTCGCTCTGGCATTGTTGCAGGCCGTGGGCACCCCCATTGCTGCACCGAGTGCCAACCCCTTTGGCTATGTCAGCCCCACCACAGCCATGCACGTCCAGGATATGCTCGGCGACTCCATTGGGCTCATCCTCGATGGCGGGCCCTGTACGGTCGGCGTCGAGTCCACGGTCTGTGCGCTGACCGAGGAGGCGGCGGTGGTATTGCGTCCCGGCGGGGTCACAGTCGAGGAGATCGAGACAGTAATCGGTCCAGTCGCTCTTGCTTCCTCCTCACGGTCTGATGCGCGCTCGCCTGGGACACTGCCACGCCACTACTCGCCCCACGTGCCTTTGAGGCTGCTTGCTCCCGGCGAGGACCTCCCCCGTCCACGTCCAAGAGAACGGGTAGGGTTGCTCACTGTGGCGCCGCGGCCGGACGCGACGGGATACGTCGTGGTCGAAGCCTTGTCCCAAGACGGGAACCTGGTGGAAGCCGCAGCCAACCTGTTCGCCACTCTACGCCGGCTTGACCGCCTAGGGCTTGACGGGGTAGTAGTTGGGCCGGTACCGGAGAGCGGAATCGGTCGGGCGATCATGGACCGGTTGCGCCGGGCCGCGGCCCGCGCCTGAGACAGCAGGGTCTTCCCCAAGGGGCGGCGAGCGCCTGGCGGGAGAGGGTTTCATGTGCTCTCGTCCTTCGTTTGTGCGCTCAGCGTTTCATCGCCATATAACGGTTTCTGGGGAGCGCTTCTCGCCGCGCGTATTTTTTTTCGCAGTGCTCGCTGTCACTTTTCTCGTCCACGCGAGCTACCTCGCCAACGGTTTTGTCTGGCTTGACCACGGAGATATCGAGAGCGGGCGCGCGATTGTACCGCTGCCAAAGATCTATACTGCATTATTCACGCGCTTTGGGGAAACGGGCTTTTATCGGCCGGTGGTTACGGCAGTGTACAGTCTCGACGCTGCCATATACGACGGCTGGGCGCCGGGATACCACCTCACCAATATTGCGCTCCACTTGGCTGTCACTGCGGCGGCTGCTCTTTTTGCCGGAACATTTTTTTGCTTGACCCGCCGAGAGCAGTGGTTCGTCGCGCTCATAGTCGGCGTACATCCTCTGTCATGGCTGACAGTTGGAGCAATATCGTATCGGCCGGAGCTGCTTGTCACCCTCTTTACGTTGCTGGCCGTATCTTTCCATATCAAGGCAGAAGGAACAGGACGTCAATTATACGTCCTTCTTGCCCTTGGCAGCACGGCCCTCGGCGTGTTCTCTAAAGAAACGGCTGTCCTGTGGATTCCCGCGCTGATCACCCTATGGGAGTTGGCTCACTTCTTCGGCTGGCCCGTTGGCGAAAGAAGAGCCCCGCCACATTGGTCTCTGCCGCTCTTCCTGGGCGAGATAGCCATAATTGGCATCTACCTCTTCCTGCGACTCCGTGCGGTTCCTGAGACCTGGAGATTTGCGCAGATTGCTCTACCGCCGAGCGAGGCGCTCGGCACCCGCCTCGCCGCAGTCGGAAAATTGATAGTCCAACTCGTCAATCCCTTGAAGCCGGGATTAAGTGATGCGACTGCGATTGTCAGCGCTGTCAGCATCCCTGCTCTTCTGGCCGCCATCACCCTTATCACTGTCTTAGGAGTAATCGTGCGGCTTGGCCTGCGTTCGCCATGGAGCAGGGCTTTGCTTTTTCTGGGAGTTGCACTTGCCCCTGCCTGCAATTTCGTGCCTTTGCCACGGTTCAGCTCTCCGCATTACGGTTATTTTGCAGTTGTCGGTGTCGGGATGAGTGCAGTGCTCATCTTGCGAGCGCTCGTCCACACCTCCCCTTCGCTTCAAGGGGTGACGAAGATACTGATTGCGGCTTGGATGTTGACAATGGCAGGGACGACATTCGCGGCCGGATTCCGCTTCAAAGATGATCGGACGCTCTTCGGGCCGGAAGTTAAGCAAGATTCACATTTCCTGGAAGGGCATTATTATCTCGGAGATGCTTTCTTTTTGAGCGGCGATTATGAGCGTGCGGTTCAGGAATACAACGCGGCCATAGCACCACCGCCGGGAATCCTTGCCTATGTTGACAGACCCGCGCTGCTGACAAACTGCGCCGGGGCGCTCTTGGCGCAAGGCCGTCTGGATGAGGCGGATGCGCTCCTGCGTCTTGCCGCCCAACAGGCCTCAAGAGACGCACTCCTGCAGATTCTCTACAACCGCGCGCTGATTCACGCCAAACGTGGTAACGATGCCCAGGTGATCGCCCTCCTCGGCGGCGAGGAGGGATGGACGCGGCCAGAGCCCTTGCTCCTTTTGAGCAGAGCGCTGGAGCACCTGGGAAGAAACCAAGAGGCGGTCGCGGCGCTCCGCCGCGCCCTGCCGTTGCTGGATGCAAACAAAAAGCAGCAAATAGAGAACCTCATTCGGCAATACGAGTAGAGGGGCTCTGGTTTCATCTTTTGATCCGACGACGCCCCAGCAGGGGCGCTAGCAGCAGGAGGGACGGGCTATGGAAAGAGATAGGCTGGCTTCGCTCTTTCAGGCCGAGTTCGAGATGTGTAAGGTCAACGCGGGAGAGACGATGGTCGTGCTCAGTGACCCTGCCACCAGGCCCGAATATATCACAGCCGCTTTTGCGGCCGCCCAAGAGCTGGGGGCAAAGGTCTTTCAGATTGGCGTGCCCGTTGTTCCCTCTTGGCAGACTGTGGGCGTAACCCCTCTGAAGGGGCTCAC
>WNGG01004846.1_pt1 | contig 15300 bp, 10 predicted proteins | sample 5400661 | NCBI WGS metagenome assembly WNGG01 (sample SAMN13153372, study PRJNA577476) | soil metagenome | isolation source: 100 cm soil or saprolite under Garry oak tree replicate 1 | place: USA:California | collected 2016-06-15
CCTTGCCAGCATCAAAAAGCCTGCGAAGAAAGAGCGTAGAAATCTTACACGAACACGGTAAGCAGCCCTTACGAGCGGCCCAGGGGCAAAAGGGACCAAGGGGCAAAGCGACAAGGGCGTCGATCAGTCCTGGGACCAAACCCTTCGCAAAGTCTTCCCTTTGCCCCTCGGCCCCTCGCTTCGCAATGGCATTCAGGTCAGCATTCGGCTTTGCGACTAACTCTTCTGGGCGATTGACTGCGCACCTGCGGATGTGCTTTAGTTAACATCGTGCAACAAATGGAACGGCGGGGCGCAAAGAGAATGGCCATGAATCTCCCTCTTGTGGTTCATGGAACCGATATGCATGGGAAGGATTTCGAGGAGATGACGACGTCCATCAACATTTCCTCCGTAGGAGTCTTCCTGCTCCTGCATCACAACGTTTCGGAAAGTAGCGAGCTCGTGGTAAGTGTCATTCCCCCTTTGGAAAGCGGCGGACCGCTCCTTGGCCGCTTCACCGCTCGTGGGCGTGTCCTGCGCAGGGAGGCGCTCGGGTCGCCCTCCAAATCCACCTATCTCGCCATCCAGTTTACCGAGAAGCTCCATCTCAATAGCTGAGTAGTCCTTTTCCTAAATACGGTAACGTATTGCTTGGAAGGAATTTTGGTCTGCGTACTGCACAAAATGAAACCACGGATAACGCAGATCCGTGTTCATCCCATTGGCGCGCCACGCCCCCAAAACGATTTAACCCCCTGGGCTACCCACTCTGGGTAATTGATCCCCAAGTTGAGAAGGTATACAAATAAGCGTGGGTAAGGCCTCCCACAGTCTAGGGAGGGAGGGCGTGCGTTGACCCAGCCCCAGCGAAGCCAATCAAATGTCCTCCCTCCCACCAACCCTAAACCGGAAAACCAAAACACAGAAGCCCAGAACCGGCACGGGCCTTTTTTGCCCCTCAGTCCAGCCTTCAGGCTGCACTGCGCTCAAGCAGCCTAAAGCCTGAACTCCGAACTCACACCCGGAGACTCAGAGAACCGAGTCTTTTTTGGATCCCTCAGATCCGCCTTCAGGCTGCGCTGAGCAGGCAAAGGCCAAGGCCTGAACTCCGAAAAAAAGCCACCTGCAAGGCAGCGAATTTTTCACACGTCTGAGCTATTACGAGCCTTCGACTTGGACGTTGCGACCTCCAGTCTCTGCGGACGGGGGCTCTACTGCGAGCGCGGCTTCCAGTTCGTCTACCGACGGGAAACGGAGGGAGGCGTCCTTTTGCAGGCAACGCATGACCACGTTGTCGAGATAGGTGGGAAGATTCGGATCGATTTGTCTCGGAGTGGGAGGGAACTCACGCATCTGTTTCAGAGCTATCAGAAACGGAGTGTCGCCGCTGAATGCGACGGTCCCGGTAAAAATCTCATAAAGAATAAGTCCCAGCAGGTAGATGTCGGTGCGAGCATCGACGCTCCTCCCTTCTGCCTGTTCCGGAGCCATATAGGCGGGCGTCCCCAGCACCATGCCCGTGACCGTTACGCTCGCATCGAGCGAGCGCGCGATGCCGAAGTCCATGATTTTGGCATTACCATCGCGGTCGATCATTATGTTAGACGGTTTGAGATCGCGGTGGATGATCCCTTGATGGTGCGCTTCCCGAAGGGCTGCGCAGATCTGCCGCGCGATTGGTACGCCTTCCTTGGCAGTCAGACGCCCGCGCTGGCGCACGAAATCATGCAGGGTGATGCCGTCGATAAGCTCCATCGTGATGAAGGCTGCGCCGCCGGCGCGGTTGAACTCATAAATCCGGCACACGTTCTTGTGAGTCACTCTGCGGGCCAGGCGCAACTCGTTCTTGAACCGCTCCATGCCCGCCGGATCGCCGGCGATGTCCGGTTTTAGCACCTTCACCGCGAGGATCTCGCCCGTTTCGCGGTCGTGCGCTTTATACACCACGCCCATGCCCCCCCTACCCAGTTCCTGGAGAACCTCGTATCTTTGAGGAAGCGTCACCGGCCAGGGAGCCAAGCTCGAATCCAGAGACGCCGTCTCCCTCCCTTCATCCTCGGCTGCTTTAGTTGCCGTGCTTTCAAAAAGATCGGAGACCTCCGTACCCGGACAGACAAGCTTGCCCTGCGCGAACGATGCAGTGACCTGGGAGCGCAGCTCCCTGTAAGCGGAAGAATCCGTCCAGATGATTTCAAACAGATCCTCCGGTCTGGCGTTGCCTTCCTCCAACAGTTTCCCGATCCAGTTGCTTCGAAGATCTTTGTCCAGAACGGATTCTGCGAGCGTGGAGCTGGAGATCAGGATCTGAGCCGGGCCGCTCCCTTTCGCGATGCGAGCCGCAACTGAAATCGCCGTAGAGACATCGGATCCCGCGCGCCGCGATCCGCCGGCGTGGATGCCGATACGGAGCTCGACGCGCTCCTCCTCGGGCAGGAACTGGCTGATGTGGCTCAAGCGCCGCTGAATTTTGGCAGCCGCGCGGACGGCGAATGCCGTCTCTCTGAATACGGAAATCAGCGCGTCTCCGCTTGTGCGGAGTATCGTTCCTTTACACTCTCCGATGATCTCGGCGCACAGGTTCGCTTGCAGGTCCCCTCCATCCCTTCCCTCCTGGATCCCAGCGAGCTGGAAATAAGGGGCCGGGGCAACACTTTCCATGATAAGCAGGGTAAAGGGAGCGCCCTGTTGAGAGAGCGATTCACTGAGTGGAGCGCTCGGCTTGAGAATCAGGTCAATTCTGCTTTCCTGGCTGCTCATTTAGGGGTGGTACCAGAAATTCTCACGTCCGTTACCGCGGGCGACACCGTGGCCGCCAGCCGCTTGACGATTGTAACCAAACAGGGCCCCTGAACTTAGCCACGGGGCAACAGAGGCACGGAGAAAGCAAGTCCATCGTCTGAACCCCTCTGGGTCTCCTACGAAAATAAGAACCTTCGGGGACCGGTGAGTACGGGAGGGCACGACTTCAGTCGTGCCGTCACGGAGCGTGTTGAGTAAGGGCTTTAGCCCCTGAGGCGCCCTTCTGAACATACCTTAAAGCCGAGAGATATCCCTCAGAGACTAAAGCCTCTTTGAAGGTGCGTCTATCCTGTGGCACGACTGAAGTCGCGCCCTCCCGTTCCCAGTGATTTTCATTCGCAGTGGTGATCCGCGGGATCATGGAAACTCTGTGGCAACAGGAGCACCGCCACTTGTACGATCAAGAGCGGGCCAGAGCGGGCGCGCCTTTCTTCACCTTTCTCACCGCTTCCGCAATTTGATCCATGCCGGCCCTGGGCCCGAGAAGCATGTTCTGTGTGAACCAGACTGCTTCCTCGCACAGCCGGTCATTTTCGGGGCAGCGGTTGCGCTCCTCAAGCTCGTTAATCTCCTTTTCCGAGTAGATGTAACGAAACGCGCGCGACTGCAGCGTCGCCTTGAGGAAAGGCTCCTTGTCGAGCGGAACATAACCTCCGGAACACGGAACTCCTTCCGCCCGCAGGGCCTGGAGAAACCGCGGCCTGGGAAGGTCTGCGAACTCACGCCCGTCGTAGCGGAACATATACAGATGGTAGGCGTTTCTGGTGCAACCCTCGTACATGCGGGCGGGCTGGATACCCGCAATCTGCCGAAGCTGCCGAGTCAGGTACTCCGCGTTTTGCTCTCTGGTTCGAGATTGCTCCTCGAGTCGCGCCAGCTGTTCCAAGAGCAGTGCGCCCTGGAACTCTGTCAGCCGGCGATTGTCGCCGTTACGCGCATACGCAAAAGCCGAGTCTTTACCGCCCCTGCCCTGGTTGTGGAAGCTCCGGCAGATTTCGATCAACTCGGCGTTGTCGCTCACAATCGCTCCGCCCTCGCCGCAGTTGAGATTCTTCGAAGCCTGGAAGCTGAAGCATCCCATCGCGCCCAGGGTTCCCGCCTTGCGATGACGCCATTCCGCGAGATGCGCCTGGCAGGTATCCTCCAGGACCGGGATCCCGCGTGTCCGCGCCACTTCAAGAATGAGATCCATGTTTGCAACGGAGCCGCCGATGTGAACCGGCAGGATACAGCGCGTCCGTTTTGTGATTGCGGCTTCAATTTTCGTGGCGTCCATCTGCATCGTTTCGCGGTCGCTGTCGACAAAGACCGGGAGGGCGTGCTGAAGCAACACAACATTAATTGTGGCAACGAAAGTGTAAGGAGGGACCAGCACTTCGTCGCCCGGACCGATGCCGAGCGCATTCAGCGCGGTAAAGAGAGCGCTGGTTCCACTGGCCGTGGCAACGCAATGGCCGGCACCCAACTGGGCCGCCCAGCTCTTCTCGAACTGATCGACTCGCGTCCCGCCCAAGCGGTTCCAGCTTCTCGAACGTAGGACGTCCAGCCAGGCCTTCTCGTCGTTGTCTCCTATCACGGGCCACGAAGGAAACGGCTGATTCCGGACAGCCTTGCCTCCCAGCACAGCCAATTTGGGCGACGACTCCCGGGAATACGCCCGCTTCCGCGCAGAGACCCCGGCGCCAACGCAGGCAGCGGCAAGAAATCTGCGACGCGATACCTTGTGCCTCATGTTTTGATCCCCTTTTTCTTTGCGCCCTTCGTGTTGTGCGGCAAGAAGAAAAACGCGTGTATGACCTCCACGATTATAGTACCGACATTCATTTTTTAAACCTCGAAAGGAGAGTCGGTCGATTTTTCACGCTCTAACGGGTTGCCGCTTTCAGGTGATTCTTTGCGTCTTACCGTCTTTGTGGTGAGATCCTGCGTCAGATGACGCGGAGAGCTTTGCCGACCCGGACGAACTTGTCGATGCCGAAGTCGAGGTCTGTTTCCGAGTGGGTCGCCGATATCATCACTCGAATTCGCGCCTTTTCCAACGGCACCGTCGGATAGCCGATAGCCATTGCAAACACGCCTTCTTCGAACAGGCGGCGGCTGAACTCCTGCGCGACCTTCGCGTCGCCCAGCATTACAGGAGTGATAGGTGTCTGGCTGGCCCCGGTGTTGAAGCCTGCGGCGGCCACCTTTTCCTTGAAATAGCGCGTGTTGCTCCACAACTTGCGCACCGGGTCGTCGGACAACTCGAGAATGTCGACCGCGGCGCTGCAAGCCGCGGTATCGGGCGGGGTCAGCGCGCTCGAGAACAGAAACGGACGCCCTTTCTGCCGCAGATGGTCCACGATAATCCTTCTGCCGGCTACGAACCCGCCTACGACCCCGAATGCCTTCGAAAGCGTTCCCACCTCCACATCGACGCGTCCGTGGAGGTGAAAATGATCGACCACCCCTCGTCCACCATCGCCAAGGACGCCTTCGCCGTGGGCATCATCCACCATGATCATGGCGTTGAAGCGCTCTACGACTTCCGTCAACTCCGGCAGGGGCGCGATGTCGCCATCCATGGAGAAGACGCCGTCCGTGACCACGAGCGCGCGCCGGGTGGAGCCCGCAGGAAAATGCTCTTTCAGTTTTTCCTCGAGCGAGCTTGGACTGCAGTGCTGAAAACGGACGCTTGTGGCGCCGGAGAGACGGCAGCCGTCTATGATCGAGGCGTGATTGAGCTCATCCGAAAAGACGACGTCGTCTCGGCCCACCAGAGCCGGAATGACCGCCAGATTCGCGTTAAAGCCGGATTGATAGGCGATCGCGGCCTCGACCCTCTTGAAGCGCGCGAGCTTTTCCTCCAGTTGGTTGTGCAACACCATGTTTCCCGCAATAGTGCGGACCGCGGCCGGCCCGACACCGAATTCGTCGATCGCCTTCCTCGCGGCTTCCTTCAATTGAACGTGATTGGCAAAACCCAGGTAGTTGTTGGAGCAGAGGTTCAGTACTCTCTTTCCATCCACCGAGATCCATGCGCCCTGGGGAGACTCGATCGTGCGGACGCGGATCAGCAGCCCTTCCCTTTCGAGACGTCCTCTTTCATCCAGGATAAACTGCAACTTATTGATGCTTGAAGTCGGTTGGCTCATCCCCTAATTTTGCCACGGAGACACGGAGACACAGAGAAAAACTTTTTCTCTGTGTCTCCGTGTCTCGGTGGCGAATTTACAATTGCGCGCGTATAGTGTCTCGATGCGAAGGGCGAAGATCGTTGCGACTATAGGGCCTGCTTCAGATTCCGAGGAGAAGCTGCGCGATCTGCTGCAGGCGGGCGTGAACGTGGCCCGGATCAATATGTCCCACGGCGCGCGTGAGCGGCACGGCGAAGTCGTCACGCGCCTGAGGCGGATCGCGGCCGAGTCGGCCCAACCGATGGGGATTCTCTTGGACCTGGCCGGACCCAAGATTCGCACCGGTCGATTACGCGGCGGCGTAGCCATCCTCAAGGACGGCGCCGAGGTTCGCATTACAGGGGAAGACATCGAAGGGGACGCGCGCCGGTTCTCTGCCAGTTATCCCCGGCTGGCGCAAGAGGTCCATCCGGGAGACCGCATCCTCATCGACGACGGCGAAATTGTGCTCGAAGTCGTGGACACCAGGCTCGGCGACGTCATCGCGCGCGTTATTCACGGCGCTCCGCTGGGAGAGCGTAAGGGAATCAACTTGCCCGGCTCCCACATCTCCGTCCCGTCGGTTACGGAAAAGGACATTGCCGACCTGCAATTTGGCGTCGAGCGCAGCGTGGACCTGGTGGCGCTGTCCTTCGTCCGCAGCGCCGCCGACTGCGCTCAAGCGCGAGATCTGATCCGGAAATTTGGAAGCAGGGCGCTCCTGATTGCAAAGATAGAAAAGCCCGAGGCCGTGGATGATCTCAGCAACATCCTCGATACCTCCGATGGAGTTATGGTGGCGCGCGGAGATCTTGCGGTCGAAACGGCGCCCGAGATCGTGCCCGTCCTGCAGAAGAGGATCATCTTCGAGGCAATGAGCGCCGAGAAAATCGTGATAACGGCGACCCAGATGCTTCAATCCATGATCCTGAATCCCCAGCCCACCCGGGCCGAGGCTTCGGACGTGGCCAATGCCGTTCTGGATGGTTCGGATGCCGTCATGCTTTCCGGAGAAACGGCCGTCGGCCGGTTCCCGGTGGAGGCCGTTCAGATGATGGACCGGATCATCCGTTCTGCCGAAGAGATGGGGCTCCCGCCTTCCCAGCTCAGCGAAGGGGGCGAGATCGGAGGTTTCCACAGCGGCCCCGGGATGATTCACCAACTCATGACGCGGCACTCCGGATCTCAGGGGCGCGCCATCGCGGAGGCGGCTACTTTCGCCGCGGCGGAGGTGGATTCCCGCCTGATCGTGGTTTTCTCGAAGAGCGGCATCATGGCGCGCCACATTGCGGCGCTCCGCCCTCCCCAACGCATCATCGCCCTCACATCCTCCGAGCGGACGTACCGGCAGCTGACGCTCGCCTGGGGGCTCGAACCGTACATGCTCGAAGAACTGCCCCCGGACTCGGATGCCATCCTTGCCTCGGGAGACCGTACTCTCTTGCGCCACAACCTGGCCGACGCTGGAGAGCTTGTCGTCCTGATGACGGGACAGTTGGTGGACGCAGCCATTTCCAGCTCGATGAAACTCCATCGGGTGGGCGATGCCGCAAAAGGGCGGCCGGCGCCTGGCGACTGAACTACACTGACACGAGCCCTTAGCCCCTTCGCGGTAAAACTGACCCAGAATTTAACCGCGAAGACGCGAAGAGCGCAAAGGATCGTGCGTCTGCGTCTGTCCGTGCCCTCTAAGGCAGTTCTCAGGGATTCTCACGACGTCCCGGTCTGCCGAAAATACTGAGGCGCATTCCCAGGCTTCCATTTGATGTTGCAGCCGATGCTCGGTCTCTGATCCTGAGGGACGGGCCGGCCGGCAAGGAGAGCGTCTATTGCTGTCCGGAGGTCCCGTCCGGTAACGGGAATGCTGTTACCCGGGCGGCTGTCATCCATCTGTCCCCGGTATGAGAGCTTGCGCTGTTTATCAAAAAGGAAGAAATCGGGTGTGCAAGCCGCGGAAAAAGCTTTGGCGACATCCTGGGTTTCGTCGTAGCACACGGGAAAAAGGAAGCGCAGTTCCTGCGCCATTTCTTTCAGCCTGTCCGGGTGGTCGTCCGGGTAATTCACAACATCATTAGAGCTTATGGCCACGATACCGAGGTCCTTGTCCGAATAATCCTTTCCCACCCGGGCGATCTCCGACTTCACGTGCTGCACGTAAGGACAGTGCCGGCTGATGAACATCACCAGCAAAGCCGATTTGCCGGCAAATGTGTCCAGTGAAATCTCCTTTCCGGTGACCACGTCCCGAAGCTTGAATCGCGGTGCTGTTGTGCCGAGCGCCAGCATCGTGGACAGAGTTTCTGCCATGCTTCGTTCCTCCTTCCATCAGTCCATTCTGGTTTCTCCGAAAAAATCCAAAACGGCCCATCCGCTTGCATGCCGCTCCGGATGCGCTGGCCGTATAGTATCGCAAAAGCCGCGGCCATCGGCAAACGTGTATCAGGGAAAGCGGAAGCCCAGGCTGTGTGCCAGACTTCGGCACTGAATCCAGACTTCTTCCCGCCCGATCCCCAAGACCCTGCCTTCAATTTCCTTACCTGTCGGCATAGCTAGTAATACTCTTGTGTCCAAATCCAAGTCTTTTGTCATCCGAACGGATGCACCGTTCTTGGCTAACATCACGATGTTTGTCGGCTCGAAAAAACTCTCGCCATCCTTTGCCGTCCCTTTCAGTGTCACCGGTATGGCAACCAGGACGCGTTTGACGTTTCCCCCGCCGCTATATCCTCGCAGAGATGAGAACTTGACGATCTCCTCGATCTTCTTTCTGTCTTCCGGTTTCAAATCCACAAACTCAAGGCCGGTCCCTATTCGCTCTTGAACGTAAACAACCTTTGCGCTTGCTACAATAGGATCCGTAGAATTGGGAAGGTGGAATCTCGTTGTTACCGCGGCGCCCAGGGCGAACCTGTTCAGGGTATCGACGAACATCCCTCCCACACTTATATCAGCCAATCGCTTCGAGAACTTTCCTGCTTCTCCCTCGCACTCAATCTCCTGAATCAGAGTCACGCGCCTTTCGCTACGCTTGTCTTTCACGCGCTCCACGACTCGGTATTTCTGCACTACGATCATCTGTTCTACTCCTTTGCCGGAATCGTCAATGTACGGCCCCTCTTCCCCCGCACTGCGCAGCCCCAGGAAGCTTGCAGAGATAGCGAAGGCCTGTCGTTCGTTTGTGGACCAAATGAAGTTCCCGTCTCTCGGGGACTCTCTCGTTCGAGGGGAATTGCCCAACTGGGAGGTCGCGAGCAGCAGGATTTCTGCCTGTCCACCTACTGTATCGGCCCCGGTGCCTCATTCTAAGTGGAGCGAAAGTTCAGGTAGATAGAACGAAAGTTCCGTTTTGACGTAAGTGGCGGAAGAAGATACGTTTGGGGATCCTTTGCGCTTCGCGTCTTCGCGGTTAAATTTCCGGGTCAGGTTTACCGCGAAGGCCAAGGGCGCAAAGGAATCGCGAAGGTGCCGCGTGGGAATACTTCAGAGTATTTTATGAAGGCGAATCTGCCGGGCCAGAGCCAGCCGGAACCTCGCGCACTGCGGGAGGTATTGCCCGCGAACCATTTTGATCATCGGACCGCGGAAGTTAGGTTAGAATCCGATCGTTTGAGGCATCCTATGCGCCTTCGTCTCGTCCCTCTTCTATTATTCACCCTGCCCGCATGGGCGGATACCTACAGGCGTCAGCCTGAGGTAGACGTGGTCCATTACGAGATCGCATTGCAGTTCACCGAGGGGAGCGAAACGATAGCTGGGGTGACTCGCGTTCACGTGATGATGCGGCAGGCTGGTGTGTCGCAAATGCGGCTGGATTTTGAAAACATGACGGTGGAGGCATTGAAAGTTGACGGGAAGGAGCGCCCGTTCACGCACCGGAACGGGCAGATCTCCGTCAGGCTCGGTCGTTCTTACAATGAACATGAGATTGCCGTTGTGGAAGTATGTTACCGCGGCAGGCCGGACGGAAAGGGTCTGCTGATCGGAAAGAACAACTACAACCGGAACGTTTACTTTGCCGAGAACTGGCCCGACCGGGCGCATCACTGGTTCCCTTCCATAGATCACCCGTATGACAAGGCCACAGTCGAGTTTTCCATCACTGCCCCGGAAAAGTACGATGTGGTCGCAAACGGCCGCCTGGTCGAAACCCGTTCCCTCCTGGAGGGACGAAAGCTCACCCGCTGGAGCGAGAGCGTCCCGATTCCCACCTACTGCATGGTGATCGGCGCCGCGGAGTTTTCCGTGACGCACGCCGCGGGCACGGGGATTCCACTTTCCTTTTACGCCTACCCCCAAGATGCTGCCGCGGCGGCCAGCCGCTTTGCCCGCACGTCTTCGGTTCTGGAATATCTCATACATAGGATAGGTCCGTATCCTTACGAAAAACTGGCGCAGGTGCAGTCGACCACGAAGATTGGAGGGATGGAGAACTCCAGCGCCATTTTTTATGCGGAGCAGGGGTTCCAGCAACCCAAGGTGAGTGAGGATCCGGTGCCGCACGAAATCGCGCATCAATGGTTCGGCGATTCCGTCACCGAAACCGACTGGGACCACCTCTGGATCAGCGAAGGTTTCGCCACTTACTTCAGCGCCCTCTTTTACGAGTACCTTGGCGGCGCCGAATCGATGAAACGCATAATGGCGGGCGCTGCGGAAGCTGTTCAGCAGTATCACAAAAAGCACCCCGCAGCGCTCATCGATTCAGGGCAGACCGATCTGATGAAAAAGCTCAATCCTTTCAACTATCAGAAAGGGGCATGGGTCCTTCATATGCTGCGCAAGGTCCTTGGCGACGAAGTGTTCTTTGCGGGAATCCGTCGCTATTACAGCCTCTATGCGGGCGGGAATGCTTCGACGGAGGATTTCCAGAAGGTGATGGAGTCTGTTTCAGGAACTTTACTCGCCACCTTTTTCCGGCAGTGGTTTTACCAACCGGGGTGGCCCGACTACAGGGTGTCTTGGCGCTGGGACGGCGCAGCGCGTGCGGCGGAGCTCAGGTTTCACCAGGCCCAGACCACGGGCCTCTTCGACATGCCGCTGGAAATCGCGCTCTCGGCTGCGAACGGCCGGGAAGTGAGAACCGTGCGTGTGCACGAGCAGGATCAGGTCGTTCGAATCCCCTCGGACCAGCCTCCCTCCTCCGTCGAAATTGATCCGGACGGCTGGGTCTTGAAGTCTCTCCAAGTGAGCGCCGAGAAGCCGTGATCCTTCAAGACACCTTCCAAAAGCATACGGTGGAGGCCATCGAGATTCGTCCACGGCAGCTCACCTCGGCGAACGCGTCCCATGATGGGCTGGCATCCGGCTCGCCAGACTTCCGCAAACTTCGCCCAATCGACGTTCACGCCTTTGGATTTCCAGTAGGTCTTTCCTTCTTCGATAATGCTGCTTCGCCAATCAACAACTCTACCGAATACAAGTCTCCATTCAGTCTCCCCTATGAGCGGCATAATCCGGCATTCGGCCACAAGCGGCGCGAAGGTCATTTCAATCTGCAAACAACCACGGGGCGCTGATTGTTCGGCTGCACACGATCTTGGCCCGCATTGCTCAGTCCAAGACCGCCGTCGCTTCGATCGCTATCAGAAAATCTGGGACTGCCAGGGCCGAGACTCCTATCCAGGTACTTGACGGCGGATTTTCCTTAGAAAAAAGAATTCTCTTAGCGCGCTTCCCACCGCTTCTGCGCTCTCGGCCTGATAATTGACGATGCCGCCGAAGTGCTGGCGCTGCACGGTCTGCGTCAGAGTCGGCGACGTGCTGCCGGCCCCCTTCACATTACTCCCCTGGCACGGGTCTCCGTCCCTGGTCGTGTACGTCGCGACCCCGCTGCTATTGAGCCTGGCGGGTCCCCGTCGGCTTGCCACCGTTCAGGAACTTCACGGTTCTGGGAGCGACTACTAGAAGTGCGAGTCAAATTTTTAGACGCCGCCAGGACTTTGGCGTTGATCAAATCTCGGATTTTCTGCTCGATCTACGGCGTGACACGTTTTTCAAACCACGGTTTTGCGCCTTGCCGGCAAGGAAATCTGAGTTGTTGATGGGTGTTGATAGGAAGCTTTTCGAAGCCCAAGTCATGCTGTCTAAATTGACCGCAAGTTGTTGATTTGAAGATGGTACGCCTGGCAGGGTTCGAACCTGCGACCTTCGGTTCCGGAGACCGACGCTCTAGTCCAACTGAGCTACAGGCGCATGAGGTGCTGTCAAGGACTTATCGGTGTCTAAGCTACCACGCTTCTCTCGGTGGTGTCCAGTCCGGGACCGCCGCGCCGTCGCTGAGGCCTCTTCTTCGCGGTGCCTAAATCAAAGGCGTCCCCCGGCAAGGGTCTCGGCAAAGTAGCCAATTTCTTGAAAATGACAGATGACAAATGACCGATGACGAATAGACCGGATCGGATTGCTCCCGGGAATTTGTCATTTGTCATTTCGAGTCCGGGACGGGCCTGGAGGCCTTCGAGCTCCGCGGTCTGAGCGTGAAAAGTCCAGGATACTTTGCAACGACTTTGCCGTTGCCCTTCCCCTCGTCGGATCCAATTAGAAGTCAGCGTGGTCGCCGGAGGCTACTGGGCCGTGACCGTTACGCTGCCCCGGGCAGCATTCGTCTCCGAGCTCTTGATCACAGATCCGTTCGTAAGAATCTCAACGCGCAGCGATCCTGGGTCCTCCTTCTTTGCAAAAAACGTGGACACAGTCGTTCCCTTTACTTGATAAATCGCTGGAACAGTCCCTTCGACGCTCTTGGTTTTCGAGTCGCCCGCTGTTTGGACGGTTGCGAAGGATCCCTGAAACGGCAATCCTTCCGTTCCCCTTACCAATATCGTGCAGCCCTCTTCGCCTTGAATTGAGCGGGAAAGGGAACCCGTTGGTCTTGAGATTGAATCGCTGGGAGTATCGACTTGGATCGAGGAAGCATCCGCTGCTCGCTCCCGGATTGAACCTGCAACGGCGGCCGTCACGAGGGCTCCAAACAGAACCACGTACCACCCGGATATTGTTCTCTTGCGGGTGGCTGCACTAGGGCGCGGGTCGCGCCCACAATATACGCACGCATTCATGTCGAAATTGTTCTCCTGAGTGTTATGGTGAAAGTTGGGTTAAAAAAGGATCTCATGCCTCTGTATCGTCGCAGCCGACAGCCTGTTTTTGAACTTTCTGCTTTCTCTCTTGTGCTAGTCCATCGGGCTAGACTGTTGGGATTGCTTCATTTAGAGGACAACGGAAGATGCGACAGCCGGAAGTAGACAGTTCGGGGAAGCCAAGCGGTGGGCTACAAGAGTATCGGCTCGACGGGAGGCCAGGATGGCGGACCCGGGGCGACTCGAACGCCCGGCCTGCGGATTCGAAGTCCGACGCTCTATCCAACTGAGCTACGGGTCCGAAGATTTGGGGTGAGCGAGGGGATTCGAACCCCCGGCCGCTGGAGCCACAATCCAGAGCTCTACCAGCTGAGCTACGCTCACCAAAAGAAATGACATTTTGGCACTTTCAACTGCGCATTGCAAGCCACGGAGTAATTCGACAGGATGACAGGATTGTTCGACAGGGTAGCGGGATTTACAGGATCACGCAAAAGCTCTGCAGATCCTGCCGGTCTTTGAGATCTCTGGCCCTACGCAGAATAACATCTGCACGAATTTCCACGAATTGACACGCATTAAATTCTCCACAGCTTGTGAGGGGTTCACGGCAGCGTGAATTGACTCCCGCTTCCAATTACACCCGGGGATCGGAGATAACTTGTAGGATTCCGGGAATCTGATTATTCTTTCTGGGTTGAAGGTGGCGCAAGCCCTTCACATTTTCCGCTGAAGGAAATCCAATGATAGATCCGGTTGGTCTGATGAAAAATCACATACTTGATCGCATTCCCAAGATCGGAAATGGCCGCTGGGCAATTATGGCCTCTTCTATCTTGGCGCTGTTCTGCTGCGCTTCTTGCTGGGATGGAGCCAAGAGCAGAAAGGTGGATGCCGCCGCGCCGAATAAACCTGTCCCAATCCGCATCGCCAAGGTCGAGCTGAAGCAGATCCGCCGCGATGTCGAATCCGTGGGATCGCTTTTTCCTTTCGAAGAGGTGACAGTCAGCTCCGAAGTGGAAGGCAAGGTCGAGCAAGTGCTGGTCGACGTTGGTGACCGTGTGGTCGCGGGTCAGCCTCTGGTAAAGGTCTCACCGACCGAGCTGAAGCTGGCAGTCGAGCAACAGCGGGCCGTCCTCGAGCAAGCGCGCGCTCGTCTCGGCCTGCCCGAGGGTGGTGACGATCTCCACGACATTCGTGACGCCGCGGAGGTGAAGAAAGCGGCGGCCGACCTGAACGACGCGGAGCAGAAATTCCGCCGGGGGAAGTCGCTGCTGCAGAGGGGATTGATCCCACGCGAGAATTTCGACGAGCTCGAGGCGAAGTACAAGTCAGCGCGGGCCGCTTACGATCTTGCCGTCCAGACCGTACAGAATCTCCGGGCGCAACTCTCCCTCTATCGCGCCTCGGCGGCACTCGCCGACAAAAAACTCGATGATTCTACGATCCGCGCCCCTTTCGCCGGCCAGATAAAAGAGCGCGGCGTGACCCAGGGGCAGTACCTGAAGGTCCAGACGCCCGTGATGGTCATCGTAAACACCGATCCCCTCCGTGTCCGGTTGAAAGTCCCCGAAAAGATGGCCGGCTGGATCCGGGTAGGCCAGTCGGTCACTCTCTCGATCGAGGCTTATCCCAATAACAAGTTCGCCGGCAAGCTGTGGCGCATCAACCCTTCCGTGGATCCTCAGACACGCTCCTTTGAGGTGGAGGCACTGATCGTCAATCACCAGGGGCTGCTGAAGCCGGGCTTTTTCGTGAAGGCGAATATTCCGTCGGAAAAGGTGGAAGGCGCGCTTCTTGTCCCGCCGCAGGCCCTCCAGTATGTCTACGGCATTTACAAGGTGTACGTCGTTGAAGGCAAGGCCATCAAGGAGAAGGAAGTGAAGATAGGCGACCATCCCAGCGATGGTGTGGAGATAATGGATGGACTCCAGCAGGGCGAGGGAATCGCGCTGCCACTCAAAGGCACGGACCTGCGCGACGGGGCCGCGATTGAGATCGTGAGCGAGCGGACCTCATACCGCCGAATTCATTTTCGCGAACCCTGATTTGGCCACGGAGACACGGAGACACAGAGAAAATCGTTTCTCTGTGTCTCCGTGTCTCTGTGGCTACAAATAGGGAGTAACGTCATACCGCTGAAGTATGAAACCACCGATGCATGCTTGCGCCCTGGGCTTTCCTGAATCGCCCCTTGGGGCTAGTTTTGTGACAGAAACTAGCCGCGGAAGTCGAGCTATATAGCGGGCCGGAGTTGCACCATGACACTTGCTGAAGTTTGCGTGAAG
>WNGG01004680.1_pt1 | contig 15296 bp, 12 predicted proteins | sample 5400661 | NCBI WGS metagenome assembly WNGG01 (sample SAMN13153372, study PRJNA577476) | soil metagenome | isolation source: 100 cm soil or saprolite under Garry oak tree replicate 1 | place: USA:California | collected 2016-06-15
TATCGACGCGCCGCACCGGCCGATTGGTGGGGATCACCACGACCACAAGCTTGTAGATGTCGTGGAACTCGGTCTCCTCGGTCTCGGCCGTGCCCGTCATGCCCGAGAGCTTCTCGTACATCCGGAAGTAGTTCTGGATGGTGATCGTCGCGAGCGTCTGGGACTCCTCGCGCACCGCCACGCCTTCTTTCGCCTCGACCGCCTGGTGCAGGCCGTCCGACCAGCGCCGGCCCGGCATCAACCGGCCGGTGAACTCGTCGACGATGAAGACCTGCCCATCCTGCACGACGTATTCGACGTCTTTCTCGTACAGCGCATGCGCCTGCAGCAGCTTGTGGATGATGTGCAGCGTCTCGCTCTTGCCCGCGTATTCGGCCTCGACGGCGCGCCGCCGCTCGATCTTCTGCGCCGGCGTCAGCTCGGTGTCGTGCTCCAGCTCGTGGACGGCGTGCGAGATGTCGGGCACGAGGAACAGCGTCGGATCCTGCGGGGACATCGTCTCCACGCCCTTGTCGGTCAGGTGCACGGAGCGGCCCCGCTCGTCCATGACGAAGTACAGATCATCCTCGATGTCGCGCATCTTCTGATCGCGCGCCGGCAGCTTGCGATCGGCCAGCCGGTCCAGCTCGACGCGCTGCACCTGCTGCTTCACCCCCTGCTCGTTCAGGAGCTTCAGCAGCTTCTTGTTCTTCGGCATGCCGAGCTGCGCTTTGTAGAGCAGCGTCGCGCCCTCGTAGTTCGTATCGGGGTTCGCGAGGAGCGGCTCGGCCTTCGCGATCAGATCGTTGGCGATCGCGGTCTGCTTGCGGACCAGCTGGACGACCTGGGCATTGTACAGAGCGTACTTTTCATCCGACTCCGCGCCCACCACGCCGGAGATGATCAGGGGCGTGCGGGCTTCGTCGATCAGAATCGAGTCCACCTCGTCGATGATCGCGTACACGTGCCCACGCTGCACGCGATGCTCCAGGCTGCCCACCATGTTGTCGCGCAGGTAGTCGAAGCCGAACTCGTTGTTCGTGCCGTAGGTGATGTCGCATTGATAGGCGGCGCGGCGCTCCGGCGTCGACGGCTGCGTATCGTCGATGCACCCGACGGTCAGGCCGAGCCACTTGAAGAGATGGCCCATCCATTGGGAGTCGCGCCGCGCGAGGTAGTTGTTCACCGTGACGAGATGTGCGCCCCGGCCGGCCAGCGCGTTGAGATACAGCGGCAGCGTGGCGACCAGCGTCTTGCCCTCGCCCGTCGCCATTTCGGCGATCTTGCCCTGATGCAACACGATGCCGCCGATGAGCTGCACGTCGTAGGGCACCATGTCCCATTTCATCGCGTGCCCCGTGACGACGACCTCGCTGCTCAGCAGGCGGCGGGCCGCTTCGCGCACCGTCGCAAACGCTTCGGGCAGCAGGTCGTCCAACGTCTGCTGCAGCTCGGAGACGAACGACTGCTCCGCTTTGTGCAGCTGATCGCCGAGGTTGGCGCGCTCGGTGGGATCGGGACAGTCGTGCTTCGCCTGCTTGAGGCGCTCGACCTCCGCCTGCAGGGCGCCGGTGCGCTGCGCAATGGCGTCGCGGAACCTGGCGGTCTGCGCCTGCAGCTCGCCGTCGGGGATTTCCTTGAGACGCACTTCGTGCTGGTGAATCGCATCCACGACCGGCTGGATGCGTTTCAGCTCGCGGTCGAACCGCGTCCCGAAGATTCTGGTGAACCAACGATTGGCCATTACACTCCTAGCGGTACAGCCCGTGCGTCCCGATGTATTCGCGCACCGGGTCGGGCACTAAATATCGAATGGAACGCCCCTGTTTGACGCGCTCCCGCACCTGAGTCGCCGAGAGGTCGATCGTGGGCACAGGGATGACCCGTGTGATCAACGGATGACGCACCACACTGGCGCCCGGCCGGGCGAAAACGACGATGTCGGCAAGTTCCGGAAGCGCTTCGACTTCCCACCAGTCAGCCAGATCGCGGGCGGCGTCCGCCCCTAGCAACAACGTGAACCGGTTCCCCGGCTCGCGATCGCCCAACGCCCGCAGGGTCCGAACGGTATACGAGGGGGTCGGCAACCCCAACTCGACCCGCTCCACACTGAACCGGGGGTTCCCCGCGACGCCCAAGTCCAGCATTTCCGCCCGCTGCTCCGGCGTCGCCTGATGACTGGCCCGGGCTCCGCGCTTGAGGGGTTGCTCGCGTGCCGGGAGAAAGCGTACGGCGCAACCCAACGCATCGGCCGCTGCTTCCGCCACGATCAGATGTGCGATATGCACGGGGTCGAACGATCCGCCGAACAGCGCTCCCCCCCCCCGGGCCACGCCGCTCAGGGTGTCGAGGGAGTGGACGGCGTCGCGCTGGAATCGGCCCCCGCGGGGCAGCTGCGCGCGAGGCCGGTCGCCTTGGGATAGAAGCGCCGCAGGTGCTCGCAGGTCTCCTGGAGCTCCTGCTTATAGCCGATCGCCCGGTAGCTATCCACCAGCCGCAGCAGCGCGTCCGGCGCCCGCTCCGTGGTGGGATAATTCGCAATCACGTCCTTGAAATAAATGATCGCGGAGTCCCACGCTTTGCGACGCAGATAGAAGATGCCGGTCTTGTACGTCTTCTCCGCAAACTCATTCTCCAGGCGCCGCACGTGAGGACGCGCCCGCGCAGCCGCCTCACTGTCGGGAAAGCGGCCGGCCAGCTCCTGATAAATGGCCAGCGCGGTCTCGCCGTACGAGGGGTCGAGCTCAGGGCGGTGCCAGAGCCGGAGGTTCGCGTCTCCCGCGCGCAGCAGGGCCAGCGGCGCGTATTCGGTGGTGGAGAATTCGTCGGAGACTTTGCGGAAATCGCTCGCCGCCTGCACGTAGTCACCGACCTGGAACCAGGTCTCGGCGAGGTAATACCGCACTTCCGCCAGTTCGGGACTTCCCGGTGGCAGCTGGAAACTGACCCGCTGGAAAATCACCTGCGCGCGACGAAAATCGCCGTGGCGGAACAGATTCATCGCCCGGGCAAGATCGACGTCCGGTTCCACCACCGGGGCGGCCCGCGGGACGCGCCCGCGGGGATGACAACCGGCCACGCCGGCCAGTGCCCCCGCGAGTGCCAGCGTGGCGATCGCCCGTTGCATCGTCATTCCGGTTCAGCCTTTCCTAATGCGTTGAGCTTTTCCTGGGCGCGCTGCGAAATCGTATCGCCCGGCGTGCCACCCGCGAGCGCTTGCTGATAACTCTCCATCGCGCCCGCAATGTCGCCTTGCGCGAGCCGCACGTCTCCGAGACCGAGGAACGCGCCGCGGACGACGTCGGGCGACGCGCCTGGGGCCGTCGCCCGCCGGAACCACCCTTCGGCGTCGGCCGGATGTCCCTGTTCGAGCGCGATTTGACCCGCGACGAGCGCGCAGAGCCCGAGTCCTTCGCGCGCCGATTCGACCACGGCCACCGCCCGTTGCCGCCGCACGACGCCCTCGAAGACGCGGACCGCCGTACTACACTCCCGGACCCGGACCAGCGTCATCCCGTACACGAACAGTAGCGAGTCGGCTCGGGCCGCGTCGACCGCGGTGGCCGCTGCAACCGGCAACAGCGCCCTCGCCTCGGCCGTATCGCTGCGATCGACCGCATCCAGTGCCGCCAGTGCGACATAACGTCCCAGCGGGCGTCGCGGCGCGATCTCCCGCAACCCGGTCAAGGCGCTCGCCAGGGCGGTCCGGTCATTGGCCGCGAGCGCCGCCCGCGCCACGCGATCCAGACCGTCGGCCGCTTCCTCGGCGCGTGAGCGGTCGCGCTGGGCGAGCGTCCGGTAGGACTCGGCGGCCAGGTCGTAATCCTCCGTATGCATCGCCGCGGCGGCGAGCTTGGCCAGCAGGGTCGCGCTGCCGGCGTTCGCGCGGAGGCCGAGCTGATACTCGGCGAGGGCGTCCGGATAGGCGCCCGCGGCATACGAGCGGTCGCCCAGCTCCTCGTGGTTGGCCGCGGAACGCGTGCACGCCAGCAGGAGCACCGCCAGTACCGTGATCGCCCGTCTCACTTCTTTTTCTTCTTTCTCTCGCTCTTGGCGCCGGCGGCGGCCATCGGTGACACGTCGGAGCGTGAGAGCAGCGCCAGATAGGCCTCGACGCGCGGATCCTCGGGTCGCCGGGCCTGCAGCTCCTCCCAGACCGCGCGCGCGGCGAGTCCGTCGCCCGCGAGGTAGCACGCCAGCCCCAGCATGGCGGCGGCATCGAGAAAGGAGGGCCGCTCGCGCACGATGATCTGGAAGTGCTCGTGCGCGTCCAGCGCGCGACCGGCCTCCAGCAGCATCCGCCCCAGCTTGTAGCGCAGGTCGTGAAATCCCGGCCCGAGGGTCAGCGCCGCCTCGTACTGCGCGATCGCTTCGTTCAGGCCGCCCGCCTCCAGGTAGGCCTGGCCGAGCGCCGCGTGCTGGTTGGCCAGCTTGGCCGCGACGTGGCCGTGGAAACCCCCGCGCCGCTCCGTGGTCACCTGGCGGGCGCGTCGCAGCATGGCATTCGCCTCTTCTTCGCGTCCCAGCTCGTTCAGCACGAGCGCCCGATGAATCAACGCCTCGATGTAGTTGGGATTGAGCGCGAGGGCGCGATCGAGCTGCTCCAGCGCCTTGTCCGGCTGTCCGGCGAGCGAGTAGGAGAGGCCGAGCAGATGGTGCGCGTCCGCAAACGCGCGGCCGGTCGCGATGACCTCCTCGAGGAGATGAATCGCACCGTAATAGTCCTGCAGTTGAAACCGCTCGTTAGCCTGCTCGACCAGATGCTCGGGACTGACGTCCATGAATCTCCTCGTACCAGTCAACGAACTTGCGGATCCCTTCCTCGATGCCGACGCGCGGCTTGAAGCCCAGCACCCGGCCGGCATGGACCAGATCGGCATCCGTCAATCGCACGTCGCCCGGCTGATCGGGGTGGCGTTCGATGACGGCGTCCTGGCCCAGGGCCTGAGCAATCAGCGCGATCAGCCGATCCAGGCGCACCCGCTCGCCGCCGCCAAGATTGACCGTCTCGACCGTACCGGGCGTAGCGCTGGCCGTCCACTCCAGGGCGGCAAGGATGCCGTCCAGGCAGTCGGTAATATAGGTATAGTCGCGCTCGCTCGACCCATCCCCATGCATCCGCACCGGCCGGCCGCGCGCGATCAAGTCGGTGAATTTGTGAATCGCCAAATCGGGCCGCTGCCGCGGGCCGTACACGGTGAAGAACCGCAGACAGATGATCTTGAGCGGGTACAGATGCGCGAACGCGTGCGCCAGCAGCTCCCCTGCCCGCTTGCTCGCTGCATACGGCGAGATCGGTGAGACGGCGGGCTTATCCTCCGCGAACGGCGCCGGCGTCGCGTTGCCGTACACCGACGACGACGAGCCGAACACGATGCGGGTGAGTCCCACGCGGCGTGCCGCATCGATCAGGCGGGCCGTCGCCGTAACGTTGGCCTCCATGTACGAGCCGGGGTCTTCGAGCGAGGGGCGTACGCCGGGCTTGGCGGCGAGATGCATGACCGCCTCGACGCCGTCCAGCGGCATGGGATCGCGCGCGACGTCCGCCTCGACGAAGCGGAAGCCGGGACGCCTCAGCAAGCCGGCGAGGTTGCGCTCCTTCACCTCGCGCGCATAAAAGGCATCGAAGTTGTCGACGCCGGTGACTGCGTGACCGCGCGCGATGAGCGCCTCGCTCAAATGCGACCCGATGAATCCGGCGGCGCCGGTCACGAGATAGGTGTGCGTCACACTCATCGGGCTTCGCGCGCCACCACGCCACGGAAGTACTCGATCGTGCGGCGCAACCCTTCGTCCAGGCTGACGGTTGGCTCCCACCCGAGGGTCGAGCGGGCATAGGAGATGTCGGGCTGCCGCACCTGCGGATCGTCCACCGGCAGCGGCCGCTCGACGATCGTGCTCTTGCTCCCCGTCAAGGCCAGCACGCGCTCCGCGAGCTGCCGCACGGTGAACTCGTGCGGGTTGCCGATATTGGTCGGCTGGGTGGTGCCGCGCTCGAACAGCCGGATGATGCCCTCGATCAGATCGTCCACATAGCAGAACGAGCGCGTCTGTGACCCGTCGCCGTAGACGGTGAGCGCCTCGCGCCGCAGCGCCTGCACGATGAAGTTCGACACCACCCGTCCATCGTTGGGGCGCATGCGCGGCCCGTAGGTATTGAAGATGCGGACGATGCGGGTGTCGAGCTTGTGGTAGCGATGGTACGCCATCGTCATCGCTTCGGCGAAGCGCTTGGCCTCGTCATACACACCCCGCGGGCCCACCGGATTGACGTTGCCCCAGTACGACTCGGGCTGGGGGTGTACCAGCGGGTCGCCGTACACCTCTGACGTCGACGCGAGCAGGAAGCGGGCGCCCTTCTCTTTCGCGAGGCCCAGGCTGTTATGCGTGCCGAGTGCGCCGACCTTGAGGGTGGGAATGGGGTGCTCGAGGTAGTCGATCGGGCTCGCGGGACTGGCGAAGTGGAGGACGCCGTCCAGGGGTCCCGGGACGTCGATGAACATCGAGACGTCGTGGCGGAGGAGCTTGAAGCGGGCGTGCGTGTCGAGGTGCGCGAGATTGGCGGGCGTTCCGGTGAGGAAGTTGTCCATCCCCACCACGGTGTGACCGGCCGCGAGCAGCCGATCGCACAGGTGGGACCCCAAGAACCCGCCTGCGCCCGTTACGAGGATGCGCATCCGAGCGGACGGCCGATACTGTCGTAGGTGAACCCCAGCCTGCCAAGCTTCTGCGGATCGTACAGATTGCGGGCGTCAACGATCAGCAGCCGCTTCAAGAGCTGCTTGATCCTGGCGAAATCAGGATTGCGGTACTCCAGCCATTCCGTGACGATCGCCAGGGCGTCCGCCCCGGCCAGTGCATCGTAGCCGTGACCGGCGAATGTCACGCGACTCCCGAGCTGTTGCCGAGCCGTCTCCATCGCGGCGGGGTCGTGCACCTGCACTTTCGCGCCCGCGCGGAGCAGCTCCTCGATGAGCACGAGCGCCGGGCTTTCCCGGACGTCGTCGGTCTCGGCCTTGAAGGCGAGGCCCCACACCGCGATGACTTTGCCGCTCAGGGATCCCAGGTGCCGCAGGAGCTTCTCGAACAGCACGCGTTTCTGCCGCTGATTCGCCTGCTCGACGGCCGACAGGATGTCGAGCGACATCTTGCGCTCCGTTCCGGTCCGGATCAGCGCCTTGACGTCCTTGGGAAAGCAGGACCCGCCGTATCCGGGGCCGGGAAACAGGAATGCCTGACCGATACGCCGGTCCGAGCCGATCCCCCGCCGCACATGCGTGACGTCGGCGCCGACCGCTTCACACAGCTGCGCGATCTGGTTCATGAACGAGATGCGGGTCGCGAGCATCGCGTTGGCCGCGTACTTCGTCATCTCGGCCGACGGGATGTCCATGACGATGAGCGGATTCCCGGTGCGGACGAACGGCGTGTACAACTCCTCGATCACCCTGGCGGCCTCCGGGGAGTCGACCCCAACCACCACGCGATCGGGCTTCATGAAGTCTTCGACCGCGGCGCCTTCCTTCAGGAACTCGGGGTTGGAGCAGACGTGGAACGGCGTCGTGGTCTCGCGCGCGATCTGCGCCCGCACCTTCTCGGCCGTGCCGACGGGGACCGTGCTCTTCGTGACGACGACCTTGGGCCCGTTCATATGCTTGCCGATCGTCGTCGCGACCGCGAGGACATGCTGCAGATCGGCCGAGCCGTCTTCGTCGGGCGGCGTGCCGACGGCGATGAACACGACCTCGGAGCGCTCGACCGCATTCCCGACGTCGGTCGTGAACGCCAGCCGGCCCTCACGTTGATTGCGCAGGACGATCGGCTCGAGGCCCGGCTCGTAGATCGGGAGCTTGCTCGCCTTGAGGTTCTTGATCTTGGCGGCATCGACGTCGGCACAGGCGACGTCGTTGCCCGTCTCCGCGAGACAGGCGCCCACGACCAGACCCACGTACCCGGTGCCGACGACGGCGACCTTCACGCGCGGGTGCCGGCCTTGGGCAAGACATGCCGCGTATCCACCACCGCGCGGGCATGCCGTGCGACCAGCTTGTAGTCGATCGCGGCATGATCGGTCACGATGATCACGCAGTCCGATTGCGTGAGCGTCTCGGCGGTGAGCGGCACGGAATCGAGGGCGATGCCGTCCTCTTTGAGCACCGGCACATGCGGATCGTGATACGAGACCACCGCGCCGCGCTGATGCAGCAGCCGGATCACGTCGAGCGCCGGGCTCTCGCGGATGTCGTCGATGTTCTTCTTGTAGGCGACCCCCACCAGCAGCACCCGGCTCCCGCGCACCGCTTTCCCCTGCTCGTTGAGCGTATCCACCACTTTGCCGACCCAGAACTCGGGCATTTCCGCATTCAGCTCGCCGGCCAGCTCGATGAACCGCGTCTTGTAGTTCAGCGTCCGCATCTTCCAGGCGAGATAGTGCGGATCGAGGGGAATGCAGTGACCGCCGACGCCGGGGCCCGGCGTGAATTTCATGAAGCCGAACGGCTTGGTCGAGGCGGCCTCGATGACTTCCCACACGTCCACGCCCAGCTTGTCGCACACGATCGCCATTTCGTTCGCCAGCCCGATGTTCACGCTGCGGAAGGTGTTCTCGAGAATCTTCACCAGCTCCGCCGCTTCGGGCGACGACACCGGCACCAGCGTATCGATCGCCGGCTGGTACAGCGCGATCGCAACCTTGAGGCACGCCGGCGTGATGCCGCCGATCACCTTCGGGGTGTTCCGCGTGTTGAAGCGCTCATTGCCGGGATCGACGCGCTCGGGAGAGAACGCCAGGAAGAAGTCCTGACCGACCTTGAGGCCGGTCGCCTCGAGCGCGGGGAGCATCAGCTCGCGCGTCGTGCCGGGATACGTCGTCGACTCGAGCACGACGAGTTGTCCCTTGCGCAGCGCGCGCTTCACCGACTCGGTCGCCGCCAGCACGTAGCTCACGTCGGGATCTTTGGTCTTGGACAGCGGTGTGGGCACGCTGATCGAGATGACGTCGGGCTCTTTGAGGCGGGTCAGATCGGCGGTGGCGGAGAACTTCTTGGCGTTCACCGCGTCGGCGACCGTCGCGGCGGGCACGTCCTGAATGTGCGAGCGGCCGCCGTTGAGCGCGTCCACGACTCTGGGGTTCACATCCACGCCGAGCACGCGGTAGCCGGCGCGGACCAGCTCCATCGCCAGCGGGAGCCCGACGTAGCCGAGGCCGACGACCCCGAAGAGCGCGGTGCGGTCCTTCGCCTTCGCGAGGAGCGTATCGACAATGGTGGGTGCAGCGGCAGTCGCCGTCATGGAGTCTCCGGAGCGCCGCCCCGCGCGAGCGAGCGCGAGGCGGCTTCTAGCACGCGGACGACGCGCACGCCGTCCTCGGCGCTCGCGCGCGGCGGCTCACGGCCTTGCGCGGCGCGAACGAAATGGGCCAACTCGGCCGCGAGCGGCTCCACGGTCGGAACACGAGGGATGAAGATGTCGCCCTCCCGGATCGCCAGGCTCTCGCCGAACGAGCCGTATTCGGGCGGGCGGTCCACGCCTTTGTCGTAGATGCGGAGTTTTTCGCGTGGCTCCATGTCGTCAAATACCACCATTTTCTTGGCGCCTACCACCGTCAGCTTCCGTTCTTTGTGGGGATCGAGCCACGACATTTGGACGTGCGCGAGCACCCCGCTCGCAAACTCCATCGTCAGAAACACGACGTCCTCGATCGCAGGCTGTAAATAGCTCTTGCCGTGCGCCGCGACGCGTACGGGTTGCTCATCGAGCAAGTAGAGTGCCACTGATACATCATGCGGGCCGAAGCTCCACAGGGCGTTTTCGTCCTTCCGGACTTGGCCGAGGTTCACGCGCAACCCATAGAGATAGAATACCTTGCCCAGCTCGCCTTGCCGCACCATGTCGCGCAGGCGCTCGACGGCGGGATGGTAGACCAACAAATGGCCGGCGAGCACCGGGACCCCGCGCTGGGCGCCCTGCCGGGCCACCGCCTCGGCGTCCCGCACACTCAGCGCGAACGGCTTCTCGACCAGCACCGGCTTGCCCGCAGCGAGCGCCTGGTGGGCGACCGCGGCGTGCGTGGCGGCTGGAGACGCCACAATCACCGCGTCCACAGCACCCAAGAGCGCCGCCAAATCGGCCGTCACCAGCGCGGCCGGGTACTGCCGCGACACCCGTTCGCGAACGTTGGCATCTGTGTCACAAACTGCTGTCAGCTCGCCTTCCGCCAGCCCGGCAACCGTGCGGACGTGGTTCCGCCCCCACGCCCCGGCGCCAACCACGCCGATCTTGAGCCGCGTCACCGATAGAATCCGCGAATCGCATCGATCACCCGGTCGAGCTGCGGCCGGGTCAGCTCCGGATAGATCGGCAGCGAAATCGCCTCGCGCGACGCCTGCTCCGCCTGCGGCAGGCTGCCGTCCTTGTATCCGAGGTGCGCAAAACAGGGTTGCCGGTGGAGCGGGATCGGATAGTACACCGCGTGACCGATCCCTTCCTTCTTCAAGTGCGCCTGCAGCGCGTCGCGCCGCTCGGCGCGCAGCGTGTACTGGTGAAAGATGTGTTCGTTGGCAGGGTCCACCACGGGCGGTTTGACTTCCGGGACCTCGGCGAGCGCCTGCGTATAGTAGGCCGCGTGCTCGCGCCGCTGGGCGGACCATTGAGCCAGATGCGGCAGCTTGGCGAGCAGGATAGCGGCTTGCAGCGTGTCGAGGCGGGAGTTGGTGCCCACTTCATCGTGATGGTACTGCTTGGCGCCGCCGTGCAGCCGCAGCTTCTTGAGGCGGTCGGCGGCCGCATCGTCCGAGGTGACCATCATCCCACCGTCTCCCCAGGCGCCGAGATTCTTGCTCGGGAAGAAGGAGTAGCCCGTCACCCATCCCAGCTCGCCGGCCACGCGCCACTCGCCGTCCATCTTGCGCCGGGCGCCAATCGCCTGCGCGGCATCCTCGATAACCTTCACCCCCAAGGGCCGCCCGATTTGCATCAGCTCGAGCATGTCCGCCATCTGGCCATAGAGATGCACCGGCATGATCGCGCGGGTCCGCGGCGTGATCGCGCGCTTCACCGCGGCGGGATCGATGTTGAACGTGTCGGGCTGAATGTCCACGAACACCGGCGTGGCGCCGGCATTGTGGATCGTGCCCGCCGTCGCGAAAAAGGTGAACGGGGTGGTAATCACCTCGTCGCCGGGCTTCGGGTTCAACGCCTTGAGCGGCAGGAGCAGCGCATCCGTACCGCTCGCGCAGCCGATCCCGTGCTTCGCGTGCGACAGCCGCGCGATCTCCGCTTCGAGCTGCGGCACGGACGGCCCCATGATGAACTGCTGCGTCTCGATGACCTGCATCATTGCGGGCAGCACATCGTCCTTGATCGCGCGATACTGCGCGACCAGGTCGAGCATGGGGATGTTCATGACGCCCGCGCGCGGGAGGGCTGGGTCTGGCGCAGCGTCCCGCCGCTTTCCGTGTAGCTGGCTCCGCAGGCGCCGCACGTGGCATGACCGCCGCTGGGGTGCACTCGCTCACCGCACTGACACATCCACCCGACGCGCCGCGCCGGCACGCCGACCATCAGGCCGTACGCCGGCACGTCGGCGGTGACGACGGCGCCGGCGCCGATGAACGCGTATTCGCCGAGGGTGATGCCGCACACGATCGTGGCGTTCGCGCCGATCGAGCCGCCGCGTTTCACGAGCGTGCGCCGGTATTCGTTCTTGCGCGGCACGTGGCTGCGCGGGTTCATCACGTTCGTGAACACGCAGGAAGGTCCGCAGAAGACGTCGTCTTCCAGCTCGACGCCCTCGTAGATCGAGACGTTGTTCTGGATTTTGACGTTGTTCCCGATTTTCGTGCCGGGCATCACGACGACGTTCTGGCCGAGGTTGCAGCGCTCGCCGATGACGGCGCCCGGCATCACGTGCGAAAAATGCCAGATCTTGGTGCCGGGGCCGACCACCGCCCCTTCATCGACGTAGCTCGACTCGTGTGCGAAGTACTCCGAGGCCGCCATCTAGACCCCGATAACCTTGCACTCGAGCTCCAGCGTCACGCCCGTTTTCTTCGCGACCGTCTTGCGGAGGTGCTCGATGACCTTGAGCACGTCGCTCGCGGTCGCGGTGCCTTTGTTGATGATGTAGTTGGCGTGCAGGGTGGACACCTGCGCCCCGCCGACCGTGAAGCCCTTGAGACCGCACTCGTCGATCAGCATCCCGGCGGTTTTCGTACCGCCGCTGGGGTTGGTGAACGTCGAGCCGCAGCAGGGCTGGTCGAACGGCGTGCCGGCTTTCCGCCACCGGAGGAGCTTCGACTGCAGCTCCTTCAGCTTAGCCGGCGATTCCTCGCCCAGGCCCAGCTTCGCTTCGAGAACGATGCCCTCGATGTTGCTCGAGCGATACTTGAAGGAGATCTGCTTGCGCGACAGTTGTTTGACCTTGCCGCGCGGATCCATGACGGTCACCTCGGTCACGATCTCGGCGAATTCCGCGCCATGGCAGCCCGCGTTCATGAAAATGCCGCCGCCCACCGTGCCGGGAATGCCGATGAACCGCTCGACCCCGACAAAGCCCGCTTCGGCCGTGCGCCGCGCCAGGATCGGCGTCGGCATCCCGGTACCGATGATCGCCGTGGCGCCCTTCATCTCGAAGCGGTCGAGCCCCTTCCCCATCCGAATCACGACGCCGGGGAACCCGCCGTCCTTGACGAGCACATTGGAGCCGAGACCCAGCACGAGCCACGGCAGGCCGCGATCATGCGCGAGCTCCAGCGCGCGCACGACGTCCTCGCTGTCGGCGGGCATGGCGAGGTAGCGTGCGGGCCCGCCGATGCGCCAGGTGTTGTAGCGCGCCAGCGGCTCGTTCTCGAGCAGCTTGCCGCGGAATTTGATCTTGGCCGGGGGCGGAGGAGGCGCGGGGGCCGCGACCTTCTTCGTTACGCCCTTACGGCTGCCGCGATCCGCGCGCCGGTCGGCGCTTTTTCTCCGTTCGCTCTTTCGTGCCATTCCTGTAGGCTCCTAACGCTCCCGGTGCGGCTGCGGAGCGCAATGATCGCATCACACGCGGCACTCGCCGCGGACATGGTCGTCGTGTACGGCACCCGATGCACCAGCGCGGCGCGCCGGATGGCGTAGTCATCCACCTGCGTGAACTTTCCCAACGGCGTGTTGATCAAGAGCTGCACGTCGCCGGACACGATCAGATCGATCGCGTTCGGCCTGCCCTCGTGCACCTTCAACACCCGCTCCGCCGGCACACCACGGCCGCGGAGATACCGTTCCGTCCCCTCGGTCGCGAGGATGCGGAACCCCAACTCGTGGAAGCGGCGCGCGATCGGCAGCACCGTCGGCTTGTCATGGTCATTCACCGTGACGAAGACCGTGCCCTCGAGGGGCAGGCTGCCTTCCACCGCGATCTGCGCCTTGGCGAAGGCCATCCCGAAGCTGTCCGCGAGACCCATCGCTTCCCCGGTGGACCGCATTTCCGGCCCCAACACGGTATCCACGCCGGGCAGCTTGGTGAAGGGGAAGACCGCCTCCTTCACGGCCACCCCGGCGACGGGAAGCTCATCGGGAAGGCCCAAATCGTCCAGGGTCCGCCCGACAATGACCGCCGCGGCGAGCTTGGCCAGGGGGACCCCGGTGGCCTTGCTCACGAACGGCACCGTCCGGGACGCCCGCGGATTGACCTCCAGAACGTAGACTACGCCGTTCCGGATTGCGTACTGGACGTTGATCAGCCCGATGACGTTCAGCGCCTTGGCGAAGGCCTGGGTATAGCGGCGCATCTCTTCCACCTGGCGGTCGCCGATCAGGTACGGCGGGAGGACGCAGGCGGAATCGCCGGAGTGTACCCCCGCGTCCTCGATGTGCTGCATGACGCCGCCGATCACGCAGCGCGTGCCGTCGGCGATCGCATCCACATCCGCCTCGAAGGCGTCTTCGAGGAAGCGATCGATCAGCACCGGGTGTTCCGGCGCGACGCGCGCCGCTTTCACGAAGTAATCGCGCAGCGAGCCGTCGTCGTAGACGATCTCCATCGCCCGCCCGCCGAGCACGTAGGACGGCCGCACCAGGACGGGATAGCCGATGCGCTGCGCGACCCCGACCGCCTCGTCGACGGAGCGGGCAATGCCGTTGGGCGGCTGCGTTATGCCGAGCTTGTCGGCCAGCTCCTCGAAGCGCTCCCGGTCTTCGGCGATGTCGATCGCGTCGGGCGAGGTGCCCAGGATCGGGACGCCGGCAGCCTCGAGCGGCTTGGTGAGCTGGAGCGGCGTCTGGCCGCCCAGCTGCACGACGACACCCTTCGGCTTCTCCCACCGCGTGATCTCCAGGACGTCTTCGAACGTGAGCGGCTCGAAGTACAGCTTGTCCGAGATGTCGAAGTCGGTGGATACGGTCTCGGGGTTCGAGTTGATCATGATCGTCTTGAACCCGAGCTCGCGGAACGCGAGGCCGGCGCGCACGCAGCAGTAGTCGAACTCCACGCCCTGCCCGATCCGATTCGGGCCGCTGCCGAGGATCACGATCCCCTGCTCGCCGAACGGCTCGGACTCGTTCTCCTCGTCGTACGACGAGTAGAGATACGGCGTCGCCGAGGGGAACTCGCCGGCGCAGGTGTCGACGGTCTTGTAGGCGGGGTGAATGCCGAGGCTCCACCGCTGCTCGCGGATCGCCCCCTCGGTCGTGGTGCGCAGCGCCCCGAGCTGGCGGTCGGAGAATCCCAGGCGCTTCATGCGCTTGAGCTCCGCCGCGCCGACCGCCGCGAGCCCGCCGAACCACCGCTCGGCGTCGACCAGCTCCTGGAGCTGGTATAGGAACCAGGGATCGATCCCCGAGGCCTGCGCGATTTCGTCGACGGTGAGGCCGGCGAGGAACGCGCGTTTGATCTGGAAGATCCGCTCCGGCGTCGCCGTCCGCAGCGCGACGCGCAAATCTTCCGGCGAGGTGCTGGTGAGCCGATCGTCGGCCGGTGTCGCGCCCAGCACCCACCCGGGCCGGCCGATTTCGAGGGCGCGCAGCCCCTTCTGGAACGCTTCCTTGAACGTGCGGCCGATCGCCATGGCTTCCCCTACCGACTTCATCTGGGTCGTCAGCCGGAAATCGGCCGTGGGGAATTTCTCGAACGCGAAGCGCGGCACCTTCACCACGACATAGTCGAGCACCGGCTCGAATGACGCAGGCGTCGTCTTTGTGATGTCGTTCGGCAGCTCGTCGAGCGTGTAGCCGACGGCGAGCTTCGTGCCGATGCGCGCGATGGGGAATCCCGTCGCCTTCGACGCGAGGGCCGACGACCGGGACACGCGCGGGTTCATCTCGATCACCAGCATTTCGCC
>WNGG01013312.1_pt1 | contig 15294 bp, 13 predicted proteins | sample 5400661 | NCBI WGS metagenome assembly WNGG01 (sample SAMN13153372, study PRJNA577476) | soil metagenome | isolation source: 100 cm soil or saprolite under Garry oak tree replicate 1 | place: USA:California | collected 2016-06-15
TCGACAACGAGGTCGTGATTCACCGTGAGTCCTACTTCGGCCAAGCCACGCTGGACCTGTACGACCAGGTGTATCTCACGGCGTCGCTGCGCAACGACGGCTTCTCGAACTTCGGCCGCCTCTCCCGGCGGGCGTGGTTCCCCAAAGCCAGCGCGGCCTGGACCTTCACAAAGATGATGGGCGAACGGCCGTGGCTGACGTTCGGGAAGTTCCGCATCGCCTACGGCGAGGCGGGCACCGAGCCCCCGCCCTATGTCACTTCGGGGACGTTTTTCTCACAGATCTTCGGCGGCATCGCGCAGGGTACGGGCGTCACCCCAACCCAGAACGGCATCGGCGGGCTGCTCACCAGCGGCCAGAAGCCGGCGGACGTGCTCCGGCCCGAGCGTTCCAAGGAATTGGAGGCGGGCTTCGACCTCGGCCTGTTCCGCGACCGCGCCGACGCCGCGCTGACCTACTACAACTCCAAGACGGTGGACGTCATCCTGGCGACGCCGTTGTCGCCGTCCACCGGCTATTCGTACCAGTACACGAACGCCGCCAAGTTCCGCAATCGCGGCCTCGAAGCGACGCTCAACGTGCGGCCGATCCAGACGCCCGACTACGGCTGGGAAGTGGGCCTGCAGTGGGCGCGCAACCGCGGCATGGTGCTCACGCTGAACGGCCCGCAGTACATCTACTTCGGCACCGGCGTGGCGCAGGTCGGGCAGGAAATCGGGGTCACCCGCACGCAGGGATACATCCATTGCGGGGTCTCCGACCCCACGCTGCTGGGCGGCGCCGTCGGCACGGCCTGCGCCGGCGCGCCGAAGGGCGCGATGTACATCGACGCCACGGGATTCCCGGTGACCGACCCCAACCTGCGGATTCTCTCCAACCCGAACCCCCGGTGGACCGGGAGCGTGCGGACCGCGTTCCGGTACCGGAAGTTCCAGATCTCCGGCCTCCTCGACATCCGGCACGGCAGCATGGTGCCCAACGACGTGAAGGGTGCGCTCTGGAGCTACGGGACGGCCGGCTCAACCGACCAGCGAGCCGTTTGTGCTTCGTTGACCGTCTGCGCAGGGAATGACAAGGTGTTCGGGCAGGGCGGCTGGTTCGAGGGGCCGGTCGTCGGCCCAGGCGCCGGCAAGGCGGTGCCGATCGGCGAGAACTGGTATCGCGGCAGTGATGCCGCCTGCCCATTCACGGGCGTCGAAGAGGCGTGCCTCGAGAACAACGGCTACGTGAAGCTACGCGAGATCTCGCTCACCTACACGCTGGATCAGCCGTGGGTGCAGAGCTTCATCGGCGTGAGTAGCGTGGACATCCGCGTGGCGGGCCGCAACCTGCACACGTGGACCAAGTGGACCGGTTATGACCCGGAAGTGAGCGGCGGTGGGTCCACCGACCCGATCCAGGGGTCGGAGTACTTCGGCAATCCGCAGACCCGGTCGTTCGTGTTCACCATCACCTTGAACCGCTAGCCGAAAGGAGATCGACCATGCTTCGCACGATCAAGGTCGCGGCGGTCTCTCTGGGTCTGGCGCTCGGGGCGGCGGGCTGCGGCAACTTCCTCACCGGGGACAAGCTCACCAACGACCCCAACAATCCCAGCCAGGCGACGGCCCTGCAGCTGTTCGTGGGCGTGCAGTCGAACATGTTCAGCGCTCAAGAGAACACCGTGGCCATGACGGTGTGCATGTGGATGCAGCAGTGCATGGGCGTCGGCGGCAGGTTCGTCGATCAGTTCGCCCACTACACCGTGAACGAGTTCAGCTGGGACGGCAACTGGTTCCAGGTCTACACCGGAGGGGGGTTGGTGGACCTCCGCAAGATCGAAGCGACCGAGCGCACCGCCGGCGACAGCGTGTTCCTCGGTATCGCGAAGATCTGGGAAGCGTTCGATATCGGCGTCGCCGCGGATCTCTGGGGCGATGTTCCGTACACCGACGCTGTGGCATCGAATCCGACGCCGGGGCTCGACTCACAGGCCTCCGTTTACGCAGCAGTCCAGACGCTGCTGTCGGAGGCGATCACGGAGCTTGGTAGCGGCAAGGGTCCTGGACCCCTTGGGGCCGACCTCGTTTATGGGTGCGATACGACGTTGGCCAGACGATCGCTCTGGATCGCGGCAGCGCACACCCTAAAGGCGCGCTTCCTGCTCCATACGATCGAGTCAAATCCTGGGACCAAAGCCACGATCTATGGTAGCGCGATCACCGAGGCCAACGCCGGGATCTCCTCCACGGCACGCGACCTGTTGGCGTTCCACAGCGCGGCGACGTCGGAACGAAACATCTGGTACCAGTTTCAGACCACGACCTTCGGTCAGGACGTGGTGGCCGGGAAAGCGCTGGTGGACATCATGAAGGCGCGCAACGACCCCCGGCTGCCCGCGTACTTCGCGAAGAATACGACCGTTGGGTGGCAAGCGAAGCACAGGTACAGTGTGGGGTCGCGAATGCTCGACCCGAACAACAACGTCGAGCAGGTCACGGCGCATGCCGCCACGGACAGCACCTCGGGCAGCTCGCAGCCGGTTTGGCCGACTACCATCGGCGCGACCACGGCGGACAGCAATGTTACGTGGACGAACGTCGGCCTCCCCTACGGCGGAGAAGACGCGAACGTCCCACAACCCGGCAATACGGTATCAGGGCTGTCCGGATCGCTGCGCATGTGCCCCACCCCGTCGTCGTGCGGGGCGTTCCGCCAGCCGTTGGTGACGTACCAGGAAAACGAGCTGATTCTGGCCGAGGCCTACAGCACGGCCGCGAATCCGTCCGGAAACGACGGCACGGCCCTCACACATCTGAACAACGCGCGTGCCGTCCCGGGGCTGTCGGCGCTCGCGGGCATCACCGGGGTGGCGCTGCTCGACTCAATCATGACCGAGAAGTACGTCACGCTGTTCGAGAACATCGAGGTGTGGAACGATTACCGCCGCATGTGCATCCCGGCCTTGACGCCGTTCAACACCGGTAACGTGAACCCGATCTGGCGCGGGCAGATTCCGGGACGGCTCTACTACAGCGGCAGCGAGATGAATGTGAACCCCAACATTCCGGACCCCAGCACCCAGATTGCCACCAACTTTTTCCGGAATCCGAACGACACCGCGGACTGCCCGTAAGGGAACCGCCGCGGTAGCTTCCCGGGGGCGGGCGCCGACGCTGGTGACCCGCCCCCACTCGTTGGGGAGAAGGAGAATCACGATGCGCGACAGGTTGTTCGTTTCTGTTTTCGCCTGGGCGGCGACCGGCTGCTACTACTACCAACCGCTCGCGACGCCCGACCCCACGCCCGGCACGTACCTCTCCGCCACCATCACCGACACCGGCGCCGACCACCTCGCCCGCACGATCGGTCCCGACGTGCGGTCGGTGCGGGGGCGCCTCGTCAGCAGCGACGGTGGAGCCCTGACGCTCGCCGTGACAGGGGTGAGCCTGCACCATGGCGGGAACATCACGTGGAAGGGCGAGGCAGTGACCGTGAACCGGGAGTACGTCATCCAGTTGGACCAGCGCAGACTCGCCAAGGGGCGGACGATTCTGATCGCGGGGGCCCTGATCGCCAGCATGGTGACGACGTACAAGGTGTTCCAGGGGGTCGGCTTGATCCCCTCGAACACCGGGGGCCCGCCGCCGCCGAAGTGACCCGCCGCTAGAACACGCCGACGCTGGAGCGCCGCAGGTCGTGTTCCAGCGTCCATTCGATGAACTGCCCGGGCTGGATCGTGAGGGTCTCGGTGCGCACGACCTCCGGACTGCCGATCGCCTCCGCCACCAGCTGGAACTCCCGCGACACGCCGAACATCCGCAGTGGCAGCACGAACTCCGCGCTCGTCGCCGCCGTGACGCTCCCGACGCGCGTGCGCTGGCCGTCGTGCTCCACGGAGATCGTCATATCCAGCCAATGATGGTTGGTCACGTGCAGCGCGACCTCGACGGGCTGGGCGCGGGGCGGGGCCGCGGCGTGTCGGGCGCCGCCGTGGCGGGCGCAACCGGCCACGATGAGGGCGCCGGCCCAAAGTGGTGAGATACGACGCGGGCGGGGCATCGGACGGGAGCTCCCGCCCTCAACCTACCGCCCGCGTCGCAACCTGAACAGAGACGGCGGCTGCGTTACTGCCCGGGCGCCGGCGGCCGTCGCATCGCCACCCGCGGCTTGGGCAGGGCGTCGAACTTCGCCTGCTGGGCCGCCGTGAGCAGCGCGCGGATCGCGCCATAGTGCATGTCGGCCTGCGCCTGCAGCCCATCCATCTCCGTGCGCATCGAATCCATCTTGGGCCGCATCGCCTCGCGCTGTTCGGGCGTCATCGCGCCCATGCTGCCACCCATCGACTGTCGGAACGCAACGCGACGGTCGGCGCCTTTCTTCACGACCGTGTTCAGCTCGGCGTAGTGCGGCGCGACCTTGGCGCGCTGATCGGCGGTCAAGCCGACCGCCTGCGCCAGCGAGTCGATCGTGAGCCAGTGATCCGGCGGCGGCTGAAACTGCCCGCCCCCCATCCCGCCTCCCTGCGCGCGCAGGGCGGCGGCTGATGTTACAGCGAGGAACAGCGTCAGCATTCGGCGGTGCATGGTGAATCGCTCCGTTGGAAACGGGTTCGCTAGTTGTACGCCCGGCCCCTGCCCGATGTTCACGGCTCAGTACAGGTCCGCCCCCGACGAGCGACAACACCCGGTCATATCACACGCCACCCACAGCGCTTCGTCCGTGTCACGCCACAGAAACCGCGCCAGGGTCCGCTGCCATGCGTAACCGTGGTATTCGGTGACGACCAGCGTGTCCGGCTGCAACGCGCGCGCCGCGTCGGACGAGACGTACACCGAGCGCCACGTGTTGCCCGGTCCCCGGCGATCCACCCACCAGTACACGGTATCGTGAGGCGCCAAGTTGAACTTCGGGTACCCCGCGCTGTCGGCGTTGATGAGCCGCGCCACGACACGGCCCTCAGCCAGCATGGTCGACTGCAGCGTGGCCGCGCCGCGCTCGGGACGCAGGAACACGTGCGGACCGTACGTGCATCGCGGGCAGCTGCCCAACATCAGGCGCCGGTAATCGCCGACGCCGTGGCTCGAGTCGTAATCCAGACTGCGCGCGTAATTCAGCACCGCGCTCCGGGATGCGGAATCCACCGACCCGCGAAAGAACGCCGTGGGCGCCGCCGTCGGCGTCAGCCCGGTGGGCGTCCCTCCCGTGTAAATGACGGGCCTCAAGAACCACACGGCCACGGCGACGACGACGACGAGTACGAGGATCGGCAGGGGCGAACGCCCCCCTTCCTGACCAATCGACATGGTCCCTCCGGGCGCTACAGGGTTATGTCGCTCCCGCCAAGAGGCGCATGCGACCCACCAGCGGCTGGAGCGGAGCATCCGCATCCCGCCACAGCGTCGTCACGCGCTGCGCCCACCAGCGGGCCGTTCGCTTATCACCCGCGGCCGCGGCCAGCTCGGCCCGAAGCGCCATGGCGCGCACTAGGCCGGCTGCCTGTGGCACGTAGTCCAGCAGCGTGCCACCCAGTCCCGACAGATTGTTCAATGAAGAATCCAGCACCGCCACCGCCGCCGCCGTATCGCCGAGCTGGAGAAACAGCCACGCTTCGCCGTAGGTGTTGCTGATCGCTACGTCCGTGGGTCGCCGCCAGCGACGCAGCGTGCGGATGCGGTCGTAGCGGGCGCGGGCCGCCACCGGGTCGCCGCGCGCCAGCGCGCGCTGCATGTCGAGCAGATACCCGCCTGCCTCGCCGCTGCGATGCAGGGGCGTCGCGCCGATGAGTGGGAAGGCGAGCACTGCCGCGGGGCCTTCCAGCGCCGACCGCGCCGCGGCCTGCCGATCCGGCCGGAAGCCTCCCGTCACCAGGCGTTCGACGCGCGCAGTCAGTGCCGTGACGCTTTCCGCCGGCGCGCCGAGCGACGCGTAGGCGAGCAGGACGAGAGCCGAGCGATGCAGCGTCGAATCGCCGGTGATCACCTCCCCGGTGTTGGCGGTCGGGGAGTCCAAGGGCGCCGAGCGCTGCAGCAGGTCGGCGACGAGCTGGCTGCGCCCCGTCAGCGCGGCGAGCCCCGCCAGCTGCGCGGCCAATGCCGGCACCGGTTTGGGATGGGCGCGGAGCAGCGAATCCGCCAGACGCTTCGCGCCGTCGGCGTCATCGACTTTCACGCGCAGGCGCGTCTCGCCGACCGCCAGCCGCAGCGCCTGCGCCGGATCCCGCGCGAGCGCGCGCGCGTGCCGCAGCGTCGCCAGCGCCGAGCGCTGCTCGGCGCGGGAGAGCGCCACATCGCCCTGCGCCTCCAGCAGCAACGCCAGCTCTTCCCGGGCGCCGGCTTCCTCCGGAAACGCCTGCACCCAATCGATCGCGATCTGCCGCACCACCTCCTGCACGCGACGCCGTGCGGCCGCGTTCGTCGGCACCACCGTGCGCGAGGCGCCGCTCAGCCACTCGGCGTACGGATAGGGCACGGTCGCCAGCGTGTCCGCCTCGAGCCCCAGCCAGGCACCGAAGTGGCTCGTGTCCGGCGGCGACCCGCGACCTTCCCGATACCAGCTCGCGTCCACGAAGAACAGCGACGGCAGCTGCCCGAAGAACGCCCGGTGGGCGGACGGATTGAGACGCAGCGCCCGGTTGTAGGCGGTAAACGCGGCGTGCACGCTGCCGCGGAACCGCCACCCCGACGGGCTTCCGGGGTCCCGCACGACCACCTTGTCCTTGGCGTTGCACTCGGCGAGCCCGAACCACGCGGCGAAGCTGAGCGTGTCGCGGCGCAGCACCTGGCGGTAGGCGGCGCAGGCGTCCGGAAACCGGCCGTCGGCCATCGCCGGGCAAATCCCAGGCGCCGAGCGCCGCCTGCCCCGAGTCGTATGCGAGCAGCGCCGCGAGGCGGTCGGTTTGCGGCGCGACGCCTCCGCCCGATCCCGCGCCACCGAGCAACAGGGAATCGGCGAGCGCCCGGAAGCGCGCGGTGAGCGTGCCGCCCCGCCGGGGCGTCCCCATCCCGATCGTGTGGCTGCGCACGGCCGCGCCGGAGCGGCTGACGTCGTACACGCCCGCGGTGATCTCGACGGAATCGCCGCGCGGCACGACTTCGCCCCACAGCAACCGGCCCGCCCCCGCCGCGCGCGCGACGTCGAGCGCATCCCCGAGTCGCGCGATCGCTGCGCCCCGGCGCGCCACAAGATCGCGCACGCGGAGCCCGTCCACGAGCCGCACGTCCTTCCAGCGGCTCACGGCGTCGTACAGCGCGAGCTGGGATTCGTCGCCGCTCAAACCCGGCGGCGCGGCGTCACGCACGGCGAACGGCGCGACGAGATACAGCCCCGCGTCGAGACTCGACCCGCGGAACACCCTGGGCAGCGCGACGACGAGCACGCCCCCCAGGGCCGCCGCCGCGACCAGCGTCGCCATCCAGTGCCGCGGTCGCGCGCGGGGAGCGAGGGCGGCGGCGAGCCCCCCCGCCGTGGCGAACCGCGCCGCCGCGTCGGTCGCCAGAGCACGGAGCAGCGCCGCCCGTACCTCGGGGGGCGTGGCGGCCGGCAGCGCATCCTCGCTTGCCGAGCCGTCGTGGCGTGGCGGGTGACCCGTCAGCATCTCGTGCAGCACGCAGCCCAGGCTGTAGACGTCGCTGCGGCCGTCGAGCGCCTGATCCGCGCTCGCCTGCTCGGGGCTCATATAGTCCGGCGTGCCGACGGCGATGCCGACCTCCGTCACGCGGCTGCCCCCCCCCCGCCCTGCGGCGGCGCTGATCGCCCGCGCGATGCCGAAATCCGCGACGACGGCGTGACCTTCCTGCAGGAGGATGTTCTCGGGCTTGATGTCGCGGTGCACGACGCCGCGGCGGTGGGCGTAGTCGAGCGCGTCCGCCACCTCGCGCGCGATCTGCACCGCCTCGGCCACCGTCAGCCGCGGCTCACGCTCCAGCCGGTCGCGCAGCGACTCCCCGGCGACGTACGGCATGACATAGTAGAGGCACCCGGCGGCGTCACCCGAATCGTGCAGGGGCAGGATGTGCGGATGGGCGAGCCCCGCGGCGAGGCGGATCTCGCGCAGGAACCGGTCGGTGCCAAGCGTGGCGGCCAGCTCGGGACGCAGCGCCTTCAGCGCGACGACGCGGCCGTGGCGGAGGTCCGTGGCCAGGAAGACGATCGCCATCCCCCCACGGCCGAGCTCGCGCTCAATCGTGTACCGTTCGTCCAGGGCGGTCTGCAAGCGGGCACGGAGGTCGCTCGCCACGATTCCCTCCCCTTCCCCCGACGCGGTGCGGACGGCGGCGGCGGGCGTACAATACGGCGCCGCTCCCGACCCGGCCAGCCGACGTTGCCAAGCCCTTCTCTTGGTACAGGTTACCGGCTACTTTGGGGGGGCTCGCATGGCCGACCTGTCGATCTCGCGCAGCCAGCTCCTACTCCTCGCCGGGACGGCCAACCGGCCGCTCGCCGAGGAGATGGCCGAGCACTTGGGCCAGCCGCTGTGCGCGGTCACACTGCGCCGCTTCGCGGACGGCGAGCTTTTCGTCAAGATCGACGAGAACGTGCGCGGGCGGGACGTGTTCATCATCGAGCCCACGAACCCGCCGGCGGAGAACTACCTCGAGCTGCTGCTGCTGATCGATGCGGCGCGGCGGGCGAGCGCGGCGCGGATCACGGCGGTGCTGCCGTACTTCGGCTACGCGCGCCAGGACCGCAAGGACCAGCCGCGCGTGGCGATCAGCGCGAAGCTGATGGCGAACCTGATCACGCACGCCGGGGCCGATCGGGTGCTGGGAATGGACTTCCATTCCCACCAGGTGCAGGGGTTCTTCGACATTCCAGTGGACCATCTGTACGCGGCGCCCGTCTTCGTGCAGCACTACCGGCAGAAGGCGTTGCAGCAGCCGGTGGTGGTGGCGCCGGACGTGGGGTCGGCCCGGATGGCGCGCGGGTTCGCGAAGCGGCTCGACGCGTCCCTGGCGATCATCGACAAGCGGCGCCCGTCGGCGAACATCGCCGAGGTCGTCAACGTCGTCGGCGAAGTGGAAGGCCGGGACTGTCTGATCCCCGACGACATGATCGACACCGCGGGGACGATCACCGAGGCCGCGGCGGCGCTGAAGCGCCTCGGCGCGCGACGCATCTTCGCGTTCGCCACGCACGCCCTGCTCTCGGGACCGGCGGTGGAGCGCCTGCGCGCCGCGCCGCTCGAGGAGATCACGGTGACGAATACCATCCGCCTCCCCGAGGAGCGGAAGTTCGAAAAGCTGAAGGTGCTGTCCATCGCCGGCCTGATGGCCAAGGCGATCGGGTACGAGCACTCGAATCAGTCGGTGAGCTCGCTGTTTGACTGACGTCTGACGTCAGACGTCTGACATCAGAGGAAACGGAATGGCACAAGTTATTTCTCTCGCCGCCGAAACGCGCTCCGCCAGCGGCAAAGGCGGCGCCCGTCAGACCCGCCGGGAGCACAAGGTCCCGGCGGTGATCTACGGCCACGGCCGGCCCGCCCAGCCGCTCACCGTGGACGCGCTCGCCCTCGAGAAGGCGCTGACCGGCGTCGACCCCGAGAGCACCGTCATCGAGCTGACGCTCGACGGGAAGAAAGCCAAGGTGCTGATCCGCGAGATCCAGCGCCACGCCATCCGGCCGGACATCATCCACGTCGACTTTTACGAGATCCGCGGCGGTGAGAAGGTCCGCCTCAAGATCCCCGTGCACCTCGTGGGCACCCCCGACGGCGTGCGCAACGCCGGCGGCGTGCTCGACCAGGTGATGCGCGAAGTCGAGGTCGAAGTGCTCCCGGAGCACATCCCCGCGCGCGTGGAGCTCGACGTCACGCCGCTGGCCATCGGCCATTCGCGGCACGTGCGCGACCTGCAGATCCCCAACGCCACGATCCTTTCCGGCGCCGATCTCACGATCGCAACGGTGGTGCCGCCACGGGCCGAAGAAGTGGCCGCCCCGACGCCGGAAACCGCCGCCGAAGTCGCCGAGCCGGAGCTGATCCGCAAGCCGCGTGAGGAGGAAGGTGAGGAAGGAGCCGAGGGCGAGGCGCCGGAGGGGACCAAGGCGCCCGAGGGGAAGGCGCCCCCGGCGAAGGCACCGGCGGAACCCAAGCCCAAGGAAAAGAAGGGCTAGAAACCCTGCGCGCCGTCGTCGGCCTCGGCAACCCCGGCCCGGACTACGCGGCGACGCGCCACAACGCGGGCTTCTGGCTGGCCGACGCGGTGGCCGCGCGGTGGGACCTGCCACCGTTCCGCCGCGCCGAGCGCGGGGTGGCGACCGCGGGGGAAATCGACGGCATCCCCGTCCGCCTGCTCAAGCCTACGACCTACATGAACCGCAGCGGCGCCGCTCTCGCCTCGCTCCGCGCCGATCCCACCTTCGATCCGTCGCGCGATCTGCTGATCCTCGTCGACGACTTCAACATTCCCGCCGGTACGTTCCGCCTGCGGGCCGACGGCTCGGCCGGCGGTCACAACGGGTTGAAGAGCATCGAGGGGGCCCTGCAGTCCCAGCAGTACGCCCGGCTGCGCATCGGCGTGGGGCCGCTGCCACCGGACGTGGCCTGGGAGGACTACGTGCTGGCGCCGTTCACGCAGGAGGAGCGCGAGCAGCTCGAGGCCCTGAAGCCCAAGCTGCTCGAGGCCGTGGCCGGTTGGGTGCGGGAAGGCGTCCGGGTGTGACCTACACGTACTTGCCGCTGCTCGCCGTCGCCGCGGGCGTGGGCGGTCTCGGCGTCGCGTTCGCCCTGTACCGCGCCATCCGTCGCCAGCCCGCGGGCTCGGCCGCCATGCAGGCAATCGCCGGCCTGATTCGCCGCGGGGCGATGGCGTTCTTGAAGCGCGAGTACACGGTGTTGTTGCCATTTCTCGCCGTCGTCGCCGCGCTGCTCGCCTGGGCCATCGGCTGGCGCACCGCCGTGGCGTACGTGAGCGGCGGCCTGTGCTCCATTCTCGCCGGCCTCTTCGGGATGACGGCGGCGACCCACGCCAACGTCCGCACCGCCGAAGCGGCGCGCGCGCACGGGCAGGGACCGGCCCTGCGCACCGCGTTCCACGGCGGCGCGGTCATGGGGCTCGCCGTCGCGAGCCTCGGGCTCCTGGGGCTCGGCGCGGTGATGCGCGCGTTCCTCGCCGACGCCTTCAGCGACGCCGGCTGGCGCGCCTTCAGCGAGATCATCTCGGGGTTCGCGATGGGCGCGTCGTCCATCGCGCTGTTCGCCCGCGTGGGCGGCGGCATCTACACGAAAGCGGCCGACGTCGGCGCCGACCTCGTCGGCAAGATCGAAGCCGGCATCCCCGAGGACGATCCCCGCAACCCCGCGACCATCGCCGACAACGTGGGCGACAACGTCGGCGACGTGGCGGGGATGGGCGCCGACATCTTCGAGTCCTACGTCGGCGCCATCGTCGCCACGATCGCGATCGGGGCCACGAGCCCCGCCGTCGCGAACCGCGTCGACGCGGTCGCGCTGCCGCTGCTGTACACCATCGCGGGGCTCGTCGCGAGCCTTGTCGGCATCGCCGCCGTGCGGCTCCTGGAGCGCGGCTCCCCCGCCGGGGCGCTGCGCTGGAGCACCTTCCTCGCCGCCGGGCTGTTCCTCGCGGCAGCGTACTGGCTCACCACGCGCGTCGACCCCGTGCTGCTCGGTCCCGACAATGCCCCGCTCCCCGCCCTCGGCGCGTTCACCGCCGTCGTCGCCGGCACGCTCGCGGGCGTGGTGATCGGCTTGCTCACGGAGTACTACACGTCGGGGAGACCGATCCGCGCCATCGCCGAGGCGTCGCGCACGGGCCCCGCCACCAACCTCATCGCCGGGCTCGCCGTCGGGATGCGCAGCACCATCGCGCCGATGCTGATGCTCTGCGCCGCCATCTACGTCGCCTACCACGCCGCCGGACTCTACGGCATCGCCATCTCCGCGGTGGGGATGCTCGCCACGGTGGGGATCACGATGTCGGTCGACGCTTACGGCCCCGTCGCCGACAACGCCGGCGGCATCAGCGAGATGAGCCGGCTGGGTCCCGAAGTCCGCAAGATCACCGACGGTCTCGACGCGCTCGGCAACACCACCGCGGCGATGGGTAAGGGCTTCGCGATCGGCTCCGCGGCGCTCACCGCGCTGGGACTGTTCAGCGCCTACGCCACCGCCGCGGGGATCCGCACCGGCGGGCTCGATCTCATCAACCCGATGGTCGTGATCGGCCTCTTTATCGGCGGCTGCATCCCCTTCTTCGTCGCCGCCGCGACGATGACGGCCGTAGGCCGGGCAGCCGGCGGCATGGTCGAGGAGGTGCGGCGCCAGTTCCGCGAGATCCCCGGGCTCATGGCCGGCACGGCGCAGCCCGACTCGGCGCGCTGCGTGGACATCGCGACCCGCGCGGCCTTGCGCGAGATGATCGTGCCGGGGCTCACCGCCGTCGTGGCGCCGGTGGTCGTGGGCAAGGTGCTGGGTCTGTACGCGCTCGGCGGCATGCTGGCCGGCGCGACGCTGACGGGGGTGATGCTGGCCCTGTTCATGGCCAACGCCGGTGGCGCGTGGGACAACGCCAAGAAGCACATCGAAGGCGGCGCGCTGGGCGGCAAGGGCTCGGAGCCACACAAGGCCGCCGTCGTCGGCGATACCGTCGGCGACCCGTTCAAGGATACGTCCGGACCGGCGATGAACATTCTCATCAAGCTGATGTCGGTGGTGAGTCTCGTTCTCGCTCCATGGTTCGTGTCATGAACGTATGGCCGTATCGCCGTATCGCCGTATCGCCGTATACGCGCTCCAGGCGGGCCGCATCACGCACGGCCATACGGCACATACGGCCATACGGCCATACGTAGATGTTGCGCCTGGGAATCGTTGGCCTGCCAAACGTCGGTAAGTCCACGCTCTTCAACGCGCTGACATCGTCCAAAGCCGCGGCGGCGGAGAACTATCCGTTCTGCACCGTCGAGCCCAACGTCGGCGTCGTGGAAGTGCCGGACCCCCGCCTCGAGCGGCTCAACGAGATCGTACGGCCGAAGAAAAAGGTCCCTGCCGTCGTCGAATTCGTGGACATCGCCGGCCTCGTCAAAGGGGCTTCCCAGGGCGAGGGGCTGGGGAATCAGTTCCTGTCGCACATCCGCGAAGTGGACGCCGTCGTCCATGTGATCCGCTGCTTCGAGGACCCGGACGTGGTGCACGTGATGGGGCCGGTGGACCCGCTGCGCGACCACGACGTGGTCACCAGCGAGCTGGCCCTCGCCGACCTCGCGGTGGTCGAGCGGCGGCTGGAAAAGGCGCGCAAGACCGCCCGCGCCGGCGACAAGGACGCGCAGGCCGAGCTGCTTGTGCTGGAGCGCGTCGTCGCGGAGCTCGATGCCGGGCGCGGCGCGCGCGAGGCCGGCGAGAACGAGGAGGCGATCCGCTTCCTCCGCCAGCTCGGCCTGCTCACCGCGAAGCCAATTCTGTACGCTGCGAACGTGACGGAGGACGATCTGGCGACGGGCGGGGGCCCCTGGCTCAGCGCGTTGCGCGGCGCCGTGCAAGCGCATCATGAGGAAGCCGAGATCGTGCTCTTCTCCGCGAAGCTCGAAGCCGAGCTCGCCGACCTCGCGCCCCCGGAGCGGGCGGAGTACCTGAAGAGCGCGGGCGTCGCCGAGCCGGGGCTCGACCGCCTCATTCACGCCGGCTACCGGCTGCTCGGGTTACAGACCTTCTTTACCGTGGGGGAAAACGAGGTGCGGGCCTGGACGATGCACCGCGGCGCCACGGCCTACGACGCCGCCGGAGAGATCCACTCCGATTTCCAGCGCGGCTTTATCCGCGCCGAAACGGTGGGGTTCGAAGACTTCGTGCGCGCCGGGTCCTATAAGGCGGCGCGCGAGCAGGGGCTGGTGCGCAGTGAGGGTCGGGAGTACCTCGTGAAAGACGGCGACATTCTGCTGTTCCGGTTCAACGTGTGACATCTGACGTCAGACGTCTGACGTCAGACATCAGTGCCGGTGTTGCTCCCCCTCCCCCGTTCGATGCTCCGTCCGTTGAAACGTCAGAAACTCATGCACCGCCGCGACCGACGCGGCATCGCGCGTGACGATCCGCACCTCGCCGCCGCCCGGCAAAGGATGGAACACGTAGCGGATCGCCGCCTTTTTCGCCGTCATCACCTGCGTCCCCGGGACGGTCTGGTCGTGCACGAAGCCGGGCGTCTGGAAGTCGCCGGCGCTGAACGCCTGCGCGATCCCTTTCAAGTGCTCGCGGATGGTCCGCACCCCCGCGGCGTCGGCCGAGTCCCTGACCAGGACGATGCGGCCGCCGTCGGCGGCGGGCTCGAAGCGATGGAAGGACGTGTACTGGTCCACGCCCATCGCCACCTTGCCGCGCTGCTGCATGGCGTGGTAGGCGGAGTCCTGGGCGCGAGCGGCGCCTGGGGCCAGCAGGGCAACGAGCAGGCCGAACGCAATGCGCCTCATGCAATGGCTCCTGATGTCTGACGTCTGAGGTCTGTTGCTTTTCAGTTCAAGTACCGGCTCCACACCGCGACCACGCCGCCGCACGTCTTCTCGTACGGGCGATCTCCGACGCCGAGGAACTCGAACGGCGTCCGCGTTCCCCGGCTGTAGATCTCGACGCCGGCGAGATCGCTGGCGCGCACGCGATTGATGTCCTCGAAGGGCGTAAGGAAGCCGTCTTCGTAGTAATTGTAAGCGCACGGCAATCCGCTGTAATTGACCGCGACGCAGCCCCTCACGGTGCACCGCAGCGCCACACCCGATTCTTCGAGCAGCACGCGGAGCGGCAGGGAGCCACGTCGTTCGAGCAGCTCGTAGGTGTAGTACTGCCCCATCCCGCGACCCGCCCGCTCGTAGAACCCCGCGAGCCCGTACCTCCAGTTCCGCCCTTCCGCCTCGACGAGGATCGGCGGAAGTTGCACCGCCTCCGTGTCCGGGTTCAGGACCACGGTCCAGCGCAGGGTATGGCCGCGCTTGAGACGCGCCGTGAGCTCCTGGGAGTAATGGCCACGGTAGCTGACGAGCACGGGATGATTGCCAGGCGGCTGACCGGAGAGCGTGAACCGGCCGGCAGCGTCGGTCGTGGCCCGCCCGTACGGCGTCTCGACCGTCGCCCCCGCCAGCGGCCGCCCCGTGTACGCCGAAAACACCACACCCGCGAGCTGCGCGGCCGTGTCGCGCTGCTGGGCGGAGGCGTGAACGGAGGCCAAGAAGCCGAGCGGAACGAGTAGCAGGCGGCGGGGCGTCATGAGGCACCTCCCGAAGGGCCTTTCATTAATACTGTACGATGTGAAACGGCGTTCCGCTGGCCCATGGGGCCGCTCCCGACCGCCCTACCGCCCGACCGCCCGA
>WNGG01004683.1_pt1 | contig 15293 bp, 5 predicted proteins | sample 5400661 | NCBI WGS metagenome assembly WNGG01 (sample SAMN13153372, study PRJNA577476) | soil metagenome | isolation source: 100 cm soil or saprolite under Garry oak tree replicate 1 | place: USA:California | collected 2016-06-15
ACCTCTCGACGCTCTACTCGATCGACGGGGGGCTCGGCGACTCGGACAACAACCTGATCCCCGACCGGGTCGACCTCCTGCTCAGCCCGGCCGGCGATGGCATCGAGGGCACGATCGACCTCGCGGCGCGGCTCGGCCTCGAATCGACGGGGATCTCCCTCCCCATCGTCGTCTCGCCGGAATCCCTCGATTCCACTCTCTCGACTCCGGATCGAGGGGTGGAGGCGGCCGGCCGCCCGGAGTCGCAGCCGACGCTCGTCCTGATCGGCCGGACCCATCCCATCGTCGAGCGCTTGATCAAGGAGAAGAAGATCGAGCCGCCGCGGCTCGAGCCGGGAGAGGGCCTGATCCAGGTGGTCAGGAACGCCTTCGGCGAGCCGGGGAGCGAGAAGCGCGCCATCATCATCGCGGGCGGCGACGCCCGCGGCCTCGCCCGGGCGCTCGCCCAGGCCGCCGAGCGCTTCCCCCACCTGTGGGCCCGGGGGAAGGACCGCACCACGCTCGATGACGTCGAGGAGGACGTGTCCCGCTTCCTGTCGGGCCGGTCGCCGGCGGGCCAGGCGGCGACGGCCCTCTACAAGCTGGATCGCCTCGCCGCCGGCCTCCACGGCAAGGATCTCGCGGCGGCCCACGTCAAGGTGTACGTGGAGAAGCCGCCCGCGGGGTTCGCCGACGTCGTCCGCCGCGAGGCGGCGGCCCGAATCAAGGCGGCGAAGCTCGAGGTGACGGTCCAGGACCTCGACGTCCGGAACGCGAAGCCGGTCGACGTCGACGGCCGGCCGATCGGCGAGGAGTTCGACATCCCGTCGGAGGTCGACGACTTCCGGCGGCTGCTCCGCTCGCGGGTCGTCCCGGCGGTGCGCAAGTCGAAAGGGAGGCCGATACGGCTGGAGGCGCGGCTCTCCGAGCCACCGGAGATCCGCGCCCAGCTCGAGAAAGACGCCCGCGCGGAGCTGCTCGCGGCCGGCGCCGCCAAGGACGCCACCGCCGTGACCGTGCTCTGCGCCTACAAGCAAGGCTATAGCTGGCTCCACGACGTGGTGGGGCCGGCCGTCGTCGCCAAGGGCCAGCCCATCGAGCACGTCACCATACGCTTCGCCGAGATCGGGCCGCCCCCCGAGTGGAAGCAGCAGGGCACGTACGCGCCGACGCGCTGGTTGCTCGAGATCTATCCCATCGACGAGGTCCTGGCCCGCGAGCTGAAGCTGCCCCTCGAGCGGATCTCGTTCGAGAAGATGCCCATCGGCTCGCCGGCCTACGAAGTGATCGTGACCGGCCCCGGCGGGGCGGAGATCTACCGACAGACCTTCGAGTCGAAGTTCGTCGTGCGCTCCTTCTTCGACCAGTTCCCGAACTACGAGAAGGTCCGCGTCACCACGGGATGGATGAGCGCCGACGTCGCCGGAGCGTCCGTCGTCGACGAGCGGATCGTCACCGATCCCGAGCGGTTCTGGGACCACTTCCAGGGCCGGACGCTGCCCGCGATCTACGACCACGTCATGGCGGTCGCCAAGGGCAAGCCGCGGCCGGAGGATGCGCCCTTCTTCGGGGAGCTGCGGGTCGAGCTGAGCCTGAGCGAGCCGGACTATCAGATCGGGGTGGACCAGGAGCTGATCTCCTCGATGGAGGCGATCCACGAGGAGATCTACTTCAACACGCTCCACTTCTTCGACGTGCTGGGCCGCTATGCCCGGGGCGCTCCCCTCGCCTACCCCGGCCGGATCATCCCCATCATGCGGCCCAAGGCGGACGGCAAGGCGGGGCACGCCCGGATCAGCTTCACGGGGTTCGATTCGCCACGGCCCGGCGTCGTCGTCGAGTACACCGAGAGCGGCGGACGGACGGAAGAGGCGCGGCTCGACATCCCCAAGGTCACCGTGGAGCGGCCGTCGGCCCTCGCCGCCCTCGTGCGCGACGGCCGGGACGGCCTCGAGCGGCTCGATGTCCGGGTGAAGGTCGACACCGAGAAGGACGAGCGGACGGAGCTGGTCAAGCGGGCAGCCGAGGAACGGGTCGACCGGCAGATCCTCTCCGCCGAGCAGGTCCTCTCCGTGGTGGCGGGCCTCGGCCGCTTGCGCGCCGCCGGCCTCTACCGGGACGCGCTCGCCTATCACGACCTTGGCACGCTGCGCATCGTCGCCGCGTGGGAGCACGAGTCGAGGCCGGAGACGGAGGCGGTCGTGTCCCTCGAACCCAACGGGATGCCGGCGCCGTGGCCCGACATCAGGAAGCTGTTGCCGGCCGGCTACCACTACGCGGGCGGGCCGATGGTCCAGTGGGACACGCCGATCCCACCTCCGGAGGCCTACGAGCTGCTGGCGAAGATGTCGACTTTCAAGCAGGCGACCGTCTACAAGGCGGGCGAGAGCTACCTTGGCCAGGACATCTGGGCGATGGACCTCATGCCGCCCATCGTGGCGACGCACTGGTCCCAGGCGAAGGCGACGACCACGAAGCCGACGATCGTGTACTCGGCCCGCCAGCACGCCAACGAGATCTCGTCCACCAGCCACGTGCTGAAGCTGGCCGAGCTGCTGCTGACCGACCCGGAGTTCAAGGAGAAGCTTCGGAAGGTCAACGTCGTCATCCATCCCGTCACGAACCCCGACGGCGCGCAGCTCGCCTACGACCTCCAGAAGACGACGCCCCACTACATGCTCCACGCCGGCTATCTCGGTGCCCTCGGCGTCGACGTGACGACCGGGCAGGGCGAGCCCGATCCGATCTATCCGGAGACGAGGGTGCGTCCGGAGATCTGGCGGACGTGGCTGCCCGACGTCTTCCTGAACCCGCACGGCTATCCCACCCACGAATGGGTGCAGCTCTTCTCGGAGGACGCGGCCTGGGTGCGCAACCGGGTCGTGGAGACGCGGGACTACTGGTCGATGCGGGGCTGGTGGATGCCGGGGTTTGCCTATCTCGACGACCCGAGATACCCACGCCACAAGGCCGAGCAGTTCAAGCTGCGGAGCATGATCACGGCCGCCATCAACGCGGCTCCGGAAGTGGTGGCGCTGAACCGCCGCGCCTACAACCGCTACGCCCGCTACACCTTCGCCTTCGACCAGAAGAACTTCAAGCTCGACTTCACCGACGGGGTGCTCATCTACACGGCGATCAAAGGAGCGCGGGCGGAACGGCGCGCAGCGGGCCGGGGCGGGCGGCGGGGGCGGGGGCAGCTTCATGACGCGCTACCCGAACGTGACGATCTGGGAAGGGGTGACCGAGGCCCCGGAAGAGACCGCGCGCGGCGATTGGCTGAAGCTCGTGGCCACGGCCGGGCTGCAGTGGGACAAAGCGGTCCTGCAGTACCTCGTCGACGGCCACCACGTGGTGGAGCGCAAGGCGGAGCCCTTCTGGGGCGGTGTGACCCTCGGTCTGAATCGTCCTCGGCCGCCGAAACCACCGAGCAAGAGCGATCCGGACCGGCCGAAGGTCGACCCGGAGTAGAGGCGCATCATTCGAGGGCAGTGCCCTTCGTCTCCGGGAGCCAGAGGGCTGAAACTGTAGAGCGGCGGTCGGAGACCACCTCGTCGCCTGGAGCCGGTACTTCGCGACCTGGGCTAGTCGGGCAGGTCTTCCAGACGCGTTGCGTCTCGCCGTTTGGTGCCGGCCACGCTTCGATCAATCAGCTCCCACAGGCGTTCATTCTGCGAAAGCAGCAACGACTCCAGGTCCGTGTCCGGGCCGACAGGGAGTAGGACGGCGCGAGTTCGGCCGTTCTTCGTGATCAGGACGGGGCCCGTTTTCCGCAACCCTTCGATCACGCGGCTGAGGTTGTTCTTCACCTCCCGCAGGCTCTCGGTCTTCACAGCTTCAGCTCCTCACCTTCCCCTACCAGATCGGCACCGCGTTTCTCCCCGATGAGCGTGACCAGTACGCGCTCCCCGTCGAGCCGATAGAAGACACGCCAGGGTCCCGCTCGAAGCTCGTAATCGGCGAAGGGCGAGATTCGACGGAGCCGGGCTACGGCGGCAGACCGCAGCGGGACGAGCGCCAAGCCGGCCGCGGTAGCCCAGACAGTCGATGCTTCGTAATCAGCCCGGTCCTCGGTTCAATCCCGAGCGCCGGCTCCAGAACTAAAGTCTGCGGCAACGCGACGTCTTTTTCGCCATTCGCGATCTTCGAGCCCATGAACCGGCCGCCGATTGCCAATGCCGGCCCCGAACAGATCGTGGAGGCGACCGGCCCCCAGGGCGCCGAGGTGCTCCTGAACGGGGCCGGATCCTGCTAGGGCGACACCTGGAGGACGGAGACGTGCGTGCAGGAGGTCGTGCTGTTGTCCTGACAGGCCCAGAGCACGGCGTTGCCGCGACTGTCATCCGAGTACACGAGATCGGCGGTAATCGTGGTCGAGCCCGGCGCGAGGCCGACGAGTGCCCCGCTCACGTTCGTGACCGACCGTACGGACGCAACCCTCGGATCGCTCGATATCCACGCAACCCTCACGATTCCGTTTCCGTGGATCTGCAACGGAATCGTCTCGCCCACGCGCATGTGGCCCATGCGCTGGCTGTCGACTTGCTCAAGAGGGAAGCCCACGATCAACGGATCATCCCGCTGGGCGAGAGTTCCCTCATCGCAGCGACTACCGAAACCGAGGTCGAAATTGAGACACGGAGTAGGATTGCACGCCGGGAGGACCCCGATCTCCACCGCCACGGCCACCAGTGCCCTGCGCATATCCGCTCTCTCAGTCTACGCCAACTGTTCGAGGCGTCCCTGGGCTCCAAGGTAGGGGTGCGTGCTCGGGGCCTTTCGCGAGGGCCTGTTTCGATCCGGCGCGCCATGGGGGTGGCGCGGGCGCTCCCGCGGCGGACTCCAGTCGAGCCCGACGCCCCCCGATGATCTTCCGGACGAGCGAATGCCCCGCCCTGGCTGCCTCTTGGTTCTAGCGGCGACCCTTTCCCTGGCCGCGTGTGGCGGGAAGGGCCCCGGCGCGCCGTCACCTGTTGAACCAGGCATCCCTGCCGGCACCGCGCTCACGTTCCTGTCTGGCGAGACCGCCGAGCCTGTCGCTGGCGCCGCCGTAACCGTCGCGGGAAGGAGCTTCACAAGCGGCGCGACCGGCGAGATCGTGCTGGCGGAGCGGGTGCCTCTGGGCAACGCCATGGACGTCACGGCCAACGGGTTCCTCGAGCGGCAGACGGTGCTTCGCTCGGCCACGGTGACGCGCTTTACCCTCTGGCCCAGCACCAGCCCGACCGGTCTCACCGAGGCGATCTCCGCCGCCATCGTCTACACCTCATCGACGTGCCCGTTCGACGCGGCTCAGTCGGGGAGGTCTCCCCTCGAGCGACTGCGGCCCGGTGTCTCTCAGGTGGCCGTTGCTGTCTCCTCTGAGATCGCGGCCGATCCGGCGGCGCAGGCGGCGGTCATGGCTGGAGTCGGCACCATCAACACCGCCACCCAAGGCCGCGTGACCTACTTCATCGGCAGCCAAGCCGGTGGAGAGGCCGCGACGTTCACTCTCGTCGTCGATCCGCAAGATACGGGCTGTCTCGTCCTGAGGCATGCCGCCACGACCTACCCGACGTTTTCGCCCGCCGGCATCACGGGCGGCAAGATGGTGTTTTGCTCGCTCCAAGCCGCTCGTGACCCGTTGCTGGTGACCCACGAACTGGGGCACACGTTCGGCTTCGGCCACTCACCCGACCCCGGGGACATGATGTTCTGCGCCGGGACCCTCCGGAGGGACTTCTCTCCGAGGGAAGCACTCCTCATGGCCTTGATGCTGCAAAGGTCACCCGGGAACAGGTTCCCGGACGACGATCGCAGTGCCACGGCGGCCGCCGCGCGTTCGAGGCAGATCATACAGTCACTTTCGCCTCCGCCCGCCTGGGTGATGGCTCCATCGTGATGGTTTCTGCACTGTCACAGACCGACGAGTTCGAGCACATCACCGACTACATCCACTGGCGGCGGCGGCACCCCTACTGAGAGAACCTGCGTCAGAGCAGGTCCACCAGCGCCAGGAAGAGGATGGGGAGCAGGGAGACGCCGAGGGCGGAGAGCCAGAGGCCCAGCGGCCTCTTCCGCCAAGCGGCGGCGGCGGTGCCCACCGCCACCAGTACCGCGCAGGCCAGGGACGCATAGACCGTGACGGGCACGGCGAACGAGAGCGCGAGGCCGATGCCCATGTCATGGCGGCCCAGCCCCTTGGCGTTCACGCCCCAGAAGCTGAAGAAGAAGGCGAGTGCCACCAGCGCGCTGAGCACGAGCAGAGCGAGGGCGAACGGCCCCCCTCCGGACCCGCGACGGGCCGGAGGGGAAGTCTCGTGGGCGGACACGGGGATCGCCGGCGAGGATACTACAGGCGGCTCCGGAGCTGGGTGGCCAGCGTGACCAGCCGGTCCGCGTCGGCGGGAGCGATGTGGACGCCCGTTTGCGCCCGCACCTCGTTGATGAACGCGGTCAGGATGTTGGCGGCGGCCTCGTTCTGACCGGTCTCCGCCCGCGCCCGCGCTACCTCTACGGCCGTCCGCGGCGGTGATCTTCCTCGACGCCGGCTTCCTCTTCGGCCTGGTCTCGACGAAGGACGAGCACCACGACCGCGTCGTCGAGGCTTCTCTACCTTCAAGGGCGCCCGGCTCTCCGACGAGCTCCTGACCACCAACCACGTGATCGCCGAGACGACCACGCTGGCGCGCAAGCTGGGCATGAGAAGGCCGCGAAGCTGGGCGAACGGCTCTACAGCGAGAAGCTCGCGCGCATCACTGCACGACGCCGGACGAAGAGCGCGAGGCCTTCGAGTACTTCAAGCGGCATCGCGACCAGGTCTACAGCTTCACCGACTGCCTGAGCTTCGTGGTGATGGAGAAGCTCGGCATCCGCGAGGCCCTGGCCGTGGACTCGGACTTCACGCACCGCTTCATCGCCCGACCCGGGCCGCGGCCACACAGGCCGTGACCCGTCGAGTGAGGGTGCGCTGCGCCCGGACGATCTCCTCAGTGCCCATGGCCCGATGGCACCGCCCGTGACGAGCCAGGTTCCGGACCCGTTCCAATGCGTCGCATGCTCCCGCAAGCGGGTCGGCAGAGCTGAGATTCGTCCGCAAGGGGACTGACCCCGAGGATACTCTCGCGTAGCCGCGTCGCGCCGGACTCACCCGTAGTTCCCCCGCACGTCCCCGTAGTTCTTACCGTATTGCTTGACTTGTACCCGCGGTGGACCTACTCTCCGTGGCAATCCCTCCACTTGGTGATGCCGATGCGGGCGAAGCGGATCCTCCCTGCCTGCGCCGAGAGTTGCCTTCAACAACGTTTAGCGTCATCCAGTAGTAGATCCAATAGAGTCGGACAGTCGAGTGAGGATCACATGAGCGGAGAGAAGCTGCGGATCGCCATATTGTTGAGTGTCGGATCTTTTCTGGCCCTGAGCCTGTGCATTGGACGGCCGGTCGCTGCGGCAGAGGACGCCGCCAAGACCAAGCCCGCGCGCCAGGCTGTGGTCGCCAAGAAGGGCCACGCAACTAGCGAGGCCGTGGTGGCCAAAGTGGCGGTGGCGCAGGAGGAAGGGGTCGTGGCGCCGCCGCGGCTGCCGCCTGGCTTCGACATCGACAGGTTGATGCGACAGGTGCACTTCGCCTATCGCCCTGACGGAGGTGGCTTCTCCGGTGGAGACTCGACCTACTCAGTCCGCGTCGACGGCACTGGGAACTGGTCTGTCCGGCCGCTTCATCGCCCCGCAGGACTGGCACCCGGGCTGGCAACGGCGCCGAAGCCGCGAACGGCAATCGACGGCGGCCGACCCGAGCTGGCGGACAAGCTCGTCAAAGGCACGGCGCTGCGCGTCTCGACGCTGGCCATTGGTGCCGAGAAGGCCTCAACCAGGCACCCCGCGTCGAAGGTCGGCGTGGCTGCCGACGGACGCCTGACGATCACGCACGGGCTTGCGGTCGAGTCACTACGCAACACCCACGAGGGAGTCGAGCAGAGCTGGGCTTTCGAGCGCCGCCCCGCGGGGATCGGGGACCTGGTGGTACGCGTGGCGGTCTCCGGGCAGCGCTACTCCGGCGAGACGCAGAACGGCCTCCACTTCGTCGACCCGGACACCGGCCTCGGCCTGCGCTACGGCGTCGCCACCTGGGTGGACGCGACGGGGCGTCGCACCGAGGTGCGGCCGCGCTACCTCGACGGCGAAATCGTCATGACCCTGCCGGCGGCCCTGCTCGCGAACGCGGGCTTCCCCGCCGTGCTCGACCCGGTGCTCTCGCCCGAATTGGGGACCGACAATCCGGTCTCCGCGCCAGTCGTGAACGGCGCCGGCCCGCCACGCATCGTCTACGACGGGACCAGCAACTACCTCGTCGTCTGGAGTGACGCACGCGAGTCCCAGGGCCTCTGGGGAGCCCGCGTGGACGCCAGCACCGGCGCCCTTCTCGACCCTTCGGGCATCGCTCTCGCACTCAACGACAATTTCAACCTCGATCCCGAGGGAGCGGCCTGCGCCAGCACCCAATGCCTCGTCACCTGGGGGGTGTCGACGCCGACCGGCGTTCGCGAGCTCCATGCCCGCTTCTTCAGCAAGACGAGCGGAACTTTCACCGGCAGCGAGCTCGTCATCTGGAGCGACCCTCAGGCGTTCGGCGGCGACGTCGCGTTCAACGGCACCAATTACCTCGTCGGTTACTCCTTCGTCAGGCCCGGTCAGAGCTTCGTGGTCGGCAAGATCGTCACGCCGGCGGGTGTAGTCGATCCGCCGTTCATCATTTCGCCGGACAATCAGATCGGGCAGCTTCGCGTCCCGGTGATCGCCTCGGATGGAACGAACTTCTACGCGGCCTGGGCTGAGCAGACGCTCGCTCCGACCAATCAGTTCTTTTTCTTCGTCTACGGCCGCGGCATCCAGGGCGATGGCGGCGGACTACTAGGGGCCCAGGCCGGGGTCACGCCCACCAGCGAGACGTGGAACCACTCTCGTTTTGAGCGGCCGTCGCTGGTGTGGGACGGGGCGAACCACTACGTGGTCGCCTGGACCGACGAGCGGGCGGGCGTAGCGAACACCGATATCTGGGTGCGGCGGGTCAGCTCGACCACGTTTGTACCCGAGGCCAGCCAGCTTCAGTTGACGACGGACGGCGGCTCGCAGCGGCTCGCGGCGTTGGCACGGAGCGAGACCAGTCTCCTGGCGGTGTGGAACGACGCGCGCAGCACCGTCGCCGTTTTCGGTCAGTCGTTGACGAGCGGTGGTTCGCTGGCGCTGAGCGGCGGCAACTTCAGCATCGCGGGGGACGCTGTGAGCTCATTCACCCCTTCCGTCGCTTCCGACGGTACCAATTACGCCATTGCGTATTCGAACAACCAGGATTCGGGGTCGTTCCCCTATGAAGTGTATGCCGCGGGTGTGACGGCCAGCGGTGACGCGCACTTCGCCCTCGAGCGGGTGAGCAACTCCGCCAATGCCCAGGTCGCGCCCGCCCTGGGGTTCGACGGCACCAACTTCCTCGCGGTGTGGGCCGACTCCCGGAACGCGCCGGATCCAAACAGTATCTATGGCGCGCGCATCAGTGCGAGCGGCACCGTCCTCGACACGGGTGGCATCGCGATCAGCGTTACCAGTGTGGGGTCTTCGCCGCAGGTGGCGTTCGCCAGCGCGACCTCCAGCTACCTCGTGGTCTGGGGCCGTCAGTCTGGAGTCAGTGCCCGTCGGGTGAACACCGACGGCAGCACGCCCAGCGCCGAGCGGTCCGTCCCGGTTCCAGGTTCCACGCCCAGCGTGGCATCGGATGGGACGAACTTTCTGGTCGTCTCGAGCGTGCCCCAGAGCGATTCTCCAGGCGACATGGGCGGCGCCCTGCTTGGACCCGATGCGAACCCTCTCTCAGGCTCCATTACCATCTCGACGTCCAGTTCGCCGGCGTCGACGGCGGTCGCCTACAGCCCGTCGGCGCGCAACTACCTCGTGGTCTGGAGCGATCTTGGCGACATCTATGGCCAGCGGCTGACGATCAGCGGCAGCCGGCTCGACGGCGACAGTGGCTTTGTGATATCGAGCGCGTCAAACACTCAGACTTCGCCGTCGGTTGCGTTCGACGGTTCCAACTACGCCGTGGTCTTCAGTGACGCGCGCAACGTCCCCTCCCACGACATCTTTGCCGCGCGAGTTTCCACGGGTGGCGCAGTGCTGGACGCGGACAGGCAGCTTTCGCCGATCGGCCCGCACAATGAGAGGTCCCCCAGGGTGACGTTCGACGGCACGCACCTCATCGTCGCCTGGCTCGACGGCGGGGCCGGCGAGGTCGTGGCGTCGCGGGTGGCAACCGACCTGAGCACGGTGCTGGACGACCCTCCGCTCGCCATCGCCGCTGGCGCGACGATCGGCGCCCCCGCGCTGGCAAGCAATCGGCAAGGGGTGACGCTGATCGCCTACTCCCGTTTCGACTCCGCCCCGGGCCTGATGAGCCGACGCGTTCACGAGCGGTTCCTCAGCAACCCGGCCCAAATCGGCACGACGACGGCCATCGAGACCTCGGTCAACCCGTCCAGCTTCGGGCAGTCGGTGACATTTACCGCGACGGTCAGCGCGGGGACGGGCACACCGAGCGGGACCGTGCAATTCAAAGCGGATGACGCGCCTCTCGGGGCCCCGGCCACGTTGGTGGGTGGCATCGGAACCGTGAGCACCGCGTCACTCTCGGTCGGCGCGCACATCATCACGGCCGAATACGGTGGCAGCGGGACCTTCCTCGCGAGCGCGGGCATGCTGAGCCCGAACCAGACGGTAAACCCGGCGCCAGCTACCATCACGCTGGGCAATCTCAACCAGACCTACGACGGGAGCCCGAAGCCAGCCACGGCGACGACGACCCCATCGGGCCTGAGCGGCGTGACGCTTACTTACGATGGGTCGGCGACGACGCCGACGAACGCCGGGAGCTATGCGGTAGTGGCGTCGCTCACGAACCCGGACTACCAGGCCCCCGATGCGACCGGCACGCTCGTCATCGCTCCTGCAGGGACATCGACCAGCGTCGCGTCGAGCCTCAACCCCGCGACCCTGGGGCAGGGGGTGACATTCACGGCGAGCGTCTCGTCGAGTGGGGGAACCCCGACCATGGGCACCGTCACTTTCAAGGACGGGGCCGCCATCCTCGGCGCCCAGACGCTGACCGCGGGCCAGGCGTCTCTCACTACCGCCGCACTCGCGCCGGGCTCGCACTTGATCACCGCGGCTTACGGTGGGTCGGCCAACTTCAGCGGCAGCACCTCGCCGGCCTTGACGCAGTCGGTGTCCTACAGCTTCGCCGGCTTCTTCCCGCCGTTGGACAACCCACCGACGCTGAACGCGGTCAACGCCGGAAGTGCGGCGCCGGTTAAGTTCAGCTTGGGCGGCAACCAAGGGCTGGACAAACTGGCGCCGGGGTACCCGACATCGGGACAGCTGCCGTGTGACTCGACCGCGGAGGTCAACACGATCGAGGAGACCACCACGGCCGGGTCCAGCGGTCTGAGCTATGACGCCACGTCCGGGCAGTACGTCTACATCTGGAAGACAGACAGGGCGTGGGCGAACACGTGCCGGCAGCTCGTAGTGAAGCTGAAGGACGGCGCCTACCACCGGGCGAACTTCAAGCTGAAGTAGCTCGGGCGCGAGCGAAGCCCTTGGGCGCCCGGCGCCCCGGCGAAGGAGCGGGGTCGGAGCGTGCGTGCCCTGAAGCGTGGTCCTGAGAGCGGGAAACCGCTTCGGGCGGGCTTGGCTGTCCACGGACGAGAGAGAGCTCGGGCTACCAAAGGCTGGCTCGAACAAAGGGACTGCGCAGCCATGCTCAGGCTGGCCGCACCGTCCCTGCCAGCGGATGAGGGTGAGCGATGTGAGTTTCGCTATTGACAAATCAGGCGGCGAGCCCTACATTGCTGTGCGAGGCTGAAGTGACTGCTCGAATCTTCAATTCGGAGTGCTTGCAGATAGCGCGGCTATCTTATGGCGCCGCTGCGCCGCGAGTGGCCGGGAGTGTGTCCAGATTCATGACACAGCCTTGGGTCAATCGCCATCGCGGCGCGCCTGATAGCGGCAAGGGGGGCGAAGCGCCTTAAAGGGTCTGCACTCATAGAGAAACAGGCCTTCTAGGGCGATCCCCTAGAAGGCCTTTTTTGTTTTGGCCTGAAGCCCGGAAGAAGTACGGGCCAGGTCAGAGGTCAGAGGTCAGAGGTCAGAGGGAGGTTGTGTCTTCGAAACGGTCGAGATGTGAGCGACGTCGGCAGCGTGGTGTAACAGAAGCATCCGAGCCTCCAAAGCTCGTGGGTCCGGGTTCGAATCCTGGCGCTGTCGCCAAATGGGCGGTACGAGCGGATGGACCGCTGGCGGGCCGTAACCCCGTTCCCCCCCCCGAGGGGAGCGATTGGGTTCGAATCCCTTGCCGCCCACCAACTCGTCAAGAGTGGGGTCTTTGAAAACTGAAGCGATGTTGATGGGCCGGTGAGCAGCACCGGTCCATGTTCGGCCTGGGTGTGGAAGATGCATTCCACGTTGCCAGCGTGGAGGGACGGGTGCGATACCCGTAGGCCGAACCAGAGCGAATGTGGGGTAACGGTCGCCCGCGGGCCTTCCAAGCCTTGAGGTACGGGTTCGAATCCCGTCATTCGCTCCACTCCCCTCTGTAGTGTCAATGCAGCATGCCGGGCTCTTAACCCGTGAGGTGGTGGTTCGAGTCCACCCAGAGGGACCAATTGGCCATGTAGCCCAATCCGGCAGAGGCAACAGGTTGAGAGCCTGTCCAGTGGCGGTTCGAATCCGCCCGTGGTCACCATCGCGGCTCGTGGCGCAATCGGCAGACGCGGCACGTTCAGACCGTGCAGATCGGGGTTCGAATCCCCGCGAGCCGACCATCCCAGCACTGGGTTCAAGTCCCACCGCGGGGACCACTCTGAGGGGGACATAGTCGAAGGGAAAGACGCCGCGTTGTCAGCGCGGGAGTACGGGTTTGAGTCCCGTTGTCCTCGCCAGAATGGGCTCGTCGTTCAACGGGAGGATCCTTGGTTTGCACCCAGGAGATGAGGGTTCGATTCCCTCCGAGTCCACCAACCAACGTTTGCTGCGGAGGGAAGGGACGGCGACCTTGGAGGTCTCATAAGCCTCGACATGCGGGTTCAATTCCCGCCTCCGCGACCACAGCCGGTTCGTTCAATGGAAGGACGGCGGTTTTACAAGCCGCTCATGGGGGTTCGATTCCCTCACCGGCTACCAAGTTCTGCTGTGAGGGTAGTGTAATGGCCAGCACGGGAGGTTGTGGCCCTCCAAGTCGGGTTCGAGTCCCGCCCTCACCCCATTTCGAGCTTCGTCGTGATCCCTAGGATTCTCGGGTCGTAGGGTAATCGGTAGCCCACCTGCCTCGGGCGCAGGTGCATGGAGGTTCGACTCCTCCCGACCCGACCATTGGCAGATCGTCCAACGGCAGGACAGCGGGCTCTGAACCCGCGAATCGGGTGGGCGATCACGCTCGCGTGATCCGCCGTGCCTCGACGCTCCGCTCCGCAGAGCGTCGAGACAGCGAATCCACGTCTGCCAGCCAGCTTCACAGGTCGTGCGCTTGTAGGGTGGTGGCAACGGCAACACGTCCGGCTGTTAACCGGAAAGATCCGGGTTCGAATCCCGGCCCTACAGCCAGCTCATCGCCAGCGTGACGCAGCGGCCGCGAGCCCGCCCTTTAATCGGGACGAGGTGGGTTCGACTCCCACCGCTGGCACCAATCCAGGCTTCGTCCAACGGCAGGACTTCCGGCCGATTACCGGAGAATCGGGGTGGGTGATCACGCTCCGCGTGATCCACCGCGTCTCGACGGCCCGCTCCGCGGAGCATCGAGACAGCGAGTCCTCGAGCCTGGACCAAGTCGATGAGGTGTTATTGGGCAGCACGCCTGCCCCGTAAGCAGGAGGCCCGGGCCGTAGCGACCGCGCAGCGGTCGCGATCAAGAAGGGCGCCGAATTCACTTCGGCGCCCGGAAGACCCCCGGCATCGGCTCCATTCCGACCAGCGAGCTAGTGTGGTCATAGCGCCCGCCTGAAGAGCGGGAGAACGTGGTTCGATCCCACGGCTGGTCACCACGCCACCAACGCTCCGGAGCGTAGGCGTACGAAGAGCGCGAGGGAAATTCGATCCTCGGACCTGAGCGGTCCACTTTCAGAACTAGACTCGCCCGAGGATAAGTCGTGATTTGCTGTCGCTGCCAAACAGACAGGCCGATTGAAGACTCTGCGCCGAGCCAACGCGCGCGTGGGAACCGCAAGCACTTGTGCTCGCCATGTCGCAAGGCGTACCACCGTGAGTGGTACTTGCGACATAGATATGAGCAGCTCACGCGCATGTCCGTTACACGTCCCTTTTACAAGGCAAGGGTCGCGGCGGAGATCGATTACATCAAATCTCGACCGTGCGCAGACTGTGGGCGTTCGTACCCGGCGTATGTCATGGACTTTGATCACGTGAGCGGTACGAAGAACTTCTGTATCGCACGGGCCCGTAGTGGAGCAGCTTTACGACGAATCTTGGCCGAAGTTGCCAAGTGCGAGGTGGTCTGCGCCAATTGCCACCGCGCACGAACTCACGCCCGCTCTAGGTCTTGCTCGAACGTCCCGAAGGCTCCAGGGGCAGGACCTGGGGCCGGGACCACGGAGAGGAAAGGGCGAGTGGGGAGCCCAGCACACCGCTAACGTGCCGAGGCCATCCGGCTACGAGAGTTCGAATCTCTCCCTCTCCGCCAATTTCAGGAGGGTATTCTGTCGGATAGAGACTGGTCCCGAAAACCAGTTGACAGGGTTCGACTCCCTGGCCCTCCTCCATTCTCTAGCGAGGTCACGATGTGGAAGACGCTGAATGAGGTCAAGATCCCCGACATCCTCCAGTTCGTCAGCGATGCCACCAGGGACGGCCAGGCGGTCCACGTCGGGACCGACTCTCTCCAGACGGGGCGCCTGACCCAGTTCGTGACGGTTGTGGTGATCCTCGCGCCGCGGAAGGGCGGACGCGTCGCGTATCGCAAGGAGACGGTGCCGCGGATCACCTCCCTGCGCGAGCGGCTCCTGAAGGAGGTCTGGAAGTCGGTGGACCTCGGACTCCACTTCTCGCCCATCGTGAAGGGGGAGCTGACGGTGCACATCGACGCAAACCCCGTCGTGGCCCACAAGAGCAGCGCCTACGTCCAGGAGCTCGTCGGCCTCGTGGTCGGTCAGGGCTTCAAGGCGCTGATCAAGCCGGAGAGCTGGGCCGCCTCGCACGCCGCGGACCACGTGGTTCGCATGCAGGGGAAGTCGCCGGTGGGTTGGCCGAGCGGTCAGGCGCTGGCCTGCAAAGCCAGT
>WNGG01004685.1_pt1 | contig 15291 bp, 15 predicted proteins | sample 5400661 | NCBI WGS metagenome assembly WNGG01 (sample SAMN13153372, study PRJNA577476) | soil metagenome | isolation source: 100 cm soil or saprolite under Garry oak tree replicate 1 | place: USA:California | collected 2016-06-15
GCGATGCCGCCGGTGGCGATCGCGTTCGGCGCGAAGTTCCAGGTGTAGGAGCCGCCTGTGGTGTCGGCGACCGTGGCGTTCTTGTACCAGACCTGCGCACCGATGTTCGTTGCCTGGTTGCGCGTCGCGTCCAGCTGTGTCCACGTTCCGGGGACGGCTTCTGTCGTCGTGATGTTCGACCCGCCCTTCCAGGTCACGTGCGCGATCAGAAGGTCGCCGAGCTTGATGCTTGCGGGAAGGGCGAGCGCGATGCTCGCGGCCGCAGCGGTGGGCCCCACCGTGCCGGCGCCGACGTTGAAGGACGCGGGATCGATGACGTAGGGCGTAGCGAGGTTGCTGTCGTCGAACGCGAGCTCGAGTGACCACTTTCCTTCGCGACGAGCGATGTCCCAATGCAGGCCCCGCGGCGAGATGTCGCGACCGCGCAGGTCGAGAATCTTGGGAGCTGCGATCACGAACTGGTCCGTCAGACGGTGGCCGGCGATGAAGCCGACGGAACCGTCGCCGCCGATTCGCGGCGTGAGACCCGCCGTGTCGAGCTGCCAGCTCCACGTCTTTGTCCCGTGGTGCTTGTCGACGACGAGGTACTGCTCGGTCTTCTTCGGGGAGACGGCGACGACCGTACGGCCGAAGTCGGTCTTCGTCGAGATCCCGTGTGCGAACGAGGTGACGTGCTGCGGCTTCCCCCCGACGAGTGCCAGCCCGAGCGAGTGCTGTCCTCGCTTGACGTGGAACCCACCGGGCGAAACCGAGACGTTGATGTCATGCGCCGGCGTCCTGACGAGGGGGGCTGAGTCCAGCGGCGAACCCAGCTCCCTCGTCAGGAATGCCGATGCGTCGTGTGCCTTCGCGCCGCGGAGAGTGGCGAACTCGGAGACGGCGAGAAAGGCGGTGAAAAGGAGCGCGGCGGAGACCGCGAGGAGAAGGCGAGTCCTGTTTTTGGGCGCGGCCGACCGCTCGGCTTTCGCCGAGCGCCGATGAGGCCGCAGGTCCGGGAAGCTCGCCATTTTCTCCATCCACGCGCTACGTGCCGCACGTGGCTCCGAATGGAGGAATCGGCGTTCGTGCCGCGCTTCCCAAGGCGTTTCGCGGTTCTAAGGGGTGACGAGTTTGTGCAAATCCCCCCTTAGGGGTACTGAAATCCGTCGAATCCTCACTCCGGCCCCAAGGACGCCGCTCCGCTCGCTGCGCTCGAGGCAGCAGCGAGCGACGACTTTAAAGCTCAAGTCGAGGGTTACTTCTGCGTAAAGAGAGCTGCCGCGATGGTGTCTGACGCCCGTCCGCTCGCGAAGACGCTCGTGGTTCCCAGCACCCCGGAGGCGACGTCCCACGTGCTCGACCAGCAGCGGTCGAGCGGCGGGCAATCGCGTGCCGTCGCGCCGGGGAACGCCGCTCCGACGTAGCGCGTCACGGCGTCGCGCCACTCCACTGCATCGTCGATCGTGTCCCACCGCAGAGCGAGCACGGCGGTCGTTTGTCCCGTCGGTGAGACGTAGAGCCCAACGCGTCCCCCACCCCAGCCTGCGGCAGTGGGAACAGCGTTCGGCACGCTGAACGCCCGCAGCAGACTGCGGACGTCGAGCTCGCCAAAAGTCTCGGACGCGCTGAGCTTCCAGTCTCCGATCCGAGTGGGAAGCCGGACCGGGAGTGCGCGCTCGCGCTCCAAGAACTTGTCGATGTGTAGAAGCTGTTCGGTCGTCTGTGGGAACAGCCGCAGTGCACTTGCAAGTGCGCGCGAACCACCGAGGTAGCGCAACTCTTTCGCAAGTGCCTTGCCCGCACCGAGACCCGACTCGAATTGCAAGAAACGTTCGAGCGGTGGTCCCTGCACAGGGCTCGCAGCTACGCCCGAGGCAAGCGCAGCGGTCCCGTCCACGGTGCTCTTCGCCGCGAGCGCGCGGTCGCGGTCACGCATGCGCAATCCGGTGAGCCGCCGCAGGTTGAAGTTCTGGTCGACGAGGGCGCGGACGAGCTCGTTGACGACGCGCGTCCTCTGGGCCGTAGGCGTGCGCCGGAGCAGCAGCCTGCGCGCGGCCGGGTCGTACCAGGCACGCGACACACGGGCGTCCGGCACGAGCTGTGCCTGCAGGCTGCGGGGCATCAGCCCGAGCCGCGCGTACAGGGCGGTGTCGATGCTCCGGAGCAAACGCGGGTACTCCCGGTAGGTGGCCTGCAACAGTGCTCCGTCGTAGCGCGGACTCGCGAGCACCTCCTCTGGGACGACTCGGCGAACCGGAAGCCCGGACAAGTGCGACGCACTACGGAGCAAGTCGTCGCGGTTCGTCGCAGCCGCCGACCGGCCCGCCGCAGAAAGCGCTACGAGCCCACAAATGACAACTGCAACGATCTTCTCCACGGCACGAATATCGGCAGATGGCGCGGACAGCAGGAGCCAGAATCACGCCCGTAGAATCGGACGAAGGATGGCCACAACCGAGGACCCGCGCGCGCGGTCGGAAGACGACTCGACCGCCGAGTGGAAGCGAGAGCTTTACGAGGCTAAGCCCGAGCGTGGGGGCGAGCTCTTCTCGACGATCTCGGGCCTCGAGAACGAACCGCTCTACACGCCCGACAGCGTTGCTATCGACTACGAGCGCGACCTCGGGTATCCGGGGGTCTATCCCTTCACGCGCGGCGTCTATCCCTCGATGTACCGCGGCAAGCTCTGGACGATGCGCCAGTTCGCCGGCTTCGGTGGAGCGGAGGAGACGAATGCGCGTTTCCGGTACCTCTTAGAGCACGGTCAGACCGGCCTCTCGACGGCCTTCGACATGCCGACGCTGATGGGCTACGACTCCGACCATCCGCGCTCGCTCGGCGAGGTCGGCCGGGAAGGTGTTGCGATCGACTCGCTCGACGACATGGAGACGCTCTTCGCGGGCATCCCGCTCGACGAGGTGTCGACGTCCATGACGATCAACTCGCCCGCGGCGATGTTGCTGGCGTTCTATCTCTGCGTCGGGGAGGGGCAGGGCGTGCCGCGGGTCAAGCTGCGCGGAACGATCCAGACGGACATCCTCAAGGAGTACATCGCGCAGAAGGAATGGATCTTCCCGCCGGAACCCTCGATGCGGCTGGTGATCGACATGATCGAGTTCTGCGCGCAGGAGATGCCGCTCTGGCATCCGATCTCGATCTCCGGCTACCACATTCGCGAGGCGGGCTCGAACGCCGTGCAGGAGCTGGCCTTCACGCTCGCCGACGGCTTCGCCTATGTCGAGGCGGCCATCGAGCGTGGGTTGGACGTCGACGACTTTGCGCCGCGGCTCTCGTTCTTCTTCAACGCCCACCTCGACTTCTTCGAGGAGATTGCGAAGTACCGCGCCGCCCGGCGGATCTGGGCGCACGAGCTCAAGGAACGCTACGGCGCGAAGAACCCCAGGTCGTGGCTGATGCGCTTTCACACGCAGACCGCCGGCGTCTCGCTGACGGCGCAGCAGCCCGAGGTGAACATCATCCGGACCGCGCTCGAGGCGATGGCGGCTGTCCTCGGAGGGACCCAGTCGCTGCACACGAACTCCTTCGACGAGGCGCTGGCGCTGCCCACCGAGAACGCTGTGCGGTTGGCGCTGCGCACGCAGCAGGTGATCGCGCACGAGACGGGCGTGGTGAACACGATCGATCCGCTCGGCGGTTCGTACTACGTCGAAGAGCTGACGAACCGGCTCGAGGCCGAGGCCTACGACTACTTCGACCGGATCCGCAAGCTCGGCGGCGTCATCCCTGCGATCAAGGAGAACTTCTTCCAGCGCGAGATCGCGGACGCCTCGTTTCGGTACCAGCACGAAGTCGAGCAAAAGCAGCGGATCGTCGTCGGCGTCAATCGCTACGAGCTCGAGGACGAGGAGCCGCTCGAGATCCTGAAGATCGACCCCGCCCTCGAAGGCGAGCAGATCGGCCGCGTCCAGGCGCTGCGCGCCCGTCGCGACTCAGCGGTGGTCGAGGCGGCGCTCGCGCGGCTGAAGGAAGACGCCGCGCATGAGAACCGGAACCTGATGACGACGATCGTCGACGCCTCGAAGGCGTACGTGACCATGGGCGAGATGTGCGACGCCTTGCGTGAGGTTTGGGGTGTCTGGCGTGAAACTCCCGTGTTCTAGCGCGTCGGCGGTCCCGTCTTGACCGCTATGTGAAGCAAGGAAATGTGAGACGCTCTGGCGGGCAGTTGGGGTGTCTGCAGCGAAATCTCGGTCTTCTAGGCCTGGCGGGCGTTGCGTGCGTCGTCGCTGCGCATGCTTCCGCGGCGCCCACGCCAACCCTCTTCCGGCTCACGATCGTCGGCACTGTGCACCAGGAATGGTCGTTCACCGCCGCTCCCGTAGCGACCGGTGACTGCCGCCGGACCGAGACTTCCGAGGGGATCCGTACCGCGCACTTTCGGACGAGAGCGCCCGTCGTCGTCCGGCTCTCAGGTGGGCGGGTCTTGCCCGTGGACGTGCAGGGAATCGCGGGCACGGTGACTCTCGGGGGCGCCACCACGACGGAGGACACCTGTGGAGACGGCGGCAACGACCACACCGCGGACTGCGCGCAGACCAAGCGCGCGTTCACCGGCGCGAGCGTGCATGCCGTGAGCACGCGGCCGGGCTTCGTCACGCTGAATCGCATCGTCAACGTCCGCCTCGCAACCGCCGATTGCCCGAGTGAACCTCCGGACGTCAGGAGTCATCCGCTGGGCCCGGCGCCCAATCTCGCGCGTCTGCCCAGCCAGGCATTGACGGAGCGACGCGTTGCGCGCATCAATCTGCGCGTCTCCCGGACTCAACACAAGGTGTACGGCTCGCCCGAACGAGGGACCCTCGACGAGCGCGCCGAGTGGACGCTGGCGTTCGTCCGTGTCAAGAGCTGAAACCGAATGGGCCTTAGACTGGGGGGCGTGGCGAGAAAGATCCGAGTCGTGATCGCAAAACCCGGCCTCGACGGACACGACCGCGGCGCGAAGATCATCGCGCGTGCGCTGCGCGATGCCGGTATGGAGGTGATCTACACGGGCCTTCACCAGACTCCTGAGCAGATCGTCGAGACGGCGATCCAGGAGGACGCCGATGCGGTCGGCATCTCGATCCTCTCCGGTGCGCACATGACGCTCGTCCCGCGGATCCTCGACGGGCTGAAGGAGAACGGCGCGGAGGACGTGCTCGTGGTGGTCGGCGGAACGATCCCGAAAGAGGACTCCGACGAGCTCAAGGAGCGCGGCGTCGCCGAGGTGTTCACTCCGGGCGCGCCGACGACCGAGATCGTGGACTTCCTCAAAGGCAAAGTCCCGGTCTAGTGAACGGTCGGCGCGTCCGGGGTGTTGGGAAGGGGCCTGGGGGAAACCGAGAGGTTTCCCCAAACGTGCTCCACGGCAGGCGCGGCGATCTCAGCGGCGCGCGTGTCGTGGCGAGCCTTAAAGAAGGGGGCACTCGGGGGAAACATGGTTTCCCCCGAGGGAGTGAGCCGAAGGCGAACGACGCTCCGGGCGCGCCGACGACCGAGATCGTCGACTTCCTCAAGGGCAAAGTCCCCGTTTGATCCGAGTCGAGCGGGAAGAGGCGGTCGCGATCGTGACGATCGACCGCCCGGAGGCGCTGAACGCACTCGACGTCGCAACGCTCACCGAGCTACGCGACCGCCTGCGCGAGCTCGCGAACGATGACGCGGCGCGCGTCGTGATCCTGACCGGCGCCGGTGAGAAGGCATTCGTCGCGGGCGCCGACATCAAGTACATGAGCGGCCTCGACGTCGATCAGGCGAAGGAGTGGGGAGCGCTCGGTCACGAGACCGGACGCCTGCTCGAGACGATGCCCAAGCCGACCATTGCGGCGATCAACGGCTTCGCGCTCGGCGGCGGTTGCGAGCTCGCGGTCGCGTGCGACATCCGCTACGCGGCGAGCGGCGCGAAGCTCGGCCAGCCCGAGGTCAATCTCGGAATCATGCCCGGCTGGGGCGGCACCCAGCGCATCGCGCGCTTGTGCGGTCTCGGAGTCGCCAAGGAGCTGATCTTCACCGGCCGCATCGTCGACGCGGAAGAAGCGTTGCGCATCGGGCTGGTCAACGCGGTGCACGATCCGGTCCTCGACAAGGCGCGCGCGGTCGGAGCGTTGCTCGCCTCGAAGAGCCCGATCGCGCTGCGATTGATGAAGGAGCTGGCGAACCGCGCGCTCGCCGGCGACCACGCGCGGAATCTCGAGGGCGAAGGTGAGGCGTTCGGCGAGCTGTTCTCGAGCGAGGATGCGAAAGAAGGCCTTGCGGCCTTCGTCGAGAAGCGCGAGCCCAAGTTTGTCGGCCGCTAACCGAGTTGGATCAGGGCTGAGCTGAGGACGCCGTCGTCGCCGCGCTGCGCCTTGAGCGTCGCGGCCGCGGGCTGCGTCCAGACGACGATCTTTTGGCCCTTCTCGGCGAGTGTGACGTTCGCGACCGTTCGCAGCGCGCCGGTCCCGCTTAGGGTCTGCACGACGGTCGCCTCCGGGACCGTCAACGCGATCGTGCGATTCAACTTCGTCAGCGTTAGCCCCGATGGCCACGCTTGCGACGTCGACACGTTCACGACGATGCGGTCGATCGTCGCCGAGACGACGGTGCCGGTCAGCGTCAGCGCGAACGGCGTGCCTGCTTTGGCCGTGAACAGAAGCTTGTACGCCTTCTGCAGATACGGATACGGGCTCACTGCCTTGCCGCCACCCGGGTGAACCTCGAAGTGCAGGTGCGAATTGCTGCCGTCCGCGTCCCCCGAGTCGCCGACGTACGCGATCTGCTGGCCTGCCGCGACCTTGGCGCCGTTCTTGACGGTGTAGGCGGTCCCTTTCACGCACTTGCCGCGGTTGTCGTTTCGCAGCGTGAGGTCGTTGTTGAGGTGGATATAGAGGTACGTCGTGCCGCTCTCGCCGTAGAGGTAGAGCATGCAGCCGGCCGCGCTCGACGTCGTCCAGTACTTCACCTTGCCTGCCTCCGCGGCGACGGCGGATGATTTCTTTTCGGCCATGATGTCGTTCCCTTGATGCGGCCCGCCCGGTCGCGGTGCCCCGAAGTCGTCGATGTAGGCAACCTTGCCGACGACAGGGAACACAATGTGCTCCGGAACGTTGTTGGCGGCGAACGCCACGGCGGAGCCGACGGCTAGGCCGATCGTTGCGGCGAGGAAGAGAACCCCTCGGGCTGTCGTCCGGTGGCGTCTCATCAGAGAACGGGCGCTCCGGTTCGCGCTCGAAGGCTGAGACGGTAGCAGGCTCCTCGGCGCAAGTCAGCCTCAGTAGAGTCCTGCCTCCGATGAAGATCGCCGTCTGCGTCAAGCAGGTCCCCGAGGGGAACAGCCGGATCGACCCAGGAACCAAGCGGCTGGACCGCTCCGGCGAGGGTGCCCTGAACGCTTTCGACGCGAATGCCGTCGAGGAGGCCCTGCGCTTGAAGGACACTACCGGCGAGGGCGAGATCGTCCTCGTCTCCATGGGGCCGGCGAAGGCCCAGGATGCGCTGCGCAAAGCTCTCGCAATGGGCGCCGACCGCGCAGTCCTCGTCAGCGACGAGACGGCCGCAGGTTCCGATCTCGTCGCAACGAGTTACGCGCTGGCGAAGGCGCTCGAGCGCGAAGGCGCGGACCTGATCCTGTTCGGACAGCAGGCCGCCGATTCGGACGGTGCTGTGTTGTGGGCGGCGGTCGCAGACCGCCTGCGTCTCCCCGTTGTGTCGCAAGCCGCCGAGGTCACGCACGCGGACGGGAAGCTCACCGTCAAGCGTCAGACGGAATTCGGGTACGACGTGATCGAAACCCCAATGCCGGCGGTGGTCGCTGTGTCGGACGCGATCAACGAACCGCGGTATCCGTCGCTCAAGGGGATCATGGGAGCGAAGTCCAAGCCGCAGGAGACGCTGTCCCTTTCGGACCTCGCCGTCGAGGAAGATCGTGCGGGGGAGCATGGCTCGCGCACCGAGGTCTACGCATTGAACGATCCGCCCGCGCGCGCCGACTCGAAGAAGATCGAGGACGACGGCAATGCCGCGCAGGTGATCCTCGACTTCCTCGCGGAGAAACGTCTCGTATGAGCACCCTGGTTTTTCTCGAGCATCACGGCGACGAGCTGCTGAAGGGGTCGCTCGGCGTCCTCTCGAAGGCCGCGACGCTCGGAGGCGCTGAGGTTGCCGGGGTCGTCATCGGCTCGGGCGTACGCGCGCTCGCCGACCAAGCGGGAGAGTTCGGCGCCGCGAAGGTCTACGTGGCCGACGATGCGCAGCTCGAGGCGCCGCTGCCGCAGCCTCGGGTCGACGTACTTGCACAACTCGTGCGCGATCAGGGCATCGGCACCGTGCTGTTCGGCAACTCGGTGCTCGCCGCAGACGTCGCCGCGGGACTTGCCGCACGGCTCGACGCAGGCCTCAACTGGGACCTGACCGACCTCGTCGAGCAGGACGGCAAGCTCGTCGGCAAACGACCAGCGCTCCAGGACTCCGTCTACGTCGACGTCGGCTGGAAGTTAGAGCCGCGCATCGCGCTCTTCCGTTCCGGCTCGTTCGACCCGAACGCCACCGGTGGCTCTGCTGAGGTGGAGGATGTCGCGGTCGCGCTCGAGGACTTCTCGACCTCGGCGCGGATGGTCGACCAGGCGCACGAGGAGAGCGAAGGCCCCTCGATCGAGGACGCGCCCGTCATCGTCGCCGGCGGGCGCGGACTCGGCGGTCCGGAGAACTTCACGCTCGTGGAAGAGCTCGCAAAGGCGCTGGGTGGTGCGGTCGGCGCGACGCGCGCGGTCGTCGACGCCGGCTGGTACCCGTATGCGACACAGGTCGGCCAGACGGGAAAGACGGTGTCGCCGAAGCTCTATATCGCGTGCGGCATCTCGGGCGCGATCCAGCACAAGGTCGGCATGCAGGGATCCGGGGTGATCGTCGCGATCAACAAGGACACGAATGCGCCCATCTTCGAGTTCTCGGACCTCGGCGTCGTCGGCGACGTGCACGAGGTCGTCCCGAAGCTGACCGAGCTGGTCAAAGCACGCAAGGCCTCATGACCAAGCCCGCAGATTTTCCGCCTCCGTTTCGAGCTGCTGACTACGTTGCCGCGCCGAGCGATCCGCAGGACGAACGCATCGAGGTTGGCGTCCTCATCGTGGGGGCGGGTCCCGCAGGGCTTGCGTGCTCCATTCGGCTCGGCCAACTGCTGGAGGCTGCGCCGGAGATCCGCGAACGGCTGGGCGAGGTCCCGGTTGCGGTGTTGGAGAAGGGCAAGCAGGTCGGCTCGCATCTCCTCTCCGGCGCCGTCGTCAACCCGCGTGCGTTGCGCCGCCTTTTCAAAGGACGCAAACGCATCGACGAGATGCCGTTTTACGGGCCCGTCGAGCACGAGTCGGTCTATTTCCTGACGAAGAACAGCGCGCTGCGCATTCCCGCGCCGCCGACGATGAGAAACGAGGGCAATTACATCGCCTCGCTGTCGCGACTGGGCCGCTGGCTCGCCGAGCAGGCAGAGGAGGCCGGCGTGATGCTCCTGCCGGAGACGGCGGCGGAGAAGCTCCTCGTCTCGGACGGCAGGGCACGCGGTGTCAGGACCGGCGACAAGGGTCGCGGACGCGACGGTCAGCCGCTCGGCAACTTCGAGCCGGGCGCGGATCTGGTCGCGAAGGTCACGGTCCTCGCCGAAGGGACGCAGGGACACCTGACCGGCGTCGCGCTCGACCGCTTCGGCCTCGCGGGCGAAAACCCGCAGGTCTGGGCGCTCGGAGTCAAAGAGGTCTGGAAGATCAAACGCCCACTCGCCCGCGTGATCCACACGATGGGCTGGCCGTTACGTCCCGAAGCGAAATTCAGAGAGTTCGGCGGCTCGTTCATCTACCCGATGGGCGAGGACATGCTCACGCTGGGCATGGTCGTCGGTCTTGACTACCGCGACGTCGAGCTCTCGGTGCACGACGTGTTGCAGGAGCTGAAGACGCATCGGCTCGTGCGCAAGCTGCTCGAAGGCGGCGAGCGTGTCGAGTGGGGCGCCAAGACGATTCCCGAGGGCGGCTTCCTCGCGCTGCCGAAGCAGCTGCACGCCCCTGGGCTGCTGATCTGTGGCGACGGTGCAGGCCTGGTGAACGTTCCGGCCCTGAAAGGCATTCATTACGCGATCGAGTCCGGCTCGCTGGCGGCCGAAGCTGCGTTCGCGGCTTTACAGCGAGGGCAGACGCCGGCGACTCCCGGCGCGCTCTCGGTGTATGACGACGCCCTCAAGAAGAGCTTCGTCTGGAAGGACCTCTACGAGGTACGCAACATGCGTCCGGCCTTCGGCCGCGGGTTCCTCGTCGGCGGGGCGCTCGCGGGGGCGATGACGGCCACGAAGGGCCGCTTTCCGCCGCGAGACCTCGAGCTCGAACGGGATGTCGGCGTCGACTTGATCCGAACCGACCGCGCGAAGAGCTATCCGGCGCCGGACGGCAAGCTCACGTTCGACAAGCTCTCGTCCGTCTTCGCGTCGGGGAACAAGACGCGCGACGACCAGCCGAACCACATCGTGATCCAGCGTGACGTCCCGCAAGACGTCGCAGGGCTCTGGGAGAGAATGTGCCCGGCCCAGGTCTATGAAGTGACGGAAACCGGCGTCGACGTGACGCCGTCGAACTGCGTCCAGTGCGGCGCGATCACCGCGAAAGGCGGCCGGCTGACCCCGCCAGAAGGCGGCAGCGGTCCCGAGTACAAACTGACCTAAGGCGACGCTCCTCCGGAAACGTACCGGTGCCAGGCACGGGTACGACACTGTGACGTAACGGGGCCATTTGCCGTACCGAGAGGCGCTCCTCCGGAAACGTACCGGTGCCAGGCACGGGTACGAAACTGTGACGCCGGGGATACGAAACCGGCTGCCCGTTTGCAGAGTAGGGAGGTACATGCGAAGACGACTGACACTGTTGCTGGCGCTCGCGGCACCCTTCGTGCTGGCGGGCTGCGGCAAGGGCAAGTACTAAACAGCGGCCTATATCCTGTCGAGAGCGCGATGAGGCTCGCGCCTAACCGCCCTCTAGGGCTGATGGCCTCTACCGAACGTCGAATGTCGAATGACGATCAGTGGAGGCCAGCGTGGATTCAGTCCAACTCGCAGCAGTCCTTGCAGCCGTAGTTCTCATTGCCAGCGTCGTATCGGTCGAGCTCGGCGTGACTGTGGCTTTGGTGGAGCTCACACTCGGTGTCGCGGCCGGCAACCTCTTTCACCTGCAAACGCAGGAGTGGCTCGACTTCATCGCCAAGTTCGGTTCGATTGTCCTCACGTTTCTCGCCGGGATGGAAGTCGATCCGACGTATATGCGCCGCCGCCTCGGAGCCTCGCTCGGCATCGGCGTGGTCTCGTTCATCGGGCCCTTCGTCGTTGCCTCGACGATCGCCTATCTCGCCCTCGATTGGAGCACGCGCGCGTCCCTGATCGCCGGAACGGCACTATCGACGACGTCGCTCGCAGTCGTGTACGCAGTCCTTGTCGAGCGTGGGCTGACCGACACCAGCATCGGCAAGCTTCTGATGAGTGCGACATTCGTGACGGATCTCTGTACGGCGCTAGCACTCTCGGCCATCTTCATCAAGCCGAACCTCTGGTTCCCAGTCTTCCTGGCCGTATCGCTCCTGCTGATCGTCGTTCTCCCGCGCGTCGCGCCATGGTTCTTCGGTCGGTTTGGCGACCGCGTCATCGAACCGGAGATCAAGCTCGTCTTCCTCTGCCTCTTGGTCTTGATGGTCCTCGCGGACGAATCCAACGGGCACGCGGTTTTGCCTGCGTTCGTCCTCGGCCTCGTCATGAGCCGCCACTACCAGGAACACCGCGAGGAACAGAAACGGCTGCGTGTTGTCGCGTTCGCCCTCCTGACGCCCTTCTTCTTCATCAAGGGCGGCATGAACGTGTCGCTCGGAGCGGTCACCAGGAACCTTGGACTGCTCGCCGTTCTACTGGCGGCGAAGATGCTGCCCAAGATCGGCTTCATCTATCCGCTGGCTCGCCGCGCCGATCGGCGTCACGCTACGTTCACAACGCTACTGATGAGCACCGGGTTGACGTTCGGGACGATCTCGTCGCTGTACGGCTTGAACGCCGGGATCATCAACAAGACCCAGTTCTCGTTGCTCGTCAGCGTCGTCGTCCTGTCAGCAGTTGTTCCCACCGCGATTGCGGAGCGCTGGTTCCTTCCGGACGCCGAACGGGAACAACGGATCGACCGGCGCGTCGCCTACGCAGAGAGCGAGGAATACGTCTAAAACCGAGTCCGAAGTACGATCTCCCAATGGCCACGACGGGCTCGCTCATTTCCCTCGACGACGTCTACCATGCGCGCGAGCGCATCGGCGACCGGCTGCACCGGACGCCGCTGCTTCGCTCGGCCACGCTCTCCGACCAGGTCGGCGCCGACCTCCGCTTCAAGGCCGAGTTGTTCCAGCGCACCGGCTCCTTCAAGCCACGGGGCGTGCTGAACAAGCTTGCGACACTCACCGACGAAGAGAAGCGACGTGGCGTGATCTCGATCTCGGCGGGAAACCACGCCCAAGCAGTCGCCTATGCCTCGGCGTCCGAAGGGATAGATGCCCTCGTCGTCATGTGGCAGACCGCCAGCCCGATGAAGATCGCCGCGGCGCGCGGCTACGGCGCGACGATCGACACCGAAGCCGCCGACATCCCGACTGCCTTCGAGCGGCTCGAGGAACTGATCGAGTCGACGGGCCGCACTCTCGTTCACCCGTACGACGATCCGTATGTGATGGCGGGGCAGGGAACCGTCGGCCTGGAGATGCTCGAGGACGCACCGGAGGCGGACATCGTGCTCGTCCAGGTCGGAGGCGGCGGGCTGGTCTCTGGCATCGCCACCGCAGTCAAGGCACTCAACCCGGAAGCGCGCGTGATCGCGGTGGAGCCGGAGCGCTCGCCGGCCCTGCACGAGAGCCTGAAGGCGGGCGAGCCGGTCACCGTCGAGGCGAAGTCGATCGCCGACGGTCTCAACGGTCCGTATGCGGGCGCGAACTGCGTCCGTGTCTGCACGGAGCTCGGAGTCGAGTCGGTGCTCGTCACCGAGGACGCCCTGAAGGAGGCGTTCCGCTTCATGTACGGCCGGATGAAGCTCGCCTGTGAGGTCGCCGGAGCGGCCACCGCTGCGGCTTTGCTGTCCGGAGCGTTCGTGCCAGAACCGGGTCAAGCCGTGGCCGCAGTCGTCTCCGGGGGCAACGTCGCTCCCGAAACAGCCGCTGCTATCCTGAATTCAAATGAAGCCTGAGATCCACCCCGAATACGTCCTCGCGACCGTGACGTGCTCCTGCGGGAACACGTTCGAGACGCGTTCAACGAAGCCCGAGCTCCACGTGGAGATCTGCTCCAACTGCCACCCGTTCTACACGGGCAAGCAGAAGCTGGTCGACACGGGCGGACGCGTCGAGCGCTTCCAGCGCCGGCTCGAGAAGGCCGGCGGCGCTAGCCGCGGCTAGCACCTAGTGGCGAACGTCGGGGGACAGGCCGTCCTGGAGGGCGTGATGATGCGCGGCGCATCGAATTGGGCCGTTGCCGTCCGTAAGTCCGACGGAGACATCGCCGAGGTCCACCAGCCGATCAAGTCGCCGATGGCCCGGCACTGGATCTTCCGGCTGCCGGTGATCCGCGGCGTCGTCGCGCTCGGCGAGTCGCTGGCGATCGGCTTTCGCGCGCTCGCCATCTCGGCGAATTACGCAGCTGTCGTCGAGGCGAAAGAGGGCGAGGAAGCCGAGGAAGTCAGCACCGAGCTGACGCGGACGCAGTTGATCTTCGCGTTCGCGATCGCGATCGGCTTCGCGGTCCTGCTGTTCAAGGTCTCGCCGGCGCTGATCACCGACTGGATCGGGATCAAGCGCACGGGCTGGTTCGTGATCGTCGAAGGCGGGATTCGAGTGACGATCTTCGTCCTCTACCTGTCGCTGATCTCTCTGTTCCCGGATCTGCGGCGCGTCTTCCAGTACCACGCGGCCGAGCACAAGGCGATCAACGCCTACGAAGCCGGGGAGGAGCTCAAGCCCGAGATCGTGCAGCGCCACAGCCTGATCCATCCCCGCTGCGGAACGGCGTTCCTGCTCTGGGTGATGGTGATCGCAATCTTCGTGTTCGCGTTCTTCGGGCGCCCTCACTGGTACTGGCTGATCGCGACGCGAATCCTTTTGCTGCCGGTGATCGCAGGAATCGCATACGAGCTGATCCGCTTCGCCGGGAAGCACCAGAACAACCGGATCCTGATGTCGCTGCTGGCGCCCGGCATGTGGCTGCAGCGCCTCACGACACGCGAGCCGTCGCTCGATCAGATCGAGGTCTCGATCCGCGCGCTGAAGGAAGTTCTCTCGCTCGAGGCCAACGACCCGAACGCACGCAAGATCGAAGTGATGGCCTAACACGACCCTGCCCTCGCGCGCGCGTGTAACAGGAGTGGAGCGGACCGTCAAAGCACGATTCGAAAGGGGAAGCTGGTGGCAACTGATCGCAAGGCCGAAGTGACGTGGCGCGGAGACCTGATGAGCGGCACCGGCCGGGTCGACTCCGTGACAAGCGGTGCGTTCGGCGGCCTGGACGTGAGCTGGGCGGCACGCTCCGAGGAGCCGAACGGCCTGACGAGCCCGGAAGAGCTGATCGCCGCCGCGCACGCAGCGTGTCTCTCGATGGCGCTGACGGGCGGCCTGGCAAAGGAGGGTCATGCGCCGGAAGAGCTGAAGACCTCGGCCACCGTCACGTTCCAACCGGGTGAGGGGATCACGAAGATCGCGCTCGACGTCGCCGGGCGAGTACCGGGAATGGACGAAGCCGCCTTCAAGCAAGCAGCGGAGCAGGCGAAGGAGAACTGCCCCGTCTCCAAAGCCCTCGGTGGCGTCCCGGAAATCAGCCTGAACGCACGCCTCCAGGGCTAACCTAACCCGGCGATGGCCGGCATCGAACCACTGCTCGACGAGGTCGAGCGCTCGTACCGCGAGGTGCAGGAGCGCATGTCCGACCCCGCCGTCTACAACGACCACCGCGAGGTCGCCGACGCGGGCCGCAAGCTGAAGGAGCTGGAGGGCCCCTACCGGCTCGCCCAGCGCTGGCGCGAGGCGCGCGCCGATCTCGATGACGCGCTCGAGGACAGCGATCTGCGCGAGCTCGTCGCAGAGCTCCAGGAAAGGCTCAGCTCACTCGAAGAGGAGCTGAAGCTCGCGCTCGTCGAGACCGACCCTGCGGACAGTAAGGACGTGATCATCGAGATCCGGCAAGGCGTCGGCGGGGATGAGGCCGCTCTGTGGGCCGCCGACCTCCACCGCGCCCTGACTCGCTACGCAGAACGTCGCGGCTTCACGGTGGAGCACCTCGGGTCGAGCCCG